>Ga0105240_10002807_pt1 | contig 27510 bp, 22 predicted proteins | sample KBSC54metaG_FD_80426 | JGI IMG/M metagenome (GOLD analysis project Ga0105240, IMG submission 80426) | Corn rhizosphere microbial communities from Kellogg Biological Station, Michigan, USA - KBS C5-4 metaG | ecosystem: Host-associated > Plants > Roots > Rhizosphere > Soil | place: Michigan, USA... | reverse complement strand
TTCCGGGTGCGCTGGCGATGAAGCAGTTCAACCGGCCCGGGCTGCTCGGCCAAACGCTCGCGCTGGCGGCAGGGGCCGCCGCGAATTCGCCAACGTTTCTTCGCCGCTCGATATTCGGCCGTGCGTTCAGGAGCGGAGCGCCCGTCGCGCACTACGGCGGCGGGCGCGAGATTCCGAATGAGCAAATCCTGTCGTCGATCAGCCCGATGGGTCACCCCGTCGGCACTTGTGCAATGGGACAGGCGAGCGATCCGATGTCGGTTGTCGATGAGGCCTTTCGCGTGCGAGGAATCGAAAACCTGTTCGTGGCCGATGCCTCGGTGATGCCCGTCATCCCGAGTGCGAATACCAATCTTCCGACCATCATGCTTGCCGAACTGGCGGCTGAGCGTATCGGGGCTGCTGCGTAGGTGTCGCGTATCATGCGCGCCAAGCGCGCAGTCATGGTGACGTTGGAGTCGCAGATCAAGAGTCATTCTCGACGTCATCCCTTGTGGCGCAATTTCATCAGCGCAGGTTCGGCATGTCGCCCGACATCATGGGCCGGCTGGTTCTCCCGCGCTTCTGCGTATGTGCGATGCAGACCTGCAAGTCCAACAAGAATGCAGCGCATCGACTACGGCAGGCGTGCAGTAGGGAAACGGACACGGCACACGCGGCGGTTACGCTCTCGCAGAGCACCACGCGCAATTCCATCTCAACCATAAGATGGATGGTGAAACGGCGTGATGCAGTTGGCCGCATGACAGTACGCCGATGCGGGAGAACGCATTTTGATTCCTGATAACCACCTCCCGGATGGCGGACCAGATCGTCGACGGTCACGGTAGCACCATCGCTGCAATCGACGTAACATCGGGCCGCGGTCGGGGGGTTCAGCCGACCCTGCCGAGCGGTAATTTTTTCTGACGCACGCACCACGGCTGGTTTTTGATGGAGGTATTTATGCAAGCGATTTCACGTAGTCGATTATCCGTAGTGTTGTTGGCATTCCTCCTTGCGATGGCGGGCGCGATGGTACCGTTCGGATCCGTCGCCAACGCGGCTTCGGCGGACACGACCTGCCAGAGCACAGAGGGCGGCGGACACGAATGCGTCCTGGTCATTTCCTCGCCCGAATCGGTAGCCGCCGGTGAGCCTTTCACGGTACAGGTTGCTGTGATGACCGGGTTCGAAGGCGGGTCGGTGGCCAAGAGCGACCCCTGCGGCTCGAAAGCCCAGATAGAGCTGGACGTGCTAGCCGGCGAGACAACTCAAAACAGCTACTTCGCCACGGCATCGGGGGGAATCGCAACTTTCAGCGTTACGCTCAGCCCTGCAGGCTCCTACCAGCTTTATGCCCATCAACCATTTTCCGAGACCGCCGCAACTACCAGCGCGAGTTGCAATAATTATTTCTATTCGCCGGACACAGCGCAGGTGAATGCGGTTTTCGTCGAGGCCGGCCAGCCCATCGCGCCGTGCCCGCCCGACGTATCGTGCACGCAGGTCACGAACAATGATTCCGGCGGTGGGTCGGCGGCGACGCTCTACGCGGCCGATGGTTCCTTCGACGCCGCATTCGGACCCTATGATCCGGGTCTGTGCAGTCTTCCTCCTGCCGATCCCAACAATGGCGTTCTCTCCTTTACTCTGCTGTATAGCGATGCCTCGAAGACGATCATCTTCGCACTCAGCGCGAACCTGATCACGCAGGGCATCGGGAAATACAATATCTGCTGGAGATCCGCTACGGAGTTCACGCAGCTCGGCGGGACTCCGGCGCCTGCATCCACTTCTGGCGGTTTTGTCGGGCAACTCCCCAACTGCAAGACGAAGGACGATACCGGCCCGTGCGTGCTCTTCCGGACCTCCGGGCAAGGCAACGTCGGCTTCTTCGGCGTCAACGCCCCGCCCGGCGACCCGCAGGCATATCCCGAAGCACCGCCGGGCCTGTGAATCGTCAGCAAAGTGATTGGGTTGTCAGCGCGCTCCCGCCGTGGGCGCGCTGTCTTTCGTCAGCCGTGGCAGCTCGGCATCAGCCCGCCTTGACGCAAGCGGCAATGAATTCGCGCGCGACGGCCGCGGAAACGAGGTTGCCCTTGCGGTCGTACAGCGCCAGGGCTTCGGTCGCTGCACGCGCCGCCTCGTCGTGCCTGGCCGCGATCCGCAGCACGTGCGCGAGATCCATCAGGGCGTTGGCCTGATCGTCGATCGGATCGTCGGAACGCTTGACCATCTCGACCGCCTCGCGCCCCAGGCGCAAGGCATCGTCAATTCGGCCCGCGCGCGCGCGGAGCTTGGCGGCCACGCTGCGCCACAGTACCTGGGTCGCCAGATCGTCCGGGGACGCGACCTCGGCGGTGAAGGCGGTAAAGTCGTTGCACGGTTCGTAACGTCCCTGGCGGTATAGCGCCTCGGCAAGGTAGGCGGCGACGGTCGTGATGTAGTTCCGGTCGCCCAGGCGCTCGAGGGTTTCGTAGTCACGCCGCAGCTCCGCCTCGGCCGCCGCTGCATCGCCCGCGAGCATCTCCACCGGTCCGGAGACGATCGATCCGAGCGCCGCAATGAAGGTCCAGCCGAGCTCTTCGAGCATTGCCCGCGCGCGCCGGTATTCGTCGCGCGCCGCGTCGAATTGCCCGCGCATCGCATGCATGTGCGCGAGGGTGCGCAGCGAGATGGCCTCGACCTTGCGATCTCCGGCGGCGCGGGCGATGAGCCCTTCGCAAATCGCGATGGCATCGTTGGCGTGGGTCGGGCCGAATGCGGCGCAGATGGCAAGATTCGGCGCGGCGCGGCGCTCCAGCACGAAATCCCCGGCGCGTTGCGCGTGCGCAATCACTTTCTCGACCGCCTCGACCGCTGCCCCCCACTGGCGGTCGACCATTCGCAGCCCCGCCATCGCGAGCCAGGCCCGCGCCAGACCCTCGTGATCCTGCGCGCGCTCCAGGATTTGTATGCTTTCGCGCACCCGGTTCTCGACGCCGCCCTCGAGCTTCGAGGGGTCGGCGTAATACTGCTTCATCAGGAGCTGCAGGCGCGCGGTCGTCTCGAGCCCGACGTCGCCAAGCGCGGCGGCGCCGGTCTTGGCAGACTCGATAGCGGCCGATGCCGCGGCGTACTGGCCGGTCTCCCAGAGCGCCAGGCCGTACTGGAAGCAGAGCCGCGGATGATCGGCGTGACCGCCGGGGAGGCAACCGGCGGCGCGTCTGAGCAGGTTGGCGGTCGCCGGCATGTCGCCGCGCACGAACGCGCGCCGGCCGGCCGAGGCGAGCCGCGCCGAGGCATCGATGCCCAGCGCCACCCCATGCGCGTCCAATGGTCCCAATTCGCAAAGGTAGCGATGCGCCTGCTCGAGGTGATAGCCCAGGATCTCCTCATACTCGGTCACCCGATCACTCGCGCGGTTGGCTTCGTCTTCGATGACGACGAAGAGCTCGTGCAAGCGCGCCCGCGTTCGCTTGGGCAGACCCGCATAGGTGGCATCGCGGATCATCAGGTTGGAAAACCGGTACTCGATGGCGGCTTCGTCCGCCGGCGCGCCCCGGCGCAAGAGCTGCCGCTGCTCCAGCATCGACAAGCTGGCCGGTACCTGTTCCCGTATGTCCTCATCGACGATCGCCTGGAGTGACGCCTGGTAGAACGCCAGGCCGATGACGGACGCGGGGTCGATGACCGCGCGTTCCGCATCGGGAAGCTGGTCCAGGCGCGCCGTCAGCAGCGCGTCGATGGTCGGCGGGATGGCGATCAGGCTCAGGTCCGAGGTCGGTTCCCAGCGGCCGTTGACGAGCCTGAGCGCGCCGGTGTCGATGAGCATCGAGACGAGCTGCTCGACGAACAGCGGATTGCCTTCCGCGGCGGCGACCACGCGGGCGCGCGCCGCGTCCGACAATCCCGCCTTGCCGAGCATGTTCCGGATGACCTCGGCGGCATCGGCGTCGGAGAGCCGCGTCAGCGTGATGCGCGTGGCACCCGTGCCCTGCGCCCACGACGGCTGCTTGTCCAGCAGCTCGTGGCGCGCCGTGCACAGGATCATCACCGGCGCATCCTCGATCCCGTCGACCAGGCGCCCGATCAGGTCGAGGAACGTCGCCTCGGCCCAGTGGATGTCCTCGAACAGCACCACCAGCGGGCGGTCCGCGGCGAGGATTTCGAACAGCCGGCGAATTCCCCAGAACAGCTCCGCAATCTGAAAGGGCGCATCGGAGAGCCCCACCGCAGCGGCAACGCGGTCGACGACAGCGGGGTCGCCCAGCACCTGCAACAGTTTTTCCCGCGCTGCCTGCGGGTGATCCGTTTCCTCGATCCCGGCCGTTTGGCTCACGACGCCGACGATCGGCCAGAACGTGATGCCTTCTCCGTAAGGCAGGCAACGCCCGTGGACGACGCGGGCGTGTTCGACCAGCGAGTCGACGAACGCCTCCGTAAGTCGCGTCTTGCCGACGCCCGCATCGCCGAGCAGGGTCACCATGCTGCAGCCGCGCCCGGCAGCGGTGCTCGCGAAGGTGCTGGACAGCAACGACAGTTCCGCGGCGCGACCGACCATCGTGCTGTCCTGCCGCCGGCGCAAAGGCACCCCCGATCTGACGGCAAGCAGCCGATAGGCACGCACCGGCTGGGCCTTGCCCTTGAGCGCCAGTGGCGCGATCTCCTCGGTTTCGGCGAACGCGCGCACCAGGGTTTGGGTGAGGGGCCCGATAAGGATCTCGTGCGAGCCCGCGGCCTGCTCCAGTCGCGCGGCCACATTCACGGCGTCTCCGGTGACCAGACTGTGACCGAGGCTGGCATGGCCGGCGAGAACCTCCCCGGTGTTGACGCCAATTGCCACGTCCAGGCGAATTTCCCGATCGCGCTCGAGTGTCGCCGCAAGCGCTGCCAGCGCAGCCTTCATGTGCAGCGCGGCGCGGACGGCCCGCAAGGCGTCGTCCTCGTGACGCGACGGCAACCCGAACACCGCCATCACAGCATCGCCGATGAACTTGGCCACGGTGCCGCCATGCCGGACGAGGGCCAGCTGCGACGCCTCGAAGGCGCGAGCGATGACCTCCCTCAGCGCCTCCGGCGTCAACGAATCGCCACCGATCGTGGCGGCCTTGAGGTCGGCGAAGACGACCGTCACCGTCTTGCGCATCTCTCGCGACCGTTTCGCGACGAGCGGCGTGCCGCAGGAACCGCAGAGGCGAAACGATGCCGGATTCTGTGCCCAGCACTTCGCGCAGATTCGCTGTTCTGCCAGATCTGCACGCCGCGCCACCGCGGCACCGTCGCTGTCGGCAGGGCTCACCGCGAGCAGGCGGAAGGCTGCGGTGGGCGCCGTCGCGCCCTTGGGCAACACCGGGTCCGCCGGCGCGACGGTGATCCGGTCCGCGACCAGCCGGTACGTGGGCTCGGCAACCAGAACTTCCAGCGGTGGCGCCGATTGTTCCAGCTTGCTCGCCAGTTGCGCGACCGGCCCCATCAGCAGGTGCTCGCCGGCGCTCGCGGCGCTCATCACGACCTCACCGGTGGCCACACCCGTGCGATTGACCAGCTTCACGCCCCACCGGCGGTCGAGTTGCTCGTTGAGGGCGCTGAGGGCAGTTTGGGTCTCCGCGGCGGCGCGGACCGCGCTCAGCACGCCCTCGGGGTCGTCTGCGTGCAGCCCGAACACCGTGACGATGGCGTCGCCGATGATCTTCTCGATCCGGCCGCCGTGCGATTCGAGGATCAGTCGCATCGCATCGAGATAGAGCGCGAGAACTTCGACCAGCGATTCGGGATCGAGCTTCTCGCCTAGTGCCGTAGACCCCTGGAGATCCGAAAGCACGATCGTGATCGTGCGGCGCAGCTCCGGCAGCGGCACGCCCGGGGCCAGCTCGGCTCCGCAGTAGCCGCACAGGCGGTGAGTGCCCGGATTTTCCTGGCCGCAATCAGCACATGTCTGCACGGCCAAAGTTTACGACAGACACTGCCGATCGCGTTACCAGACGGCTGATCCTGAAAGACCCGGGCGTCTGGTCACGCCACGCGGTTACGCCGCGCAGCCTTGGCCTCGTAGAGCATCGAATCCGCCGCCCGCAGCAGGTCGAGCGGCGAATGCGCGCCGCGAGTGTCTGCGACGACGACGGTCACCGACACGACACGCGCCGGGACCGGTTGCTTCCAGTCGTGCAGATCGACGCGGGTGCAAAGCCGCCCGCAAATGGCCTGCGCCTGCTCGGCCGTCGTGTTGGGGAATACCAGCAGGAACTCGTCCGGGCCGAAGCGGATCGCGAGGTCCGAATCGCGACATGCGCCGCGCAGCAGCACGCCCATCTGCTTGAGCAAGGCGTCGCCCACGATGTGGGAGTAACGGTCGTTGATCGCCTTCAACCCGTCGATGTCGAGAATGCCGATCGCCAGCACGCGGCTCGTCGCGGCGTGCAGCTTGAACTGCTGCGCGAGGTACATGTCGCCGTGCCGGCGGTTGGCGACACCGGTCAGCGGGTCGAGTCGCGCCTGCTGGACGAACGAGCGCTGGCGTACCGCGACGACGGCGCCCGCATCGAGCGGTGCATCCGGGTTCTGCCGGGCCGCGCGCGCCTGCTGCCGCGCGGCGTTGAATTGCTGGCGCCACCCGCGCACCTGCGTCAGCACCCTTTCCTCTCTCGCGGACACCTCGAAGAAGATCCGGTGATAATTCTTCATCGTCGCGAAAGCGCGCTCGAACTCCCCTCTCTTTTCATACACCCCCGCAAGCTCGAGATGCGCCTCGAGCGCCGACATCGTGTGGTGGGTGCTTTCGAAATAGACCAACGCACGGGCCAGGGCCGTCTCCGCGGCGTCGAGGTTGCCAGCCGCGGATTCTATCGCCCCCACGTGCAGCAGCGCATCGAACTCGAGCCGCTGCCAGCCGTGCTGGCGCGCCATCGCGGTCACATAACCGAAGCGCGCGCGGGCGATGTCCGACTCGCCGAGGCACTTGTGCACGATGCCGATATGCTGGATCACCGGCGGAACGAACTGATCGGCCTTCGCCGCACGGCATTCCGCGAGCACCGCTACGCAGTCGTCCAGGATCTCGCCCAGCTCGGCGCGGGCGGCTTCGCTCTCGCCGCGCTTCTGCTGCAGCCTGGCGACCGTGGTGCGGATCGCATTCAGGTTGATCCTCGCCCGCAGCGTTTGCGTGACGTCGTCGCCACGCTGCGCGATCGTCAACGCCTGCTTCAGATGATCGAGCGCGTCGCCGTAGCGCTCGCAGTTCGCAAAGGTCAGTCCGAGATTCCCGTGACACTCGCAGATCAGGTTCGGCGCGCACTGCGCCGCGAGCGCCAGCGCCGCCTCGTGCGCGGCGATCGCTTCATTGCGCACGCCCAGCTTGCCGAACGCGACACCCAGCGCGATGACGATCAGCATCTCTTCCTGCGCATCGCCTGCATCCAGATTGAAGCTCTGCGCTTCGAGGAGCGATCGCACTGCGTCGGCGTAAACGCCCGCCTCGCTCTGCGCGCGCGCCTGGGCCCGGAGCGCCTGGACGCGCACGACCGGATCGTGCTGGCGCGCCGCGCGAGTGACCGCAAATTCCGCAGCCTTGAGCGCGGCGGCCGGGCGGCCGGCGGCCGCGAGTTGGCGGGCGAGTTCCGCCAGTTCGTCGATTGCGAGGGGTGAAGGAACCAGGCTGAGCTGGTCAGCCAGCTCCGTGTCTGTCGGCAACGCCGCTGATTGGGCTGCGCTCACTGTGCCTTGGATTCGAAGAGTTTGCGTAGTTTAGGCAGGATTCTTCGAATCAGTACAGTTATTTACACGAAAATGCTCAACTGAGTTCGCAGGTGTCGCGGCATCGCCACTGAATCGCGGCGCAGGGAAAGACCCCGTCGGCCGCGAGTGTCGGCGTCCGGGGCTCATGCAGTTCCGCACGTTACCGGTTATGCGCGGATGGCGCTCAGCACTCTTTCCGGGCTCAACGGCATGCGGCGGACACGCCGCCCCGTGAGAGCGGCGAAAGCATTGGCAATGGCTGCCGGTGCCACGATCGGCGCGGCCTCGGCGATGCCGGCCGGCGGCTTGTCGTTGCTGGCAACCAGCTCCACTTCGACATCCGGCGATTCGGCCATTCGCAATACGGGGTAATCGAAGAAATGCGACTGCTGGTTCCGTCCGTTCTTGAAGGAGATGCTCTCCTTGATCGCCATGCTGGTGCCGAAGATCAGGCCGCCTTCGATGCTGGCAATGATCGTGTCGGGCTGGATCGCGAGTCCCGGATCCATTGCAGCCCAGAACCGGTGAACGCGAATGATGCCCGTGGCTCGGTCGCACGAAATTTCGGCGACTGCGGCAAGAAAGGCACCACCGTAGTCCGAATACGAGACCCCTTTTGCACGGCCTGCCGCGGCGCTGCCCCACCCCGACATCGCTGCAACGCGATCGAGCACCTTGAGGCCGCGGGGTGAATCGCGCAGCAGGCGCTTGCGCATTTCCATCGGGTCGAGCTGCAGCTCCGCGGCGAGCTCATCGACGAACGATTCGACCGCGAATCGATTCACGGGCGCACCCACGCCCCGCATCGGAGCGATTCGCACGACGATCGGCTGCCGCGCGAACTCGATCAGCTGGTTCGGGACGCCATAGCTGGGGATGTTCGTACCCAGCATCGCAATGGCAGGCGACTCGTTGCGCGCCTTGTAGCGCGGAGGATCGGCCATGATGAGCGGGTCTTCGCATGCGACGCGGTGGTGCCACGCAGTGACGGCGCCTTCCGCAGAGATGGCAGCCTTGAGCCATTGCGCGGTCATCGGCTTGAAGCGGCCGACCCGCACGTCTTCCGCGCGTGACCAGATGACCTTCACCGGCTTGCGCAGATCACGCGACAGCAGCGCGGCATCCACGACGTAATCCTGATCGAACGCCGCGCGGCGGCCGAACGCGCCCCCCGAATACGAGCGGTGCAGGAGGACCGAGGATTTCGGGATGTCGAGCGCGCGCGCAACGGCGCCGACGGCGTAGGCAGGCGCCTGCGTGCCCGCCCACACCTCCGCCTGCGTCCCGTTCGCTGTAACGCTGCACACTGCGTTGAGCGGCTCGATCTGGGCGTGATAGAAATAGTCCGACGCGTACTCGCGCACGAACTCCCGCCCGGCAGTGCCCGCTGCGGCGACCGCGTCGCCCTTCTTGTCCCATACCCGCGTCACTTGCGACGTGTCGCGCGCCGCCTGCACGTAGCCCGGATGAGCCGATGCGTCATCGAATGCGTCGGCAGGCGACCCGGCCTTGTTCCAGGTGACCTCCAGCAAGTCACGCGCGCCGAGCACGGCACCGGCGGAGGAACCGACGAGCGCCACCGCATCAGGAGCGAACTGGCGCGCCTGCACGCCTTTGGGCAACGAGAGCAGCGGAGACTTCGCGCGGAACTGCGCAACCGTCGTGCCGAGAACCGGCGCGCGCACCACGGTTGCGTATACGAGCCCCGGCAGATTCACGTTGATCGCGTACTGCGCCGACCCATCGACCTTCGCCGCGATGTCGTGCCGCAGCACGCTTCGGCCAATGAGGCGGAACTCGGAGAAGGGCTTGAGATCCTCCTCCTTCAGCTCGGGCGGTGCAGGCACTTGTTGAACCTTGCTGGCGAGCTCGCCAAACGTCATCGTGCGGTTGCTTGGACGGTGAATCAGGGTGCCGGGCGCCGTGGAGATCTCCGAATCCGGAACATCCCACAGCGCGGCCGCCGCGAGCATCAGCGATCGGCGCGCCTTCGCGCCCGCAATGCGCACCGCCGTGAAATAGCCGGCGATCGCAAAGCTGCCGATGGTCACCATCAGGTTGCCCATCTTCGGATTGCCGTACAGCGCCTCGTCGACCGGCGACATCTCGATGCGCACCTTCGACCAGTCTGCATCCAGCTCTTCGGCCAGCACCAGCGGCAATGAAGTCATGGTGCCTTGTCCGAGCTCGGACACGCCCGAATAGATGATCACGGTGCCATCGGGGAGGATGCGCACCCACGCGCTCGGCCGCAGCTCCGATGCAGCCCGGGCGACGCTGTTCGACTGACCGGAGGCCGGCAGGGCAATCGCAAAGCAGATGCCTCCCGCAGCGCCGAGGAAGGTCCGCCGCGTAACCTTCATGCTTTCCCGCATAGCCGACTCCCGGTTAGCCACGTGACGCCCGCACAATTGCCTTGACCACACGCGGGTAAGTGCCGCACCGGCACAGGTTCGTATTCATGTGATTCCTGATCTCTTCGGTCGTCGGGTTCGGATTGCGCGCCAGCAAATCGGCGGCGCTCACGAGCTGGCCCGACTGGCAATAGCCGCATTGCGGAACGCTCTCCGCAACCCACGACCGTTTGAGTGCCTGGCCGGTTTTGTCGGTCAGGCCTTCGACCGTGGTCACCTTGCGCTGGCGAGCGGCTTCGATCGGAACCTGGCAGGAGAAGGTCCGTTTGCCATCGAGCAGCACCATGCACGCGCCGCACTGGGCGAGGCCGCATCCGAACTTCGGACCGGTGAGCTGCAGCTGTTCGCGCAGCACCCACAGCAGTTTCGTTTTGGGCTCCGCGTCGACCGAGACGCGCTTGCCGTTGACGCTCATCGTGTATTGCATCGCCGCTCCTGTCTGGTGTGCGCCGGACTGTGTCCCGCGCGCTGGCCATCGTCAAATGATTTTTCGTAATCACGCGCATCGATGTACGTCACCTGGCGACAGCTCAATGCGCAGCGCCGGTGAAATCCTGCGGAACCCGGTTGCGCGCCACGCGCACCGCTTTCATCGGAGCCGGTGTGTTGCGGCTGCGCCCGACGAACCTGGGGATGCCATCGGTGATCACCGCGGCCACGGCCGCGATGTCGCCGTTGGCGAGCGCGCTCAACGCGTCGTTGCGCGATCCTCCAACGCATGCATCGAGCAGCACCACGTCGGCATCGCGCCCGGCCGCGATGAATCCGCTGTTGCGTTTATAGAGGCGCGCGTTGTTGCCCGTCGCCGCGGCAATGGCCATCTCGGGCGGCATGTCGCCGAGGCTCGCAAGGTGGCTGATCGTGTAGAGCATCCCGAGCGGCATGATCCCGGAGCCTGTGGGCGTATCGGTGGCAATGAGGAAGCGGTCGAACTGGTCGACCTCGCGAATCATCCTGCCCAGCAGGAGCGTGGTGCGCAGGTTGCCGGCGGTGCATACCTGCAGGGCAATGTTCGATTCGTGAACCAGGCGGGGATAGTCTTCATCGGGCATGGCGACCGGTCCGCCATTGGTGTGGAACGACACGTCGGGTTGCATGTCGAGCAGGTGGTCGGCCCAGATGCCGGAAGAGCCGGGAATCGACGAGCCGCCGGTGTGCACGAGGGTGACCATCCCGTGCTTCTTCGCCCACGCGATCATCGGCGTGTATTCGAAGGGCGTCTTGACGGCGCCAAAACCGGCTTTCGCCAGCCACACGCCCTGCGCGGCGATCTCCGCGAAGTCCTTCTCGACGAGGCCCGGTTCGAGAATCACGGCGCCCGCCCAGACCCGCATGCCGCCGGGACGAAAATGCTCGAAGCACTTCATCGCCGCCACCGCAAGAGCCTTGACACCGTCCGGGTCCTTGGGCCGGCCCGGCACATGCACCTCCGACGCGCTGATCGCCGTGGTCACGCCGCCATGCACGTAGCTTTCGAGGAAGCCGACGGTCTTCTGGCGCGGCGTGTAGTCGCCGAAAGTGTTGTGCACCTGCGAGTCGATGAGGCCGGGAATCGCGATCGACTTCCCCGCGTCGATGACCACGTCGCAGCCTTCGAGCTGCGCGTCGGAAACCGTGCCTGCGGCGACGATCCTTCCATCATCCATGAGGATGCTGTCGCCCGCCAGGAACGGGTCGCGCCACTCGCCGGAAACGATGCGCCCGATGTTCACAATCGCTGTCTTCATGCAATGCTCCTTCGCCTGGATGCGGACGGGCCCTGTTTCACGTCAGCCCGTCCTGGCCCTTGATCTGCGATGCGTCCAGTCCGCCCAGCCGTGCGTGCAGGCGGCCACGTGTGGCGAACGCCCAGATGACGAGCAGTTCGTCACGGTTGGGCGCATCCCCGAACGTTGCCGTCACGGTGTCGTAATGCGAACGCACGTAGAGCGCGTCCTTGTGCGCGAGCGGAATGTCGATGGCAGTGCCCGGCCCGCCGCGCTTGCCGGTGGAGGGCACCCACGCCTTGCCGCCGCCCAGTGCCGCGCGCACGGGGTTTGCCGCCGGACTGGTCAGGAGCGCGTTGCCGTGTTCGTACTCGCCATCCGTCCCGACCAGGCACGCCTTGCCGTAGCTCTCGATCGGGCGGCCGCCGGCGGCTGCGCGCAGCCGCCGTCCGAACTCTTCGCCCAGCGCCGGGGACGGTTCGATGAACGCGCCGAGATCGCGCTCGAAGCGGCCGGCGAAGGGGTTGTGAATGGCGGCGGCAATCACGTATTTCGCGAGCGGTTCGCCGTCCGCAAGTTCGCCGGGCTCGTTGGCCAGCGTCTCTTCGATCTGCAGGAACCATTTGCGGATATGGAAGGGGCCGAAATTTGGAGTCTTCATCGTGCGGATGTTGAACCGGAGATGCGCGTTCGACGAATGAAACTTCGTCATGACGGCCATTAGCAGGGCTCACTTGCCTTCACGTTCGGTCCGGGCCTAAGCTGTCCGAAATGGCGAAGCTGGAGACAGACGAGCGATGTGGTACCTGTGTCTCAGGAAGAGAAAGGCCGTGCAGCCGGAGGGGCCGCGCGCGGTGAACCTCGACGTGCACCTGGCCTGGATGCAGCGACAGCATGAAGCAGGCACCATCCTGTTTTCAGGGCCGTGCGCGAAGCGCGGACTCGGCATCTACGTCATCCGCGCCGCGACGGAACAAGCCGCCGTGAAGGTGGCCGAGGACGATCCGTTCACCCGGGACGGACAATGCGAATTCGAGCTGCTCGAATGGGACGTGAGGCAGGCGCTGGGTGCGGGCCCCTTTACCACGGCGGCAATCGAGGCGCAGACTTCGCGCCCGCCCCCGCACGTCTGAACAGTCTTTCGCCTCCCGATCAACATCTGCCGGAGAGAACCCGTGCTGCGCGCCTTTTTCTGCATATTCCTGTCGATGCTTTGCGTCGGCGCCGCCGCGCAATCGTGGCCCGCCAAGCCCATACGGATCGTGGTGCCCTTCGCGCCCGGCGGCGCAACCGATGTTCCCGCGCGGCTGATCGCACCCAAACTGTCCGAGGCGCTCGGCCAGTCCGTGGTCGTCGAGAACAAGGCCGGCGCCGGTGGAATAATCGGCATGGATTATGTCGCGAAGTCGCCGCCGGACGGCTACACATTCGTGATGGCCAGCAATGGCGAGCTCGTCATGAACCCGTCGATCTACCCCAAGCTGCCGTACAGCCCGTTCACGGACCTGGTGCCGGTGGCAATCGTGGTGGAAAGCCCGCTCGTGATGATCGTATCGCCATCGAGTCCCTTCAAGTCGGTGGCCGAAGTGATCGCCGCCGCGAAAGCGAAGCCCGGCACAGTGACCTACGCGACCGCAGGCGCAGGCTCGACGAGCCATGTGCTCACTGAAATGTTCGCGCAGCGTGCGGGTGTGAAGCTGCTGCATGTGGCGTACAAAGGCGGCGCGCCGGCATCGACGGCGATGGTAAGCGGCGAGGTGGCGATGGGCCTGCTCAACCTCGGCTCGGCGAGCACCCTCATGAGCAGCGGGCGTGCGCGCGGACTGGCGGTGACCAGCGCGGCGCGTGTGCCTGAATTTCCGGACATGCCGACCTTCACCGAGGCTGGCGTACCCGACTTTGTCGACGGCATCTGGGTCGGGCTGGCCGCGCCGGCCGGCGTGCCGCAGGAAATCATCCGCCGCATGAACACCGAAATCGCAAGGGCGCTGCAGACTCCTGACGTACGCAAGAGCATGGCGCAGCTGAGCGTGCACGCGGTCGGCTCGACTCCCGAGGAAGCCGCTGCGCGCATCCAGCGCGAGCTTCCCCGCTACACCGACGCGATCCGCAAGGCGGAAATCCGCGCCGAGTGACGCGATCGCGCATGCCCGCACTTCATGTCGGCGTCGTTGTCGGCAGCATCCGCAAGGGTTCCATCAATGCGCAGCTTGCGCTGGCCTTGCAGCGGTTCGCACCGCCAGGCTTCGTGTTCCACCGCATCCGCATCGACGACCTGCCCCTGTACAACCACGATACGGACCCGCTGCCGGCGCCAGTCCTGCGGCTGCGCCAGGAAGTAGTCGATGCGGATGCGATTCTCTTCGTGACTCCCGAATACAACCGCTCCATTCCCGGGGTGCTGAAGAACGCCATCGACCATGCATCGCGCCCGTACAAGCATGGCGTATGGCTGGGCAAGCCTGCCGGCCTCATCGGGGCGACGCCCGGCGTACTGGGTACCGCGGCCGCCCAGCAGCATCTGCGCAACGTGCTGGCCTGCGTGGGCATGCCGACGATGCCCCACCCCGAAGCCTTCATTCAGTGCGCCGAAGGATTCTTCACGCCCGAAGGCGCGATCGCCAGGGCAGACACCCGCGTTTTCCTCGCCGAGTGGATGGCATGCTTCCTGGAATGGGTGCAGCACCACGCACGACCGCGCTGATGCCTGTTGCACATCGGCCGGGCTCACGCCGCCGGCGACGTCTTCGTGAAGAACGGCACATGGATGTTGTCCACCGAGAGGAAACGCACCGCAGGGCCGCGCATCTCGAGGCAATAGCTGGCAAGCGCATCGACGACGCGCATTCGCGTGCTGCGCACATGGACCAGCCCGAACTCCGCCCCCATCTGGCGATCCTTGATGCGCAGGGCTTTCAGCTGCTTGCGGCGCACCTCGTCGGCCACGGCCATCACCGGGATGATCGCGGTCGCGGCGCCCATGCTCACGACGCGCTTGACGAATTCCATCTCGTTCGATTCCGTCGCGATCGGCGGATACCCGGTCGTGTGGAACAGGATGTCCGACTGCGAACGGCTGCCGCTGCCTGGATGAAAGCGAACGAACGGCCACTGCATGATGTCCTTGACCGAAACGGTCTTTCGCTTGAAGAGCGGATGGCTCCTGCCGACGATCACCGCATCCTCGGTGCGGCCGAGCGGCACGCGCTGGAGCGTAGGGTGTTCCTGGACGAAGGGAACGAAGCCGACATCGGCCGCGCCCTTCTCGACGCTGCGGGTCGCTTCCTCCGCGGTGTCCGCGCTGCGGAAGATCAGTTCGACCTTCGGGAATCGGCGCATGAAGCCCTCGCACAGGTCGCCGTACAGGTACGTCATGCCGACGGATGTCGCGGCGACGGTGATCACGCCCGAAAGCGATCGCGGGTCCGCGTTCGCGAACAGATTCCTGATTCCATTCACCTCCGCCAGCACCACGTAGGCGGACGCCAGCACCGCGCGACCCGACGCCGAGGCAACCACGTGCGGCTTGCCCCGTATCAGCAGGGTCTCGCCCAGCTCGTCTTCCAGGTGCCGGATCTGGTGGCTGATGGCCGACTGCGTAAGGTTCAGGCGCGAGGCTGCTTCGCCGAAGCCGCCGGTTTCGACGATGGCGATAAGGGCCTTCAACTGCTTGATCTCCATTTGCTTGCTCCTTGCCCGGGAAACGAGAGGATATGCGATCGGCCACGCGCACGTTCGCGCAAGCAACGTGAAGAAGATTCGTCACACCCATGACGAACATTCATTGGACCGCCGGCGCCCGCTCGGCGACATTCTGACGACGAGGTGACGATGCACGAATTCTTTCCCGGCAATTACAAGTGGTCGTACAACACGCTGCTCGCGTTTTGCGGCGGAGGACAGATTGGCGACGTGTCGCGGGTCCTGCGCCGGCTCGAAGGCACCGCTGACGACGCTGCCTGGCACGACGCCTGGCAGGAGATCGCGGACGTCGCGGCGCGCAGGGCAGCCGGCTCGCAACAACCGAGGTCCGCATGGCAGCATCACCTGCTGGCATCGTTGTACGGAATCATCTCGGAACACTTCATGCCGCCAGGAACGCCGCAGCGGCTCCGCACCTATCGCAAGGCGCTCGCGAGCTTCGATGCGGCGCGGGCCGCCGCGCCCTTTGCCATCGAACGCGTCGAAGTGCCGTACGAAGGCGCGTCGCTGCCGGGCTACTACGTCGCAGCCCGTGGCGGCAACGGCCAGCGTCATCCAAGGCAACCGGCCGCGATTTTCATCTGCGGGCTCGACACGACGAAGGAGCTCTGGTTCCTGCGGGCCCGCGACGAGTTCGCCGGGCGCGGAATCGCCTGCCTCTTCCTCGACACACCGGGCATCGGCGAGGCGGTGCGCATGCGCCACATGCCGACCCGCTTCGATTACGAGAAACCGGTTTCCGCCGCCATCGACTGGCTTGCCGCGAAGGACGAAGTCGACGCGTCACGCATCGCGCTGGTCGGCTCGAGCCTGGGCGGATATTACGTGACGCGCGCCGCGGCTTACGAGCCACGCGTGGCGGCGGCAGTCGCGTGGGGCGTGATCTACGACTACGCAGAGGTGTGGCGCTGGCGGCGGCAATCCGGCGCCAGCGTCGCGGCGCCCGGCTTCCAGCTGATGTTCGTCACCGGGACGGACACCGTGGAGGACGCGGAACGCGCCATCGGGCCGTTTCATACGCGCGATTGCGGGCCGCTGGTGCGCTGTCCGTTCCTCATCATGCATGGCAGCGAGGACAGGCAGGTGCCGCCCGGCCACGCGCAAGCGATGTACGAAACGATCGGCTCGTCCGACAAGGAGCTTCTCGTGTTCGATGGCGACAACGGCGGCGCCGCGCACTGCCAGTTCGACAACCACCTGCCGCCCCTGCTTGCCTGCGCCGACTGGCTGGCAGGCCGGCTCAAGACATCCGATGGAGAGCGTCAATGAAGAAGATCAAGGAGTTCGTCACGTTCTGGGGACCGTCGATCAACGACTGGACCGAGCCCGGATCAGACAAGCGATTCGTGGTCGAGCGCGACGAGGACTTGCTGAACAATCCTGCGGAGGGCGGCCGCAGGATGGAGAAGATTTCGCTCAACGACATCTTCGCCGAAGGCGTCACCACCGGCGTCGACATGGTCAACGGGTTCATGCCTCTGGTCCTGTTCGCCAATGACGACCTCATCATCGAAGTCGCCAATTGCGACACCGAGCAAGGCGGGTGGCACCGGAACCTGGGCGCCGACGAATTCGCGTTCCAGTACAAGGGCAGCCGGACACTGCGCTCCGAAACGGGGCCGATCACGATCAACGAAGGCGAGATGACGGTGATACCCAAAGGCGTCGCTCACCAGAACGTGGGACACGGGCCCAACATCGAAATCACGATCTATTCGAAGCGGCCGCTCAAGCGTCTCGCGCCACTCGACGCGGAGCGCGCGCGGGAACGAATGCGCATCCGCGACGGAAAACCGGTCATGCCGCCGGTGACGCTCGACAGCGACCCCGACGCCTGAGGAACCGCGCATGACAGCCTCGAGTTCATCCGCGCAAGCATCCGCGACCGATGCCATCGCGCTGGAGCCAGGCGATGCCATGGTCGCGGCGATGGCTGCCGCGGGCGTCGAGTATCTCTTCTTCACCTCGGGTTCGGAGCTCGCGTTCTACCAGGAGGCGATCGCCAAGGCGGAAGCGCTGGGGCGCCCGGCGCCGCGACTGCTGCTGTTCACGCATGAATATGCGGCGATCAATGCCGCGCTTGGCTACTGTGCCGCGAGCGGCAAGCCGGCAGCGACTGCCGCGCATGTGGATGTCGGCACGCAGCATTACGGCGCCGGCATCCATAGCGCGATGCGCAGCAGGCTGCCCGTGCTCCTGACCGCCGGGGTCGCTCCGACCGCGTCTGCGGGAAGCCGGAGAGGCTCACGCGACGCCGGCCACTTCTGGTCGCAGGACGTCCATGACCAGAACGCAATCGTGCGCCAGTACATGAAGTGGGCGCGGCGCATCGAGATGCAGGATCACCCCGGTTTCATGGTCAGCCGCGCGCTGCAGGTCGCGCTGACGGCGCCGCGCGGTCCTGTCTACCTCAGCATTCCGCGGGAGATTGCGCTGTCGCGGGACGCGTGCGGTCCCTTTCCGTCTGTGCATGACCTGGGCGTGCCCGATCCGCAAGGGCTCGATGCTTGCACGCTGGGAAAGCTCGCGCGCATGCTGCGCGAAGCGCGCAGCCCGGCCGTGATCCTCGGTGGCTCCGGCCGGTCGGCCGCCAGCGCTGCGCTGCTCACGCGGTTGTGCGAGGCGGTCGGCATGCCTGCGCTGGACTGCGCCTCGCGGTCCCATTGTTCGTTTCCGATGGACCATCCGCTGTACCAGGCAACCATCCCTTGTGCCGGATTCGATTTCCTGCTGGTCATCGACTGCGACGTGCCGTGGATCCCCGGCAAGGCGGCTCCGGACGCGGGCTGCTTCGTTTGCGTGATCGACGAGGACCCGGTGAAGCTCGACATCCCGACCTACGAATTCCCCGCGGCGATGCGATTGACGTGCGACTCGGCGCTCGCGTTGAAGGCTCTTGTCGAGGAGGTGGAGCGCAATGGGATGGTTGCGGATGCAGCCGCGCGCACGGCGGCATGGGCCGCGAAAAGCGAACGGCGAAAACGCGCGGGGCTGGAGCAGGCGCAGTCGCTTGCCACGCTGCCGCATGTCGATCCGGACTACCTGGCATGGAGCATCGGGGAACTCATCGGCGAGTCGTGCGTGCTGGTCGACGATACGCTCGCGCACAACCCGATGAATGCCCATCTCGCCAAAGCAGGACCCGGGCGCTACTTCAGGAATCCGGGCAGCGCCGGCGGCTGGGGACCGGGCGCCGCGCTGGGCGTCAAGCTCGCGCGGCCGCGGCACGACGTCGTCCTCGTCACCGGCGATGGCTTCTACATGTATGGGTCGGCGACGAGCGCGATCCTCGCCGCGGTCCGCTATGGAGCGCCTTATCTCACGGTCATCTTTCAAAACCGGAGCTACAGCACGACCACGAAGGCGACGATGGACCTGTACCCCGGCGGATATGCAGTCAAGGGCGGCCTGGACGGCGGCTATCTCGAACCGGCCATGGACTTCGCGAAGGAAGCGGAAGCCGCCGGCGCCTACGGCGAGAACGTCCGCGCTCCGGCGGAGCTCAACGCATCGCTCGAGCGCTGCCTTGCGCGCGTGCGCGGCGGGCAACCGGCGGTCCTTGCGGTATGGCTGCCGAAGATCGGCGAGAAGGCTTGATCCGCGCACACGGCGCACACCGCTCAAACCGTTCACACGTCACAGGAACCGTCACAGGGAAAGCTGATGCGCACCGAGTTGTCGAAGCTGCGATTGCAATGCATGGAGGTTTTCAGAGCGTGGGGAATGAGCGAGGACGCCGCCGGCTCGACGAGCGATCGCCTCGCGTACGCGGATCTGCATGGCGTCGATTCACACGGCATCGCGCTGCTGCCCCTGTATGCGCGGCTGCGATCGGAGGGGCACATCAAGTTCAGCGCACAAGCGCGCGTGCTTCGGGAAACGCCGGCCACCACGCTGATCGACGCGGATCAGGGCCTCGGACAGCCGGCGGGGACGCTGGCGATGACGACCTCGATTGCGAAGGCACGCACGCTTGGAATCGCCGCAGCCGCCGTGCGCAATTCGAACCACTTCGGCGCCGGCGGCGCCTACACGCAACTCGCCGTCGATGCGGGGCTGGTCGGTCTCGCCTTCTCTGCCGCATGGGATCCTGCAATCGTGCCCACGAACGGCGCGGAGCCGCGGTTCGGCACGAATCCGCTGGCGGTTGCCGCGCCGGCGGGAAACGGCGATGCGTTCAGCTTCGACATCGCGACGAGCACCATTGCCATCGGCAAGATACGGCTCGCGAAACTGCATGGCAAGAAGCTCGCGCCCGGCTGGGCGCTGGACGAAAACGGCCAGAGCGAGACCGATCCCGAGCGGGCGATGCGCACGCCGCGCCTGACTCCGCTGGGTGCAACCGCGGAAATGAGCAGCCACAAGGGATACTGCCTCGCCGCCGCCGTTGAAGTCCTCGCAACCATCCTGCCGGGGGCCTGGTATTGCGCCACCCGAAAAGAACTTCATGGCCACACGCCACAACTCAATGTCGGGCACTTCTTCATCGTCATCGACCCGAACGCATTTCGCGCGGCCGGCGAATTCGAAGCGGATCTGCAGGCGATGATGGGCACGCTGCGCGCCACCCGCCCGGCCGTCGAGGGCGTCCCCGTCGTCGCGCCGGGAGATTTCGAAGCGCGGGCGGTGAAAGACCGCAGCGCGAACGGGATCCAGATTCCGCCGATGCTGCTCGAGCAACTGCGGACGGTGGTCAGTGAAGCGGGTGCGTCCTGGTTGCTCTGAACGGTACTAATCGCCCTTGATCCCCGCGCCCTCGATCATCTTCTTCTTCCTGTCGACCTCGCCTTGGACGAAGCGCGTAAACGCTTCGGGAGACAGGTACGCGGCTTCCATGCCGAACTTGTTCAGACTGGCCTTCGTTTCGGGCAATGCCAGCGCCCACGCCAGGTCGGATGAGATCTTGTCGATCACGGCGGCCGGTGTGGCGGCCGGCGCCAGCAGTCCGTACCAGAGCTCCGGGTCGAAGGCTGGGTATCCCTGCTCGCTGAACGTCGGCACCTCGGGCCAATAGCTCATCCGCTTCTTCGTCGCCACCGCGAGTGCGCGCAGCTGTCCAGCCTCGACAAACTGTTTGGCCGCGCTGGCCGCGACAAACGCCGTTTCAAGCCGTCCGCTGATGAGGTCTGTCTGCATCTTGCCGGGACCGCCGCCATACGGGGCATGGACCATGTCCAGTCCGGCGGCATGGGCAAAGAGCGCCATCATGATGTGATGCGTGGTTCCGATGCCCGCGGACCCGTAGGTCAGCTTTCCGGGATTGCGCTTGACGTACTCGACGAACTCGGCAAGGGTCCTGACCGGAAGGCTCGGATGAACGCACAGGATCATGCCGCCGATGGCGATCTGGCCGACGGGCTGGAGGTCCTTGCGCGGGTCATAGGGCAGCTTCATGAGCGCCGCGTTGTTGGCAAAGGCGTCGGTTGCGACGACGAGGGTATGGCCGTCCGGCGCAGCGCGTGCCACTTCGGCGATGCCGATCACGCTGCCGGCGCCCGGCTTGTTCATCACCGTGACCGTCTGCCCCCAGCGCTCCTGGAGCTTCTGACCCAGGAGGCGCGCGAGGAAGTCGGGACCTGCGCCGGGATTGGTCGGGGCAATGATGATCACCGGCCGCGTCGGGAATTGCTGTGCCGAAGCGCCGCCGGCAAGGGCAAGGGCGACGAAAAGTGCTTGCAGTACGGTTCGAAATTTCATGGGCGGTGCCCTCCTTCCCCCAAATTCTCATGGCCGCTCGACGCGTGTCTAATGAATTGTTGTCATGCCGGACAGCAAGGCAATTCATCCAGCGCCGTTCGCATGCGAATGAAGACGCGAGATGATCGCGATGAATAGCTTTCATTTGACCCTCCACCGGCCGCAGTCGATATTAGCGGCCACTTCAGAGGAGTCGCAAAACGATGACGAGCCACCACGGACCGCATAAGACAGCCGCCGAGATTCGACGTGAGCTCTCCCATCCGGTGATCGATGCGGATGCGCACGTCGTCGAATGCCAGTTCGCGCTGCAGGACATGCTGCGCGAAGTCGCGGGACCGAGGATCGCGGAGCGTTTCGGCGAAGTCCTCGATTCGATCTCGATGCACCGGTGGTATCGCGCCGACGATGCGACCCGGCGCAACCGGCGGCTGGCCCGTCCGTCGTTCTGGCATGTCCCCGCTTCGAACACGCTCGACCGGGCGACGACGATGCTGCCCTCGCTGATGCGTGAGCGGCTCGATGAATTCGGCTTCGACTTCGCGGTCGTCTACACGACGCTTGGCCTCAGCTTCGTCAGCCTGGGCGACCAGGAGATGCGGCAGGCATTGTGCCGGTCCCTCAATCGATTGAACGCGGAGACTTTCCGCGAGCACAGCGCTCGTTTGACGCCGGCCGCCATCATTCCCATGGGCTCGCCCGCAGAAGCGATCGCGGAGCTCGAATACGCGGTCCACGAGCTGGGATTGAAGACGGCATTCGTGGGAGGGCATTTCTGGCGACCCCTGCCGGGCGCCGGCAAGGACTCGGGTGCGCGCTACATGGACTACCTCGCCCTCGACAGCGAGTACGACTACGATCCGGTGTGGGCCAAATGTGTCGAACTGAAGATCGCTCCCGCGTCGCATGTCGGTACCCTGGGAGGCCCGACGCATGGATCGATTTCCAATTACACTTTCAATCATGCGGGCTCCTTCGCCGCCGGCGCGCACATCTTCTGCCGCGCACTGCTGCTGGGTGGCGTGATGAAGCGATTCCCGCAGCTGAAGTTCACCTTTCTGGAAGGAGGGGCCGGCTGGGCATCGATGCTCTACAACACGCTCATCGAACGGTTCGAGAAGCGCGGAGGCGAAGAGATCCTGCGCTCGCTCGATCCGGACCGGCAGGATCGCCGGCAGATGCAGGCGCTGTTCGAAAAGTATGGCGGCCGTTTGCTCGCGCCGCATGCGCAAAAGATGGGAAAGGATGAAGGCCTGATGCTCAATCCGCCGGAAGACCGCACGCGTGTCGATGACTTCGCCGCCTGCGGCGTTGCCACGGCCAGGGAGCTGGCCGACCAGTTCGCCGACAACTTCTATTTCGGATGCGAGGGCGAGGATCGCGCCACCGTGATGGCGTTCGACCGGAGAGTGAACCATTTCGCGAAGCAATTGAAGGCGATATTCAGCTCGGACATCGGCCACTGGGACGTGCCGGACATGAAGAACGTCCTCAACGAAACGCATGAGCTCGTCGACGACGAAATCATCACCCGGGACGACTTCAGGAAGTTCGTGTTTTCGAACGTCGCGGAAATGTATACGTCGATGAATCCGGATTTCTTCAAGGGCACGGCGGTCGAATCCGCAGTCGCCGCCGAATTCGGCAAGGCGCGATGAGCATGCAGCAGGACATGAATGCAGTCGATGTCATCCTGGGACGGGTGTCGCCAATTCGCCTGGCCGAGCCGGGACCCAGCGCAAGCGAAACCGACCGGATCGTCGCCGCCGGTCTGCGCGCGCCCGATCATGGCCAGCTCCGGCCGTGGAAGTTTCTTCTCGTTCGCGGCGAGGCGCGCGAGGCGTTCGGGAAGCTGACGGCGGAGTCGTTGCGCCGGCGGCAGCCCGCGTCAAGTGACGAGGCATTGCGGATGGAAGCGGCGAAAGCGCTGCGAGCCCCGCTGCTCATCGTCGCCGCCGCGACACCGCGCAACACCGTCAAGGTTCCCGCTATCGAGCAGGTGGCGGCCACCGCGGCCGCGGTCGAGAACATGTTGATTGCGGCCCACGCGCTGGGTTACGGAGGATTCTGGCGAACCGGCGCGGCCGCCTATGACCCGCTGTTCATCAAGGCGCTCGGTCTGGACGAAGGCGACCAGATCGTCGGGTTCATATACGTGGGAAACATTGCCGTGCCGGGAAAGCCAAAATATCCGCAGGCCGATGGCGTCGTAGAAGTGTGGACGGGTTCCGGAAAATCGAGCCCGAACGACGAGCCGAGCGGATGAAGGCTCCGGAATCCTTGCGCAATGCAATCGATCACCTCGAACGAGGTGATTGGGACGCTGCGCACAAGATCGTGCAGAGCGATGATTCGGTTCAAGCTTGCTGGCTGCACGGCATCGTGCATCTGCTGGAAGGCGATCTCGGGAATGCACGCTATTGGTATGAGCGCGCCGGTCGCGCATTTTCCAATGATGCAGCCGCGGAGATCGTTGCCGCCAGGAAGCTGATGTCGTAGCGAGCATACAGATACCGCCAAAAGCGCACCGCTGATGCGATGCAGCTGGAACATCCCGACTGGCCGGTGGGCCAGCGAGCGCTGCTGCAACGCGCGCGCGCCGCCATCGCCCGGATCCATGCCCTCGGCGCCGGCGAAACGGTCGGGCATGGACTCGGACATCTGCAGTGGGCTGAGCTGATTGCATTGATCCTGCTCAACCGGTCGGACGAGGCTGTGGCTGCCCGGCGCATGGCGCTCAAGAACCTGTCACCTGAACTGGACGGATATCAGCTACTGGGGGCGCTCGCACTGCTCGCGGCATCGCAGGGACGACTGGTCGCCGCGGCGCGTATCAGCGGCCGTGATGACGCGGTCGCCGCGCGTGATTGGTCGTTGCATCGGATATTTGGCGGGGGTAAGCTGCCGCAGTTCTTTCCCGGGAGGACGCCATGAGCCAGCGCACCGCAAACTTCGTACTGTACGTTTGCGTGGCCTTGGCCGGGCTCGCCGCGGCGATCGCATCGGCTCAGGCAGCTGCAGCGCTCCTTCAGGAGACGCTCGCCGCGTGCGTGGCACCGCCCACCGCGATGGCCGCCTGGTGGCCGGGCGACGGCAATGCGAACGACATCGTCGGCGGCAACGCGGGAGCCTACAGCGGCGCCTTCGCGCCCGGCAAGGTGGGCCGGGCATTCTCGCTCGACGGCGCCCACGACGTCACGATCACGCACACGTCCGTGCTCGACTTCGGCCACACCGACAGCTTCACGCTCGATGCGTGGATCAACAAGAGCGCTCCGATCGTCGACACCAGCGGTGAAATGGTGTTATCGCTCACCTACAACTGCTCTGCCGAGGTGATCACACTTGCTCTTACGCCAGCGGGTGTCGCCATCTTCAGCATCCGGGACAATCTTGTAAATTCGGTCGATGTCATCGCGTCGGGCTCGTTAGTGGACGGGCAGTGGCATCATCTGGCGGGCGTTCGGGATGCCGCGCTGGGGAACGTGAAGCTCTATCTGGACGGCGCGCTCGTCGCGTCGGCGACCGACTCCACGACGGGAACCTTCACCCTCGCGGCGGCCCAGGATCGGATCGGCTCGAGACCTGTCTGCCCCACCCCGATGTTCTTCAACGGCTTGATCGACGAAGTTGAGGTCTATCGCCGGGCGCTCTCGGGTTCGGAAGTGCAGGCGCTGTTCAACGCCGGCTCGGCGGGCAAATGCAAATGCAACTTCGATGTCGACGACAACGGCCAGCTCGACGCCCTGACCGATGGCCTTATGATCATTCGGGCGGGGCTCGGCCTCACGGGCCCTGCGCTCACCCAGGGGACGATCGGTCCCAATGCGAACAGGACGAATCCCACGGCGGTGCTCGACTTCATCAATGCCAACAAATTGACTGGATACGATCTCGACGGCAACGGGACATTCGATGCGGTCACAGATGGACTGATGATCCTTCGATATCTGTTCCGGTTCGATGGCGCGGCGGTCGTGACCGGAGCCGTTGGGAGCAGCGCCACCCGCACGGACTGGAATGCGGTGAATGCGTTTCTGGCCAGCGGCTGCGACGCGTGCCGGGACGGAATCAAGGACCTCAGCGAGACCGACATCGATTGCGGCGGCCCCGCGTGCGGTGCATGCGCCGTGGGCAAGAAATGCCTGGCCAACTCGGATTGCCAGACCGGGCACATATGCAACTTGTCCAACGTGTGTCAGTAACCAGGATCGACGATGTAAGGTATGTCACAAGCGCTGGCCGCGCACGACGCGCAGCGAAGCTCCGGTCGCGCACGCGCCACTCATGGCGGCGCTTCGTGAAAAAACCGTCATCGATGTGGCGGATACGGTGCTTCGGCGATCGTTGCGCTCATTGCGGCGCGCACATCACGACCCCTTCGCTGCTCCACCCGCGCTGGACCACTTCGGCGATCGCGGTGGTGCTGGTCGTGATGCGATGGTTGCTGTCGATGCCGCGCACATTGCCCTTGTTGTAGGCGCGATATACGGGAACGAGGTTGGCGGGGCAGGCGCCGCCGACTGCCGGCGTGGTATTGAAGTCCAGGCTCTCGAAGTTCCACCGCTTCTGCGTGGACGGCGTGGCCGCCTGCAGATCCTTCAGGGACTGGCACTCGGCGGCGTCCGCTGTATAGAAGTGCGAGTTGGGCCCCGGTACTATGCTGCCGTAGAAGCGACACACCGGCGTATTGCCTCCCGCCGGGAAGCTTCCCCCGGTGCGACTCCAGCCCGGTCCCGCGCTGCCGCCGTCGATGGCATTCTGCTCGGGCGCGTTGGCGGTAATGAAGTATGTGTCGAGTGGACTGTTGTAGAACTCGACCACTTTGGGCAGTTCCTGCACCGGCGGCACGGTCAGCCGGCCGATCTTGTTGCCGCCGACTTCGGTGAACCAGAGCTTGCCGTCCGGACCCAAGACGATGCCGCCGGGTTGGGCATTGGCGGTCGGGATCGCATATTCCTCGATTACGCCGGCTGTGGTGATGCGGCCGATCTTGTTGCCGTCGTATTCGGTGAAATACAGCGCGCCGTCCGTGCCCGCGACGATACCCACCGGCCCGGCGTTCGCGGTCGGCAGCACGAATTCGGTGAGCGCGCCGGCCGGCGTGAGGCGGCCGATCTTGCTGACGGTGTATTCGGTGAACCAGAGGTTGCCGTCGGGGCCAACCACGATTCCGGTTGGCGCCGAATCGGTCGACGGCAGCGTCACGAGCTTGTATCCCTTGGTGTCGATTCTTCCGACCTGGTTCGAGTAGTTCGCGGTGAACCACATCGCCTGGTCCGGGCCGGCAGTGATCGCGAAGATGCCCATGTTCGTTGTCTCGTCTCCCAGGTACGTCGCGAGCGGGAGTGCGCCATCGTTGGCGGTCAGCCGCCCGATGCCGCTCAGCTGGCCGTCGGTGTACCAGATCTTTCCGTCGTAGCCGACTGCGACGCCGGCCAGGAAGCCGTTCAGCGGGGCGACCGGATGCACCACCCTGTATCCGTTGCCGACGCAGGTGATCACGTCCGGCCTGAGGTCGGAATTGGTGACGATGCGCGTGGCGACGTAACAATAGCCGCCATCGGCGAGCGGCGTGAGGCCGGTCACCCGACACGCGTCGCCGCCCGTCGCGCATACACCTTCGACGAACGCCACCTTGCCGGAGGTGTCGACGCTGAACACGCCGCTGTTGGGACAGCTTGCCGGCGACTGACAATTCGCGGCAGCCGCGAATAGCATTTTCTGGCCGGACAAAATGATCGGCGAGGGCTGCATGCCTGGGGCGGGCAGGGCGAATTCGTCGATGGTCGCGGTGGTGACGGTTTTGACCGGCCGGCTCGAGGAGACCGCTTTTTCAACTGCCTTGACGTCGCCCTGGCCACCTGGTGTCGAGGCTGTCGATACGACGTCCGCCGTGACTTCGTCTGTAAAGCCCGAGACGTCGGCGCTCGCGGACAAGCCGATAATGCTGCCGGCTCCGCAATAGGTGTCGTGCTTGTTCGCGGTGCCGTTGCCGACGGTCACGGGTGCGCATGATCTTCCGGTGCAGACGTGGTCATCGATGTGCCACGAGGTGCTGGTGCATTGCGCTTGCGTCGTGAGCACCTGGCAAGCGCCCTGGCTCGCCTGCGCGCCGAAGCTGCAATCATTGAGCCTCGTCCGGGTGGTGTCCGGCAGGCACCCGGTGACCAAGACGACCAGACACGCGAAAAGGCACGCCCAGCGGGCGCGCGAGAGCCAACCCTCCATGATTCGATCCCCCCTTTATGTCTTATACGTTCGCTTATACCGAAGGTCTTCTGGTTGCGTCAAGG
>Ga0105240_10002806_pt1 | contig 27515 bp, 18 predicted proteins | sample KBSC54metaG_FD_80426 | JGI IMG/M metagenome (GOLD analysis project Ga0105240, IMG submission 80426) | Corn rhizosphere microbial communities from Kellogg Biological Station, Michigan, USA - KBS C5-4 metaG | ecosystem: Host-associated > Plants > Roots > Rhizosphere > Soil | place: Michigan, USA... | reverse complement strand
GCCATCGTCCTCGCCGCGACCCACGATGCCGCCGCCGGCCGCACCTACAACGTCGCCGACCCGCAACACTACACCGAAGCCGATTGGACCGCCCGTATCGCGCCCGTCAGAATCCTCCCCGCCGATCGCCTGCCCGCTCACTTGCGCAAGCCGCTCAATTTCGAACAGCACCTGCTCACCGGCACCGGCCGCATCCGCGCGGAACTGGGCTACGCCGAATCCGTCCCCTCCAACGAAGCCCTGCGCCGCACCGTTGAGTGGGAGCGCGCCCACCCTCCCGCCCGCATCAACCCGGCCGAATTCGATTACGCGGCCGAAGACCGGGCCCTCGCCGACATTGTTGTACAGTAAAACTAAATGAAGATCGTGGACATCCGGGCGACCACCGTCACTGTGCCGCTCGAAGCTCCTCTGCGCCATGCCAACGGCTGCCACTGGGGCCGTTTCGTGCGCACCATCGTCGAAGTGGAAACCGACAACGGCATCGTCGGACTCGGCGAAATGGGCGGCGGCGGCGAATCGGCCGAGGCCGTGTTCCGCGCCATGAAATCCTACCTCGTCGGCCACGACCCCGCGCGTCTCGAGCAGATGCGATTCCTCATCGCCAATCCCACCGCGTCGCTCTACAACAACCGCACGCAGGTCCTTGCCGCGCTCGAATTCGCCTGCCTCGATATCCTCGGACAGGCCTGGGGTGTCCCCGTCTGCGAGATTCTCGGCGGACGTCTGCGCGATCGCGTCCCCTTCGCCACCTATTCCTTCTTCCGCTATCCCAACCCGCGCGCCGGCTTCGGCGAGGTCCGCACCATCGACCAGGTCATCCACAACATCCGCACCCTCAAGCAGCGCTTCGGCTTCACCACTCACAAACTGAAGGCCGGCGTCTTCCATCCCGATTACGAACTCGAAATCTACCGCGCCGCCTGCGCCGCCTTCCCCGAGGATTCCTTCCGCTTCGATCCCAACGCCGTCTGGTCCACCGAGCAGGCCATCCGCTTCGGCCAGGGCATCGAAGGACTGCGCAACGACTACTTGGAGGACCCCGTCTACGGACTGAACGGCATGCGCCGCGTCCGTCAGATGGTGCACGTGCCGCTGGCCACAAATACCGTCGTCGTCAACTTCGAACAGCTCTCGGCGAACATTCTCGATACGGCCGTTGACGTCGTCCTTCTCGACACTACCTTCTGGGGCGGCATCCGCGCCTGCGTCAAGGCCGCCGCCGTCTGCGAGACTTTCCAGATCGGCGTGGCCGTGCATTCCTCCGGCGAACTCGGCATCCAACTCGCCACCATGCTCCACCTTGGCGCCGTGATCCCCAACCTCTCGTTCGCCGCCGACGCCCACTACCATCACCTCATCGACGACATCATTATCGGCGGACTCATGACGTACGAGAACGGCGCCATCCGCGTCCCCGATGGCCCCGGCCTCGGCGTCAAGCTGAATCGCGATAAGCTCCAGGAGTACAGTGAACTGTATCGTCGTTTGGGAGGATATCCCTACGACCAGGATCCCGGGCGCCCCGGTTGGACCCCCATCGTCCCCAACGACCGTTGGGCCGATCCCAAGGACGACCGCGTCCCGCCCATACCGTATTAGAAAAGGAGTTCAAACCATGCGCCGTTTAATCGCCACCATGATCGTGCTTACGATCGCCGCATTCGCCGCCGACATCTCAGGCAACTGGAAGGGCACCGCCGAAGGTCCCCAAGGCGCCCTGGAGCGCACTTTCACCTTTAAAGTGGATGGCACAAAGCTCACCGGCGAAACCACCAGCCAGATGCTCGGCAAGTCGACCATCCAGGACGGCAAAATCGAAGGCGACACCATCACCTTCTCCATCACCGCCAACTTCGGCGGCAACGAAATGAAGTTGAACTACAAAGGCAAGGTCACCGGAGACACCATCGAACTCACCAGCGACATACAAGGCCAGCCCATCACCTGGAAACTGAAAAAACAATAGCGCTCGTTCACCAAGGGATCGCGCGCCAGCACGATCCCTCAACTCCCTAGTCTCAAGGTCCCTTTCTTTCTCCGCGTCTTCCTCCGCGCCTCCGCGCCTCCGCGGCGGCTTTTCCGTGCCACCATAGTCCAATATGAAACTCGCCCTCACCCTCCTCTCCGCCGCCCTCGCCCTATCCGCCGCCGACGTCAACACTTTCTCCATCGTCGGCTACGACCCCGTCAATGGCGATTGGGGCGTCGCCGTCGCTTCCCGCTACTTCTCCGTCGGCGCCGTCGTGCCCTGGGCCGAAGCCGGGACCGGAGCCATCGCGACCCAGGCCAACGTCAACGTCGGCTACGGACCTCGCGGCCTCGAACTCCTCCGCCAGGGACTCTCGGCCAAACAGGTCCTCGACAAGCTCCTGGCCGAAGATAACTTCGAGGGCAAAGACGGCCGCCAGGTCGCCATCATTGACGGCAAGGGCATGATCGCCACCTACACCGGACCAAAAGCTCCCGATTGGGCAGGCGACCGTCAGGGCAAAACCTGGTCCGCCCAAGGTAACATCCTGGTCGGCCCGCAAGTTCCCGAAGCCATGGGCCGCGCTTTCGAGGCCACCGAAGGCGAGCTGGCCGAGAAACTCTTCGCCGCTCTCAAAGCCGGCGACGACGCGGGCGGCGACAAGCGCGGCAAACAGTCGGCCTCCATCCTCGTCGTCCGCAAAGGCGGCGGCCGCAATATCAATAACGATCGCTACCTTTATCTGAACGTCGACGACAATCCCCAACCCATCCCCGAACTCCGCCGTCTCCTCTCCATGCAACTCGCCATGACCTACCAGGATCAAATGAGTAAGCTCATGACGGCCAACAAGCCGAAAGAAGCCCGTGCCGCTGCCGCTGCCTATGCCCGGTATTCTCCGTCTGCCAATTCCCTGATCACTTTAGGCCTCATGGACTACAACCTCGGCGACAAAACCGCCGCCCTGGCCGACTTTCGTAAGGCGTTGGAGCTGGATCCGGCTGTAAAGGCCCGATTCACCCCCAATGGCGGCCAGGGCGGCGGACGTATGCGCGCAGTTCTCGAGGACGCCGATTTCCTGAAGCAGTTGTTTCCGGACAAGTTGCCCTTAAACCGTTAAGATCCGAACCTTTCATTTGTGAAATTCCGTATTTCCGCGCTTCTGAAAATGGAAGGTTACTCTTTTGAAAATAAAGGCTTTTTGCGCCCAAAACGCTTGTTTTTCACGGTGCCATGACATATGATTTTAGTCGCATAAACCTGGAGCATCATGTCCGATTGTCCACATCGTGGCGGCGGTTCGGGTGTCCGGTTATGCCCTGAATAGCCGAAAGTTTTTCGGCTGGCGCAGGCCGCACACGGGGCTAGCCGTGTGGGGTCCAACTTAACGCAACGCTCTCCGGGAATTGAGGTTAGCTCGCGGGGTATTCAGGAATTGATAAGGGAGACTTATGAAGACGAGAAGTATCCTTGTTGTGCTTCTGTTGTCCGCTGTCGGTCTTTTCGCGCAAGACCGGGCGACTTTAACGGGTACCGTAACGGATCCTAGCGGAGCCTCCGTACCCAACGCGACCGTAAAAGCAACGAACGCGGCCACCAATGTGGCCACGGAAACGAAGACCACCGCAGACGGACTCTACACGATTCCATATCTGGTCCCCGGCATCTACAACGTCGAAGTGAATGCTCCCGGCTTCCAAGGTTTGAAGCGCGCGGCCATCACCCTCGAAGTCGGCGCCAGGTTGAACCTGCCCATTCAGTTGACGGTCGGTCAAGCGACCACTGAAGTCACCGTCACCGGCCAGCAGGAAATCATTAACACTTCTGACGCCAACAAGGGTTTGCAGTTCGATCCCGTGAAGACGCAGGAATATCCCCTAAACGGACGCCAGACCTACATGCTGCTCGCCCTGACCCCCGGCGTTATTTTCGGCCAGGAACAGTTCGGCGCATCGGGCTTCTCCGGCACCCGCGGTTGGGACGTGAACAGCAGCTACAAGTTCAACGGTGCCCGCCAGGGCAACGGCAACAACGCCTTCCTGTTGAACGGTACGCTCATCAGCGACAACGGCAGCCAATGGGACTTCGCGCCCAGCGTGGAAGCCATCCAGGAATTCAGCGCGATGACGACCATTTACGACGCGCAGTACGGCCATGAGGCCGGCGGCGTCGTGAACCAGGTCCTCAAGAGCGGCACCAACAACTGGCACGGCACCGCGTTCGACTACATCCGCAACCGCGTGCTCGATGCCAACACCTTCGGCAACAACTTGGTCGGCGCACCCAAAGGCCGCCACAATGTCAACCAGTTCGGCGGCACGTTCGGCGGTCCCATCCGCAAGGATAAGGACTTCCTGTTCGCCAGCTTCGAAGGTTGGCAGGAAGTGATCCCGTTCCCCGGCTCCGGCGTTACTGCCGTACCGCTTGACCTCCGCGACGGCCAGCACTTCTCCAACTACAACATCAGCATCTTCGATCCGCTGACCACTCACCCGTGCGGCGCCGCTACCGAACCTTGCAGCGGCAACACCGGTTCCACCTACTGGCGCGACCCGTTCCCGGGCAACGTGATCCCGAAGAACCGCATCAGCCCCGTCGCCACCAAGATCCTTTCTTATCTGCCCGCGCCCAACGTGGCCGGACAGGGTGGCCAGAACGGCTTCCCCGGTATCACCAACAACTTCATCAACCCCACCAACGAGGGCCGCTACTGGTACAACTCCCCCATCGTGAAGTGGGACCACAACTTCGGCGAACGCGACAAGTTCTACATGTCGTTCAGTGAGAACCACGGGTTTGAGTACCGTTCCACCAACACCTTTGCTCCTCCGGTGGCCACGGGCAACACCTACAACAACCGCACCTTCACCGGTATCAACCTGGATGAGACGCACGTGATCTCGCCGACCGCGGTGTTGGACCTCCGCGCCGGCTGGTTCCGGTTCGTGCAGTTCAGCCCCGGTTACACCACGGAAGCTCTGTCGATCACCCCGGCCTCTATTGGCATGACGGGTATGATTCATTCGCCCGCCGTTAGCCAGTCGGCCATCCCGAACATCAATATCGGCGGCTTCACCGGCGCTCTGTTCGGCTCTGGCAGCTTTAGCTGGTCCCCCTACAACTCGTGGGACTTCATGCCCAACGTCACCTGGACGAAGGCCAACCACACCCTGCACTTCGGCTTTGAAGTTCACTACGAAGCCAAGGGCAACGTCGCCCCGGGCAACGCCTATGGCGCCTTCACGTTCGGCAGCGGTCTCACCCAGCAGGCCACAGGCCACGCCGCCACCAACAACGGCGGTACCGATGCTTTCATGGGCGTCGCTTCCCTGCTGCTCGGCATGCCGACCAGCGGCAACATCGACAACAACACCACATATTACGCGACTCGCAGCTACTATGCCTGGTACGCGCAGGATACCTGGAAGGTCAATAACCGTCTGACGGTCGACATCGGCCTGCGGTATGAATTCCAATTGCCCTATCTGGAACGCTACAACCGGCAGAACTCGCAGTTTGACATCAGCCAGGTCAATCCGGTCAGTTCCCAGGTGCTCGCCAACTGGAACGCCGCCGCGGCCGCTTACAACGCGACCAACCCCAAGTACCCCTATCCGGCAGCGCCTTCCGCAATTCTGGGCGTCTGGCGGTTTGCCGGAAAAGACGGCATGCCGCGCCGCAAGAACTACACCGATTGGACCAATGGCGCGCCCCGCATCGGCTTCGCCTACAAACTCAACGACAAGACCGTCATGCGTTGGGGTTTCGGCACCTACTATCAGTCGGACACCAACAACATCAACGGCCAGACAGGCTTCAACATTCAGACGCCCTATCTCTCGAATGTCAACAGCCCCTTCTTGCCGTCGGCTTGCGACAACGGCGGTTGCAACAATGGCGTTCCGACCGGTCCGTATTCGCTCGTGAATCCTTTCCCGAGTGGTCTGCTTCAGCCGCAGGGTACCTCCCTCGGCCTGCTCGCCAACATCGGACAGGGCCAGAACGGCAACATTCTCACCTACAAGATTCCGCGCACGTATCAGTATTCGGTCGGAATCCAGCGGCAACTGCCGAAGAACATGGTGTTGGATGTTTCCTACGCCGGCAACAACAATCGCTTCAACACCACCGGCTCCGGTCATGACGTATTCCACCCGCAGGATCTCGCCGGCATTCAGAACCAGCAGACCGCCATCAATGACGGCACGTTCTTCAGCCGCACTGTGGCGAATCCGTTCTTCGGCGTCCCCGGCATTCCGTCCACCACCGGTATCGGCGTCAACTCCACCGTTTCCGCCAGCACGCTGATCAATCAGAATGCCATGGCACTGTGGGGCGGCTACACCGATGGAAACATCGCTGCCCGCATCTTCCGTTCCGACGCGCTGCAAGTGAAGTTTGAAAAGCGCGCCTTCGGCGATTCGCACAGCACCACGGGCATCATGACGTGGGTCTTCTCCTATACCTTCAGCAAACAGATGTTCTGGGATTGCTGCATCGGCCAATCGTGGTCCAACACCGTCGGCGCCAACCTGGTTCTCAGCCCCGATGGTAAGACCGCCACTCTGGCGCCGACGCAGATCAACAGCCCCAAGGACCTCTTCTACTGGCAGCCCGATTCCGCGAACAAGCCGCAGGAATTCGCGTTTAGCGGCGTGTGGGATCTGCCTTTCGGCAAAGGTCGCGCCTGGATGAATAGCCTCGGCACGGTTGGCGATAAGATCGTCACCGGCTGGACCATTCCGTGGACCCTCTCGTACATCTCCGGCAGTTTCGTGGGCTTGCCCAACGCCGTGAATTTCTGCGGCGACTACACCCACTACAAAGATCCGGTCACCGGCCAGTACACGGGCCAGACCCCGGACCATTGGTTCAACAACAACGCAAGCTGCTACGCCAACTTCCCGAGCAACTCCATCAACACGGCTCTCCCGCCGCGTTTCTCCGGTAACGTGGAGAATCCGGCCAAGCCGCAATTGAATATCGCCCTTGAAAAGAACATTCGCTTCAAGGAGCGCTATGGCCTTACCTTCCGCGGTGAAGCCTTCAACATCAGCAACACGGCCATCCGCCCCGGTCCCGGCAGCACCAGTTTCACCAGTTCGACATTCGGAATCATTCCGAACGTCCAGAACAACTTCCCGCGCCTGGTGCAGTTGGCGCTGAGGTTGGCATTCTGATCCGTGGGGACAGGCCCTCGGCCTGTCCCTCTCTTTTGGACTACTTAGGAGATTCTGAATGATCAATTGCAATCGACTCGTACTTGCAGGGTTTTGCGTTCTCTTTGCCACTGCTACTCGCCTTCCGGCGCAGGGCAACACCGCCGAGATTTTCGGAGGCTATCAGTACACCAAGGCAAATCCCGAAGCTCCCCTGCCGAAACAGAACATGAACGGCTGGTTTGGCGGCGCATCGGGCTACATGACGAAATGGGTCGGCGCCTCCGTCGAGATTTCCGCCGGGTTCGGCTCAGCGCCTGCCCCGTCGGGCATCAGCGGAACAGCGTTCGACTTCAAGGAATATAGCTACATGGCCGGTCCGGTATTCCGCTTTGTCGACACCAAGAAGGCTCAGGTGGGCGTGAAGTGGCTCTTGGGTGGCGCTTTCGGCCAGGCAACTATTCCCAATGGCACGTCGCCGGATAAGGTTCAGGCGCTCGCTGCTGCCGGGTACTCCAGCTTCAATCAGACTAAGTTCGCCATGATGTTTGGTGTGCCGGTCGATTTGTCCGTCAGCAAACTCATTGCGTTCCGTGTGGAGCCGGGCCTGTACATGACCGACTTCAACAAGACCAAGCAGAGCAACTTCCGAATCAGCTTCGGACCCGTTTTCCGCTTCGGCGGTAAATAATAAGGTCTGGTTGTTTTCAGTAGGACAGGCGATCGTTTTTCGTCGCCTGTCCTCTTTTTTTTGAATCTCACGTGCCTCGACGTCTCCTGCCAGCAGCCGCACTCCTTGCAGTAATCTTCCTCTCCTATTTCAACTCCTTTTCGGCCGGATTCGTCCTCGACAACAAGCCCATCCTCCTCCAGGATCCCCGCATCCAGGCCGCCGATTCCGCCAACCTCTCGGACATCTTTCGTCACACCTATTGGTGGCCCACCGGAGAGAGCGGACTCTATCGTCCCCTGACCACGCTCTCGTATCTTTTCAACTATTCCGTCCTCGAGAACCGGGATCAGCCAGCCGGCTATCACTGGATTAACCTGCTTCTGCACTGCGTCAACGCGATCCTGCTCTATTACCTCCTGCTGCGCCTCACAGGCAATCTGCCGGTCGCTGCGGCGAGTGCTGCGCTATGGGCCATTCATCCCGTCCTCACCGAAGCCGTTACCAACATGGTCGGCCGCGCCGATCTCCTGGCCGCGCTGTCCCTGCTTGCCGGTCTGCTGCTCTACTTGAAATACTGCGATGCAGCCGGCCGGCGCCGCATTGTCTACCTCGCGGGTCTCGCCCTGGCAACCACGTTCGGTCTCCTCTGCAAGGAAAGCGCCGCCGTGCTCATCGGTCTCATTGCCCTGATCGAATTCACCTGGTGGCGCGACCGTGGAACGCAGCGTGCCCGGATCCTGCCCGCCGCCCTCGCGGTCCTCATCCCTTTGGGCATCTTCCTGTATTGCCGCTCTGTCGTTCTGGCGTCCTCCGCGACTGCCGACTTTCCGTACTTCGATAATCCAATCACCGGCGCGGATTTCTGGACGGGCCGGCTGACCGCCTTGAAGATTCTCGCCCGCTACATCGCCATCATCCTCTGGCCGGCATCGTTGTCCGCCGACTACTCGTACAATCAGATTCCGCTTGCGACAGGCACCGTCGCCGATTGGCTCGCGTGGATCGTTATCGCCGCCCTCGCGGCGGGAATCCTCGCATCGTACCGAAAGAATTCCATCGTGTTCTTCCTCGGCTGCTTTGCCTTCCTGACCATTCTGCCGAGTTCGAATCTGCTCTTCGCCACCGGAACCATGATGGCCGAGCGTCTCGCATACCTGCCCGCCGCGGCCGTTGTCGCCTGCTTCGTAATTGCCGTGAGACAACTCCCCGGAAAGCGCGCCGCGTTCGTTATCATCTGCCTGACGGCCACCGCCCTCGGATCTCGCACCCTGCTGCGCAATGAGGATTGGCAGACCGATCTCACTCTTGCTCGCGCCACCGTCGCAGCCAGTCCGCACAGTTTTAAGTCGCATCAGATGCTCGCCGAAGCTCTCTTCCTCGCCGATCCGCAACATCGCGATATCGATGCTGTCCTCGCCGAAGCGCGCCAGGGCATCGCCATTCTCGATACTCTTCCCGCCGAGCGGAGCAGTCCCGAACTCTATCGGCTCGCCGGAGCTTGTTATCTTTTGAAGAACGACGCCGCCGGCGCGCTCCCCGTTCTGCAACACGGCGTCGCCATCCTTACCGCGCTCCAGACTCGCAAACCCGGACCCACTCGCAACGACGATCTCTATCGCCTGCTCTCCGCCGCCGAACTGCGCGCCGGCAATCCGGAACAGGCGCTCGCCAATGCGATGGAAGCACGCAAACGCGATCCTCTCAATCCCGACGTCTACACGCAGCTCGCCAAAGCCCTCGAAAGGACCGGCGATCCGCATCGCGCCGCATCGACTCTCATGCTGGGTATGCTCGTCACGTCGGACGTGGGACTTCGCAAACAGCTCATCGATCTCTACCGCGCGGGACTCGACCAGCAGCATTGCGCTGTGATTCAGGGCCCCGCCGGCCCCGCCATTAATCCCGCCTGCGATTTGGTTCGCACACAGTTGTGCGAAGTCTCTTCCGAAGCCGTCGCGATCTCACTGAACGCCGGACGCACCGCTGCCGCACGCTCGCTGCAAAACAGTTTCACCCGCGACTACGCCTGCCCCGCGCGCTAACGCCCGCAATCACGCGACCACGCCTAACTAACCACGCCCGCTAACGTCTTGCGCGCTGACGTCCGCAATTACGCGACCACGCCTGGCCCGCGCGCTCACGCCTGCGATCACACGATCACGCTTGCCACGCCCGCTAACGTCTTGAGCGCTGACGTCCGCAATCACACGACCACGCCTGCCCCGCGCGCTAACGCCCGCGATCACACGATCACGCTTGCCACGCCCGCTAATGTCTTGCCCGCTAACGCCCGCGATCACACGACTACGCCCGCCACGCCCACTAACGTCTTCCGCGCTGATCGGAGCCGCGACCGTGAGGGAGCGATGCGTTTTCAACTTTCAAATTGTAAGGGGAAGGGAACTACAGGAGGGAGTGGATCGGGATGCTGCAAACGCTTTTTGCCAGCACCCCTATACCGGACTACGCTGGTTACTTCTTTTTGCTTTTAGGAGCCGCCTTTTTTGCGGGCGCCTTTTTCGCGACAGCCTTTTTGGCCGGAGCCTTCTTTGCGGGTGCTGCTTTCTTGGGTGCTGCTTTCTTAGTTGCCATTTCTCTATTGAATACCACTTGACACAATAAATCAATTCTTTATCAAAATGTTTCGGCGTAAAAAGAGGCACATTCCGATCGTTCCCGTCGACGCGAGCCACGTAAACGCCGCCGATTGGAACAGAAAAGTGCCGAATCGGAGCGCCACAATCCACGCCAGCGTCACTCCCGCGCCGCTCGCGATCGCTCTCCAATTGTTTCGCCAGCCGTTCGTCGCACACACCGCGGCCAGTGCCAGCGCGTACGGAACCGCCGCGATCAGATCCACTACGTAGTGTTCGCCGAAGCCGATCGTCGCCAGAATGGTCAGCGCAAGATACAACGCCGCAACGGCGCGCACCCATTTGCCCAGCGGCCTGCACGCCCACAAAATCAGGAGCGCGCATGCCAGATGCATCGAAGGCACCGCATTGCGCGCCGCGTCTCCGACGCTCACCAGATGCAGCGCGGGCACGTTCGACGGCAGCGTTCGTCCGAAAACATAACGCGGCCCCGTCGCCGGAAGAATGTTGTACAACACGTACGCCGCCGCGCCCCCGCCGAGAAACGCGGGCAGCACGTTCACCGGCAGTTGCCGCTTTCCGCTGCGCTGGTACGCATACAGCAAACTCACTGCCAGCGGCAGCGATTCGTACACCACCGAGCAACTCTGCAACAGCATCGGCGAGTCGCCCACCAGCTTCGTGATCCACGCGCACAGCGGCAATCGGAAGCCCGCGTCCGCGGCGTACAGATAGAGGTCGTACGTTTGCGGATGCAGTCGCGTCGTCAAATTCAGAATGAAAGCGATGAACAACGCGGCGTATCCAAACACGCTGCCCGCAATCAACGTATCCAATTTTTCTTTCTGCACCGCGCCGCGCAGCCGCACGGTTTGCGCCGCCAGCACCGTCATGCTCGCCAGTCCGAAGAACGATCCGCAGGCGATCGAGCACGGCCAGTTCAATTGGAATCGCCCGCTAAACGCCGCGAACCACACCGTGCCCGCGATAGCCAGCGCCAGCGTACACCATCGTTCCACCGCGCCCGGCCGTGTCCAGAAATGAATCGCGAACGCGCCGATGAGGCAGTACGGCAGAAACGGCGTTTCCAGTATGGTCGCGAAGTTCCGCCCCGCCGCCAAATACAACTGTCCGCAAAGCACCGTCACCGCGAGCACCGCTGGTACCAGCGCCACGCGACGGTCCGCCCCGGTCACCACTGCAAATTCGGACTTTGTAGACGAATCGACGGAACGCACCATCCTCATCCTGCCACGCATCCCGCCGCCCCTTCGCCTTGTCCTCCGGCCAATCTATCTATTGTCGAAAGATAGCGGAGCAGGTGCTGCCGCTAAGCCCCGGCCCCGTTCTTCCCCAACCCAACCCCCAACTTCCAACCCCGCCTTTCCGTTCCTGTTTACACGTCGAAACAGCCCTGTAACACGGGAAATGCTATCCTGATTTATCCACATTTTTCCGGGGACTGCATCATGAATAAACGCCTATTTCAGGGGCTTCCAGCGGCCTTTGCCATCCTGCTGGCCATGTCGATTGGTTCACCAAAAACTGCGCTTTGCCAAACTGCCGGATCTGCTACGATCACCGGCACTGTGACCGACCCTTCGGGCTCTGTTGTCCCGGCTGCGGCCATCACTATCCACAACACGGATACAGGCATTGAACGCAAAACTCAAACCAGCGATGCCGGCATTTACACTGCCGCGTTCCTAGCACCCGGCCATTACCAGATTGAGGCATCCAAGCCGGGGTTCACCGCGGTCCTCCGCAAGGATCTGACACTGCAAGTCGGCCAGACCCTCTCCATCGATCTCGCCATGGCCGTGCAAAGCACGCAGGCTGAGGTCACGGTCACGGGAGAATCTCCAGTCGTCGATACCGAGAAAACGGAAGTATCGCAAGTCGTCAGCCAGGCGGCCGTGGACAACCTGCCCGTCTCCGGCCGTCGCTGGGACACCTTCGTTCTGCTGACTCCCAATGTCACCACCGATGGCACCAGCGGCATGGTTTCCTACCGCGGAATTTCCGGTCTCTACAATTCCAATACGGTGGACGGCGCCAACAACAATCAGGCGCTCTTCTCCGAAGCCCGCGGCCGCGCCGTCAGCGGCGCCTACGTTTACAGTCTCGACTCCATTCGCGAATACCAGGTCAGCGCCAGCAACTACAGCGCGGAACTCGGACAGGCGGCTGGCGGCGTGGTGAATGCCGTGACCAAGTCCGGCACCAACCAATTTCACGGCGACCTGTTCTACTACCTGCGCTATCCCACCTGGAACGCGCTCGATCCTCTGCCGAAATCCAACGGCATCTACAGCCAGCCCATTCACCAGTGGCAGCAGTTCGGCGTCAGCGTGGGCGGCCCGATCATTAAGGACAAGCTGTTCTTCTTCGCCACCTACGATGGCTCGCGCAAGGTCAATCCCGTGACCTACACCAGTTCGTCCTACACGGCCTCGAACCGCACCATCGCATGCACTTCGGCCGCGATTTCCGCCACGCAGTGCGCCAATGCCAACGCGTTTCTCTCGGGACTACTTGGAACTTATCCGCGCGCCACCAACCAGGATGTCGGCTTCGGCAAGCTGGACTACCAGATGACCCAGCGTCACCACCTCAGCACGTCGATGGATTTCATGAACTATCGCGCGCCGAATGCCTACTCCACCGCGCCGTCCTATAACAATGATTCGATCCAGACCAACGGCAGCTACGTGTATCACGAGCGCATCTTCGTCGCCAATCTGGATTCCAGCATCTCCAGCAGCATGGTGAATAACGTGCGCTTCCAGTGGGGACGTGATCTCGAAGTCGCAGGCGCCAATGCACCCGCGCCATATGTGAGCATCGCTAGCGTCACCAACTACGGCGAGTTCTACGCGCTGCCCCGTACCGCCGAGCCCGACGAGCACCGCATCCAGATCGCCGACACGCTCTCGAAAGTTTACGGACGCCACACCTTCAAGGCAGGCTTCGATCTCAACATCATTCACGAAGTGATGATCAATCTTTTCCAGGGCACCGGCCGCTATACGTATAGCGGAACCGCGCAGGCGTCGTTCAACAACTGGGTGCTCGACACCTACGGCATCAACGCAGGCGACGGCTTGACCGGCAAGCACTACAACAGCTTCACTCAGGTCAACGACCCCATCACTCACGTCGGCAAGGACGACTTCTACAACAACGACGTCGCCGCTTTCTTCGAAGACAGTTGGAAAGCCACTTCCAAGCTGACCGTCAACATGGGCCTGCGCTGGGATGTCTTCCTGATTCCGCAGCCGCCGCAGCCCAACACGTCGACTCCGCTCAATACGCTCTATACGTCCACCATCAACATCCCGAAGGACCAGTTCCAGCCGCGCCTCGGCATCGCGTGGGAACTCACGCCCAAGACTGTGTTGCGCACCGGCTACGGCATCTTCTACGGCAAGACCACCAACACCACGTTCTATAACACCCGCGTGGAAAACGGGGTCTTCCAGCAGACCTTCAACTGCCTGCCTACGACCTGCCCCGCGCTGACGTTCCCGAATGTGATCTGGACTCCTCCGGGCGCCGCCATGGTCGCTCCGTTCTCCGGCGCGATTGCCCCGCAGGTGACCACGTTCGCTCCGCCCGCCCTCACCCAGGCCAGCCGCGGACAGACGCCCGATTTCGTCAACCCGCGCGTGCATGAAGGCGAAGTAACGCTCGAACGCCAGTTGCCCGGCGGCATCAGCGGCTCCGTGGCGTATGTATTCAGCCGCGGCCTGCACCTGCCCATCTTCGTGGACGCCAACCTCGCGCCCGCCACGACAACCAAGAGCTACGACATCCTGGATAAGACTGGCGCGCTCGCGCAGACTTACACGGTGCCGTATTACACCAGCCGCATCGATACCAACACCGGCATCATCAACGCCGCATTCAGCGACGTGAATAGCTGGTACAACTCAATGGTGATCGCGGTCCGCCGGCCCATGCGCCACGGTTTCGAGTTCACCGCCAACTACACCTACGGCCACGCCAACGATGGCGGCCAGGCGGCCGGCAATTTCGGTACCTTCGCTGGCACCGAGGTTTCGGTCGACCCCAAGAACCGCAAGGCCGAATACGGCATCAGCGATCTCGACCAGCGCCATCGGTTCGTTACCAACGCTGTGTGGATGCCTTCGGCGAAGAACGTCGCCAGCAAGCCTGCCCGGCTGCTTCTCGACGGCTGGGCGCTTTCGACCATCGTGACCATGTCCTCCGGCCAACCGGTGGCCGCGAACATCACCGGCACGCCCAGCCCGCTGGACGGCGGTCTCACCGCGGGTGACGCCAACAACGCCAGCCCTGCCGCAGGCCGTGCAGGCTGGCTGCCGCGCAATCCGTACCGCATGCCTGGCTATCACAATGTGGATTTTCGCCTGGCTCGCCAGTTCTCCTTCAGCGAGCGCGTGAAATTGGCGTTGATGGGTGAAGTCTTCAACATCTTCAACCACACCAACGTCTCCAGCGTGAACAACACGGCCTTCAACTACATCGCGGCCGGAGCCAGCAGCGGCGGCTTCAGTTGCGTCGGCCACACCAATGCGTGTCTCGTGCCCAACGCCGCGTACCTCGCCCCCACCAACACCAGCAACCTGTTGTGGGGACCGCGCCAGTTGCAGATCTCGGGACGCTTGACGTTCTAAAGGTCATCGCTTGACGCGTGCCCGATTCATTCGTCTCCTGACCGCGGCCGGCCTTACCGGGTTGGCCGCGGCTCAGGAGACGAAGCGGTTTCCTCCCTGGCAGCGCGGATTCCTCGACATTCACCACATCGCGACCGGCCGCGGCAGTTCCACTCTCCTCCTGCTGCCCGACGCCCAGACCATCATGATCGATGCCGGCGCGTCACAGGATTCTCTCCAGGTCTCCGCCCCGCCCAAGCCCGACGCATCGCGCACTCCCGGCCAGTGGATCGCCAGATACGCGGCGCGTCACATGAAGCCCGCCGGGCGTAGCGAACTCGACTATTTCCTCGTCTCGCACATGCACCCCGACCACATCGATGGCCTGATGGACGTGGACGCCCTGCTGCCCATCCGCAAGCTCATCGATCGCGGCTATCCGTCCTACGACAATCCCGCTCCTTTGGATGCTCCTTTCGCCGCGAACTATCTGAAGTACGTCCGCTCCCGAAAAAACGTCGAGCGCTTTCAGGTCGGCTCCGCCAGCCAGTTGCCGCTCATCCGCAACATCGCCGCGAATGGCGAAGTGTGGACGCGGAAGCGGCACTTCGCGGACGTGCCCAATGAAAATATGTGTTCAGCGGCGATCCGTTTGAACTACGGCAAGTTCTCGTACTACACCGGCGGCGATCTGACCTGCAGCACCAACGACGGCGCGTCGCCCTGGCGCGACATCGAAACACCCGTCGCCGAAGTGACCGGGCCTGTCGACGTCGCCGTGGCCAACCATCACGGCTATTACGATGCGGTCGGACCGGCCTTCGTGCGCGCGCTGCGGCCCAAGGTCTTCATCATCCCCACTTGGCACATCAGCCATCCCAACACCGAACAGCTCGAGCGCATGCAACGCCAGTCGCGCGAAATTTATGCGACCAATCTGACTGAAATCAGCAAGTTGCTCAACGCGCGACTCCTCCCGGGCGTCGCCTCCACCGAAGGCCACGTGGTAGTCCGCGTCCACCCCGGCGGCGATACCTTCGAGGTGATGGTGCTCGACAACAGCGACGAATCCGACACCGTCATGCTCACCTCCACCCTCTTCCGGGCCGGCTAGTTGCCCCCCTACCGCATCAGTTGCCCCCCATTGACCTCCACCGTTTCGCCCACCAAATAACTGGCCGCGTCCGAAACCAGAAACGCGATCACCTGCGCGCATTCCACCGGCTGTCCCACACGTCCCAGCGGTATCATTTTGACGAAGTTCGCGATAGCTTCCGGCGTCGAGAAGACCTCGTGGAACGGCGTGGCGATCACTCCCGGCGAAATCGCATTCACTCGCACGCCGTGCGGCGCCAGTTCCTTCGCCTGCGACTTCGTCATCGCGATCAGCGCAGCCTTCGACGCGGCGTACGGACCCGCCCCCGGACCCCCACCGTTGTGCGCCGCGATCGAAACCACGTTCACGATCGCTCCCCGCTTCCGCTCGATCATCGAGGGCGCCACTGCCTGCGTGCAAAGCACCGCGCTCTTCAAGTTGAGATCCATGATTTCGTCAAGTCCCTCTTCGGTCAACTCGCGCATAGAATACCGCTTCACCAGCGACCCCGCGTTGTTCACCAGAATGTCGAGCGGACCCAACACGCTCACCGTGCGCTCCACCATCGGCCGCACTTCCGCCGATTTTCGGAAGTCGGCCTGCAGCGCCACTGCCTTCCCGCCGGCGCGCGTGATCGCATCGCGCACCTCGAATGCGCCCTTCTCATTGTGGTGATACCCGATCGCGACACTCGCGCCGAGTTCCGCCAGCAGCGTCGCCGTAGCCGCGCCGATTCCGCTCGACGCGCCCGTCACCAAGGCCGTCCGGCCCGATAAATCCATGTAGTTCGTCATCACTTTTCTCCCAAATCTAATCGGCGAATCGGTCCGCCCAGTTGGAACAACACCGCCGTCGCCGCGATCGGCAGGAACCCCGCTACCACCAGCACCGGTGTGTAGGAATTGGAAACGATCCACCACGAACCCGCTGCCTTGAATCAACAGCATCGCGCCGATCCCGCGCCCATGCCGCCCATGCCGGTGACCGATCCCACCGCCGTCTCCGGGAAGTAATCGCTTGGCATCGCCTGCACGTTATTGATCCAGCTTTGAAATCCGAACAGCACCACCGCGATCACCGATTTCCGCGCCCGATTCACCGTCCATCCTCGCGCGATCAGATACCCCGATGCCCACCCGCCCGCCAGACTCCCCGTCCGCCGCCACGAACGGCAGCCACGCAAACGCCGCGATCTCCCGATGCCTCTACAACTCGACCCACGTGGGACATCGCTCCCCGCCTGCCCGCTTTTCCCGCCCCTCTTGAATGACCGCCAGCTCTTCCGCCGTGATCATCGGATGCTGCTCCGGCGCCTCGTAATACCGCAACCACAGTGCCAGCCAGACAAACCCCAGCGAGCCCATCGCTACGAACGTCGCCTGCCAACCGACCGCGCCTTGCAGCATGATGATCAGTGGCGTCGCCACCACCGATCCAATCGATATCCCGCTATTGACCAGTCCCAGCACGAAGCGGAAGCAGTTCAACGCGAACAGCCCGCGCGCCGCCGCATGCGCCATCGACGCCAGCGACCAGACCACGATCGACACCACAAAGCCGCGCTTCGTGCCGATCCTGTCGTACAGCCTTCCCGACACCAACTGGCTGATCGTGTACGCCGCCAGGAACCAGATCGTCAGCCCGGCGAACTGGCTCGCGCTCAGGTGCGGATCGCGCGTGATCACCGGACCCAGCACCGCAATCACCAGCCTGTTCAGGAAGGTGATCAGCGTCGCCAAAAAGATCAATCCGGCGATCCACCAGAGGCCCGCGGATCACTGCGGCAGTTCGCCGAAATCGTAAAACTTCTGCTCCACGCGCCCGTCCTTCGCAATCACCAGCCGCATCCCCGATTTCCCTCCGTCCAGCGGCATGCCCACCGGACCCGTCGTGTACATCTCCAGGTCGCCGTCCTTGCCTTCCGCATTGTGATGCAGATGGCCCGCGAAGACCTGCTTCACGCCGTACTGATGCAGCATCGCCAGATATCGCGCGCGCACATCTTTCGGGATGTTGAAATACTGATCCTCCTCGTTCGCCTCTTTCAGGAAGAACGGGATGTGCTGGAACACGATGATCTGCTTCACTCCCGCGCGTTGCGCCCCGGCCAGTTGCGTCTTCAGCCAGGCCTCCATCTTCGCGGCCTCCTCCGGCACATTCTGGGCGCCTTTTTCCAGGTTGGAATCGAGCACGATGCCCTCGATCTCGCCCGCCCGGAACGTATAGTAATCCGGCCCGAACCGCTCGCGATACCGCGCCAGCGTCTCCTTCGTCGGCTCGTTCCCCACGTCGTGATTGCCCGCCACGCTGTACAGCTTGATCGCCGGATCCAGCTTCGCCGCGATGCGCTTGTACTCCGCCGCCTGCGCTGCGTCCGAACCCGCGTTGATCAGATCTCCCGTGACGATCACGAACTGCGGCTTGAGCCGGTTGGCCGTCGCGATGGCGAACTCCATGTTCGCGGTCTCGTGCGCGAAATCCTTGTTGGCCGTGAACATGCCGAACTGCGTGTCCGACATCTGAATGAATGTGGGTGGCACCCCCACCTGCGGCTTGGCGGGAGTCTGCGCCCCCACCACCGCCGCGAATCCTAATAAAAATACGATGGCTTTCTTCATGGTTTTAAGTTGTACCCTTGGCCCAGCGGACCCGCGCCCGCCAGATACTTCCGCGCCCGCACGATCTCCGCCACTTGCTTCACATGTCCCAGATCATGCAGCGCCCACTCGTGCAGCATGTTGTTCAACGTGATCTCGCCCGCCGAGTTGTGCAGCGCCTTCCGCTCGCCGTCTGCCGCTTCCAGCGTGCGCAGGAATTCCACGTTGTTCTCGCGCTGCTCTTCGAAATGGTCGAACGCATCCTCGGGATCGGCGTCGCGATAGAGTTCCAAATACATCTGCGCATCGTCCGGCTCAAACACCGGACGCTCCTCCGTCAGAAAGCGATCCAGCCTCATCCGATAGCAGTGGCCCTCGCTATGCGACAAATGCGCCAGCACCTCGGCTATGGAAAAACGATCCGGCGCCGGCTTCCAGCACGCGTCTTCGTGGCTCAAATCGGCCATCAGCCCGCGCAACAAATCCGGCGTGGCGTCCAGCATCTCCAGACACGGCAGTTCATTTTCTTCCATGCAATTTATCCTACGATGTTCTCGCCGCCATCCACCTGCAGCGTGTTGCCCGTCAGCCAGTATGTCGCCGGATGGCACAGCGCCGCGATGCAGCGGGCCACGTCCTCGGGCGTCGTCAGCCGCTTATGGGGATTGCGCAGCTTCGCGATCTCCATCAGCTTTTCGAAGTTCGGAATCTGCCGCAGCGCCGGACTGTCCGTCACTCCCGCCAGGATCGCGTTCGCCGTGATCCCCGCCGGCGCCAGCTCCATCGCCAGTTGCCGGACGTGCGATTCCAGAATCGCTTTCGCCGCGCTCACCGGACCATAGTTCGGAATCACTTTCGTTCCGCCGCTGCTGGTCATGGCGAAGATGCGCGCGCCTTTGTCCATCAACCCCGCCCACAGGCACTCCTGCACCCAGTACACCAGCGAGTGGCCCATCACGTCGGCCGTCAGTTCGAGTTGGTGCCGCGCCGCCACTTCCTGCGCGCCAGCCAGCGGCTTCAGCGCGCCGAACGCCAGCGAATGCAGCAGCACCCGCAGCGTGCCTTCCTGTCCCATGCGCGCCGCCATCTGCTCGACGCATTCCTTGCGCCGCCCGTCGTCCGCCGCATTGACGTTGAAGAACTGCACCTCGCGACCCATCGCCCGAATCCGCTCCTGGATCTCCGCCGCGTGCGCAGCCTTCTCCCGGCGATCCAAATGGACACCGAATATGTTCATCCCGGCGCGCGCCAGTTCCAGCGCGGTGGCCTCGCCGAATCCGCTGCTCGCGCCCAATATGAGAGCCCACGGTTGTTTACTCATAGGAATGTTGTGACTTCGATCTCTCTTTCGTCATTTTCCAGTGCGCGCAATCGGATCTCGGTTCGCAGCGGCGGCATCAACTGCGGGAAGCGCTCGCCCCATTCGATCAGCACGAGCGCGTCGCGATCGAACAACTCCTCTAGCCCCAGCGTCGCCACCTGCCGCGCTTCGTCCAGACGATACAGATCGATATGATACACGCGGCCGCCGCCGTACTCGTGAATCAGCGTGAACGTCGGGCTCGACACATCGTCCGGATCCGCCGCCCCGCGCCCTTGCGCGATCCCCTTGGCCAGCGTCGTCTTCCCCGCGCCCAGGTTGCCGATCAGCAGCACCACGCCAGTCGCCGGCAACTCGCCAGCCAGTTGCCGGCCCAGTTCGATCGTCTCCGCTTCAGTGGCGGTGCGATACGTCGGCACACGCCTCCATGGCCTGCGGCAGGTACCGCAAAATGTCCGTCGCGATCAGGCACTTCTCGCCCAACGCCCTGGCCCCCAGTTCGCCCGCCAACCCATGCAGATACACGGCCGCCGCCACGGCCTCGTCCGGCTGTTTCGGAAACTGCGCCAGGAACCCCGAGATCAATCCCGTCAGGATGTCGCCCGTTCCGCCCGTCCCCATCGCCGGACTCCCCGTCGGATTAATCCAAACCCGCCCGTCGGGCAATGCGATCACCGTCCGATGTCCCTTGAGCACGACCGTCACGCGATTAAACGTCGCGAACTTGCGAGCCGTCGCCACGCGGTCCTTCTGCACTTCGGTGGTGCTTTGCTCCGTGAGCCGTCCCATCTCGCCCGGATGCGGCGTCAGCACGCGCACTCCGGCCGGCGACGATATTCGCCCGACCAGCGCGTCGGCGTCCAACACCATCGGCTGCGCGCATGTCGAGTTCAGCCCCATCACCAGTTGCGCAATCGCCGGATCGCGTCCCAGCCCCGGTCCCATCGCGATCACCGTCTTGCCTTCCGCCAGTTGATCCAGCGGCGCGTTCAGCGCGATGGTGCCGTGCGGCGTCTCCGGCAGACCCTCGGTCATCAATTCCGGCGCATGCCCCGCGATCGTCGAGATCGCGCTTTGCGCCGATGCCACCGTGACCAGCCCCGCGCCCGCACGCAGCGCGCCCAAGCCGCTCATCGCCGCCGCGCCCGTCTTGCCCCGCGATCCCGCCACCACCAGCACATGCCCGAATGTCCCCTTGTGGCCATCGCGCGCCCGCGGTTGCAGCAGCGCGCGGAACATCGCCGGCTCCACCAGCGAAAGCTCGGCCTCGGCGTAAAACTCTTCGCGCGTGCCGATCTGCCCCACCACCAGCTCGCCGATGAATTCGCAATTCGGATCCAGCACGTGCGTCACTTTCGGCGCGGTGAACGTCACTGTGTAATCGGCCGGGACGAAATCGCCCACCGGATCGCCCGAGTCCGTCGGCATGCCCGACGGAATATCGATCGCGATCACCTTCGCCATCGGAAAGCCCGTGTTGATCGCGCGGATCGCATCCACCATGCCGCCCCGCGCTGCCCCGTTGATGCCGGTGCCCAGCAGCGCATCCAGCACGAGCGTCGCGTCCTGCGCGGCCGCCGGCACCTCGCGCGTCACCGGACAACCGCACGCGCTCAGCATCTGATAATTCACCAGCGCTTCGTCGCGCAGTTCCTCGGGAGCGGCCAGTAGCACCACGTGCAGCGCCTCGGGCCTGCACCGCGTATACAATTGCCGCGCCACCGCCATGCCGTCTCCGCCGTTGTTGCCCTTGCCGCACAGCACCGCAATCCGCTGCGAACTCAGCGGCGCAAAACGCGCCTCCAGAAATTCCACCACGCACGCCGCGGCGTTCTCCATCAGGATCAGCCCGGGGATCCCCGCCTGTATCGTGCGCCGGTCGGCCTCGCGCGCCTGCGCCCCTGTCAGTACCTTCATATTCTTCGCGCCACGACCATCGTCATGTCGTCCTGCAGTTCCGTGGACCCCGTCCACTGAATCACCGCCTCCATCGCGCGCGCAATGATCTCCGACGAGTCCGTGTGTGCGAACTTGCTCACCAGGTCTTTCAATCGGTCCTCGCCGAACATCTCCCCGTACTCGTTCTCCGGCTCGACAATGCCGTCCGTATAAGCCACCAGCATGTCCCCATGTTCCAGCGTGACCGTCTTCTCCTTATAATTCGCGAATGGAAACGCGCCGACGACGGTCCCGGTCGAGTCCAGCATCTCGAAGTTGCCATCGCGCAACAGCATGGGCGCCAGGTGCCCCGCGTTCGTGTAAGTCAGCGAGTGGCTCGGCTCGTCATACATCCCGAAGTAAAACGTCGCGTACTTCTCCGCCGACGTCGTGGCGTACAACTGCCTATTCAAATTCGCCACCAGTTGCGCTGTGGACGGCTGATGCCCGTTGCTGTGCATCCCGCCTAACTGCGTCCGCATCGTCGATTGGATCGCCGCCATCAGAAGCGCCGCGGAGATCCCTTTTCCCGCCACGTCGCCGATCGCGAACGCCAGCGAAGAATCCGATAGCGACATAAAGTCGTAATAATCCCCCGACACCATCCGCGCCGGATTGCACACGCCCTTCAACTCCAGCGTCTTCGTGAACGGCACGTCTTTGGGGAACAGCTGATTCTGCACCTCGCGCGCGATCTCCAGTTCCGACTCCAGCCGCTCCTTCTCTTTCGCCACGATAATCAGCCGGCCCAAGTTCTCGGTCATCGTGTTGAACGACGATCCCAACTCCGCCAGCTGATCGCTGCCCTTCACCGGGATTCGATAGCTGAAGTCGCCGTCTTTGACGTGCTGCGTGGCCTCGTACAATTCATGCACCGCGCCCGTGATGCTGCGGCTCAACTGAATCCCCGCGACCAGCGACGCCATTTCCACCAAGAGAAAGATCACCGTCACCACGACAAAGATGGCCAGCGCCAGTTCGGCCCAGTCCAGCTTCTGGAACACCGTGCCAAGCACCGCCGAAATGCGAGTGTCCACCGCGAGCACCAGGCCGCGCCGGTTGTGCGGGTTGTCCCAGTAATGCACGTCCATGCCGAAGAAGCCGCGCAACGGGAAATCGAAAATGCTCTTCGCCGGCGGAACGTGCGACTCGCGCGCCGGTCCCATCAGCGGCACGAACGCCACATCGCCAAGCCCGGGCACCAGGCCCGTGAGAAACTCGCGCGTGACCGGCGCCGCCGCCGTCACCTCTTCCTCCCCATGCTCAGCGTGCGCCCACGCGTAAAGCTTGTCTTCGCCGCCCTCTTTTTTCAGAATCAGCCCATGCGCGTCCTTCCAATCCGGCGACGGCGGATCGATCGGGGCGCCCTCCGGGTATTGGATCGGGTGCGAGCCTTTCAGCAGAAGCTGAAACGCGGGAAAGCGGATCATCATCGAGAAGCGCCGGACGGCTGGTTGCGGATCGCCCGTGGTCGGGTGAGTCGCCAGCGCTTCGGCCGGATACCACAACGACATCTCGCGGTGCGTCAGTTCCGTGTTGACCAGGTACACCGCCATCTGCCCGATCACCATCCAACCCGCGATTCCCACCAGCAGCAGGATCAGCACGATCGGCACCACCGCTATAAATAGGTAGGCCGCGATCAGCCGGTTGCGCAGCCGCCAGATCGCTTCCTTCATCCCGCGCCGCGCCACGCGGAACAGCGCGATCAGCCCCAGGAAGAACGCCACCAGCGCGACCACAGCCTGACCCACCGCCGAGCCGCCCCAGATCCGCAACGCAAAGTACAGGAGAATGGAAATGAGAAAGGCTTTTTCGACGCGGCCCAGCCGCCGCCAAAATCCCGCTACGCCTTTCTGCATAGTTCCAGACTACCGCAGTAGCGGACCCGCTTCTTGCCTGCCCGTCCCCGGACACTGTTCGCTCGTGGGATGACTAAGTCCATGAGGACACTCCTGTTAACTTACTCGCTTCGCATCACAGTTAACCTAACAAACTGCTCACTTCCGCGTATCAGCATCGAACGTCTCACTTTGCGAATGTAACGAACTAACGGGAGAAAAATGAAGAAACAACTCTGCGCCCTTTCCATGGGCCTACTACTATACGTGTGCGCCGCGTTCGGCCAGGCATCCGACGGCAACATCGGCGGCACCATTCAGGATTCGTCCGGCGCCACCGTGCCCGGCGCGGCCGTGACGCTCTCCAACCAGGACACCGGCGTCAAAGTCAGCACCAAGTCCGATGCCAATGGCGCGTACCGCTTTATCAATGTGCTCGTCGGCAAGTACACTGTGACTGCCGCCGCGCCCGGCTTCACCACTGCGTCTTTGAAAGATCTCGCCGTCACTCTCAACACCACCGCCACCGCCAACATCACGCTCGAAGTCGGCAGCGTCTCCACCGCCGTCGACGTCGTGGAAGCCTCCACCGTGATCGACACGACCACCGCGCAGGTGTCCAACACGTACGAGGCGCGCCTCGCCGCTGACCTCCCCATGGCGGCGAACCCGAATGGCGGCGTGCTCAATCTGTCGCTCCTCGGCGCGGGTGTCGCCAGCGCCGGCGGCTTCGGCACCGCCACCGGCCCGTCCGTCGGCGGACAGCGTCCCCGCAACAACAGCTTCACCATCGACGGCATCGACGACAACCGCAAGGATGTCACCGGACCCGCCGTGCTCGTCCCCAACGACGCCGTCGCCGAGTTCAGCGTCCTCCAAAATCAGTTCAGCGCCGAGTTCGGCCACTCGTCCGGCGGCCAGTTCAATACCGTAGTCAAGAACGGCACCAACGAACTGCATGGCAGTATCTACGAGTATCTGGAAAATCGCGATCTCAACGCCGTGGATCAGGCCTTTGCGCGCCAGGGCGTCCGCACGAACCAGCGCTACGATCAGAACCGCCTCGGCGCCGGCATCGGCGGACCCATCAGGAAGAACAAGCTCTTCTACTACGGCAACTACGAATACAATCCTCTCGGCCAGGCCAGCACGCCCAGCGGCGGCGCCACTTACGCGCCCACAGCGGCGGGATACTCGCTGCTCTCCGGAATTTCCGGCCTCTCCGCCACCAATCTGAACATCCTCAAGACGTATCTCTCGCCTGCCGCAACGGCATCGCAGACCGCTACCGTGAAGGGCGTCAGCATTCCGATCGGTATCCTGCCGATCGTCGCCCCCAACTACACCAACACCTATAAGTGGCTGGCCTCCATTGACTACACGCTCTCCGACAAGGATCAGATGCGTGCCCGCTATGTCGACAATCGGATCAGCGGAATCGACATCAACGCCAACCTCCCCATCTTCTTTTGGGGCCAGCCTATCACTTCCAAACTCGGCTCCTTCTCCGAATTCCACAATTTCCGTCCCAACCTGATTAACGAATTCCGCCTGGCCTACAATCGCTACAACAACGCGATCGACGTACCCGACTTCAAGTTCCCAGGACTCGACGTCTTTCCCAATATTCAAATTGCGAACGACCTGAACGTGCAGATCGGACCCGACACCAACGGTCCGCAAAGCACCGTGCAGAACACCTACCAGGCCACCGAGAATCTGAGCTGGGTAAAGGGCCGCCACAATCTGAAGTTCGGCGTTGAAGGCCGCGATCTGCTCGCCGCCAGCACCTTCATCCAGCGCGTTCGCGGCGATTACGATTACTCCACCATGGAGCGTTTCCTCCTGGATTACGTGCCCGACCAGCTCGCCCAACGCAATGTCGGCGGCAAGCCCTACTCCGGCAATCAGTGGGCGCTCTACGCGTTCGCCAATGACGAGTTCAAGGTGAATCGCAACCTCACGCTCGATTTCGGCCTGCGCTACGAATTCAACACCGTTCCGCAGTCCATGAAGGAGTTCGCGCTAAACAGCTTCGCCTCCGTGCCCGGCGTGCTTTCATTCTTCGAGCCGCAATCGCAGAAGACCAACTTCGCTCCCCGCGTCGGCTTCGCCTACTCGCCCGGCGACCGCGGCACCACTTCCATCCGCGGCGGCTTCGGCATCGCCTACGACCAGATCTTCGACAACGTCGGCACCAACGCCCGCCCGCCGCAGGCCACGTCGACGGTCGATGCCCCGGTCGCCGATGTCGCAGGCTTCCTCGCCAATGGCGGTATCAAGCCCAACGCTCCCACCGGCGCGCTCACCGTCACGCAGGCCCGCGCCCTCACGTCGTCCTGGCTGCCCAATCAGCAGCTCGGGTACGCCATCAACTGGAATTTCGGTGTGCAGCGCGTTTTCGCCAAGGACTACACCGTCGAAGTCCGCTATCTCGGCACCAAGGGAGTCCACCTGCTCTTCCAGCAGCAGTTGAATCGCGCCGCAATCGTGACCCCGACCCACAATTTGCCGACCTACATGCAGGCGCCGTCGCAGGCGCAGCTCGATAGCCTGGCGCTCACCCTCGCCCAGATCACCACCGAGCGCAACACGCCGGGAATCGGCAACACCATGGCGCAGTACGGCTTCACCAGCAACATCACCGCCTACGTACCGCGCGGCAACTCCGAGTATCACGGACTCGCCGCCGAAGTCACCCGCCGTTTCAGCGCTCACATGCTCTTCAAGGGCGCCTACACCTGGAGCCACCTCATGGACGATAGCTCGGCCGAAGTCAACTCCACCGCGCTGACGCCCCGCCGCCCGCAGGACTTCAACAACATCCGCGGCGAATGGGCTTCCAGCCTGCTAGACCGTCGCCAGCGCTTCACCTTCACCTGGATTTATGAAGCGCCTTGGTTCACCACCAGCCACAACTGGTTCCTGAAGAACGGCATCGGCAACTGGCAGTTCGCCGGCACCTACACCGCGGAAGCCCCCGAATATGGCACTCCGCAGAGCGCCCAGGATTCCAACCAGAACGGCGACGCCGCCGGCGACCGCGTGATCCTCAATCCCGCCGGCGTAAAGAACACCAGCAGCGATGTCACCGCTCTGAAGAACACCAAGGGCGACACCGTCGCTTACCTCGCGAAAGATCCCAACGCGCAATTCATCCGCGCCGGACTCGGAGCTTTCGCCACATCCGGCCGGAACATCCTCGCCATGCGCGGCATCAACAACTTCGATCTGAACCTCGTCAAGAAGGTGTCCTTCACCGAGCGTTTCAAACTTGAGTTGCGCGCCGACCTGTTGAACGGCTTCAATCACCCCCAGTACACCCCCGGCCGCGTGAACAACATCGTGTTCATCAACCGGGCCAATGTCACCAACTACCTGACCCCGGGCAATCCCGTCTTCGATCAGCTCGATCAGGTCTTCGGCAGCAATCCCCGCAACATCCAATTAGGCGCCAAGCTGATCTTCTAAGTAGGATAGGCTTCAGCCTGTCCAGCCGAGCGCAGCTCGGCCTTTCCCTCATGCCTGTGCAAGCGAGTGGAACAGGCCATCGTTTTCCAGTGGCCTGTTGTCTCGCCGAGTGGGGCAGGCGCTTCCGCCTGCCAACAAAGCCGAGCGCAGCTCGGCCGTTGCTCTCCGGGCTTCTTACTCTTCCGCCGGCGTCCTCTCGGCGCTTCGAAAAGCCAT
>Ga0105240_10002804_pt1 | contig 27529 bp, 23 predicted proteins | sample KBSC54metaG_FD_80426 | JGI IMG/M metagenome (GOLD analysis project Ga0105240, IMG submission 80426) | Corn rhizosphere microbial communities from Kellogg Biological Station, Michigan, USA - KBS C5-4 metaG | ecosystem: Host-associated > Plants > Roots > Rhizosphere > Soil | place: Michigan, USA... | reverse complement strand
GGCCGATGGCATTGCGCGCAATTGGCGTCGATATAGGAACGGAACCGATCCTCGAGGGTAGCGGATAGGTTGGTGAGGGAAGACAATCGCGCGAAGCCGCCAATGGAGGCTTCGTCGACCGCAGGATTGAACAAGCCGAGATGGTTCAGTGTCCGCAATTGATTGTCGGCGACTCCGGAAGAGGGATACGTGAGACTGCCGTTAAGTTGGCGGGTTTTGACGCCGAGAACATAATTGGCGGCCGGGGTATGGCAGGTTAGGCAGTCGGCTGGGCTGGGATAGTACCATGTCTGGGTGCGCGTGCCGCTCGAGTTCGTAATGATGATGTCCTCGTTCAGGCTGCCCGTTAAGAGATCCGCATCGCTGTTGTCGGGCCGCCATTTATATGTAACGCCGTACACGCCGCCGTCAGGGTCGCGGACCAATAAACGGGTTTCCAACCGGCGACGGGGTGCATTCACATTGGTCTCGTCGGTGGCCAGGTCGAAATGCTTTACAAAGATTGTGCCAGTCGGGAAGGCCCATTCGCCGGTCGCCGCAAAGCTGATCTGCTGATCCGGAGTGTTGAGGCCGCCGTCGAAGGGCACTGCCATCCAGCGAGTCTTGAGCGCTCCGTCGGACCACAAGGGTGTATTCGGAGCGTAAGGAATCAACCCGGAGACCGGGGAGAGTGTGGCCGTATCCGCAAAGACTCCGGTTTGGGAAAGCTTCGACGGAATGGTCCCGTTGAAGGTCTGGGGCATGTTGAAGAAGGCAGGCAGAGCTCCGCGCGTGGTCAGGCCATAAGGCGCTCCGGTGCCGCTATTGACGGTAATATTCGCCGAGCCTGAAATGGCGGTCAACCCGGTGGCGTCAGTGGCGATGGCGACGATGACATAGCTGCCGGCCGCAAGTCCGGCGGTGGTGAACACATACGGGCTGTTGCTCACGATTCCGAGCGGGTTGCCATTCGCGTAAAACGTGACGTTATCGAGGGCGTTGAACTGTGCGGCGGCCGTGGCGCTCAAGGTGGTAGTGGCCGGAGCCGTCAAAACGGCGCCGTTAGTCGGGCTCACCAGCACAATCCCGGGTGGGGGATTGGCCACCGGATAGAGTTGCGATTGCGGGATGATCGCTTTGGGAGTGGATAGGCTGCTCCAGGACAAGGAGGCTGCCGCCCCTCCGCCGTTTTCGTAATAATCCATCTCCAGGTTGTAGCGCTGCTGCGCTTTCAGCGTGATGGTGCCGCTGGCCTCCGTGGGAGCCTGGTCCACCCATTGATTGATGATTTGCTTACCATTTACGAACAGCCGGACGCCGTCGTCCGTGGTGGTATAGAACGTATAGGTCTCGTTGAATTGTGGCTCGACCGAGCCCGTCCATTTGGCGGTGAAAAGATCGGCACTGATCTTCGGATCCGGCGAGCCGGTGCTCCAGTTAAAGTTGACCATGGCGTCGGTGCGCGTGAGGGTTGGAGCTCCGGAGAACGGGGCAGTTGACGTGTGGTTGGACCAGTACTGGCCGAGCAAGCCGGTGCCGTTTCCAAGGGCCGAACTGTTCAGAAAGCCCGCGCTCACCACGCCACTGTTCACCGATCCCGGTTTGGCGGCAACGGCTTGCACGACCATGGAATTAGTCAGCAGGAACGGCCCCGAGTAGAGGAGCGAGTTCGTGGTCGGCGCCGCGCCGTCCAAGGTGTAATAAATGGTCGCTCCCGGAGTGGAATCAGTGATCGAGACGGTAACCGAATTGGTGAAGAGTCCACCATTAGGAGCAATCACCGGAGTAGACAGGAAGATCCCGTTGCCAAAGACCGAAAGCGCAAATTGAGCTCCGACGTAAACCTTGCCATTGGCCACGGTGGGCACAGTGAACTTAACGGCTCCCCCGGGGTTGTCGCGGGCCAGGTTCTGACTGCTGTTGTACAGCTCGACGGCCACATTGGTGGCGGCGTAGGCGTGCAGAACGGCAGGCCCACCGCTGCTGAAGGCGTCATTTTGCAGGTCCCATACAATCCCGTTTTGGGTGCCGTTGGCGGAGACAGCCGGTGTCGCGCTCTGTCCATAGCTGGTCCCCGAGCGCGAGGCCGGTGTAGCGGTAATGAAAGCATTGGTAATCGCAAATGCTTTGAGCACGTCCCCGGACCCGTGATAATAAATCTGGTGATTGAAGTAGGCCGGGCTGCTCCAGGTGCCGCCGACCGCCCCGCCAATGGATTGGACGATCTGGTTGTTATTGGCCGTGTTGTAGCGCCCCATGTTTTCGCGGTCCACCAGGTAAATGGTTCCCTGCTTGCCGCAGCCCACAATCAGGTGCGGGTGCGTAGGGCTGCCCACCGCGTCGGGCAACAACAACGGCCCGCCCGAGCCCAGGTCGGAATCCGAGGAGGCGAGACTGGCTTGATTGTAAGGGGTAAAATAATCGGCCACAGCCAGCGTGTTGGAGACGGCGAGTTTGAGAAAACTGTCCCCGTACTCGGTACCTCCGGCGGTGTTCGCGTTGAAAGGGCCGTTGCCGACCTCAAAATAGAGGTTGGTGTTGGCATCCACGCATAGCCCGTTGCCGGCCATCCAGATGCCGCATTCCCCTGCATTTGGCCCCCAGACGGCCGTGCTGCTGTTCGGTGACGTGTTGAAAATGTAATTCGTGAGCTGGCGCAGCGTGGAAGCTTCATATCCCAAAACCCAGCCGTGGTACGGGTCGGTATCCGCATAACCTGTAAACACCAGAAAGAGGATGCCATTCACCAGCGTCATGGCGGGCCGCTGCAAATGCTGGATTGGGTTGAATGGCAGGACGCCGCCGGAACTCCCGACGCCGTTGCCCGGAACCGAAGCGGTGACGGTCACAGGCGCGTACGGCCGCTCGGCGCCAGTCGCCACGTCGAGAGCATGCAACCGGTGAACGTACTGCGCTCCTTCATGTGTGAAGACATCGAAATAGATTGTTCCCGAAACCGGGTCGATCACCGGCGTGCCCGTAATGCCGACTTCCGGGTTGATGTCATGATACGGCCCATACCGATTTCCGTAATCGTTGTTCGGAGTAGCCGACGCGATCCCCATGTTAGTGGACCACAACAACCCGCCGTTCGCCCCGGCGTTGCTGTCGGCATCGAAGGCGTAGATGCTATCATGCTGGGTGGCGACGTACACGACATTATGGGTTCCTTTGCCCGGGATGTTGACTCCCGCCATGACTAAAGGCTGGGCGTAAATGTGGCCGTCCACGGTGTAGGAAAACAGTTTGCCGAAAGCGCCGGCGTTGACGTTCGCCGGAGTGAGGGTGGTTTCATTGGTGTTCACTCCCTGGCGGGTGTTATCAGAGTGCCACGTCAAAGAGGAGACCAGCGAGGCGGCATTCAAGGTGGTGAAACCCAATGAGGGTGCGGCCCAGGTCGTTCCGGCCGAATTCACCGCCGCGGAGGTGAAGTAATAGTGTGTATTGGTCGTCAGCCCCGTCACCGTTACAGCGAATTGGCCGGTTTGTGGGCCCAGATAGATGTTGTTGGCCCAGGCCCCTGCGCTGGCGCCTCCATTGCTGGGACCGTAGTAGATCGTTACCACAGGGTTTTCCCCTCCACCGCCAGTTGCGAGAATTTGCCCGCCTAGTTGGGCGCTCGAGGCTTGCACGTTACCCGCGGCCTGATTGGTGATGGCGGCCAGCACGGGTGGTGCGGGGGTGACAAAGGACCCGGAGGGACCAGCCCAGGCCGAGCCCACACTATTGGAGGCGAACGCGGTAAAATAAAACGTTCTCTGCGCGAGCAGATTGCTTATCGGCAAGGAAAACGCGCCGGCTTGCGCCCCGAGCGCGGCACGGTTAGCCCAGTTGGCCGGGGTCGAACCGCCGTCGCTGGTCCCATAATAAAAGCTGACGGCCGGGGTTTCTCCACCGGTGGAAAGCACTTGCCCATTTAAAGTCGCCAAGGTGCTCTGGATCCCGCTCGCTGGCTGGTTGGTTATGACCGGAACTGTTACAGCGCTAAAAACTGCCAACTCCGCCAGCGAATACCCTGACGCGTTTCCTTGTTGAGTGCCGTAGACGCGCACATAGCGAGCGTTGGTCGTTGTGAGACTGATCGTTTGTGTTCCCCCGGAACCGGTCGTGCTCGAATACACCGTGGACCAGGCCGCGGCGTCAGTGGAGACCTGGATCTGGAATGAGCGGGCATAGGCTGTTCCCCAATTCAGCCGAACCGACCCGACCGGAAAGCTGGCACCCAGATCCACAGAGAGCCATTGAGGGTCAGAAACTGCGGAGGCCCAAACGGTGCCGACGTTGCCATCCACACCATTGGTCGCACCACCGCTGGCGTTGAGAACCGAAGAGGCCGCGGCGGGTTGCGCTAAGGCCAGGTTAACCCCCGGCCCCGAGCCGAAAAACTGCAACTCGGCAATGTTTCCCCACCCCGCACTCGGTGCCAGGTACCGTGCATACCGGAACCCCGCGGTCGGGGTGATGGCCTGCCGTGTCATAATCCCTTCCGTCGGTGCGGCGCTCAAAGTAAAGAGGTTTACGGCGTCGCTGAAGTCCGCTGCGTTAGCTCCTTGGAAAACACCGCCCACCATGCGGCCAGAAAATGTGCTGCGCGGGCAATAGGCAATGGTGGTGAGCACATCGGCCGACCCCGGACCGAAATCGAGCCCGGCCCAATCGAAATTACCCGGGTCGGGCGCGTCGAAGAAGGTGGCCAGGTTGCCGTCAAAGACATTCGTAACGGTGTTGCCGCTGTTGTTCCAGGAACCGGGCGTGCCGATGATGGCGCCGGTCAGCAGCGCAGCCGGGGCACAGCAACAGCCGCAAACCAGGATCGTCGAGGCCAGGAGTGAGAGGGATAACTTCTGCTTTTGCATAGAGGGGGAGGAGAAGCCAGTCTGGAAGTCTGAGGGCACCAGCCAAAGGAAATTTCTGCTCGGCGAGCGGGTGAACCTTCGAGACCGTGCGCTCGCGCGCGCCAACCGCTGATGCTCATGATGTGGACCCAGAGTATCACGGTTTGTAAGATCGTCAAATAATATGCATAAGTTCAACCCAGACTCGGGCTGGTGCCCCTCAAGGAGCGCAGGCGCGCCCGGGTCCGGGAATAAAGACTTTCTGCCGGGGGGCAGTCATGGTAAGTGGTAACGCAGGAAATTATGAAATGGAATAACGGTTCAGCGGCTTTAACCTGGATTCTCGGCATTTGGCTCCTGGGCGGGGCGCCCCAGCCAGGCCGGGCGGACAGCGCCTACCTCGTGTGTGTCTCCAACGAAAAGTCCGGGGACATCACGCTCATCGACGGGGCCGAGCGCCAGGTCATCGCCACGATTCCCGTAGGCAAGCGGCCCCGCGGCATCCTGGCCAGCCCGGATGGGAAAACGCTTTATGTGGCCTTGAGCGGAACGCCTATTTCCGGCCCACCGGCCTTGGACGCGAACGGCAATCCGATCCTGCACAAGGGCGGCGATGACGACGATGATGACAATAAGAAAGCGGACAAGTCGGCAGACGGGATTGCGGCGGTGGACGTGCGGGAGCGGAAAGTGATCCGCAAGCTATCGGCCGGTTCGGACCCGGAACAATTTTCACTCAGCGCGGATGGCACCCGGCTCTACATTTCGAACGAGGACGTGGGCACGGCGACGGTCCTGGATATTGGCACCGGCAAACGTGAACACATCATTCCCGTCAGAAGAGAGCCGGAAGGCGTACGGACCAGCCCTGATGGGAAGTTCTTTTATGTCACCTGCGAGAGCGATGGGGAGATCTTCGCGATCGATACGAAGAGCTGTGAGATCATTTCACATTTCAACGTGGGAGGGCGGCCGCGCTCAGCGGATTTCCTGCCCGACAGTTCGCGTGCCTTCATCCCGTCCGAATCGTCGGGCCAACTGCACGTGATTGACTCCGTCCACCACCAGGTTCTCAAGAGCATCTCCCTGCCGAAGGGATCGCGCCCGATGTGCGTAAAGGTTTCGCCGGATGGCCGGAAAGTGTACCTGAGCACCGGTCGCGCCGGCACGGTGTGCGTGCTGGACTCGACGACGGGAGAAGTATTGAACACGATTGCGGTGGGGAAAAGACCGTGGGGCATCGCAATTTCTCCGGACGGAAAATATCTGTATTCAGCGAATGGGCCTTCGGATGACGTCTCGATCGTGGATTTGGCTGCCAACAAAGAAGTCGCTCGAGTCAAAGCGGGCAGCAGCCCGTGGGGTGTGGTGCTGATTCCCAAGCCGAGCTAACTTCCTGGCATTCCAGGCAATCGGATTGAGGGGACGGCTTCGAATGAGGCGGCGCTTCAGCTTTACCCCGGCCCGGATCCCGGCACTAATCCTGCTCATGCTCTCTTGGACTTGGCCTAGCTTAGCTCTGGCGTTCTGTGCCTGTGACCGTTGGGGGAGTTCCGCAGGAGTTTATGCGAAAGAAGATTTTAATCGTCGAAGACAACACCGAATTGTTGGAGCTGGTGCGTTTGACCTTACGTGGAGCGGGCTTTGCGACGCTGGAGGCCACCAACGGCTTGGAGGCTCTGAAGAAGGCCAGAGCAGGGAGCCCGGATCTGATCTTGCTTGATCTGGTGCTTCCGGAATTGGACGGGTTTGCGGTTTGCGAGCACCTGCGCCAGGATGCGGCGATGGCGGCAACGCCCATCATCATGTTGACCGGTCTCACCAGCACCATGACGCGCTATGCCGGTATCGAGTCCGGCGCGACGGAGTTTGTCACAAAACCAGTCAGTCCAGCCCATCTTTTGTCCAGAATTGAGCATTGGCTTCAACAACGGTCCTTGGGAGCGGCCTCCTCCCAAAGCAGCGAAGCGAAACCCGACAAGATAGTGACGGCCACCGATTAAAATCGGCGCCGAAAAAAGTTAAACGACTCGGGGTTTTTTTTCTTGAGAATTCCGTTTCGGTGGCTAACAGTTAAGGCACGAGGCGTGGACGGATCAGACATGGTCGAGCCGCGCTGGTTCTTTGGCAGCCGAGGTTGGGATTTGGATTTTGCCCTGCCTATGCACGTGAATAGAAACTATGTCCTTGGACCGTAGTAAATAACTCAGGGGATCAGAGTTGTGGTTGTAGCCGACAGGCCTTGATTGGAAGTCGAAAGCAGCCCGGCGGGTCCCACCTGTTTCTAAGATGTTCAAAGGAACTGTTACACACGGCACTGGCGGGGTTTTTTTTCGTCAGCCAGGGAACCTTTTCAATTGGGACCGGCTCAGGCCTTTGATATGTTTCCTTCATGGCGCGGGATGATTTGTTTTCGGGTACGGGTCCCTCCCCGGCCGAGGTGGCGCCGGAATCCGGAGCCCACGCACAGCCACCGCTCGCCGCGCGAATGCGGCCGCGCGATCTGAGCGAATTCGTGGGCCAGTCCCATATTCTTGCCCCGGGCCAACTACTGCGCCGCGCCATCGAAGCGGATCGGATTCAGTCCCTGATTTTCTACGGCCCGCCGGGAACGGGCAAGACCTCGCTGGCCCAAATCATCGCCCGGCAAACCCGCAGCCGGTTTGAGCGACTGAGCGGAGTCGAATCGAACGTCGCGGACATGAGGCGGGTCTTATCTTCGGCCGCCAACCGGATGGAGAACAAGGGCCAGTCCACGATTCTGTTTGTGGACGAAATTCACCGGTTTAACAAGGCTCAGCAGGACGTGCTCTTGCCCGACGTGGAGGCCGGGGTTGTTCGCCTGATTGGAGCGACCACCCACAACCCGTTTTTCTTCGTTAACTCCCCGCTCGTCTCACGCTCGCAAATCTTTGAACTTCGTCCGCTCACCCAGGAAGATCTGTACGGGTTGCTTCGCCGTGCCCTGGCCGACGCCGAGCGTGGCCTTGGTTTTCTAAACCTTGAGGCAGAGGAGACGGCCTTGCAGCATATGGCCAAGTTGTCCGACGGCGATGCCCGGAAAGCCCTGAATGCGCTGGAGATCGCCGCCTTGACCACCCCGCCGGACGCGCAGGGGCGGATTCGCCTGACGCTGGAGGTAGCCGAGCAGAGCATTCAAAAGAAGGCGGTGGTCTACGACGATGAGGATGCGCACTACGACACCATCTCGGCTTTCATCAAGTCAATGCGCGGCAGCGACCCCGACGCGGCGCTGTATTGGCTGGCGAAGATGATCCACGCCGGGGAGGACCCGCGCTTTATTGCGCGGCGAATTGTTATTCACGCCGCGGAAGATGTGGGGCTGGCGGATCCCATGGCTTTGGTGCTGGCCCATGCGGCGTTTGCGGCGGCCGAGTTCATTGGTTGGCCGGAAGCTCGCATTCCATTGGCGGAAGCGGTCATCTATATCGCCACCGCACCCAAGAGCAACAGCACGGTCGCCGCTATTGATGCGGCCGTGAAGGACGTGGAGTCCGGCCGGACTTTGGCGGTTCCTGAACACCTGCGGGATGCCAGTTATGCCGGGGCCAAGAGACTGGGCCACGGTGAAGGCTACAAATACGCCCACGATTATCCGGGACATTTTGTCGCCCAGGATTACCTCGGGGCGGACCGTCGTTATTACGAACCCACCGAGCAGGGGGTGGAGAAGAAGATCAAGGACCGCCTTGAGCAATGGCGGAGCCGGTCCGTCAAACGGCCAACCAGCCCTCCAGCCGGAGCAAAGTCCTCCGAAAGCAAGGCCCCCGGACCCAAGCAGACCGCGCCCCCTGTGCGTGAGTGACTTTCAATTCCCCTGCCCCGCTTGGCGCAGCACAAACCAACCACGACATGTCTGAGACCGTACGTGAAGCCAAGGCCGCCCTCCGTAGACAAGTGCTGTCCGAGGTTGCGGGAATGTCCGACGAGGCTCTCGCGGCGGCTTCGGCGCAGGCGTGTGACTTGATTAAAGCCCAGGGCATGTGGCGCCACGCGGACTGGATCCTGGTTTTCGCTCCCCTTCGCCGGGAACCGGACATTTGGCCATTGGTGGAGGAAGCTTTATTGGCAGGCAAATCGGTCGCTTTGCCCAGGTTTCATCCGCCGACCGGCAAGTATGAGGCTTGCGAGGTGAAAAATCTCCAAGATGACATCGCGAGCGGTCACTGGAGCATTCGCGAGCCCCGGGAAAGATGCGCGGTAGCATTAAACCAGCTGGACTTGGTGCTGGTGCCTGGGGTAGCATTCGACCTGCATGGCCGCCGGCTTGGCCGGGGCAAAGGGTTTTATGACCAATTGTTGGCAGCCATGAGCGGCACCAAGTGCGGGGTAGCGTTCGACCAACAAATCGTTCGCGAGGTCCCGATTGAGCCGCATGACGTACATGTGAATTGCATCCTGACGCCGACGCGCTGGATCGAGCTGTAACAGAGCGCTCGGTTTTGAATGAGCTCGTTAGTTGACACTTTGGAGCACGCCGGCCTGGTGCTGAGCGGCGCGGTCTTATGCTATGTCGTCCTTCAGTGGAAGAAGCGTGAGGCCAGGCATGCTCAAGCCTCTGAATCTGAGTTGCTTCTGGAAAAAGCCAGACAGCAAGCGGAGATCGTTTTGCAGGAAGCCCGGTTGACCGCAAGCGAGGATGCCCTGAAACAACGCGCGCAGCTGGAGGAGATGCTGGCAGCCCGCCGGGCTGAGCGGCTGGAGCTTGAACGGCGGCTCGCCGATCGCGAGGGGCTCATTAACTCCCAATTGGAGCGACTCGTTGAGTCCGAGAAACAGCTCGATTTGGAGAAGAAAATCCTGGTGCAGCGCAGTTCTGACCTCGAGACCCGGGAACGGGAAGTCACCCATCTGGATCAGCAGGGGCGGGAACGTTTACAGAAGATCGCGGGTTTGACCCAGACGGATGCGCGCGAAGCCTTGCTCAAAAGCATCGAGCAAGAGGCCCTGCGCGACGCCAACGCCCTCACGCGACATATCCTCGAAGACGCCAAAGCCCGGGCGGAAGAAAAGGCGCGCCGGGTTCTGAGTGTTGCCATCCAACGTTATGCGGGCGAACACACTTTTGAGACGACTACGGCCAGCATTGCCCTGCCCAGCGGCGAGGATATCAAGGGCCGCATCATCGGTCGTGAAGGGCGCAACATTCGGGCGTTTGAGGCCGCGGCTGGAGTCACGGTCTTAATTGACGACACGCCGGGAGCCGTCCTGTTGTCGGGGTTTGATCCCGTGCGGCGCGAGATTGCGCGGGAGGCCATGGTGCGGCTGATCGCTGACGGCCGGATTCACCCAAGCCGGATCGAGGAGGTTGTCGCGACCGTCAGCCAGGAGATGGACGAGACCATCGTGCGGTTGGGAGAGGATGCGGTGCAGAAGGCCGGTCTTACGGCGATGAACCCGGAAATTGTGAAGGTGCTCGGGCGCCTCCATTTTCGTCATAGCTTTTCCCAGAATATTTTGGACCACTCGGTCGAGGTGGCGCATTTGATGGGTTTGATGGCGGCTGAGTTGGGCATCGACATCACGACCGCCAAGCGGGCGGGGTTGCTGCACGACCTCGGAAAAGCCATCACTCACGAAACGGAAGGTCCGCATGCGATCGTCGGCGCCGACTTCATCAAGCGGCATGGCGAATCCGATGCCGTGGTCAACGGGGTCGCCTCGCATCATAATGATGTCGCCCCCATCGGCCCTGTCGGAATCCTCGTCAGCGCCGCCGATGCCATTAGCGCCTCCCGGCCCGGCGCTCGGTCGGAGAGTCTTACCACCTACTTGAAGCGAGTTGAGGATCTGGAAAAGATTGCCATCTCGGTACCCGGGGTAGAAAAAGCATTTGCGGTTCAGGCCGGGCGTGAACTGCGAGTGTTTGTCCAACCGGATCAGATCGACGATGAGGCCGCCTTCGGTTTGGCCCGCAATCTTGCCTCCCGGATCGAAAATGAGCTTCAATACCCCGGCCAGATCCGGATTACGGTCATCCGTGAAACCCGTTGCGTCGAAGTGGCGAAGTAGTTCCTCCGCAGTTGCTGCCTCCTGCGGGTAGTTCGCGATTGAAAATTCTCAATCGGCATTGTTCATTCTTTTCGAGCGCGGTTCGGGCTCCAACTACAAATGAGTGACAGCAAGACGTCGAATCTTCGGGACCGAGTCGTCTGGGCTGCCGAAGCGGCCCTCGAGTCGTCTGGTGCCGTCGGCCCCATTGAGCTCTTTCAAAAAATGCTGCTTTTGCAGCCCGTCCATTTTGAGGGTTGGCGAAAGGGGAACGAGCATTTTCGCGTCCTGGAAGACTGGATCAAGGTTGGGCCGGAGAAATTCGAGAAGATCCTGAAGTTTTTCAGGGAATGGATCCACGAACGCGGCTTGCAGCCCATGGAGGCGCCCTACACTCGCCGCAGTCTGAGCGGGGTGGAGCAACTCCAGGTGACGGCCGACGGAAATCGGGAAAAAGAGAAGTTTTATCGCACGCGCTTTGCGCCGGCAGGAAACTCCGCCAAGAGAACACGGAACCTTGCCGAAAAACTGGAGAAAGCCCCCGACCTGGTGGTCTTCCAGAAGGTAAGCGCGGGGGGCAATTGCCACGAGTGCTCGGTCGAACTGCCCCAGGGCAGCTTGGTCTTCATGGAGCAGGGCCAGCCGCTATGCCTGGTTTGTGCCGACCTCGACCACCTGGTATTCCTGCCCGCGGGCGAGACCGCACTCTCCCGCCGCTCCCGCAAGCACAGTCCCCTGTCCGCGGTGGTGGTTCGGTTCAACCGGTCGCGCAAGCGTTATGAACGGCAAGGCCTGCTCGTCACCCCCGCTGCGCTGGCGAAGGCCAAGGAGGAATGCGCCGCCGACGCGCCGGAACGCGCGGTTCGCCGTGCTCACGCTGTCGTATTGCGTGAAGCCGAAGACAAGGAGTTTATCCGGGAGGTCACCCAGGCCGTGCTGCGGGAATATCCCGGTTGTCCGACCTCGGAAGCCCGGGCGATCGCGGAGCATACGGCTGAGCGTGGGAGCGGTCGGGTGGGCCGTTCCGCCGCCGGCCGGGCTCTGGATCCTAAAGCGCTCGCACTAGCGGTTCGTGCTCATATTCGCCACGAACACACGAATTACGACGAGCTATTAATGGAGGGGGTGGCACGTCTCGAAGCTCGCGCCCAAATTCGTAACGGGATTGAAAGGGTCCTTGCGAGTTGGCGCGTGCAAGGCGGCGAAGCGCCGCCAATTGCTGGGTGAGGCCACCGAAGAGCCGAAAGCAGTCACCTACCTTCTGTCAGATTGCTGGGCAAGCCATTCTCCCAGCCTTTAGGAGTGTTCCAAGGGCGGACCGAAGCGTTGTCGGTATCTTCAGTGGTGGCACAAGCAGTGACGCCCCACGCCACCAAACTGAGCAGCAGCCAGAGAGCGCTGCGTTTTGTCAACCAAACGAGTTTCACGATTCCGGATGAGCGGGAGTAACTTGGTCGCCTTCCATGACCTCGCCCAGCTGCCAACCGGCCATCACATTAGCCACGCACCGATTCTTCTGGGCACTGCGGACGATGATCTTGGCGACCAGCTTGCCGTTACGATTCACGAGCAGTTCACCATATTCTTTGATCCCTTGATCCAGCCCGACATCTAAAATCACGAAATTCCATTTCGGGTCGATTACCAATACCTTGCCGTTCAAACTAGCGGGCAGGTAGACCGGCTTATCGGGGCTCACGTAGCGATCCAACTCAGTTTGGAGCTTGGTAATCTTTTGCCCGAGAACCTTGTTCTCATCCTGGGCTCCCTCCAGGGAGCGCTGCAGATCTTTAAATTGTTTATTGATGGCCACGATCTGTTCCGGCTTAAGGTCGGTCGCTCGATAGGCTGCCAGGTCAGCTTGAGCGTCATCGCGCTCTTTTCGCGTCTTGGCCAAATCAGAACTGAGACGGTCGGCTTCCTTGGTCTTGGCGGTCAGGTCGGAGACTGCTTTGTCGCGTTCCGAGGTGGTGGCTTCCAAGGTAGCCTTGGTGGTTTTGAGTTCAGCGCTGGTTTTGGCCAGTTCGGACTTGGTGGTCCGCAGCTCGCCTTGCGCCTGCTCCTTCATTTTTTTCTCGTTATCGCGGTCCGTGGCGAGGTTGGTGATCTTTTCTTTGACTTTTACAAAGTTAAGACCGCCCACGGCCAAGCCGGCAAGGATAGCCACGATTAGACTGATTCGAAGCAACATGGTCTAGTTCGATTGAATTGTCGGATCTCAGACTATTGATCGGTGGCGGGTATGTCAACGCTGTTTGATACACTAAATCCCTGGTCGTGCAGTAATCGGAATACCATGCCGCGCGTAGTCCAAATCCCTACACACCGGCAGCGCCGGCCGACGCCGGCCCGGCTTGCGGCCCGCACGGTCGCACCCTATTCTGGCGCGCATGAAATATCGCCGTTTTGGCCGCACTGAGATTTCCATGCCCGTCATTTCCTGTGGCGGCATGCGCTACCAGTACCAGTGGGACGATGTGAAACCGGCCGAGATTCCTGCGGACAACCAGGCCAACGTGGAGGCTTGTATTCACCGGGCCCTGGAGCTGGGGATTAACCACATTGAAACGGCCCGTGGGTACGGAACGTCGGAGATGCAGCTGGGCCGAATTCTCCCCGGGCTCCCGAGAGACAAGATGATCGTGCAGACGAAGGTGCCGCCTCAGGCAAAGGCCCACGATTTTCTTAAGTCCTTCGAGACCTCGATGGATTATCTGGGGCTGGACCACGTGGACCTATTGGCGTTGCACGGAATTAATAACCGTGACCTGCTGCGGTTCGCGCTTCAAAAGAATGGGTGCCTCGAGGCAGCCCGCAAATTGCAGCGAGATGGCCGCGTTCGATTCATCGGCTTTTCCACACACGCGACCACCGATATTATCCTCGAAGCGGTCCGCACCGAGGAATTCGACTATGTGAATCTGCACTGGTATTTCGTAAACGATCTTAACTGGCCGGCGATCGTGGCCGCGCGGGCTCAAGACCTGGGGGTGTTTATCATCAGCCCGAATGATAAAGGGGGCAAACTGTACGAACCGCCCAAGAAGTTGGTCGAGCTTTGCGCGCCGTTGACCCCGATGCAGTTCAACGATCTTTACTGCCTGGCTCGGCCGGAGGTTCATACTCTAAGTTGCGGGGTGGTCCGGCCAGGAGACTTTGACGAGCACATTGCTGCCCTGGCTCATTACGAACACCTTTCCGAAACCGTGGGACCCATTGAACGACGGCTGCGAGACGAGATGCAGCGCGTGCTGGGTGCTGACTGGTGCGCGCGCTGGTTCGAGGGTTTGCCTCAGTACGTGGAGATCCCGGGACAAATCAACGTCCTGGAAATCCTCCGTTTGTGGACTTACGCCAAGTCACTGGATCTGGTGGCGTGGGGCAAGATGCGCTACAACCTGCTGGGCCAGGGAGACCATTGGTTCCCCGGCGAGAACGCGGGTCAACTTCCAAAAGTAAGATTCGACGGCTGTCTCAAAGGGAGCGCCTTTGCCGCCCGGGTACCGGAGATCTTGAACGAGGCGCACCAGCTGTTATCTGAAAAGCCGGTGCCGCGCCTGAGCAAGAGCTAATTACCTTTTGCCTTCCTTTTTCTCCGGAACCTTTTCTTCCACCTTCGGGACATCCGTCGGGGCGGCGGCGTTGAGTTCCTTGAGAATCGCGTCGGTGATATCGTTTTCGTTATTGGTGAAGAGAACCACGGGTGTGGCGTTGGCGCTTTCGGCCGCGGTGTCGACCACGAGCGAAAAGCCGGCCGTGCGGGCTTTGGCGCTCACGACATTGCGGATTTCGTCCAGGATTTTGGAGCGGGTACGCTGGCTTTGATCCAGGAGGGTATTGCGCGCCTGGGTTTCATATTGCCGAATGGTATCTTCGAGATCCTTCATTTGCTTCAGCTTGTCCTCGGCCGCCTTCTTGCGTTTGTCGCGTTCCTCGGGTGAGACGGCCTGGTCGTTGGCGCTGGAGAGGAGGGTTTGATACTCGTCTTTCACTCGCTTGTAATCTTCGATCATGTTCTTGTCCTCCTTTTCCATGTCCGCCTGGCGGTCCTTGAGTTGGGCCTCGGCTTGCTTCTTCTTCCAATACCCCTCAAAGATCTTGCGAAGGTCGACGGTGCCAATCCGGGTTTGCGCCCAGGCTGAACCGCTCAGCACAGAAATCAAGAGCAGCGCCAGAACTAACCTGCGAAGTGAATTTCTCATAAAGCAACAAACAATCAGAATTTTTCCTTCTCGCCAATACCAAAGTCTCGCGGCCCGGTACGGTCATGTGTATTTCGCCGGCCTGGACCGCGGAGCGCGACCTTCAGGCTCCCCGCCCGGCCGTGCTCAGTCTGGGTTAGAGACCGTCACGGACCAGGAACGTTCATTGTGGGTTCGGCGAAAGAGCACCCCCCTGCCAATCCGGAGAACCGAGAAGCCAACGCGTAAGCTTAAGCCTACAGGCCTTTTACGTCGCGTATCCAGCGCTTGCATTCTCCTCCCCGTCGCTCCATGCTGGATGGGCGGGATTTGCAGCTTCCGCGTGTGACGAAATGTAATGAGTACATTACCTGATAACGAATTCGATCTCGAGAAACTGTTTTTGCCAGCTTGGGCTCAAGAAGAGCCTTCCTCCGCCAAATACGCCAAGTATGAAGGGGAGGTCGAGCGGTCCGATCGCCGTGGCGAACGCCGAGGCCCACGGCCCCCGCGTCGCGACTTTGGCCCAGGAAGCCGAGGCCCGGGCCAGCGTCCGGGCGGTGATCGGCGAGGCGGTCCTCCGGGCGCAGGTGAACGCGGTCCGCGAGGAGCGCGACGCGATGACCGGCAGGGCGGCAACCGCGGCGAGATGCGGCCACGGCGAGAAGCGCCCGCGCCTTTGCCGGAGCTGGAAGTGTCACTAATTCCGGATGATAAAGGAGTGGAGTCGCTCGCGCGGCAGATCAAGATGACTGGGCGCGCCTATCCGCTTTTTGACATCGCGCAAATGATCTTACAGAAGCCCGAGCGACACGGGTTTATTTTCACGGTGAAGAAGAACGCGGAAGGTCAGCCGATCCAGCCGTTGTTCCTCTGCGCCCTGGACGATACGCTTTGGCTTTCCGAGAGCGAGGCGGTGGCGCACGTTCTCAAGAAACACTTCAGCACTTTCTACCAGGCGGACCGGACCGCGACCGAACCGCCGAAAGGCAAGTACACCTTCGTCGCCCAGTGCGGCATGAGCGGGCACATCCTGGGCCCTCCCAACCATCACGATTACCAGAATCAGCTTCGAAAGCTCCACGCGGAACGCTTTGGGCGCTTGCCGTTTGAGGTCTACAAGGCGCGTGTGAAAATCGTGCGGGACGAGGAAGTGGTCAAGAAGTGGGTCGATGACCAGAGCTGGAAAACAGAATATATTTGCCTCAACATGCCGGAGCCCCTGCGGCTCGGGTCCATGGAAGCAGTCGAGAAACATTTTCGCGAGAGCCACAAGGACAACATCATCAAACAGGTGGAATCGCACCGGGCGTCCGGGACGAACGCCCGTGGGTTCCGTAGCCTGGAACTCACCCGGCTGGTTCGGGTCGTGTGGGAGGACCAGCGGCGTTTTCCGCTCCAGATCGCGACGGTGCTGAGCCAGCAGTTTGCCAGCCATGGTCTCCAGTTCTTCAAGGTCGACCGCACGATCACGCATGTCTCGGTTGCTCGGCCGCATTATCTCGATCTGGATGTCATTCCGGTGTCCGACGGGGTCAAGCGGATCGTGGATTTCATTAATGCGAATCCGAAATCAACGCGTCGGCAGTTGGTCGAAAAACTGGCCCCTTCACCGGCCCCTCCCGCGGTTATACCGGTGACGCCCGGGGAACCTGCGGCTGCGCCGGATTCGTCTTCGCCAACCCCGGAGCAGACTGCGGTTGTTTCCGACCTGCACTGGCTCATTCATCAAGGGCATGTGATTGAGTTTGCCAACGGGGCATTGGAGACGGCGAAGAAACCTATCCCCAAGCCTCCGAAGCCGGAACCTAAACCCAAGAAGGCACCCCCGGTCGAAGCCGCGCCCCTTGCAACGGACGCCGCAACCAGCCCAGCCGATGCCGGGTCCGCCCCATCCTCGGTGCCGGGCGAAGGAATGCCGGCTGAGAATCAGTCGGCGGTGCGGGACAATCTTAGTGCCGAAGCGGGGTCTTCAGCCCCTGTCCTCACGGCGGCGCCTGCTTCAGAATCGAATTCCTCCGGTGAAGGGGTCAACCCCTCCGCTGCGGCGCCTGCTCCGAGCGAGTCCAATCCCGCACCGGACTCGCCGCCACGAACGGACGTGTCGCCCACCGACCCGCCGGTGGCGGTCATCGGCTCGGCATCCTGACCCCGCCCGCGTATGGCCTTTACCAAGTTAGGTCTCTCCGATGCCATGCTCCAGGGCGTCAAGGCAATGGGGTATATTGAACCAACCCCCATCCAACTGAGGACGATTCCTTTGATCCTGGCGGGAGAAGATGTTATCGGCAGCGCCCAAACTGGGACTGGCAAGACGGCCGCTTTCGCATTACCCATCTTGTCGCAACTGGACCATCACGAGCCGCAACCAAGGGTTCTGGTGCTGGAGCCCACCCGCGAGCTGGCCGCCCAGGTCGAGACCGCGTTTCGTGACTTCGCGCGGTTCACGGATTTGCGAGTGGCGGTGGTGTTCGGAGGAGTCGGTTACGGCCAGCAGCGAGAGGCGTTGCGCAATGGAGTCGACGTGATCGTTGCCACCCCGGGGAGGCTGCTTGATCTGCTCAACCAGGGGTCTTGCCGGCTGGACCACGTTCAGTTCCTGGTGCTCGACGAGGCCGACCGAATGCTCGACATGGGCTTTCTCCCGGATGTGAAGCGTATCGTGCAGAAGTGCCCTCGCGATCGCCACTCCTCATTATTTTCGGCAACCGTACCCCCGGAGATTGAGACGCTCATCCAATGGGCGATGAGGGAACCACAAACGGTCGAGATTGGAGCGCGCCGCACCCCGGCGGAGACGGTCAAGCACGTCATTTATCCCGTGTCCGAAGCGCAGAAGACCGATTTGCTCCTGGAGTTGCTTGAGCGAGTGAACTACGAGTCGGTCATCGTGTTCTGCCGGACCAAGTATGGCGCCGACCGGGTGGCGCATTTGCTCAAAAAGAACAATCACGCGGTGGCGGTGCTGCATTCGAACCGGACCCAGCGTGAACGGGAGCAGGCGCTCCGTGGTTTTCGCGACGGGCGCTTTGAGGTTTTGGTAGCGACGGACATAGCAGCTCGCGGGTTGGACATTGCGGATGTGAGCCATGTCGTCAATTACGATGTGCCGCAGCATCCCGAGGATTATATTCATCGAATTGGCCGGACGGGCCGCATGGAAGCCCGCGGTGATGCCTTCACCCTGATGGTGGCCGAGGACGGCCGTCATGTGCAGGCCATCGAACGCTTCATCGGCCAGAAGGTCCCGCGGGTAAAGCTGGAAAATTTCGAGTACCGTTACACCGCCCTTTTCGAGGAGAGCAAGCCGGGACGTGCAGCCAGTGGCCCACCACGTATTACGGGTGCCCGAATTCGGGGCGGTTACTTTTATGGCCCGGCGAAACGGCGAAGATAAGGCAGATCGCCTCTGTGCGGCTGGGACGCAAGGATAGTGTTTTCGGGCGGTCGCCTGCGTTGACACCCCCGCTTCCGGACGGTATATTCGGCCCCCTTTTATGAACCGCACACCGCACGTAGCTGTAGTCGGCGCGACGGGGGCCGTCGGCATCGAAATGCTCAAGACCCTCGAGCAGCGTGGTTTTCCCGTTGGAAAACTGACCTTGCTCGCTTCCGCCCGATCGCTGGGCAAGACGCTGAAATTCAAAGGGGAACAGTTTGGGGTCAAGGAACTGACCAAGGACTCCTTCACCGGCATCGATATTGCCCTCTTCAGTGCGGGGGGGAACATTTCCAGGGAGTTTGCCCCCATCGCCGCCCGGAGTGGCTGTGTGGTGGTGGACAATTCGAGCGCGTTCCGGATGGATGCCAAGGTTCCGTTGGTCATTCCGGAGATTAACGCGGCGGATGTGAAGCTGCACCAGGGGATCATTGCCAATCCGAATTGCACCACGGCCATCACGTTGATGGCGTTATACCCCCTGCACCAAGCCTTCGGCTGCAAACGTATTTTCGCCTCGAGCTACCAGGCTGTTTCCGGCACGGGTGCCAAGGCGATCCTGGAGCTGGAACGTCAGGTGCAGCAAGTGGTGCACGGGAAACCAGTCACGCACGAGGTTTATCCCCATCAAATTGCATTCAATGTTCTGCCTCACGTCGACTCCTTCCTCGCCAATGGCTACACCAAGGAAGAGATGAAAATGGAGAACGAAGGTCGCAAGATCATGCATCACCCGACCTTCCGGGCCAGTGTGACCTGTGTCCGCGTGCCGGTCTATCGCGCACATTCCGTCGCCGTGACCGCGGAGTTCGACAAACCGACCAGCGTGGAAACGGCGCTCCAAGTCCTCAAGAAGGCGCCGGGTCTGCAAGTCATTGATGACCCCGCCCGGAACGAGTACCCACTACCACTTTATCAGGCGGAGCAATACGACTGCGCGGTGGGTCGACTCCGAATGGATTGCGCGATGGAAAACGGTCTCGCCTTCTGGGTTTCCGGCGATCAACTGCTTAAGGGTGCCGCTCTCAACGCGGTGCAAATCGCCGAAGAGTTGGTGCGTTAGACTTGCTCGGCAGCGTCCGGGGCCCACGGTTTGGTTTAGGTCATCACCCGTGGTGGCGGTAGCCAACCGCCCCGGCAGAGCTGCCGGGTTTCGAGCTACTGCTTCCCCGTTTCCTTGGTGAAAGCGTTCACGGTTTTGATTTTAGCCTCCTTGGCGGCATCCATCACTTTAATTATCTGACCAAAAGGAGCCGCTTTGTCCGCGCTGATAGCCATCCGGAGGTTCGGGGTGCGGGCCGCCGCCGCCAACAACTCCTCCTTTAAGTGTTCCGCAGTGATCGGCTTGGCGTCGGGGCCAAATCGCAGGTTGCCAGCGGGGTCCACAATGACCATCAAGGGAGCATTCTCGTTCGCGCCGGACTTTACGGATTGAGAGGATTCGGGCAAGGCGAGTTTGAGGGCAGGCTGTTGTTTGAAGGTGGTCGTCACCATCAGAAAAATGAGAAGCACGATCAGGATATCGATGAGCGCGACGATAATCACGGCGGGCGCCTGGCGTCGTTTGCGAACGAGAAAACGCATGAGCAGAGTCCTGGGTTGCGCTTAGGCGGCTGGTTGACTGGTGTGCAGGGAGGAAGCGTTCGCGCGAATTTCCTCACGATACTGGCGCCGGATAAATTCGTCGCACATGGTTTCCATCTCGACGGCAAACGTTTCCACTTTTTTCGTGTAATAGCTCCAGAAAACCAGCGACGGGATCGCGATCAGCAGTCCGAACAGGGTTGCCCGCAGGATGAGGGCAATGCCCTGGGCCAGCTTTCCAGCGTCGACCAGGCCGGCCTGACCCACATCCCCGAAGACCGACATCATGCCCATAATCGTGCCCACCAGGCCGAGCAGGGGAGCGATGCCGACGATGATCTCCAGCACCACGAGGCCGCGCTCCAACCTGGCGATCTCGTGGCGGGCGCGCGATTGAATCGCATCCACCGCTTCGGCCTTGGGCCAATCCAGATGGTCAGCAGCCAAAAGGAGCAGCCGGCTCATGACGGAATTATGTTGCTGACATACCCGGCGCAGCATGGGGACATCCTCCGACGTCTGGCAGGAAGCCACAGCGGCTTCCACCTCGGGGGGAACCACCCGGCGCCAGCGCAGGGCAATACCGCGTTCGATGACGAAGGCCAGGCCGACCATCGAGGTCAGCATCAGAAGGACATAGACAATTAGTTCCATAGTTAGTTGTAATAGAAAGTGAACTGGATGTGGCGCAGATCGCCGAGCATGCGGCGCATGTCGCTCGGCCAGGAAGCGAAAGGGGAATTATCCTCCACGGATTTGCGGCAAATCAGCCCCAAAACCTCACCCGCGGTATTCTCGGCGATGGCCATATCGCTGACTCGCCCATCATAGTGGAGGACGAATTTCAGGACCACCTTGCCGCGGCTATCGGAGGCATAGTCGCGTTGCTCCAGCAGGCTATACCAATGGTCCTGGATGGCCTGGATCAGGGCGTCATCGTACTCGCCATAAGGCGTCGAGCGCGTGTCGAATGAAATCCCCCCGCGCCTTTGCACCCCCCCCTCCTGCTTCATCTTTTCTCCGACCAAACGCCGGTTTTGCTGGCGGGCCATCGCTTCCTTCACCGTCCGTGGCTTGGGCTGCTTCGCCTCGCCCTCGTCACCTCTCGGTTTGTCCTCCGGCTTGTCCTCCGGCTTGGCTAATGCCAAGTCGCCAACCGCCGGTTTCGGCTTGGCTTTCTGCTCCGGTTGCTCCTCCTCCTTGGCGGGAGCCGTCGGCTTGGAAGGTTGGAGTGGAGCAAACTTTTGCGGAGAGACATCTTCGGTTCGGACCACTTGCGTTTGCTTGCCCGTGATCTTTGGCACGTCCGCGCTGGTGTCGGGTTCGGGATTGGCGGCCTTGGCGTTTAGGCTGGAGTAGTACTTGGCATCCTTCGGTGGCTCAGTGGTGGCTTGCTCCGGCGTAACCTCAACAAACATGAGTGGCGCCTCTTGAGGCGGCGGGGGTGGCGGCGACTTCTTCTTCAAAGCCTCAGCCAGCTTCTGCACTGGCTGCAACCAGGCTGGCACATGGAAGTTTCGCCAAACCCCCATTTTTTGGCCGGTGTAATAGGTGCCAAGAACCAGTAGATGGACGGCTACGGAAACCACAAACGCACGGGCCAGGCGCGATACCTCGGCCTGTTCTTGGCGCAACGACCACCCATGCACGTCGGCACTAGCCATTCGCTACCAGTTTGCAGCAGCGTCTGGTCCCCGGCAACTGTTTACCGGGGGAGACCGGTTGCTGTGTTCGGGGGAAATCGAGTTGTCCTAACGCGGCGGAGGTGGAATGCTTAGGTGCAAATGCCGGTTAAAGTAAAGATTTGCGGGATTACGAACGAAGCCGATGGCATGGCTGCGGCGGAGGCTGGCGCCGACGTTCTCGGGTTCGTGTTCTATGAGCCCAGCTCCCGCTATGTCTCGGTGGCGGCCGCAGCCCGGATCATTCGCGCCCTGCCGCCGCTCACGATCAAGGCTGGTGTTTTCGTGAATGCCCCTGAGGAACTGGTCCAACGCGCGATCGCCGAATGTGGTTTGAACCTGCTGCAGTTTCATGGAGAGGAATCGCCGGAAGCTTGCCTTGAATTTGGCCTGATGAGCATCAAAGCCCTGCGCATCCAGGACCGGACCTCGCTCGAAGCGTTGGCCCTTTACCCCACCGATGCCTGGCTGCTGGACGCCTACTCTCCCAACCAGGTCGGCGGGACCGGAGAAAAATTTAACTGGGAACTCGCCGTCGAAGCACGCGGCCTGGGCCGACCGATCTTCCTGGCCGGTGGACTGACGCCGGAAAACGTTGCCGACGCGGTCCGCCTGGTGCGGCCTTATGCGGTTGATGTCTCCACCGGCGTTGAAAAGGCGCCGGGACGAAAGGATCACGCGAAGGTGCGTGCTTTTATACAGGCTGCGAAAAGCGTGGTGAGCGAGGCTGGGAATTCACCAACGGTTCCGCCCTATCGCTGAGCGAAGGGCTGCGTTGCCAAACCGCGATCCTCGGCACGCCCCGGTTGTTTTTCGGTTAAGCCGGAACCAGTCTTGAATTCTCCCGGCCCACGCCCTATTCTCGATTCATGCCGATTTATGAGTTTCATTGCGGGAAGTGCGAGAAGGACAGCGAAATCCTAATTCGTTCCAGCCAGTGGAAGGGCACCAAGTGCCCTCATTGCGGGTCGGCGAAACTGTCGAAGAAGTTTTCCGTTTTCGCCTCTGCGGCTGGAGGCGCCGCGGCACCAGCTCCCGCCTGTGGAAACAAGGGTGGAGGCTCCTGCGGCTGCCACTGCTCCGGTGGCAAACACAAGCACTGATCCTGCTACTCAGCCCGCTGGTCGCGCCGCGTAGGGCTGGTGTTCCTCCGCCACTTCATTGCGCCGAGGCGAGCCGTTTCGTGAACCGCTCGATCCGCACCATGGCTTCCTTAACATTTTCCAAGTTCGTGGCATAAGCGCAGCGAACGAACCCTTCTCCACACGCACCAAAAGCAGTCCCCGGCACGACCGCGACTCTTTCTTCGTGCAGCAGCTTGAGGGCAAAATCGCGGGAGGGAAGCCCGAATTTCGCAACGCTCGGAAAGGCGTAGAACGCGCCCAGCGGGCGGTGACAGTCCAAGCCCATTTCGTTAAAAGCCTTGACGATGAAATTGCGGCGACGGCGGTATTCGTTGACCATTTCCGCAATATCACTTTCAGGACGGGCGAGGGCCTCCAGGGCAGCCTTTTGTCCCAGCGACGAGGCGCAGAGCATGGTGTATTGGTGCACTTTCATCATGGCATCGATCAGTTCAGCCGGGCCGCAAGCATAGCCCAGCCGAAAACCGGTCATCGCCCAGGCCTTCGAAAAGCCGTGCAGAAAGATCGTGCGGTCGCGCAGACCCGGCAAGCTCACGATGCTCGTATGAGGCGCATCATAGGTAAGCTCGCCGTAAATCTCGTCGGTCACGACGATGAGATCCCGCTCGCGCGCGAATGCTGCAATATCCTCCAAATCCGCCCGGCTCATGATGCCGCCGGTCGGATTGTTGGGGAAGTTCAGCATCAACACTTTCGTCCGGGGGGTTACTTTGGCCTCCAGCATGGCGCGGGTGAGGCGGAATCCATTTTCCGGGCGGGTCTCGACCGCGAGAGGGACACCGTGGGCGAACAGGATGGTGGCTCGGTAGGAAACGTAGCAGGGCTCATGGTATAGCACCTCGTCTCCCGGGTTGATGAGGGCGCGAAGGGCGAGGTCCAAGGCCTCGCTGACCCCTACAGTGACGAGCACCTCGCTTTCCGGATCATATTCCGCGCCGAAAACTTTCCGCACATACCGGGAAAGGGCGCGCCGGAGCTCGAGGTAGCCCAGGTTGCTGGTGTAGTGGGTCGCGCCGCGTTCCAGGGCAAAAACCGTCGACTCGCGAACGTGCCAGGGGGTATCGAAATCAGGTTCGCCGATCCCTAAGCTGATCACATCCTTCATCGTCGAGACGATGTCAAAGAAGTCGCGAATGCCCGACCGCGGTATGTCCCGCACCGTCAGGTTGAGCCGATCACGGAGTGACACTGAGCCGTTCATCGGTTACCTCCTGGTGCATCAGCACGCCAAAGCGTTTATAGGTCTTGAGCATGAAATGGGTCGAGGTGGACAAGACCCCCTCCAAAGGTGACAACCGCTCACTGACGAACGCCGCAACCTCACGTAACGTCCGGCCCTCCACGAACAACAGCAGGTCGTAGGTACCACTCATGAGGTACGCTGAGCGCACTTCCGGAAAACGGCTGACGCGATTGGCGATCGTATCAAAGCCGCCCTCTCGTTGTGGCGTCACCTTCACTTCGATGACCGCGGTGACCTTCCCCAGTTCAAGCTCGTCCTCATTCAGGATAGCCTGGTAGCCGCGGATCACGCCGCGCTTTTCGTAGTCAGCGATCCGCGCATTGACCTCGGCAGCCGAAACCCCCAGCAAGCGAGCGATGGTTTCCGGTGATTCCAGTGCGTTGTTCTGCAGTATCGTTAAGAGTTCATCCATAATTCACCTCGGTGAAGTGGAGGCAGAAAATAGCCGTGCCCGCGACAAGGGTCGAGTGAAAAGCGGGAACGCATAATTTTGTAAGCCTGATTTTGTAACTCAAGCAGGGGGCGGGGACGGTCGAGGGCCAAGGACTTACAAAATCATGTTTACAGAATCATCACACCTCCAGGGGAAGGCTAAGTGCGTGGATGGGCGCATCCCGACCGTAGCGGCGCGCGGGCGCACAGCGCGGGGCCGTGAGCGGGACAGCCGGTCGAGCATTGCCCACCCACCTGGGTGCAAACCGGTCCTCGAATTGTAATCGCCGGGAATCAAAAATAACGGTAATGGTGGGGCTGGTTACCCGTGGATACGTTTGACACACAGGTTCCGCCCGAACCCGCCATCCAGCCGCCTGCCCCAGGCGACCGAGATGTGATCTCGATCCTTTGGGAGAGCGCCGTCCAGGCGTTCGTGCAAGCGATCCTGGTGTCGGTGCTGGGCAGCGTTGCGATGGGATTGGTGGGCGGGATTTGGGGAGAGATGACCCCTTCACTCCCGCCGGCTTTGGCCCACCGCCCGTTGCCTGAAGCCCCTGAAACCAAGGTCAGCACGCCCAGCCATGTCTGGCCGTTTTTTCAACAACATCGGTTTGGGTTCATCTTCTTTACGCTCTTCGGCCTGCAGGTGTGGAACCGCTGGCGAAGCCTCGGTGCCTCCGGTGAGGCTGCGACCGGCACGACGCAAGCCCACCACATCGCTAGCCGGTTATCCGAAGATTGGTTCCATTTGTTGGTCGGAAACGCCTTTGGGGCGCTCATCTCGGCGATGGTCTTGAGTTGGGTCCAACAGTTTTCTTACGGGTACTGGATCCGTCGCTGGGCCATCGATTCTGCGCTGGGCACCGTGCACAACCTCATCAGCTCGGTCCTGGGTGCCAGCGGAACCAACAGCTTGGGAAGCTGGTTCGGTTGGTACGGAGAAAACCAGCTCAAGCTGACTTTCTGGGTCCTGTATCTCGCAGCCATCTGCGACGATCTCGGCATCCCCAACGTCAAAACGCTGGGCCGCTGGGCCTGGCGGCGGTTCTGGAAGCGAACTCATTGTAAAAACGTTTATGGGTGAAAAGCGCACGACTTTCGCGGGTGCGGTGATCACGAGCTTCGGCCTCGTAAGCCTGATGTTTCTCATCCTGGGCGTGGAACTAATTTTTCATATCAACCTGGGAAGATTGGGCATTCTGCCAAGAACTGAAGTGGGTCTCCTGGGGATCCTGTTTTCCCCGCTCCTGCATGGAAATCTGCAGCACCTGCTGGCGAATGCCTTGCCCTTGTTTGTACTGCTCGTTCTCTTGCTCAGCAACCCCGGCTATCGGCCGTACCAGACCCTGGGGTGGATCTGGATCGCCAGCGGCTTGGGCACTTGGCTCATTGGCCGAGGGAACGCCGTTCACATCGGCGCCAGCTCAGTCATTTTCGGATTAGCCGCGTTTTTGATCGCCGCGGGGATCTTCCTGAAAGGATGGCGAACCGCCCTGGTTGCGATCCTGGTGTTCCTCCTCTATGGAGGGATTTTTTATGGGGTCTTGCCCCAAAACGGGCCGATTTCCTGGGAAGGGCACCTGTGCGGCGCCGTGGCGGGAGCTTGGGCAGCGAGGTCTCAACGGAAGCCCTGACCCGCCCATGCTGCGGACCCGACAGCGGAGAGACTACTCCCGGAAATTCACAAACTGCAGGGCGGCGGTAAATTCTCCGGAGCGGACGGCGGCGATCACAGCCTGCAGCTCGTCCCGACTTTTGGAGGCTACCCGGACCTCGTTCCCCTGGATCTGCGTGGTTACCTTAAACTTCTTATCCCGGATGAAGGCGGTGATCTCCTTCGCGATGGGTTGATCCAACCCTTGCTTAATCTTTACCTCCTGCCGGGCGTGGCCGAGTGGGGAAACATCGGGATCGCCCAACTCTACGCTTTTCAAGCTAATGCTGCGCTTGGCCAGCTTGCCCATCATGATTTCCGATAAGGCTTGAAGCTTGAACTGGTTTTCGGCGGAAAGCTTGATCGCGTCCTTTTCCAGAATAATCTCGGCCTGAGTCCCTTTGAAATCGAAGCGGTTGGCCAGTTCCTTACGGGCCTGGTTCACCGCGTTCTCGATCTCCATCGAGTTCACTTGCGAGACAATATCAAACGAAGGCATGAGCCCAAAATAGGCCATCCCGCAAAGAAAGGAAAGGGGCGGCTGCCGAGCGGAGGTGCGGTCGCCCTCCTGACCCAGCTTAGCGAGCCTGGCGGACGCGGATGGTGTAGCGCTGGGCCTTGTCGTTCATCGAGACGAACTGCACACCCTCCTGCGCGTTCTCATCCAAAAACAGGTTTTTGAACCCCGTGTTTTCAACGACGAAGCCCTGGCCATCCTTAAACTCGCAGTTGATCTGGACCTGAATACGGCGATTCTCGCGGTTCCGCACATTGGCTCCTACCTGGAGGCGGCCGTCGGCCAATCGCTGTTGCTGGATACCATCGCAGGTCACCGAGTACTGGGCGGCCGGGTCAAGCAGGACGAACTGGGCGCTATCCTCCAGTTTATTGACGGTCGTGTTCTGAGGACGGAATGCGCCGGTGTCGTGGGTTTGACAGCCTGAGAACGACATCAAGCTAAAGGGCACCAAACCGAGAAATAAAAGAGTCTTCTTCATAGCGTTTGCGGAGTTGAGGATTGATCACTAACAAAAATGACTTTGTCCCGGCCATCTCCGGGAACCTCGACCGTTAGGGTCTTGGTCAGACGGGGGATTACCAGCCCTGCGGCATCGCGAAATTGCACCGTAACCTGGTGCTGGCCCGGAGGGAGTTTGAGATTGGCGAAACTGAGATAGCGCGGAAGATTATTCCAGGTCCGAGTGTCCGCCTCCGGCGTGGTGGCGGCGGAAATCCCTTTGCTGAGCAGGCCGGCCAGAGCCACGCCTAACCCGACTTCCTGCGCTGTGCGATCGTGACTCAGCACCGCCGTGCCCAGACCCCCGATCAAAGCCGCGTCG
>Ga0105240_10002802_pt1 | contig 27559 bp, 31 predicted proteins | sample KBSC54metaG_FD_80426 | JGI IMG/M metagenome (GOLD analysis project Ga0105240, IMG submission 80426) | Corn rhizosphere microbial communities from Kellogg Biological Station, Michigan, USA - KBS C5-4 metaG | ecosystem: Host-associated > Plants > Roots > Rhizosphere > Soil | place: Michigan, USA... | reverse complement strand
TGCGTGTTCGGATGCGCCGTCGTGGCCCCTAGTGCGAACGACGCGTTCAGCGGCTTCTGGATCGACCGCCCGCTGGGCGTGTAATACAGCGCCACCGTAAGAGCCAGCCCGGTGCCCTGGCTCAGAGGAAACACGTTCTGCACCAGCCCTTTGCCGTACGTCGATTCGCCCAGGATGGTCGCGCGGTCGTGATCCTGCAGCGCTCCGCTGACGATCTCCGAGGCGCTGGCCGACTTCGCATTCACCAGCACGGCCAGCTTGAAGCTGTACGGCTTGGCCGTGTCCGGCACCACCTCCGATTTCTCCGGCACGTGCAGTCCGCGTACCGTGAAGATCTTCTGGCCGGGCCGCAGGAACAGCGCCGCCGTGTCCAGCGCCGCGCCCACGATGCCGCCGGGATTGTTGCGCAGGTCCAGCACCAGCCCGACCAGCCGGTCGCCGCCCAGCTTCTCGATCGCCGCCTTCAGGTCGACCGCTGTCTTCTCGTCGAAGCTCGACACCCGGATGTATCCCACGCCGGCCGCCAGGAAAAACGCGCGCTCCACGCTGGGCGCCTGCAACTCCTCGGGGGTCAGGATGAAGTGCAGGACCGCGGCTTCACCCGGACGGCGGACTTCCAATCGCGCCGGCGCCTGGCGGGCGGCGCCGAGCAACTCCGGGATCTGCTCCATATCCAGCCGCGCGATGACATACCCGTTGATTGACAGGATCTCGTCGCCCGGCGCCAGCCCCGATTTTGCCGACGGCGTGCCGGGCACCGTCTGCAAGATAATCACCCGGCCTGGCAGGATGGACACCACCGTGCCGAAGCCCTTCTGCGTGGATTCCTCCATCTTCTTCAACTGCTGAAACTGGCCGGAGTCGAAGAAGACGGAGTGCGGATCGAGCTTGCGCAGCAGTCCGGGAATCGCGCCCTGATAGAAGGCTGCCTCGCCCGCCACCGGGTCGGCGGCATTCTGCGAGGCCAGTACATACGCGTCGATCACGCGCTTCAGTTGCGAGTCGAGATCGTCCGCCGCGCTTAGTAAGGCGGCGGAGAACAGCAGAGCTGCGAAAAGTCGGAGCAAATTCTATTTTAGCGTGAGCTAATAGGTGAGCTTCGAAAGGTACTCGTAACTCTGGCGCAGGCTGTCCAGCGGATCCCCAGGCGTCTGATCCTGTTCGACGAAGTACTCCGCCACGCCCGCGGCCTTGGCGGCCCGCAGCACCTTGACCCAGTCGATCACGCCATGGCCCACTTCCTTGAACGCGGTCTTCGGCACCGATTCGTTGAACATGACCGGCGTGCCCTCGGCCTTATCCTTCAGGTGCAGCAGGATCACGCGGCCTTTGTGGCTATCGATCATCTGCACCGGATCGTGGCCGGCCACACTCGCCCAGAAGCAATCCAGTTCGATGCCCACGAGTTTGGGGTCGCTGTTGTCCAGCAGGACCTTCATCAGCGGCGCGCCGTCCGCCTGCGCGAATTCGAACGCGTGATTGTGATACGCGAACTTCAGCCCGGCGGCGTGGCACTTCTGTCCGGCCCACGTCAGCTTCTCGGCGATGCTCTTGATCACGTCGGGCCCACCACGGGCATTCGGCGGGACGTACGGGAAGACCGCGTACTTAAACCCGTACTTCGCCAATTGGTCCGGCACCGCGTCGAATTCCGGTTTCTTCTCGAGGATCTGAGCGGCGTCGAGATGCATGCTGACGGGCTTCAGTCCGCTCGCCTGCACGGCCGGCCAGATCTTGTCGAACCCGGCCAGTGTGGCTTCGATCTGGGTGTATCCGATGGCGCGGATCGCGTTGAGAACCTCGGCGGGCTTCTGCGGCAGGACGGTGCGCACCGTGTACAGTTGAACGCCGATGTCTTTCAATTGCGCGGCGCCGGCGAACTTGCCGAGAGCGGCGGCGAGGGCACTGGATTTGAGGAACGTGCGTCGGGAAGTCACACCCACATTATGCCCCAGCGGCCTTACGCCTGCGCTTGGGCAGTAATTGCAGCCGCCAGCGCCCGGGCGTCACACCCGGATCGTCGGTCGCCTCCATGCCGATTTCGACGGCCTCGTCGTTTTCGTCGAGCAGGAATCCCACTTCCTGAAGTTCCACCAGCTTGGCCTGTACGGCGTGGCCAGCGGCGTCGGAGGCCTCCTCCGCCACGGCATCTTTCCACCGGATATCAGCGACCTTCATCTGCCGCTAGCCTACCACCTCGGGATATCCGTTGTATCCTGTAGCAATGCCGGTTGAGTCGAAGCAGTTGGACCCCAGTAAGGTCGTCGTTTCCGTGTCGGGAAGGCTAACGATGGGGAAGGATATCGAGCGGTTGGAAACCATGGTAAAGGACCTCGCGGCCGCGGGGGAAAACAAAGTCTTCGTCTTCGATCTAACCGGGCTGGACTACGCCGATAGCTCCGGAATCGGGACCTTCATTTCCTGCCTGACGACCATCAAAAAAGCAGGCGGAGAGATGCGGTTGGCGGGCGCGAATGCACGCATTCAGCGCCTGTTTCAAATGACCGGCGTCGATCACCTGATGAGTCAATTTCCGACCGTGGCCGCCGCGTCGGCATAAGTTTCAGATTGCGTCTGAAATAGACGGCAGCGGGAAATCGTTGGCGACCAGCGACGGCGCGATCATCATGCCGCCTTCGAGGCCGCGCACGCGCACCGCCTGCCCGAGCTTCACCGTATTCTTCAGCAGCCGCACGGGACTCTCCATGAAGCGGAAGTTCATCACGGGCGTCGTCAGCTTGCCGTCCTCGATCAGGAACACGCCGTCGCGCGTCAGTCCCGTCTGCTGTAGCGTCTGAGGATTGACCGGGCGGATATACCAGAAGTGCGTGATCAGCAGGCCGCGTTTCACCGACCCGATCAGCTGATCCAACGTGGCGTTGCTACCTTCCATCGTGATGCTGCCGCCGGCCGGCGCGCCGAAGCCGAAGCCGATCGTGGGTGTCGGCGCCTTGCCCGTCTTGCCGGCCCAATACCGGTCGTATGCCAGACTCGCGATCATGCCCTGATCGACCCAGGTGATCGCGCTCGTGGGCAGCAGATCGCTGGTCCACGGCGACGACGGCTGCCGCGGATCGAACGGGTCGCTCCGGATCGTCACGAATTCCGGGAAGACTTTCTCGCCCAGCAGATTGCCGCCGCCGCGCTTGCTCAGGAACGTGCGGCCTTCGTCGGTATTGCGCGCGCTGAAGCCGCTCGCCATGAGGCGCACCAGGTCGCCGGCCGCCGTCGGCTCCAACACGACCGTGTAATTGCCGGGCGCCAGCTTCTGCGGATTCTTCCACCGCCCGCACTTCTCGATGGCGACCGCGGCCAGTTGTTTGCTGTCGATCTGCGAGAGCCGCGTGGAGGGCTGGCCCGCCCATCCCGAGCTCGACCCGTCGGCCATCCGCACCGTGGTGGTGAGCTGCGAATCGGCCGATGCGTGATAGCCGAACAGTCCCGCGCTGTTGGCGATGGCGGTGACGCGATGGGTGCGTTCCACCAGCCCAGCGGCCACCATCTTGCGCGAGATCGACGCGTCGATGATGGTCTTGACGTGCGGGATCATCTCAGGGGCGCGCGCGTTGGCGGTGCGTTCGTCGAAATCGTGCGTCTCGGGGTATTGCTGCGCGCCCAGAAGCGGCAGATGCTCGGGATTGGGCGGCGCGATGGCGGCCAATTCCTCGGCCTTCTTGATGGCGTTCTTCAGCGACGCGTCGTCGAGATCGTTGACGGTCATCACGCCGCTGCGTCCTTCGCGCGTCACCGCGACGGCCACCGTGTGCCGCAGATTCAGCGACGCGGTTGTGATGCCGTTGTTGGCGAACCGCGTGTACGCCTGCTCCGACGCCGTGATGGTCACCTGGCATTCCGGGAACGTGGCGAGCCCGAGCACTTTGCGGGCGAGTTTCTGTGCTTCGTCGCGAGTCATCATGGCGTTAATCCGTGAGCAATACGTTGATCTGGCGGAAGCGCGTGGGCGAGCATCCGTGGCTGATGGAATTGATCTGCGTGGGTTCGCCCTTGGCATCGCCCGTGGTACCGAACTGGCGCCAGTACGCCGGCCCGGCAGTGCCGTCGCAGGCCTGCCAGAAGTCGGGCGTGCGCGCCTGATACGACACGCGCGAGATCATGCGGCCCTTCTTGCCGCCTTTGATTTCCCAGAAGGCGTCGCCGCCGAACTGGAAATTGTAACGCTGCTGGTCGATCGAATAGCTGCCGCGGCCGTCGATCAGGACGCCGTCCTCGATGCCGGCGATCAGGCTCTCTAGGGTGGTCTCGCGCGGCCCGGCCTGCAGGTACACGTTGGGCATGCGCTGGAAGGGAACCGTCGCCCATGAATCGGCCTGGCTGCAGCCGTGCGATTCCTTGTCACCCACCAGGTGCGCCTGTTCGCGCGTCGTCTGGTAGTTGCGGAAAATGCCCTTGTCGATGATAGTGAACTGCGAGGCCTTCACACCCTCGTCGTCGTAACCGACGGTGGCCAGCGCGCGCGGCGAGGTCCGGTCGCCGATGAACGTGCAGTGTTCGCTCGCGATCCGCTTGCCGATCTTGTCCATGGTGACGTAGCTGGTGCCGGCGTAATTGGCCTCGTAGCCGAGCGCGCGATCGAGCTCGGTGGGATGCGCCACGCTCTCGTGGATCGTCAGCATCAGGTGGTTGGGCATGAGCAGCAGGTCCTTCACGCCGGGCTTCACAGGCGGCGCGGAGAGGTGCTCGACCACTTCCTCGCGAATGCGCGACGCGTTCTCCTCCAGGTTCATCTCCGGCACGTACTCCCAGCCGGCCGAGGCCTGCGTCGGCGTGTAGGTGCGGGTGCGCGAAATATTATTTTCGCGATCGACCGCGGTGGCGTCCGCGGTGCCGTAGATCTGCAGGATGAGCTGCTGGATGGACGAGCCTTCGGAGGAGCAGAAGTACTTGTCCTCGCTGCGCAGATTCAGGCTGGCCGAGCCGCTGAAGACCTTGGCGTTCTTCTTGACTTCTTCGGTGACGCGCCGCAGCAGGTCGAGCTTTTCGGCCATGGGCACGCTGAACGGGTCCTTTTCGTGAGGAGTGGACCAGACGTCGCGATACGCTTTCACGGCGGCCAGCATGACGGGCTTCGGCTGAATCGCGGCGTTGGCTTTGGCGATGATCACCGCCTCGCCCGTGACGCGCGCGATCTCGGCCGGGGTGACGATCGGCGACGACGCGAAGCCCCACGCCCCGTTCACGATCACGCGGACGCCGAAACCGAAGCTGGAGTCCTCCGCGACGTTGGGTACTGCCAGCGTTTTGCCGGTACCGCGTTCGGGAGAAAGCCGGAGCCCCACCCGCTGATCGCGGAGCCGCACGATTCGTATGTCGCAGTAGGTGGCCTTGTACTTGCGCGCTTCGCGCAGCGCCACGTCGCCGAGCTTTTCCAGATCAGGCGCTGGGATTTTGGAATTCTGCGGCGAGCCGAACAACTGTCCGGCGAATGCGGCGGACGTGGCCAGGAAATCGCGTCGGGAGAACATACTCTGGCATTGTACTGGGAACTGGGCAAAAAGTTCCATTACGGCCGGATTACGAACGGTACTTACAATTGCGGCCAACATGCCGCATGATGGGTTTGCGTCATTGGAACTCTCCTAAGTCGCCGGACCCGCGCAAAGGTCCGGCGATATTTTTTTGCTCTCAGGGGCGTGCGTGCATCCTGCTGCGCGGGTGTAGCGTAATAATCTGAGACGCTATGCGATTGCCCCGACCCTACCTCCTCGTCTGCCTGGCCGCGGCATTGTTCGCGCAGCAGCCAATTCGCGTGGATGTCCACCTGGTAAGCGTGGGATTTTCCGTGCGCGATGCAGCGGGCAAACTGGTCACCGACATGACCCGCGACGAAGTGGAAGTGCTGGAAGACGGCGTTCCGCAGAAGATCGCGTTCTTCGCGCGCAGCACCGACGTGCCGCTCAAATTGGGACTGCTGATGGATGTCAGCGGCAGCCAGGAGTCGTTCGTCAAACCGCATGTCAAAGATCTGCAGACGTTCCTGAAAAGCGTCCTCGGACCGAAGGACGAAGCGTTCATGGTCTGCTTCGGCAATCGCCTGCGGCTGGTCAGCGATTTCACGAACTCGCCGAAAGCGCTGGTGAACGGCCTGGAACTGTTTCACAAGGGCAAGACGGAATTTCCCGAGATCGGTCCGCGCGAACACCGGGTGCTGGGGACGGCGTTTTACGATGCGATTTACCATTCCACTCAGCAATTGATGCGCAACGAGGAAGCCCGACGCAAGGCGCTGATTATCTTCAGCGATGGCGAGGACAATTCCAGCGCGCATCACATGATGGAGGCCATCGAGGCCGCGCAGGCGGGCAACGTCCTGCTGTTCTCGGTCCGGTACACCGAATCGCGGGACGGACGGCTGAACGCGCGCAACAAGTACGGGATCGGCGTGATGGAGCGGATCGCGAAGGAGACTGGCGGCGCCGATTACGACGCGCGAGAGAAGGGACTGAAGAGCAACTTCGAACAGATCGGCGAGCAGTTACGATCGAGTTACGAACTGGCCTATCATTCGACCGACCCGGTCAGCGACGGCTCGTTTCGCAAGATCAAAATCCGGGTGAAGCGGGAAGGCGTGACGGTCCGTGCCAAGACGGGCTACTACACGCGGTGAGAGTTTGATGGGGAGACTTCCCATTGACATCCCCGCCATCACTCCGTAGTCCGAGTGTACTTGCGCACACTCACGAAGCTGCTGTCGATCTGCTGCCGCAGAGCGTCTGCTGTCCGCACGAAAATTGCTCGGCACAGAGTGAAAGCAAGAATTCGTCCACCGTGTGCGTGCGATACCGTCCCACGGCCCCGAGTGTGCACTCTGTTTGCCGATGGCCAGCCCACAAGGTAATACCGCTCAACAATTCGAAGAACAACTCCAGCGCCTGGTGGACTTCGAACCGACCACGTGTCCCGTGGTCAGCTTGTATCTGAACACGCAGCCCGACGACCACGGACGCGACGATTTTGAGGTCTTCCTGCGCCGCGAATTTGCTTCCCGCGCCCGCACATTCCATGCCGGCTCGCCCGAGGCCGAGAGCTTCGCCAAGGACACCGCGCGCATCCGCGACTACATTGAGAATCGGCTGAAGCCATCGGCGAACGGCCTCGCGATTTTCGCCTGTTGGGGCGCCGGTGAGTTCTTCGAAGCGATGCAACTGAACGCTCCCGTGGACCGGCATCGTCTGTACGTGTACAACCAGCCGCACCTCTATCATCTGGCGCGCCTGGATGACGAATATCCGCGCTACGCCGCGCTGGTGACCGACGCCAACTCGGCGCGCATTTTCGTCTTCGGCCTCGGCGAGAAGTTGTCGGGCGAAAAAGTAAAAGGTAAGAAGGTGCAGCGCGTAAAAGTCGGCGGCTGGTCGCAGGCCCGCTACCAGCGCCGCGTCGAGAACGCGCACAAAGAGCATGCCCGCGAAGCGATCGACGCGTTGGGCCGCATCGTCCGCGAAGAAGGCATCAAGCACGTGGTCATCGCGGGCGATCCGGCGATCGTCCCCCTCATTCAACAGGAACTGCCCAAGGACTTGGCCGACAAGCTGGTCGATACTCTCCGCCTCGATACGAAAGCCCCCGAGCAGGAAATCTTCACCGCGACCCTGGACGCCATCCGCGAACAGGACGCCGCCACGGATGCCGAGAAAGTGAATCGCCTCTTCGAGCAGTTCCGCGCCGGCGGACTCGCCGTGCTGGGGCCGCAGGACACGCTGGAAGCGCTCGCCAACGGGCAGGTCGACGAGTTGCTCATCGGCGGGGCCATCGAGCAGCGGCACGACGCCGAAGAGCCGGTCGACGCCATCCTCGCGCCCGAGATTCCCGACGCGTCCGGCAGCACTGCCTCCGACGAGGAGCGGCCGGTGCTGCTGCCCGATCTGCTCGTGACGAAGGCCAAGCAGATCTCCGCCCAGGTGACTTTCATTGAGGACCCGGCGCTGCTTGCCGATGTCGATGGTGTCGGCGCTTTCCTTCGGTGGCGAGTGTAACTGCCGGGGCGTCGAGTGGGTCCCTTCGCCACCTTGATTGTCGTGCGCCACGCGCACACGGAAGCCGCGATAGACGGCCAGCCGGTACTGTGCGGCCGCTTCGATTCGCCGCTGAGCCCGACCGGCTGGGCTGAGGTGGACGCGCTCCGCCGGTGCCTCAGGGACGAAACTGCCGCCGCTGTTTACTCCAGTCCCCTTCGCCGCGCTCGTGAGACCGCGTCGGCGGCGCCGCCCGAACTTCTGGCGCGCGTCAGATACCTCAACTCGCTCGCCGAAGTGTCGTGCGGCAGCCTGGATGGGCTTCCGTTGACCCGCGTGAGAACGGAACACGCCGATCTGTGGCGCCGCAACTGCGAGCAGGACGATGCGACATTCCGATGGCCCGGCGGCGAGTCCTACCAGCAACTGCGCCGGCGCGCTTTACGCATCGTGCGATGCATCGGCGCGCGGCATCTCGGGCAGCGCGTCCTCCTATTCACGCACGCCGGCGTGATCAATCAAGTGATGGGCGCGATTGCGGGCCAGAGCGCCGCGCGCTGGGAGAATTTGCGTCCCGCCAACGCGAGCATTACGGAGTTACGCTTCGACGGGACCCGCTTCGACGTGGTGCGGTTCGATGACCGGGCGCATCTCCCAGCCGCCAGTAGTGGTCCGCCCGGCGAATGATGCGCAGCCAGTCGCGCGCGACTCCGGCGGAGCTTTCGCGGACGTGCGGAGGCACCGCCGGATCCAGCATGGTCTCAAGGTGATACTGCAGTGCCCCCGCCATCGCATTGGACGCCGACGCCAGCCAGAGCAGTCTGCGGACGTCACGACTCAGCAGATGCGGACGGCCCGCACACTCCAGGTAATGACGGATGAAGCTGTCGTGCGACCGCTTGACCTCCGGCTCCCAATAGCCCAGCGAGTGCAGCCATGAGGCGACGTCTTCGAGCGGCGATCCAACGCGGGCGCGCCCCCAATCCAGCAGCATGGCGTCTGTGCGCCGTTTGCGAGTGCGGATGATGACGTTGCCGGAGTGCATGTCGCCGTGCAGGGGCGCCGCGCCTGTCTCCTGAATCAGATGGCGCCGGATGGAAACGAGGTCGCCGGCAATGCGCCTCATGGCGCTGCGCATCGGCCGCAGTCCAGTTCCCCGCCGCCGGTGGAATGCGCGGCTGTATAGCTCCGCGGTCGAGGCGGCGGAGTTGTGCATTTCGGCTTCGAACGACGGGTTGACGGACACCCCGCCAAAACCCGTCAGCGGTTGTGAATGCAATTGCGCCAGTTGCCGGAGTACGGCCAGCGTGGCGTTCCGGTCGCGCCACGGCCACTGGCGGTTGGGCGCGATCCATTGCAGAAACAGGTACATGTCCCGGCTGCCGCCGGCGGTGCCGAGCAGACGCGGCGCGAACAGCGAAGCCGGCGAAGCTGCGACCAGGCGGTACACATCGGCTTCGCGCATTCCGGATTCGGGCAGGTGTTTGGCCACGAATTGCGCCGTTCTGGCGGTATCGCCCTTCGCGAATTTCACGTCGATGCGATACACCCCGAACGAATCCAGGCCTCCCGACAGTCGTTTTGCGGTCATGCGTTCGAGCGCGCCGTACCGCCGCTCGGCGAACGAACGCACTACTTCCATGTCAATATTCATTGGGGTTCGTACTAAGATACCAAGACTTGAGTTCTGGTGCGAGTCTCTAGTCCGCTGTCTCTAGTCAGCTGCGGAATTTGTGGGCCAGACCCCTGGTCTGCGGCATGGTCTGCGCGGGTCCCCCCGGACCCGCTCCCGGCTCCAAGAACCAGGCGCTTACCGCGTTCGCAGAGCCAACCAGGGGTCGGCTGCAGAGGGCGTCTGCCCACAAAATTTCCGCAGCCCTGCCCCACGGCCCCTAATCCAGCGACACGTTGGCGTCGGCGAACGTCCCCGTAATCTTGAACGGGATCTGCTTCACGTCGTGCTTCTTCTTGAAAAACGGCGTGATCAGCTTGGCCAGCACGGCCTTCAACCCCGACGTCGCGTCGGACAGTTTGCCTCTGGTGTACAGCACGCCGTCAAGGTCCACCTGCGAGTCCACTAAACTGTACGTCCCGTGAATCTTCGCCGATGCGCCGGACACTGCCAGCGACACGTTTTGGAAATTGGCGATCCCATCGCGAAACGCCACGTGGCCGCGCAGGTCCGAGAGTAGAGTTCGCGGATCCTCCTTCAGTTCGCTCTTCGATTCGCCTTCGCCGCTCTTGCCCAGCTTGTCGATCGTGCCTTGCGTATTCTCGCTCGTGAAGCGGCCGCGGTCGATTCCGAAATCCAGGTCCATGCGAATCTTGCGCACGAAGTCGGCCGGACCCGGAGGCCACACGAGCTTCCCCGAGATGCTGACGGCGCCGCTCACGGGCGCGGACTTCGTCTTCACAAAGAGGCGCAGGATGTCCTCGATCCGCCCCGACGGAACCGAGATCGCCAGTGTCGCGGTCTTGCCCTGCTGACCGTTGCCGTCCTCGATGCCGCCCCGCGCGATCAGGCGGCTTCGCAGGAATGTCGCATCGGCGGGTTCGAGGTACGTGTCGCCGTTCGTGCCATTCACAATCGCATGGAAGCTCACGTTCAAGTGGACAGCGTTGGCGCTGCCTGACACGTGGAAGCTCGGGACCTCGGTGGTGCCTTCGGTTTCCATGTGACCGAGCGGACCCTGAAACGTGCCCTTGCCCTGCAGCTTTCCGTTGATGCCGTGGAACTCACCCAGGTCGGCATCCGTGTAGGTGAATGCCCCGGAAACTTGAGTGCTCCCCGGGTCGTTGGGATGCCATGGGCCGAATTTGCCCTGTGCGCGGATACCCCCCGGGGGTTCGGTGTTGGTCAGCACCGTCTGGTATGCCATGGGCTTGCCTTCGTTGACGCCGGTGACGATCAGCTTATTCACCGTCAGGCGATACGGCGGCTTGTTTCGTTCTTCTTTGATGAAGTCCAACACCGCGCCGTCCGCGACAATTCGCGAGATGGCCAGGCCTTTTCCACCGGCGCCCGTATTCAGCGCAACGCCCGTGCTGTGCGGACCCTTATGCGGAATGACCAGATGCATGCCCACGAGTTTCACGCGGGCCAACCGTTTGGGCGACGTGAACATTCCGGTGAAACTGCCCTGCACTACAATCTTCCGGAGCGTAATCAGAGGCTGCCCATCCTGCTGCCCGTCGGACAGCACGCGAACATTCTCCGCAGTGCAACCCGGTGGAAAATACGATTGGCTGAAGCCGCCGATCTCGACCCGCCGCGAGGTGGCTGATTCCAGCGCGCGCGTGATCGCGTCACGGCTGAACGGCCAGTGCGTCGCGAGGAGAATGACTCCGGCCGCCACCAGGCCGATAATGCAGCCCGCGATGATCTTTAACCACAGAGGAATATGCCGTCTTTCGATGCGGGGCGCACCGGCGTGGCGCTCGATCAACATGCCATGGGCCGTGCAATTCTCGTGCCGGGGTGCATTGGGATACTTCAAGACACTGGCGCACCGGATGCACACATAAACAGACAGAAAGGGGAATGATCATGTTGTGGAGATCATCTGAATTAAAGATCGGGCTGGGCCTGGCCTTGATGGGCGTGTTTGTTTTTGCGCCCCTCGGCCGCGCGCAAGACCGTGATCGTGTTGGGGATAGGGACCGGTACTGGGATCAAAATCGGGAGATGTACACGCGGCTGGAACCGGGTACCGTCGTTCCCGTGCGCACCGATCGCGCGATCGACGTGGAACGCCGGGACAACCGCGTATATTACGGCACTGTGGATCAGGATGTCCGCGGCGGCAACGGCCACATCGCCATTCCGCGCGGGTCGCAGGCAGAACTCATGGTGCGCGTGGCTCGCGATAATGACCTGATTTTGGACCTCGAATCGGTAGTCGTAAACGGCCAGCGCTATGCGATCAGAACCGATCCAAATCGCGTCGAGTCGCAGCGCGACAACAGTATAGTCGGTGCGATCGTCGGCGCCATCAACGGTGGAGAAGTTCAGGGCCGCGCAGTAAGAATTCCGCGCAACTCCGTCGTCACCTTCCGGTTGGAACACCCCTTGGAAATGGGAATCGCAGACCGGGGCGTCATGCGTGACGGCAACCACTATCACGACTGGTACGACCACGACCGCGACCGCGATCACAAGTAACGACTAAACCGCTCTCTCACGTTCGCGGCGCCGGATTCGAATGCTCATCGGAGCCGCGACCGTAAGGGAGCGCGGTCCTCTGCGTCTCTGCGGTGAGAATCGCTTTTACCGCCGCATCCGAAAAGCTTCGGCCAGCGAGATGTACAAATTAATGATCCCCAGCCCGGAGACTGCCCCCCGCAGGTACATGTTGTCCCACACCACCCGAATGCGCGCGATGGAATTCGCGAAGTAGTTCGCATCCCACGATTCGGTCCACGGGAAGATCAGCAGAAACAGCCCGATCTCCAGGCAGAACGTGATCAGCAGGACCGACCACAATTTCGCGTACCAGCGTGTGGGCGGCCGCTCGACCGGCGTCATGCGGCGCCCGCCGCGTCGAACAAATCCATCTGCGCATCATAATCCAGCGGGAAAATGCAGTGTGTGCGAACAGGTTCGAAACTCTTGCGATGCAGCGGAGTGGGTCCGAACGTGGCGATCGCCTGGCAGTGCTCGGGCGTCGAATAGCCCTTGTGCGACGCCAGGCCGTATTGCGGAAAGATCTCGTCCCAGGTCTTCATGCAGGCGTCGCGATAAACCTTGGCGACGATCGACGCGGCCGCGATGGCGTGGCATTGCATGTCGCCCTTGATCAGGCCGCGCTGCGGCAGCGGCAAGTCGATCGAGATCGCGTCCACCAGTAGAAAATCGGGCGCGGGATCCAGTTTGCTCACGGCCATCCGCATGGCCAGCCGCGAGGCCTGATAGATGTTGATGTCATCGATAGTCGCGGCATCCACCGCGGCAATAGACCATGCGACGGCGCGCTCGCGGATGCGTTCGGCCAACACTTCGCGCCGCTCGGCTTCCAGGAGTTTGCTGTCGTTGAGTCCTCGAATGGGCCGCTGGGGGCAGAGGATTACCGCCGCCGCTACGACCGGGCCGAACAGAGTTCCGCGACCCACCTCATCGACACCGGCGACATAGCGAAAACCGCGCGCACGCAGCTCTCGCTCCAGGGTTGCCTCGCAGCGGAATTTGCCACCCGCGGACTCGGGTCGCATGAGGGGAAAACGCGGCCTTATTCGCGTTCCTTGAGACGCGCAGCCTTGCCCTTCAGAGCACGAAGGTAATACAACTTGGCGCGCCGGACGCGACCCGTGCGAACCACGTCGATGTGATCGACAACCTTCGCATGAATCGGGAAAATACGCTCGACGCCCTGGCCGAAGCTGATCTTGCGAACCGTAATGCTCTCACCGAGACCCGTGTTGTTGCGGGCAATGAGCACACCTTCGAAAGCCTGAAGACGCTCTTTGTCGCCTTCCCTGATCTTCACGTGGACCCGGATGGTATCGCCGGGCCGGAACTCGGCAACATCGGCCCGTTTGTTCTTGTTGATAAACTTCGTCAGCAACGCGTTCTGCATGGAAATTTCCTTGAAACCTTTATCTTACACGATCTTGGGGTCGTCCCGCAGCAGATCCGGCCTTAAACGTGCCGTCTTTTCGCGCGCCAGGCGGCGGCGCAACTGCCGGATCTCATTATGATTCCCGTTGAGCAGCGGTTCCGGGACTTTCCAGCCGCGGAAATCGGCCGGCCGGGTCCAATGCGGACAGTCCAAGAGGCCCTCGCCATGCCCCTTATCCTGAAATGAGTCGAACGCCGCCGAGGTCTCGTTGCCGAGCACTCCCGGGATCAGCCGGCCCACCGTATCCACCACTACCGCGGCCGCCAGTTCGCCGCCGCTCAGGACGTAATTACCGATCGAAATCTCGTCGTCCGCCAGATGCTCGGCCACGCGCTCGTCCACGCCTTCGTATCGGCCGCAAATCAGCAGGATTTCCGCATTATGCACGTAGGCGTTCGCGACCGCCTGATCGAACTGCCGCCCGGAAGCCGAGAGCAGCACGACCTTCTGATCCGGACGCCGTTCGGGCCAGATCGTCTCCACGGCCGAAAACAGCGGCTCGGGCTTGAGCACCATGCCTTCGCCGCCGCCGAACGGCCGGTCGTCGACAGTCTTGTGACGATCGTGCGTCCAGTCGCGCAGGTTGTGAATGCGGATGTCGAGCAGGCCGGCGTCTTTGCCACGCTTGACCACTCCATACGCAAACGGTCCCTCGAAAAACTCGGGGAAGATCGTCAGCACATGGAAAATCACGTTCGGTTCAAGTCCTTCAGGCCTTCGGGCAATTCTACCGCGATCCGCCGCGCGGCCGGATCGATCACCTTACAGATCGAGCGGGAAAACGGGATCAGGAGATCCCCGTCCACCACCAGTAGTCCGGAACCGCCTCCGTCCTGCCAGTCAGTCACTTTGCCGATGGCGCCCCCGGTGACAGCGTCGACCACATCACAGCCGATCAGGTCCGACTGAAAAAATTCGTTCTCTTCGAGGGGAACGCGTTCGGTGACAGGAACGCGCACTTCGGCGCCCGTCAATCGTTCGGCATCGGAGATGGAATCCACCCCCCTAAACTTAAAAACCAGCGCCCCCATGTGGAACCATGTGGCTTCCACTTCGAGACGCTGGCCTGTACCGAACAAATAAACTTCAGCCAAATTCTGGAAACGTTCCGGTTTGCTGCTGAGGGAATATGCCGTGATTTCGCCACGATTACCGCGGGTTTTCCCCAAAACGGCAATCGTGACCCACTCGGCATCCGGCAAGTTCACTCGAGGATTTCCAGTGTAAAGCGGCGGTTTAGCTTCATACCGGCCGCTCCGAGAATGGTTCGGATAGAGCGCGCAGTGCGCCCCTGTTTCCCGATTACCTTCCCCAAATCGCTGGGCGCCACCTTCAACTCCAATACCGTGACCTGCTCTCCTTCCACCACACGGACCGAGACCTCCTCCGGGATGTCAACCAGAGCTTTGGCAATATCTTCTATCAACTGTTTCATGCACCCCGCCTCCTACAAGTTCATGGTAGCGAAACGCGCAGATTAAATAAGCAAAATCATGCACTCTGCGTTTTGCTTCCCGTTATGTTCCTTACAGTTAGCGGCGGCCTGTGGTCCGAATCAGGCCACTGGCTGCGGCTGTTCGACGGGATTATTCTTGACCAGCCGTTGCACCGTATCCGATAATTGGGCGCCATTTTTCACCCAATAATCCAGCCGGTCGTGCTTGAGGAGCACTTTCGCCGGCTTAGTCAGCGGGTTGTAGTGTCCGAGCACTTCGAGGTTGCGGCCGTTGCGGGCGCGCTCTTTTTCGATAACGACGACACGATAAAACGGCTTCTTTTTGGCGCCAAACCGCGCCAGGCGAATCATTAGCATCGATACTCCAGAATTCGAATGTTGAACTACCTGCCCATACCGGGGATATCGAATGGAAACCCAGCGGGTAACTTCATTTTCCCCAGCTTCTTACCCATCATGCCGCCGGAGAGACTTTTCATCATCTTCCTTGCATCGGCATATTGCTTCAACAGCTGATTTACTTCCTGAACACTAGTCCCGCTGCCCCGTGCGATCCGGCGGCGGCGGGTGCCGTTGATGATCATGTGATTGCTGCGCTCTTTCGGCGTCATCGAATCGATAATCGCCACCACGCGGCTAATCTCTTTCTCATCGACTTTCACGTTCTGCAGTTCCTTCAACATGCCCACCTTCGGCATCATGTCGAGCAGGGAACTGAGAGGTCCCAACTTACGGATGGACTTTAACTGGTCGCGGAAATCTTCCAGCGTGAAGTCGTTCTCGATGAGCTTGCGCTGCATCTCTACGGCCTTCTTCTGGTCGATCTGCTCGCTGGCCTTTTCGATGAACGACAGGATGTCGCCCATGCCCAAAATGCGATTGGCGGCGCGATCCGGGTGGAACGGCTCCAGCGCATCGAGCTTTTCCCCGATACCTACGAACTTGAGCGGCTGCCCGGTCACCTGGCGGATCGAAAGCGCGGCGCCGCCACGCGCATCGCCATCCATCTTGGTGAGGATGACGCCGGTGATGCCGAGGCGCTTGTGGAATTCGTCGGCGGACTTGACGGCGTCCTGTCCAGTCATGGCGTCGGCCACGAACAGGACTTCCACGGGATTGAGCTGATCCTTCAGTTGCTGCAACTCGACCATCAGGTCGTCGTCGATATGCAAGCGGCCGGCCGTATCCACCAGCAGGACGTCGCGGCTATTGTTGATGGCTTCGCGCCGCGCCGAGCTGGTGAGATCCAGCGGCCGGTCCTCGCCGGGAGCGCCTTCATAGATCGGCTGGCCGGCATCTTTGGCAACGACACGGAGTTGCTCGCGGGCTGCGGGACGGTAAACGTCCACCGAAACCAGCATCGGGCGGTGGCCGTTCTTGGACAGCCATTTCGCCAGCTTACCGGTGGAGGTGGTCTTACCGGAACCCTGCAGTCCGACGATCAGAAATACGCTGGGCGGTTCGTTCGCAAAACGGAGCTTGGCCTCGTGGGATCCCAGGATTTTGATCAGTTCATCCTGAACGATCTTGATGACCTGCTGGGAAGGCGAGAGCGCGGAGAGGACTTCCTCGCCGAGGGCTTTGACCTTGATGTTCTCTATGAGCTGTTTGACGACCTTGAAATTGACATCGGCCTCGAGCAGCGCCATGCGAATCTCGCGGAGGGCGCCCTCCATGTTTTCGGCCGTGAGTTTGCCTTCGCCGCGAAGATTCTTGAAGACCCTTTGCAGCTTTTCCGATAGGTTGTCGAACATGAGAACACAAGCCCCCCGGCTTCGAAAAAGTCAGGGACGTTTAAGCGATTTCCTTATTATAGCTTGAAAGTGAGGCAGGCGCTGTTTGGCCGCCTGCCATCCAATGTCTTATGCGGGAGGAGGTGCAATCCGGATGCTGCTCGCGGCCATCTTCCCCGTGCGGTCCATGCCTAATTCGTAGAGGACCTTGGTGCCGGGCCGAAGGTCGGTAGCCAGACCTTCTACCAGGCGCGAGACGTGAAAGAAGATATCCCGGCCGCCATCGTCGGGCCGCAGAAAGCCAAACCCCTTGGCTTCGAAATAGGTGACGACGCTGCCCGTCTGCTCACCGCTCGGCGCTTCACTGCCGCCATCGCCACCCTCACCCGATGCAGAGGAGGGACGGCTCGTCTTGTCGCCGACGCCTTGCTTGATCATCGCAAGGTCAGCTTCGGTAGGTTCACCGGAAGGCTGTTCCGACGGCATCTTGAGGTCCGGATTTCGCTTCCGGGCCTCTTCATACATACGTTTTTGACGTGCGTTCAACGAAAATGTCCTCGAATGTCGTGGTGTCTAAACCGCTGCCGGAGTAGACTTTTTCCTACGAGCGCCCTTCTTTTCGGCGGGCGGTTGCCGGTCGCTTTTCTTCAAGCTGCCCATCACCATGCCGGTGACGAATTTCTTCTCGCCGTGATCGTCGAACTTGATCACGATGCGTTCTTCGCTGCTGGACATTACCGTGCCCAGGCCGAACTTTTGATGTTCCACCTGTGCGCCCTGATTATAGTTATTGGAGGCCATAGATTCTGTTAGCTTCACTCCTCGATTAGATTGCAGGGGGTATTCGTAACCGTCACAACGGGGCTGGATAAATTGCGCAGAAGTACCACAATGAAATCTAGAGTTTATGATAGCAAATGGCGTGCCATCTTGTCCAATCTATTGAAACTGGGACGATAACACAGCCACCTGCCGGCGGTGTTACCATTCCATCATGAAGCTGGCACTGCTTGCCCTCGCGGTCGCCTTAGGGCTCGCGGGACAGGCCACGCTGACTCCGCGCCCCAAGCCGGCGCCCAAAGAGGAGAAGCTGCCGGATGCCAACATCCGCGTCAGCAGCACGCTGATTCTGGTCCCCGTGACCGTGAACGATCCCTTGAACCGGCCCGTGTCGGGCCTCGAAAGGGAGAACTTCCGCGTCTTCGAGGACAAGGTGGAGCAGCCCATCTCGACGTTCGCCATGGACGATGAGCCGGTCGCAGTCGGCCTGGTCTTCGATACCAGCGGCAGCATGGGCGACAAGCTGAAGCGGTCGCGGATGGCGGCCAGGGAGTTCTTCCGCCTCGGCGGCGCCGACGACGAATATTTCCTGGTCGAATTCGATAGTAAACCGCGGCTGCAAGTGGGCCTCACATCGGATACCGGGGCGATCGAAAGCCAGCTGCTTTTTTCCAAATCGCACGGCTCGACCGCACTTCTGGACGCAATCCTGCTCGCAATCCAGGAAATGCGCCACTCGAAGAAGAACAAGAAAGCGCTGCTGATCATTTCGGACGGCGGCGACAACAACAGCCGGTACACCCCCAATGAAGTCAGGAAAGTGATCCTGGAAAGCGACGTCCTGATCTACTCCATCGGTGTGTTCGGCGATGGCAGTTCGCCCGAGGAAGCCGGCGGTCCGGGGCTGTTGTCGCATATTTCCGAGAGCACCGGCGGCCGGCTGTTTCCCGCGGCAGCGCAGGAGCTACCCAACATCGCGAAGATGATCGGCATCGAACTGCGCAATCGGTACGTGATCGGCTACGCCCCCCAGAATCAGGTCCGCGACGGCAAATACCACCGCATCGACGTCCGCGTCGTTCCTCCCCGCGGGCTGCCGAAATTGAGCGCCCACTGGCGCACCGGCTACAACGCCGCGGTCGAATAGATTTCGCCCGCTCATTCTTCCTTGTAAGATCAATCTGAGCAAGGAGTCTATCTGATCATGCGATATGCATTGGTGTTGATGCTCTCGGCTCTTCCCGCGCTTGCGCAGGGGCCGGTACTCGAAGGCGACTGGCACGGCGTGCTGGCTGCCGGAGGCGCCTCCCTCCGACTGGCGCTGCACGTCGAGAAAGCATCCGATGGCTTGTACTCGGGCAACCTGAACAGCCTCGATCAGGGCGCCGTCCTGCCGTTCGACAAGGTGGAGCTGAAAGGCGACAAGGTCCACTTCGAGATCAAACAGATCAACGGCACTTACGACGGCACGCTGGCCGGGGACAAGATGACCGGCACGTGGAATCAGATCCAGCCGCTGCCGCTGGAATTCACCCGCGATGCGAAGGCGGCCCCCGCCGCGCCCGCGCCGCGCGTGAAACTGACCGCCGCCTCCATGAAGGCCTTCGGCGTCCCCGTGGATCTGTCAGTTCCCGTGCCACCGACTCCTGTGAAACTGGCCGGCAAAACGAGCCTGCTTTACGAGCTGCGCCTGCTGAGCGGCGGCGCCGGCGACATGGACCTGAAGAAGATCGAGGTGCTTGGCGACGGCAAAGTTGTCGCGCAGTATGAGGGCGCGGGACTGAACGGCGTCCTGCGGAAACTGGACCGTTCGCAGGGCTCGGAGATTCGTTCCATTCCGCCAGGCGTGACTGCCGTGGCATTCCTGGAAGTCGTGCTGGATTCCGGCGCGCCCGTGCCCGCGGTCCTCCGCCATCGCGTTTGGGTGGAAGACTTCAGCACGGAAGGCGGCGCCGTCAAAGTGTCCGCGATCAAGCCACGCGAACTTGGTCCTCCATTGCGCGGCGATAACTGGATGGCGGCGAATGGTCCGTCGAATACGTCAGGCCACCGCCGCGCCATGATCCCGACTGACGGTGCGTACCACATTGCCCAGCGGTTCGCCATCGACTGGGTACGGATCGGGGCCGACGGCAAGACTTACACGGGCGACCCGCTGGACAACAAGAACTATCACGCCTATGGCACCGACGTGCTGGCGGTCGCCGATGGGACCGTGGTCGAAGTGAAGGACGGCATCCCCCAGAACATCCCCGGCGCGGACTCGCGCGCCGTGCCGATCGACCTGGAGACAGTCGGCGGCAATCACATCGTGCTCGATCTGGGCGGCGGCCGGTATGCCTTCTATGCGCACCTTCAGCCGGGCAAACTGCGGGTCAAGATGGGCGATAAGGTGAAGCGCGGCCAGGTGATCGGGCTGTTGGGCAATTCCGGCAACAGCACCGAGCCGCACTTGCACTTCCACCTGAGCGAGGGAGTGTCGCCGCTCGGGTCGGAAGGCCTGCCGTACATTCTCGAATCTCTGGGCGCCATGCCGGCCGAAAACGCCAAGGTGAAATTCGCCGCGCAATAATAGATGCTAAGGACTTAATATGCTACTGCGACCGTGCGTTCGACTGGCTGTATGCCTGCTCAGCGGAGTGCTGGCCCTGGCTGCATTCCAAGCTGCCGATTCCGATAAGGAGAAGGCGAAAGACAAGGAAAAAGCCTCGCTGCAGGGCAAAATCTCCAATGCGGCGACGGGCGAAACCCTCAAGAAAGTCACGGTCGTGGTCAACGGCCACGGCAAGAATCTGACCGGCGAGACGGACGAGAAGGGCCAGTTTTCCTTCGACAATCTCGATCCCGGCAAATACACTCTGATGGCTCAGAAGAACGGCTATGCGCCGGCCTATTACGGGGCGCGCGGCAATTCGCTGGCCGGCACTCCGGTGGAAGTGATCAAGGGCCAGGACCTGAAAGACCTGAACTGGAAGCTGGCGCCTAACGCGGTGATCACAGGCAAAGTGCTGGATGCCGACGGCGAGCCGATCCAGAACGCCATGGTGATGCCCATGATGGCGGCTTGGGAAAAGGGCAAGCGCCTGTGGGCTCCCGCCGGCCAGGCGACGACTAACGATCAGGGCGAATATCGAGTCGCGAATTTGAAGGCCGGCAAGTACGTTGTGATGGCTACCAACCTGGTGAACAACATCACCGCGGGACTAACCGGGAGCGCCAAGCCCGCGACGGACAAACCGGAGCCGTCCTATGTCACGACTTACTATCCCAATGTGACGGAGCAGGAAATGGCGTCGCCGGTGGAGGTGCAAGTGGGCGGAGAAGTGGGCCGCATCGATATTCACATGGTGAAGGTCGATGCCTTCCGCGTGAAGGGCCATTGGGACAATGCGCCCACCGAAGGCAAGATGACGCTGCTGACCTTGACGCCCAAAGGATCGGGCGTGCTCGGCATGCTGTCGGCGAGCCGTGCGCAGTTGAAGCCCGATGGCAGCTTCGAATTTCGCGGCGTGCCTCCCGGCGATTACCTGCTGAGCGCCTCGCAGGACTTTATCACACCCATGGGCGGGCAGATGCCGGTGCCGGTGCAGGTGAAAGACAAGCATCTGAGCGGCATCGTCATGCAGCAGGCGGCGCCCATCGACGTTCTGGGTTCAATCGTGGTGGAAGGGCAGGGAGGCGACAAGGTGGATCTCAAGCACTTGGGCGCTCAGCTCGAGCCCGTGGATTTCCTCTCGATCAATCCGCCGAAGGCGACCGCCGACGAGTCAGGCAAGTTTCTGTGGAAGGCCGTGACGCCTGGTAAGTACGAAGTGCAGGCCAACACCGGGTCGGAGCAGGTGTATCTCAAATCGGTGCGGTACGCCGATCGGGACGCCGGCGAGGATGGCATCGATCTCACGGCGGGGGCGGCGGGTCCCGTACAGGTGACCTTGAGCACCGAGGCTTGCGACGTCCGCGGCAGCATCGTGGACGGCGACGGCGCGCCCATGTCGGGAGTGACGGTCGTACTGGCGCCGGACTCGCGGAAGCACTCGCAATTCCACCAAGTGATTTCGGACCAGAAGGGCATGTTCGATTTTGCCAAGCTGCCGCCGGGAGACTACAAACTGCTGGCATGGGAAGAGCTCGAACCCGACCAATTCGAGAATCCGGAATTCCTGGCGAAGTACATTGGGAAGGCCGAGACGGTGATCCTGAAGGCCAACGACAAGAAGGTCTTCTCGATCAAAGCCATTCCGGTGAAGTAACCATACGCTACTCCACCTGCCGCTTGAGGAACCGCCGCTCGGCCGCCGAGCATTCGCAAGAGAGCGCTTTGCGGAAGTATTCCGCCGCCTTTTCACGATCGCCTAACTCGCGCCATAGGCTGCCGAGCGTTGCGGGCAACAGGTGATACCGCTGTAGTGCCGGATGATGCTCGATGGCTTCGGCCGCGGCCAGTCCGGCTTCCGCGCCTTCGGCGTGCCAGATCGCCACGGCGCGATTCAGCGCGATCACGGGCGACGCATTGATCTCGTACAGGCGGTCGTACTGCTCCGCGATGTAGGCCCAGTCGGTGGATGCGAAATCCGTCGCGGTGGCATGCGCCGCGGCGATCCCAGCCTCCAGATGGTAGGTGGTGAGCCGGTCGCCGTCGGCGGAGAGGTCGAGTTGGCGGAGTCCTTCGGCGATCATGGCGCCGTTCCAGAGTGACCGGTCCTGCTCGGAGAGCAGCAGCAGGCCGCCCTCCGCGTCCATGCGCCCGGGTCCGCGAGCCGATTGCAGCAGGAACAGCGCCAGCAGCGCGTGAACGTGCGGCGCGCGGGTAGCGGGTTGCGCGGCCAGCAGGCGGGCTAGCCGGATCGCCTCTTCGGCGAAGTCGCGGTCGCCGCTGTAGCCCTCGTTGAACATCAGGTACAGGGTCTCGAGGACGGAGTCCAGACTCTTCAGTTCCAACGTCAGGTCGAGATCGCGGATGGCACGTTTGGCGCGCACAATGCGCTGCGCGGCGGCCGTCTCCTGGATCAGAAAGGCGCGCGCGATCTCACCGGTGCTGAAGCCACCGACCGTCTTCAGCGTGAGAGCCACGCGCGCCTCGCGCGGGATCTCCGGATGGCAGCACAGGAACATCATGGCGAGCTGATCGTCCATCTCCTCGGCGGGCGACTCGGGCCGCTCCATCGCCCGGGCGATATCCAGCGCCTTGGCGCTGAACGAAGCTTCCCGGCGCAGCAGATCGAGGGCGCGATTCTTGGCCACCTGGATCAGCCACGCGCCCGGATTATCCGGCACGCCGGTGTGCGGCCACTGTTGCAGCGCCTTCACCAGCGCATCCTGGGCCACGTCCTCCGCCAGGGAGAGGTGGCGCGGTCCGAGGATGCGGGTGAGGGTGGAAACAATCTGGCCGGACTGGCGCCGGAACAGGTGGTCGACGAGGTCGTTCACATTTTTTGAATGCGGCGGATCTCGATGGCGCCGAAGTCGATGTGCGGGCAGTCACGCGAGAGTTCCACGGCTTCTTCGTAGCTCTCGGCGTTGATCAGGAAATAGCCGCCCACCACGTCCTTGGTCTCGGTGAAGGGACCGTCGGTGATCTGAACCGCCCCGTTCTTGCCGCGCAGGACTCGGCCGGTGCTGTCTTCCAGTTTGTTGCTGTTGATGATGCGGCCGGCGTCGCGCAACTTCTGGCCCCAGCTGCGATAACGGGCGAAGATCGCCTGCATTTCTTCGGGGCTCAGATTGGCGTAGCGGTCCGATTCGTGAATTAAGAGAAGGTAGCTTTCCATATATCGTCTCCTGTGAAGCGCCGTTTGGGTCGCTTCACAGGATAGACGATTGAAGATCGGGGAATTCGACCGGGATTATTCGGTGGCTACGTGGAATGTGCCCAGGAAGCCCGAGCGGCGCGGCCCGTTCTTCCAGGTCTCGCCGAGTCCGCCGCCCTGGTATTCGTCTTCGAGGGCGTAGGCGGGCATGGCGTGATCGAGGTCGTTCAGCGGAGGATAGAAGGCGTCTTCGTTGCCGCAGGTATGGTCGGCGGCCATGATCGCGCGGGTCTTGATGGAGGCCAGCGATCCGGCGGACAGCTTGGCGACGGCGCTATGGATGTTCTCGTCCTGCACGGTGAATTCGATAGGCGCGGAGTCGGTCTTGACGATGTTCTTGAACAGGTCGCCACCGGCTTTGAGCGCGAAGCTCTTGAGCGCGGTGCGCTGTTCGGCAGAGGCGCGGCTGTCCAGGATGAGGACGGCGCGCATCTCGTTGACGGGTTCATAGACGTTGCCGAGAGTATGCTCGGCGCGGACCACGCCTACGACGGAGAGGCCTTGGAGGTCGATGCCCTGCCACTTGCCGCTATTGATCTTCCAGCCGAATACGGCTTCCTTGCCGTTCATTTCCACTTCGCCGTTGGCGAAGCAGGGTCCGGTGAAAACATCGGCGGTGCGGGCTTCAATGTAGGTGCCGGTGATGCTGTGAGGCGGGATGCCTTCAGCAAAGGAAAGGGTCGAAAACACTACGGCCGCAATACAGACAGACTTAAACATCCCAGATTTCTCCCTGGGACTATTATAACGGATGCTACTTTTCAGTGCGGATCTGCTGGCTCAGGTAGCGTTCGTAGCCGATTTCGTTGATCTGGTGAAGTTGGGCCTCCAGCCAGTCCACGTGAGCTTCCTCATCCTTCAGCAGGCGCTCGAACAACTCGCGCGAGGCGTTGTCGCCTTCGGCGGTCGAGACCTTGATCGCGTGATTGTACATGGCCACCGCGCCGATCTCCAGTTTCAGGTCGGCGGCGAGTTGATCCTTCACATTCTGGCCGATACTCAACTGCATCGGCTCGGTCATACCAGGCGTTGCATCGAGGAACAGAATGCGTTCGATCAGAACTTCGGCGTGCTTCATTTCGTCGATCGACTGCTTTTTGATGAAGCCGGCGAGCTTTTCGTATTTCCAGTTTTCGCACATTTCAGCGTGGAGGAAGTACTGGTTGATGGCCAGCAACTCCTCGGTGAGCGCACGGTTCAACTCGGCAATGACCTTAGCATTTCCTTGCATAACCGAAATTGTAACCGATAGCGGTTGGGGCTAACATGTGGTTGACATGTTGCCCCAAGGGCTTCTCCGGCGCGGCGGCTTGCTGATGCTGCTGGCGACGCTTCCCCTGTGCGCCCAGTTCTCTCAACTGGCCGCGACCGACGATGGAAGGCAGCTCTACTTCACGTCGCAAATGCTGTTTAAAGGAGGCGGCACGGCGGTCACCCAGTCCTGGCCCGAATCGCGCCTCTTCCGTTTTGGAGGCGATGGGCTGTCGCTCTTTCTGGAACGCGGCCCGCTGGCTTCCACGTTCAGTATCAGTTCCAGCAGCGGCGTCACGAACCCGACCGTCACGGCAGATGGCAGCCTGGTCGGCTATACCCTGAACGACGTCTGCATTCCGGCGGGACCGAATTGCAAGGAGGCCGGAAACGTAACGCAGATTCGCGGGACGCGGTCAATCGATCCGGGATCGGGTACGATCCAATTGAGCCGCAACGGAAAGTGGGCCCTTCTGACCTCGGTCGATGAGATCGTCCGGACCACCCTGCTGGACCTCTCCACCAACCAGCAGACCGTCGTAAACGAAGGACCGTGGTACACGCTGGTAGCGTCTCGGTACAGCATTCTCGCTTCTGACGGTACGGTGCTGATCTTCTCGGCCGCCAACAACCAGGTCACGGCCTCCCTCTGGAAGCAGGGTAAACAAACACCACTCGATCTTCCCACCAGTCCCATCGCCATCACTGACGATGCGAGGACGCTGATCGGGTATTATGCCCCACCGAAAGGGCCAGCCCAACTCGTCAGCATGAATGCAGCATCGGGAAAGGTCACGGTGGTTGCGCAAGCGGCGACTTCCTTGCAAGCGCCGGTATTCATGGGCGCCAGCAACGACGGCCGACGCATTCTCTATCGCCTGATGGGTACAACCAGCAACGGAGCCGCCTATGTTTGGGACTCCGCGACCGGCGCATCCTGGCAGGTTCCATTGGAAGATGGCGAGTTGGCCACCGACGGCACGCTCAACGGCGCGGGCGACTTCGCTTTCGTGGCGACCAGCCATGCTCGCATCGTGAAGTGGACCGTTCAACCGGGCGGAGTGGCTACGGCGCTCTTTCCCGCCACACCTTACTGCGACGACCCAGGTCCGGTGGCGGGAGGATCGCTGGCGCGCTTTCATTGCACATTCGATATACCGGCAGCGGACCTTTCGGGCAAGACCTATTACGAGGGCTGGCCGATGCCGGTTGTCTATTCCAAACCCAGCGATCTGGGCCTGCAGATTCCCTGGTACTGGGACAACTTCGTTCCGAAGATCGTATCGTTCCAGATCGCGAGCCCGTCCGGCTTCGAACCAAGTTTCGAAGTGAGAGCATCGGACGGCGCTCCGGCCTTTCTGCTTGCGGACGCGGGCCAATCCACCCTCCTCGGCATGCAGATCGTGAAGGGCGACTGGAGCGGGTATGTGACGGGTCAGCCGAAGCCCGGCGACATCGTTCACATCTACATGATCGGGCTCGGCCCGGTGACGGGAGACGTGAAGACCGGCGAGGCGGCGCCTTTGACCGAACTGCGGCCAATCCAGTGGAAGCTCGGGTGCAACTTTGCCGCGGCGGACGGCACCGCTACGGCGGCCGATCTGCTATTCGCGGGACTCGCGCCAGGGATGCTCGGCGTCTATCAGACGACGTTTCGTGTGCCCGCCTTGCCCAGCGGCGGCGTCGCCGACATGCCGTGCACGTTGTCTTCACCAACTTCGGCGGTCTCGTTCACACCAAGCCGGCCGGGTTACAGCATGCGAGGCGGCGTGATCACCGTCTTACCGCTGGGTCATTGAATGTTCACTTGCACGGCGTTCGACGTGACTCCGTCGATTATGACCGTGACGTTGACCAGCCCGGCGCCGCGGAGCGAAAGGTCGAGCGGCACGTTGATCTGATCGAGTCCCGGAGTCTGCGACTGGGGTCCGGCGTAGGTCGGCTTCAACGTGACATTGCCGATCTTGACCGACACGTTCTCGAGCGCGCTGGCACCGCGGATGCCGGTACCGTAGAAGGACAGAAACACCGGTGCATCGACGCCCGGATCGATCGGGACGGCGGTGCAGGCTCCTGACGTGTCGCATTGGAAGACCGGCACGGGACCCTGGGCGTGCGTCGAGATGACTTGGCGAACGCCGGTCGCGGCGGCCACTCCCGATCCCGTGCCCGACATGCTGAACAGGGCGGGCGCCACTTCGCCCAGTGTGACGGGGACGTTCCGTAGCGCGGCGGTTCCCACGCCGGGCGGCAGTCCTGTCGTTGGAAAGGACAGGATCGCGGGTCCGGTGGCCAGGCCGGGCGGCAGATAAATGTTCATCTGGTTCGGCGAGACGAACAGGAGCAGGGCGTTCTGCTGGTGATTGGCGGAATCCGTGATGGTCACGGAAGTCATGTCGCCGAGTGCGGTGGGCCATGGCGGCGCCCCTGCGGCTTTGGTTACGGTCGCGATGTTCGGCCCGAAGACGCTGGCCAGCGAGTCCGGGGCTATACCGAGTTGCGGGCTGGCGGCGGAAGTCACCACCAACGAGGTCTGGTCCGCAGCGAGGGCGAGGACGGGGACAAAGAATAATAGCTTTAGGTTGCCCATGGAGGTTAGACGGTCCAGGGGGACAAAAAGCATGTGAACACCCAGCGACGGGTGTCGGGTTTCGCACGAGAGAAAGAACCGGCGGCAAAGACCGCCGGCGTTACCTAGAGGCGCTCGTAGCAGGAGCGGGCGGCGCAGCATTCGAACTCGTCGACTGACTGGCCGTCGGGACCGATGGGTTTATATGTGTGCTGACACCAGAAGGGTCCGTGAATGCCGGGCTCGCCGTAGGGGTCGCGGTCGGCTTCGATGAACATGCCCTTCCAGCGCAGCTTCTCGCAACGATTGGAGTTGGCTTTCTGTTGTCTCAGGCTTTCCATGGTCAGGCCTTCTTTACGGCGTCGAGCAGCGCGC
>Ga0105240_10002801_pt1 | contig 27567 bp, 21 predicted proteins | sample KBSC54metaG_FD_80426 | JGI IMG/M metagenome (GOLD analysis project Ga0105240, IMG submission 80426) | Corn rhizosphere microbial communities from Kellogg Biological Station, Michigan, USA - KBS C5-4 metaG | ecosystem: Host-associated > Plants > Roots > Rhizosphere > Soil | place: Michigan, USA... | reverse complement strand
CGTCGCCTTGTCGATCTTCAGGACCTCGGATGTCGGATCTATACTTTCGTCACTACTCTACGTTACGTGCTCGAAGAGGCTGCGAAGGCTCGCAAAGAAGTCTGGGTGCTGGATCGTCCTAACCCGGTGGGCCGGCCGGTCGAAGGTCTGACGTTGAGACCCGGCTGTGAAAGTTTCGTCGGTGCGGGTGCGATGCCGATGCGTCACGGTCTGACGATGGGCGAGCTCGCGCGTTGGTTCGTGGCGACGTTGCGGCTCGACGTCGAGTGCCGGATTATTCCGATGGAAGGATGGACGCCGGAAGCGGCTCCCGGATATGGGTGGCCCCTAGGCACTCGAACGTGGGTTAACCCCAGTCCGAATGCGCCCAACCTTTGGATGGCGCGCTGCTATCCCGGCTCCGTGATGCTAGAGGGGACGACGTTATCGGAGGGACGCGGAACAACGCGGCCGCTGGAACTGCTCGGCGCCCCGGATGTCGATGCAAGGGCGTTGTTGGCGGAGATGCGGATGCTGGCTCCGGCTTGGACTCTTGGGTGCCGGCTGCGGCCCTGCTATTTCGAACCTACCTTCCACAAGCATACGGGCAAGCTGTGCGCTGGCATTCAGGTTCACGTCGAGGACGCCGCGTACTATGACCATGAGGGTTTCAAGCCTTGGCGACTGTTTACACTGGCATTCAAAGCCCTGCGGCGGCTGCATCCGGATTACGAAATTTGGCGGGATTTTCCCTACGAGTACGAGAAAGAGCGCCTGGCCATCGATGTGATCAATGGCAGCGACCTACTGCGTCGTTGGGTGGACGACCCGCAGGCGACCCCCGGCGATCTCGAGGCGTTGGCGACCGCCGACGAAGTGGCATGGCGCGCCGAGCGTGAAACGGCACTTCTCTATTGACGGGCGCAGGCGAGCTAGGCGCGCTTGCGACGGTTGGACAGGGACGTTCATGAGCGTCCGCTGGCTGCTTGCGATGGCCGCGCTGCTCATTATTAACGGAGGTAACGTTGTGGCCGCGACTCACGAGACTCCACTCATTACGCGTTCCGCGTTGTTCGGTAATCCGGTGCGCGCGCAGGCGCGCCTGAGTCCTGATGGGCGCTATCTGTCGTTTCTCGCTCCGAAAGACGGAATTCTCAATGTCTGGCTGGCGCCGTTTGGCAAATTGGGCGAGGCGAAACCGATCACCAACGACCGTAAGCGCGGCATTCGCCAACATTACTGGGCGGAAGATGCGCGCCACGTGTTGTTCTTGCAAGACGAGGGCGGTGATGAGAATTGGCGCGTATACAGCGTGGATGTCGAGACTGGACGTCAGGTCGACCTAACACCGCTCGAGAAAGTGCACGCGGAAATCGTGGGCCTTTCCCACCAGCGTCCCGATGTTGCGTTGCTCTCTCTTAACGATCGCAAGCCCGAGTGGCACGACCTTTACGAGGTCGATGTGACCACCGGTACCCGCAAACTCATCGAGCGTAACGACCAGCAATTCGCCGCCTACTTGGAGGATCTGCAGTTACGCCCGCGCCTTGCAGTCAAGACGTTACCGGACGGCGGCGGTGAGCTATATCGCCGCACCGATCAAGGTTGGGAAAGTTTCCTACAATACGGCCAATCTGACAGCCTCACCCTGCGGCCGCTCGTGATTGAAGAGGGGGGCAACACCGCGCTTCTGTTAAGCGCCGCGGGTAGGGACAAGGCCGCGCTGGTGCGCGTGGATCTGCTGAGTGGGAAGCAAACAGTGGTCGGCCAGAGCGACCAGGCCGATGTCTCGGATGTCTGGCTCGATCCGCGCACGCGCACTCCGCAGGCGTATGGCGTTGAATATCTAACCGAGGAATTCGCACCGCTCACTCCAGCGGCTGCGAAAGACATCGAGCATCTCAAGGCCGCGCTCGGCCCGCAGTTTCAAGTCTCGAGCCGCACCAACGATGACAGCCATTGGGTGGTGGTCGTCAACGATCCCGTGCACGTGACGACCAGCTATCTTTACGACCGCTCGAGCGGCAAAGTGACCAAGCTTTTCGACCATCGGCCGGAGTTGGCCGGAGCGCCGTTGCGGCCGATGAGGGCGGTGGAAATTCCGACTCGAGACGGACTGACTCTAGTGGGGTATCTGACTCTGCCGCCGGGGACTGGATCGGGCTCGCGTGGAGCGGCGTCCGCAGACAGTGGCGCGAACTGGCGGCCTGCCAAGCCCGTCCCCCTGGTGTTAGATGTGCATGGCGGACCGTGGGCGCGCGACAGCTACGGTTTCAATCCGGAGCACCAGTGGCTGGCGAACCGCGGGTATGCCGTGCTGTCGGTGAACTACCGAGGCTCGACAGGCTTTGGCAAGAGTTTCATCAACGCCGGCGATCACGAATGGGCCGGCAAAATGCACAATGACTTGCTGGACGCCGTGGACTGGGCGGTGCGGGAGCAGGTGGCAGTTGTTGACAAGGTTGCGATCTATGGTGGGTCTTATGGCGGCTACGCTGCGTTGGTAGGACTCACGTTTACCCCTGATCGTTTTGCATGCGCAGTGGACATCGTCGGCCCTTCGAATCTGGCGACGCTGATTGCCTCTATCCCACCGTACTGGAAGTCGTTTCTCGAGGATATGACCCGCCGCATCGGCGACCCGCGCACTGACGAAGGACGTAAGCTGCTAGAGGAGCGCTCGCCGCTCACACTCGTCGATCGCATCTCTAGGCCACTGCTCATTGCGCAAGGCGCGAACGATCCGCGGGTGAAGCAGGCGGAATCGGACCAGATCGTTGCGGCCATGAGAAAGAAGCAGCTGCCCGTGACGTATGTTCTCTACCCGGACGAGGGGCACGGTTTTGCAAGGCCGCAGAACCGGCTGGCGTTCTACGCCATCGGGGAGGGGTTTCTAGCGAAGTGCCTCGGCGGACGTTTTGAGCCTATCGGAAGCGATTTCGACGGTTCGAGCCTTCAAGTACGGGAGGGGGCCGTAGTAGTGCCGGGGCTGCCGGAGGCGTTGGCTAAGCTCGCGGCCGCGCCGGGCGCGCGGGTCGGGCCGGAGGCGGGGGACGCCAGCAAGGCGCATTAAACTAGCGCGCTCAGGTTTGCGCGGCGGCGTGGCGCGGGCGTGCAGCTCAGCCGCGAGGCTGGCCACGAGTATTTACCCGTGATCGCGCAGGCGGGTCGCCGATTCCGGCGGGCACCTTAGCCTAACGGCTATAATTCACTCTTGCGGGCGAGCTCAGCGCCCCCAGCTTAAGAGCCTCGAGAGCACCCCGAATCCCTCACAGCCCTATCCCATGCACCCCGCACGCGACATTTTCAGCTACCGCAAGCATTGGGCTTCTCGCTTTGGCACGGCGCCATTCCTACCCATGTCGCGGGCAGAGATGGATGCGCTCGGCTGGGATAGCTGCGATGTTATTGTCGTCACCGGCGACGCTTACGTTGACCATCCGAGCTTTGGTATGGCTATCGTCGGACGCCTACTCGAGGCGCAGGGGTTTCGCGTCGGGATTATTGCGCAGCCGGATTGGCACAGTTCTGAGCCCTTTGCGGCATTAGGGCGACCCAACCTGTTCTTTGGCATCACCGCCGGAAACATGGATTCCATGGTGAATCGCTACACATCGGATCGCCGCGTGCGAAGTGACGATGCGTACACGCCGCAGGGAGTTGGTGGAAAGCGCCCAGACCGATCCGTGATCGTGTATGCGCAACGCGCGCGCGAGGCATTCAAGGACGTTCCGATAGTCATTGGCGGCATTGAGGCCTCGCTGCGACGGATTGCCCATTTCGATTACTGGTCTGAAAAGGTTCGGCGCTCGATTCTTTTGGACGCGAAAGCTGACTTACTCGTGTATGGCAACGGCGAGCGTCAGATTTGCGAGATCGCGCACCGGCTGGCCGCAGGCGAGGATATTCGTGAGATCACAGACCTGCGCGGCACGGCGTTTGTACGCAAGAGTACGCCGGAAGGTTGGATTGAGATTGATTCGACGCACCTCGATACGCCGGGACCACTGAATCCGCCGCTGGATCCGTATGCGCTGGAGCCGCAGAGCCGGGGCGCGGATGGCGTTGTCTCGGGCAGCGCCGAAGGATCCGACTGCGGAGGAGGCGCCGCAGCATCGACCGGCGCGGAAGTTTCCGATTCCGGAGTCAACGCGGGCGCCGTTGCGCTCGCAGTGCCAGTTGAAAAAGTCGTGCGCTTCGTTCGCCGCGTGAAAACAGCCGATCGCGAGCGCAGCGTCATTCGGATGCCTTCCCACGAGCAGGTCGCCGCCGACCCGGTGTTATATGCGCACGCCTCGCGCATTCTTCACTTGGAGGCGAATCCCGGCAATGCGCGCGCGCTCACCCAGAAGCATGGCGATGTTGATGTTTGGCTGAATCCTCCGCCAATTCCGCTGACGACTAAGGAAATGGATTACGTGTATGAGCGGCCCTATCGACGGCTGCCGCATCCGTTCTATGGGGAGGCGAGCATCCCCGCATATAAGATGATCCGTTTCTCGATCGCCATTCAGCGGGGTTGTTTTGGCGGGTGTACGTTCTGTTCGATCACCGAGCATGAGGGCCGCATCATCCAGAGTCGCTCGGAGGACTCTGTGATTCGCGAGATCGAGACAATCCGCGATAACGTCCCCGGCTTCACCGGGGTCATTTCGGACCTAGGCGGCCCGACGGCCAACATGTATAGGCTGGCCTGCAAAAGTCCCGCAATCGAGAGCGCCTGCCGCCGTCCGTCCTGTGTGTATCCGGCGGTTTGCCCGAACCTCAACACCGATCACACGCCGCTCATCCGGCTGTATCGCCGTGCCCGCGAGCTTACGGGAATCAAGAAGGTTCTCATCGCTTCCGGCGTGCGCTATGACCTAGCGATTGAGTCGCCTGCGTATGTGAAGGAACTCGCCCAGCATCACACCGGCGGCTATCTCAAGATTGCGCCCGAGGCGCTCGCCGAGGGACCGTTGTCGAAAATGATGAAGCCCGGTGTTGGAGCCTACTACCGCTTCAAGGAGCTTTTTGAGAAGTATTCGCGGGAAGCCGGCAAGGAGCAGTATCTCATTCCTTACTTCATCGCCGCGCATCCCGGTACCCGCGATGAGGATATGCTCGAGCTCGCATTGTGGCTGAAGAAAAATGGCTTTCGCGCGGACCAGGTGCAAGCATTCCTGCCGTCGCCGATGGCAACGGCCACCGCTATGTATCACTCGGGGAAGAATCCGTTGCGGCGGGTTACTCGCACAAGTGAGGAAGTGCGCATTCCCAAGGGGCTGAAGGTCCGAAGGCTGCACAAGGCCTTCCTGCGATACCACGATCCGGATAACTGGCCGGTGCTGCGCGAGGCGCTACGCCACATGGGGCGTGCGGATCTTATCGGTAACGCCAAACATCAACTCGTCCCGGCCTACCAGCCGAGCGGCACTGGACATGCCCCGGAAGGACGGCGTGCTGTGAACGCCGGGCGCGGTGGCAAGAGCATGCAGGCCGCGCATGCGCGCCAAGCAAGTGGCGCGCATGCGCCATTTCGAACCCAACATACCGGACTTCCGCGAACACCGCCGTTGCATTCTCGGCGGACCAAACCGAAGTAGGGTGGGCGTCAATGAAACCTGCATCGCTTCGTGCCTTGATCATGATTGCCGGTGCCATAGGGATAGCGCTCACGGTGGTCATGCCTGTTGCTCATGCTGCGGACAAGACGTCAGGGTCGGGTAGTGGCGGGTCTGCCACCGTACTTGAGATCAACGGCGCGATCGGTCCCGCAACTTCGCACTATGTCGTGCGGGGGCTCGAGTCGGCTCAGAAGGCAGGCAGCCGGCTGGTGATCTTGGAGGTCGACACTCCGGGCGGCCTCGATACCTCAATGCGTGACATCATCCGGGCGATTTTGGCCTCGCCCATTCCCGTGGCGACTTATGTCGCTCCGTCTGGCGCCCGGGCTGCCAGCGCGGGCACGTATATTCTGTACGCGAGTCATATCGCGGCGATGGCGCCTGCGACGAATCTGGGTGCGGCTACACCGGTATCGATTGGAGGTGCGCCCGAGCCCGCGCCCACTCCGACGCCGGAACCTCATTCGACCCCACAGGGCGGAGCAACGCCGACTCCTGACGCGGGCAAACCGAACGCTGCGAACAATCACGCTACACCCTCCAACGCGCCGGGATCACCCTCGCCGCAAAATTCACCACCGTCGCCGGAGGTCTCGCCTCAAGAGTCGCCGGCGGAGTCGCCACAACCCGCCACTGCCATGGAGCGAAAGGTCGTCAACGACGCCGTCGCATACATTCGTAGCCTTGCGGAACTTCGGGGTCGCAATGCGAGCTGGGCTGAGCAGGCGGTACGTGGCGCGGCGAGTTTGTCCGCAACGGCGGCGCTGCAGCAGAAAGTCATCGACGTCATTGCCCGCGACATTCCCGATCTTCTGGAGAAGGTTGACGGGCGCGAGCTGAAGGTCGGCTCCCAGGATGTGACGCTTGCGACCCGCGATTTAGCGATTGTGAGAGTGAAGCCTGACTGGCGAACCGAGCTTCTGGCGGTGATTACCAACCCGACGGTGGCTTACGGGTTGATGCTGATCGGGATCTATGGCTTGCTGCTCGAAGGCTACAATCCAGGGGTCATGCTGCCGGGTGTAGCCGGCACGATTTGCCTCCTGCTGGCATTGTTCGCTTTCCAGATTTTATCGGTGAACTACGCGGGCTTGGCCTTGGTGGCGCTCGGTGTCGGGATGATGATTGCCGAATTCTTTTTCCCGACTTTTGGATCGCTGGGCCTGGGCGGGCTCATTGCTTTTGTGGTCGGCTCGCTCATTCTCTTTGATACGGATGTTCCTGGGATGAACATTGCACTGCCGTTGATTGGCGCCATCGCCACTGTGGGTGGTCTGCTGATCGTCGGTATCGCCTACATTGCTGCCCGCTCCATGCGCCGGCCGGTCGTTACGGGCGTGCAGGGCATGATTGGCGACAATGCCGAAGTCGTTGGGGAGGGTCGGGTGCGCTATCGCGGCGAGCTGTGGAATGCGCGCAGCGAAGTCGAGTTGCACGCCGGCCAGATGGCGCGCATTGTGAAGGTAGAAGGACTAACATTGTGGGTGGAGCCGCTGTAGAAGCGGTCGGAGAGCGCCATGCCTTTCATGCTCATTATCATCGTTTTTGTAGTGTTGCTGTTTTTCAGCTGCGTCAAGGTACTGAACGAATACGAGCGTGGTGTGATGCTGAGCCTCGGTCGTTTCACGGGCATCAAAGGACCTGGGTTGGTGTTCGTGTGGCCAGTGGTGCAGCAAATGCGCAAGGTGGACTTGCGCGTCGTGGTGCTCAACGTACCCAAGCAGGACGTCATCACCCGGGACAACGTGTCGGTGAAAGTGAACGCCGTCGTTTATTTCCGTGTCGTGGACCCCGGCAAGGCTATTCTCCAGGTGACCAACCCCTTAGATGCCACAAGCCAAGTCGCGCAGACGACGCTTCGTTCCGTACTGGGCCAGCACGAAATGGATGACCTTCTCTCACAGAGAGACAAGCTCAACGGAGACATTCAGGTCATCCTGGACCAGGCGACCGAAGCGTGGGGTATCAAGGTCGCGAACGTGGAGATCAAGGACGTCGATCTGGATGAGAGCATGATCCGCGCCATGGCGAAGCAGGCGGAGGCCGAGCGTACCCGGAGGGCGAAGATCATTCATGCCGAAGGCGAGAACCAGGCAGCGCAGACGCTGGTGGAAGCGGCCGCCTCCCTCGCACGCCAACCCAGCGCAATGCAACTGCGTTATCTGCAAACGCTTGCAGACATCTCACACGAGAAGACGCAGATCATTGTCTTCCCGTTGCCGCTCGATTTGATCAAGCCGTTGCTCGGATCGCGTGGTGAGTAGTTGGGACAGGTAGGGAATAGCTCGAATTGCATGGTGCGCGGTCCCGCGTGGTCAGTCGTACCTCGAATGGTGCACGGTCGGCCTGTATGTAATGGGCTTATGGGGTGAGTAGTGGCCGCACGCTCGCACTTGCGGGCATCCTCCTTGCGCTTGCGACCGTGTTTGGCGCTTTCGGGGCGCACGCGCTGAAAGGGCAGCTTTCGCCCGATCGCCTGCAGGTTTATGAAACTGCGGTGCGATATCACTTCTTTCACGCATTAGGCTTGCTCGGCGTTGGACTCACGCTCCGCTTTATAGACCCGGGTTCGTCGACGTTGGTCCGATGGGCGGCCGTGCTGGTGCTTGTGGGCATCGTGCTGTTCTCCGGTAGTCTCTACGCTCTCACCTTCGGCGCGCCGCGAGTGGTCGGTGCTGTCACGCCACTTGGCGGGCTCGCTCTGATTGCGGGCTGGTTCTGTTTCGCAGCCGGGGTATGGCGACATTGAGTTCGGAGTGACCGAGCCTACGATGTTGACGTCAGGCCTTCCGATAGATGCCGTCTTGCCGGCAGTCCGGGCGGCGCTCGCAAGCGGCGCTTCTGCGGTGCTGCAGGCGCCGCCTGGCGCCGGCAAGAGCACGGTCGTCCCGCTCGCCTTACTCGATGAGCCTTGGGCGCGCGGAAAGCTCATCCTGATGTTGGAGCCACGTCGTCTCGCAGCTAGAGCCGTGGCACAGCGTATGTCGCAGACGCTTGGCGAGAGCGTTGGCCGTACGGTTGGCTATCGAATGCGCATGGACACGCGGGTGTCCCGCGATACACGCATTGAAGTCGTCACGGAGGGCGTCCTCACTCGTATGCTGCAGGACGATCCGGCGTTGGAGGGCGTTGCGGCCGTCATTTTCGATGAGTTCCACGAGCGCAGTTTGCATGCGGACCTTGGGCTGGCGTTGGTGTTGGATGCGCGAGAGAACGTTGCGCCGGACCTGAAAGTACTGGTGATGTCGGCGACGTTGGACGGGGAGGCCGTTGCGAGGCTCTTGGGTGACGCGCCTATCGTGACGTCCGAAGGGCGTATGTTTCCCGTCGAGTCGAGGTTTGCGGGTAAGGGCGCGCCGATGCTGTCCAGCACTGGCATCGGCCCTCCCGGGAGCGCTGCGGATTCACCGGAGAAGGCAACCGCGCAACTGGTGCTCCGGGCATTGCGCGAGGAAACCGGCGACGTGCTGGTCTTTTTGCCGGGCGCACGCGAGATCAGGCGCGTCCAGTCTTTGATTGAAGGAGCACAAGCCGATGGGGGAGCGATGCAAACTCGCGCCGGCAGCGGGGGCGATATACGGGCGCTTCCTCTGTTCGGTGAGCTATCTGCCGAAGATCAAGACGCGGCGCTGACGCCCTCTGCCCCTGGTAAGCGCAAGGTGGTTCTCGCGACAAACATCGCCGAGACGAGCCTGACTATCCAGGGTGTGCGCGTAGTGGTCGACTCCGGACTCGTGCGGCGTTCAGTATTCGATCCCTCCACCGGCATGAGTCGTCTGGAAACGCGTCGGATCTCTCGTGCTTCCGCGGACCAGCGACAGGGTAGGGCGGGCCGCACTGAGCCCGGAGTCTGTTACCACGCGTGGAGCGAAGGCGCGCACAGGAGCCTTGCGCCATTTACGCCCCCTGAGATCGTCGAGGCCGACCTGATTCCACTGGCACTCGAACTTGCGAGCTGGGGTGCACGGAATGCCAGCGCGTTACGCTGGCTCGACCCACCGCCAAGCGCGATGCTCGCGAGTGCACGCGACGTACTCGAGAAACTCGGCGCCCTGGATCAAGAAGGCCGCATTACCGCTCATGGGCGCGAGATGGCGAGCATTGGAGTGCATCCGCGTTTTGCGCATATGCTCATTAGAGCGCGCGCGATGGGTCATGCGTCTCTTGCCGCTGATCTAGCCGCTTTACTTGCGGAGCGTGATCTGTTGCGAGGCGTGCAAGGAGCTCGTGACGTAGATATCCGCACGCGTATCGAGATAATGCAGGGGGAGGGTATCCCGCCCGGCGTAGACCGATTTGGGTTGCAACGTGCAAGGAGAGCGGCACGCGAACTGTTGCGCCAAGTCGAAGCGTCGCGTGGCTCGACCGCTGCTCCTTACACGCGTGGAGATCACTATGGAACACTGTTGGCATTTGCGTACCCCGACAGAATAGGTCGCCGACGCCCTGGGAGTGACGGACGATTCACGCTCGCGAACGGCCGTGGAGCATACTTTGCCGAGCCACAGGGCTTAGCGAAGCAAGAGTTCCTTGTCGCGGTTGACCTCGATGATCGCGAGCGTGATGCGCGAATTCTCCTAGCCGCGCCGCTGACGCGCGCAGATATTGAAGAGCACTTGTCTGGACGCTTGAAACGTCAGGAATCCGTCGAGTGGAGCTCGCGTGAACAGGCGGTCATCGCGCGACGCACGCTGCAGCTCGATGCCATTGTGCTGGAAGAGAAGCCTTTACCAGAGATCCCTCCCGAAGCAGCACGCGCTGCCATGCTGACGGGCATCCGTGAGCTGGGCATAGATGCGTTGCCATGGACGCGCGAGGCGCGCGATTTGCAAGCACGCATCGAATTCGCTCGAAAGCTACAACCCACAGGGAGTGGTGCGGAGCAAGCCTCCAGTTCGTGGCCAGCTATTTCGGACGCCGATCTGGCTCTAACCGTCGCGAACTGGCTTGGGCCCTGGCTCGATAGCATCACGCGTAAAGACCATCTCGCGCGTATCTCATTGATAGATGTACTCCGCTCACTCTTGACATGGGAGCAGCAACGCGAGCTCGACACTGTCGCGCCTACACACCTGCAGGTTCCTAGCGGTTCACAAATCCGGATCGACTACCTCGATCAAAGCGCGCCAGCGATAGCGGTGCGCTTGCAAGAGGTCTTTGGCCTCGATGCGACGCCACGGATTGGCGGTGGACGCATCCCAGTGACGTTCAAGCTCCTTTCTCCCGCACAACGACCGGTTCAAGTCACCCGAGATCTGGCGAGTTTTTGGCGCGGCTCGTATGCAGAGGTCCGCAAGGACATGCGAGGTCGCTACCCGAAACACTACTGGCCCGAGAATCCGCTGGAAGCGCAACCGACACGCGGAGTGCGGCGTAGGTCATGAGTTCATTGCGCGTATGTCAAGAGGGGGGTCGAAACGCAACGGAATCGATCCAGCGGACGATTTTCGGTTGAGTCAATGCAAGTTAACGGTACACTTCGCAGTATCCCCGCGTCAGTCCAGGCGTCGCTGGGATTCATGGCGGAAGTTCTTTCAGCACAATTCTAAAATGATGAAACAGCCAGCCGACCCCCCGCATGAGTCAGCGATTGATATTCGTTTCGGCCAAGTGGGCCTCGTTCAGGTGCGCATTCGCACCACCGACCCCGGAGTCATACTCGATGAGCTCACGGGACGCATTGCGACGGCGCCGCGCTTCTTTGAGCGCACTGCGGTTTGCCTCGACCTCAGTGGACTTGACAAGAGTCCCGACGTTGCTGAAGTTCGTGGAGTGATCGACGCCGTGCGGCGCGCGGGGATGCTGTCGATTGGCTTGACGACAGGCTCACTCGGAGTGGAGGAGCTGTCAGGTGCCCTGCAGATTCCGGTGCTCTCGCATTTTCGTGCGCAGAACCACCAACCAGTCCCCGTAGTGCAAGCGGCGCCCGCTCCTCAGGAGTCCGCGGGTGCGCCCGCGCTAATGCATCAGCAGACGGTCCGCTCCGGTCAACGCATCTATGCGCGCAATCGCGATCTCGTGGTTACTGCGACAGTGAGCGCGGGCGCGGAGGTGATGGCCGATGGTTGTGTGCACATCTATGGCGCACTTCGCGGGCGTGCAATGGCGGGAGCCCGCGAAGACGTCACAGCGCGCGTTTTTTGCCAGGAATTCCACGCAGAGCTCGTGTCTATCGCCGGTGTGTTCCGTGTCTTCGAAACTATTCCGCCCGAGCTCGCCGGTAAGCCCGTCCAGGCGTGGCTGGACGGCGACAAGCTGAATTTTGGCCGAATCGGCTCCTAGTCAGACCTCAAGGAGATCAAGCATTGACCGAAATCATTGTTGTCACATCGGGTAAGGGCGGCGTCGGCAAGACGACCACCTCAGCCAGTCTCTCGTGCGGACTCGCACGCCGCGGAAAAAAAGTAGCCGTCATTGACTTCGACATTGGCCTGCGCAACCTGGACCTCATTATGGGTTGTGAGCGGCGTGTCGTTTATGACTTCGTGAACGTGATCCAAGGGGACTGCACGCTCAAGCAGGCCCTCATCAAGGACAAGCGGATCGAAACGCTGTACGTACTGGCAGCGTCGCAGACGCGTGACAAGGACGCGCTCTCGTCCGAAGGCGTGCGTCGTGTGCTCGACGAGCTCACCACCGAAGGTTTCGACTACGTGATCTGCGATTCCCCGGCCGGCATCGAGAAAGGTGCGCACCTAGCGATGTACTTTGCCGATCGCGCCGTCGTAGTGGTCAACCCCGAAGTCTCGTCGGTGCGCGACTCCGATCGCATCCTGGGGCTGCTCGCAAGCAAGACCCAACGCGCGGAGCAGGGCAATGGAGGCGTGAAGGAACATCTGTTGCTGACTCGTTACAGCCCGCGTCGTGTGGCGACGGGCGAGATGATGAGTGTCAACGATGTGAAAGAAATTCTCGGCCTCGATGTGATCGGTGTAGTCCCCGAGTCCACCGACGTGTTGTCCGCTTCCAACGCGGGTGTCCCTGTAATTCTGAACGAGGAGAGCGATGCCTCCCGTGCCTACGACGATGCAGTAGCGCGCTTGCTGGGTGAGTCGCTGCCACTGCGCTTCGTGGACGAACCCAAGAAAGGTTTCTTCGCACGCATGTTCGGAGGCTGATATGGGGTTACTCGCTCTTTTCCGTCGTACCCCCCCGACAGCCAACGTTGCGAAGGAACGGTTGCGCATCATAGTTGCACAGGAGCGCAGTGCCCGTGGAGGGCCTGACTACCTGCCGCTGTTGCGCCGTGAACTGCTCGAAGTCATTAAGAAATACGTCAACGTCGATCCTGAAGCGGTCCAGGTCAACCTCGAGCGTGAGGATGGTCATGAGGTCCTGGAGCTCTCTGTCGCCTTGCCGGGAGCCAAGCAGAGTTAGCTGCAGGAGCGTCGCCCTGGACGGCTCAACGGTGATGTTTCAAGGCCGTCTCGACGGCGTCAAATAGCGAGCGCAGGCCGAACGACACATCGTGGATCCTCCCGTTCACGAAGAACGTAGGGGTGGCGCGGACGCCGCTTTGCTTGGCGCTCTCTATATGCTCCCGAACTCGCTGCAGGTAGATCTCGTCATCCATTTCGGCCGTATAGCGCGGCATGTCCAGACCCAGTCGCTCCGCATAGCCGCGTAGGTGCTGCGCCTTGAGATGGGTCTGGTTCTCAAAGAGCAGATCGTGCATTGGCCAAAATTTCCCCTGCGCGCTCGCGGCCTCGGCAGCCTGTGCGGCTAGTAACGCATGCGGGTGAACTTCCGTCAGAGGAAAATGCCGGAATGCAAACCGGACGCGCTCCCCAAACCGCTCAAGCAGCAGGTTGACCGCAGGCGCGGCTTGCTTGCAGTTCGGACATTCGAAGTCACCGAATTCCACCACCGTCACAGGGGCGTGTGCCGGCCCGCGCAAGTGATCGAAGCTCTGCACGGCAGGGTTCAGCTGAAACGTGTACTCATTCATAGCTCGATGACTCCAATTCACGGGCGTTCAAGGCTTGGGTAAGTCCACCCGCCGTCAGTTCGCCCCGTTACCCTACTCGGCAAGCACCCTATGCACCAGTTGCACACACGCCGAGCCTTGCCCTACCGCCGCGGCCACGCGCTTCACGCTCCCGCAGCGGACATCGCCGACAGCAAAGATGCGTGGCACTGTGGTTTCGAACATATACGGTTGCCGCGTGAGGGGCCAGCTTCCTGTGGCGAGATCTTCCGCATGCAAGTCGGCTCCGGTGCGCACGAAACCTTTCTCATCTAGCGCAACACAGCCCGCCAGCCAGTGAGTGTTGGGTACCGCGCCGGTCATTAAAAAAACGTGTCGGATGGGGTGTGTTTGGGTGCGGTCATCGAGCGCGCAGCGCCACGTTACCTCGTCCAATTGTGTCTCGCCCACCAGGCCCGTGATTTCGGTGCGTGCGTGCAGTGTGATGTTCGGACTGTCTTCGATGCGACGGATGAGATAGCGCGACATGCTTTCGGCAAGTCCGTTCGAGCGCACCAGCAAATTGACATGCCGGCAGGTAGTTGCGAGGAAGACGGCCGCTTGGCCTGCGGAGTTGCCGCCACCGACGATTACGATGTCTTCATTCTTACACAATTGCGCCTCGACAAACGTCGCCGCGTAATAAATGCCGACGCCGGAGAAGCGATCCAGGTTGGTCAACGCCAGTTTCCGATACTCGACTCCGCTCGCGATAATGATGGCGCGGCCGCGAAGCGCCTGTGTGTTGGATAAAGAGATTTCGAATGGCCGAGCCTCACAGCGCAGTTGCAGGGCGGTGCTTGCGATTGCAACTTCCGCGCCGAATTTCTGCGCCTGTACGAGTGCTCTGCCGGCCAGTGCCTGTCCCGAGATGCCGGTGGGGAAGCCTAGATAATTCTCGATGCGTGAGCTCGAGCCTGCCTGCCCACCCGGTGCGTTGGTTTCGAGTACCAGCACGTTAAGGCCTTCGGAAGCTGCATATACGGCAGCGGCTAATCCTGCGGGGCCTGCGCCGATAACAATCAAATCGCGAACCGTCTCACCGTCGATCTGCGGGTTCATGCCAAGGCAGTCGGCGAGCTCTGCGTTGGTCGGGTTCTTTGCCATGCGCTCGCCGCGGCAAATCACCACTGGAATGTCGTCGGCCTTCACGTGAAACCGATCGAGTAACACCTGCACGCTGGGGTCAGTATCGACATCAAGGTTTACATACGGATAGCTGTTGCGCGTCAGGAACTGCTGTAGCCGCAACGTTCCGGCGGAATGCCGCGAGCCGATCAATATGACATCGCCTTGTTGGGCGGCGACTAGGGCTACGCGGCGCAGAATGAACGCGCGCATGAAGAGCTCGCTCAGCCGTGCATCTGTTTGAACGACTGTTCGTAATTGGTCGTCGGGGATCGCGAGTACTTCGCTATCCTCGTGGACACGGGCGCGAACAAGACTGCCGACACCACGCAGAGTGCTCATCTCACCCGTAAATCCGCCCGGCGTGATGACAATCACGGGTTGTTCCCCGTTCATGGTCGGGCGCACGATCTCGATGCTGCCGGACAGAACGACGAATAGCTTACGGTGCCTCTCCCCGGGCTCGGCGAGGATGTGGCCCTTGCGTAGGCTGATTTTTTGGCCGTGTGGGCTGAGCCGCGCAATCTGCGCGGGCGTGAGCGTCGGAAATGTCTGATCTTTGCGGTCGCCGTACAGATTGGCCGGCGCAGACCCCGCAAGGGGCAGGGTTTCGGTGTTCATTCGGCCTCCCGCAGTATCTGAGCCGCTCCGTGAGGCTAGCGCGTCACACGCTGTCCGACCACTGGAAACGTCCGGGTGGAAACCATCGCCGTTCGGACACCGGCTGGTCTATGATCGAAATGTGAAAATGCAGGCCCAATCGTTCAACAACGCGCTTGCGCCACTGCCGGTGCCGTGTTGCTTTAGGGGGAGTGTTCGCCATGGCTGCTGACGGACTCACCGCGGTCGAAAGCCACTTCGGTCCCAAAGAGACACTGGACCGGCTCGAGGCGGACGTCAAGGCCAAAGGCCTGACGGTGTTTGCGCGAATCGATCACGCCGCGGGCGCCGCGGCTGTGGGGCTCACACTTCGACCTACTGCCGTGCTTATCTTCGGCAACGGGCGTGGCGGAACGCCGCTCATGCAAGCAAGCCAGCTCGTTGGGCTCGACCTGCCGCTCAAGGTGCTGGTGTGGCAGGACGCCGCCGGCAAGACCTGGCTGTCGTATGTTGATCCTATCGAGCTAGCGAAGCGCTACGGGCTACCGGGGGAGACGGCGGCGGTTGCAAATAACCTCGCTGCGGCCTTGCGCGCGGTCACTTCCAAGGCCGCTGCGCCGGAATGAAAGTTCGACTGTAGGGCTGTGCTGCCGCGTGACGGCATAGATTTTGGCGCCGACGGTCCCGGGAGATTTGCGCGCCATGCGCGGCTACCGGGTTGGCGCATGTCTACATGGTTGGAATTGCAGCAAGCTACAACATCACCCGCGGGCTGGCGGTTGCGATCGGCGGCTCCTATATCGACGCGGTGTTGAGCAGCGATGCGCCCTCGCTCAATGCGAGCAAGGGCGCGCGCCTACCGGGCTCGCCGAAGGCCAACGCGAACTTCTCGTTGGTGTACAACTTCGACGTGTCCGGCCACCGTACCTACGTGCGTGGCGTTAGGGGGCCCGCACACTGTTGGACAGAAGTATTTTGGTACCTCCGTCCAAGTGAACGTTGCGAGTCGATGAATGGACCAGTGAGCCCTGTGCGGCGCCACTGACGTTATTGCTGATGTCCAGGCCGTCCAGCCCAAAGACGCCGCGGCTGCCCGACTGTAGAGCGCCGCTGGCGCTCAATCCACCGATCGCTCCTGGCGAGTGCGTCGCCAGACTTCCAGCCCCAGCGACCGTCGTGCCAACGGACCCACCAACTCCACCGACTCCACGTCCGAGGCCGCCCATTGCACCGCTAGCGGTTCCAGCGACGCTGCCGCCTAGAGCTCCCGGGCTACGAGTCATTGTCGGACTGCCTCCAACACCACCTGCGGCGCCGAGCGATTCTCTTTCGAACTCAGATTCACTCTGGGCCGCGCCAATGGCTCGGATGGAGGAGTTTAACGGCAACTCGTGACCGTCCTTTGACACGGCTTTATCGAACATAATGCCGAGGGTCGACTCGGCGCTGCCACTGACCGAGGACGCTTGAGTGACGTGACCGACTAGGGTCGAGCCGCGCTTAATGATGGTTCCATCGCTAGCTTTAGCGTCGCGGTCGGTTTTCGCCGTAACCGGATCGCCCGGCTTTGCCTTACGTGCGTCGACGGGCTTAACTAGGGTCGCGCTGATTTCCGACTCGTCACCCGCGTTGGCTGTTGCCTGGTTGGGCGTCGCTGCGGCGTGCGCTGCACTTTCGTTGGCAATGTTCGCTCCGTTGCGGCCGGCCTGCGCTGATGTGCTGGATTGCGCAGTCGCACCTGTTTGAGTTTGTCCAAACGCCGGCGCAACGGCGAGTGTCAATGCCGCGATCAAGAGTGGCGAAGCTTTCACGTCTGTTCCTCCTCTGGGCTGGTTTGAGTGGAATCTTGTGCGCTCTATCCGCCGCCGGGTGTGAGCTGCCTCACAACATGGCTGCAGGCCGGTGGCGCCTCAGTAAATACGACTGAGCGTGTCGATTTGATCCCGGAGGATAGTCTGAATGGCACCTGAATTACTGCAGAGTCGACGCTGTGCGCCCGGTGCCAATGGCGAGTCCTACGATATGGCTAGAGGAGGCTCCGCCGGTGCAGGGGCGCCCCCCTACGGTTTCTTGCGAACTAGGGTCACCTCGCCAGGGGACTCCAGGGCTTGTACGCGCAGTGTTTCTTTCAAAGAAAACAAGAAGCCGTCTAGGTCGCCTATCTGGAACACGCCGCTGACGTGTACGCTGTTCAGGTCCGCAGAGCCAAGCGTGACGTGTGTGTGGGAGTAGCGATTGAATTCCTCTACCGCCGCGGGCAACGGAGTGTCGCTGAATTCCAACTGGCGGGTCCGCCAGGCATCGATACGGTGTACATCGGCTTTCTCAGGGATTACGTGTTGGTCCTGGGTCCCGATTTCGATGGCCTCTCCCTTTGCCAGCGCCGGAGCGAGGGTCGCAAAGCCCGCGCCAGTGTCGCCGACAGCGCCCGTATCTGCAGGCGCCGCGGAGGGGGTTCGCTTGACCTGCCGCACCTGAACCGCTCCTTCAAGTACGCTCACCGTCACCGTGGCGCTGCGCAAGTCCACGTTGAATTCTGTACCGATGGCACGCGTCAACGTGCCGCCGGCCGAGACATCGAATGGCGATTCCGAGTTATGTATAACAGAAAATAACGCCTCGCCGCGTTTGAGTTCGATATAACGGCGCGCCTTGGAGTATCGTACAGAAAGTAGTGTGTTGGTATTTAGGGTGATCCTGGAACCATCCGCGAGCAAGATGTCGCGTTGCTCACCTACATGGGTTTCGTAGTATGTGGGTGCGAAATGAAGATAGGCGGCGGCGCCGGCGGCGAGCGCCAGGATTAAGCTGGCAGCGCTTGCCTGGATCCATGACCCTCCGCGTCGCGCAGCGGGCCGGGGCGCTTGCTTTTGTGCTTTGGCTTCTTGGTCCAACTCCTCGAGCCAATCTTGTATTGACGGATGGTTCTCGAGTGAGCCCAACAACTTCCATGCCTCTATCTCCGCGTCCCCGCGCAGGTCCTGCCGGCTCATTGGCCCCCCTTCAGCTCAGCCGAGATTGCGGCCAGCCCTTCCCTGACATAACGCTTTACCGTGCGCTCGCTGACGCCCATCTTTGCAGCGATCTGTTCGTGCGTCATGTCGCGAAACCGCCGCAACAGCAACGCCGATCTCACCGCAGGTTCCATACTTCGCAGTGTGCGCAGGATAACTAGCCCAGCCTGCTCCCCCTCCAGTGCCAATTCCGGCCAACTCTCCCAACGGGGACTGTGCAGGCCGCTCGCTGCAAATAACTCACGTTCCACTTCCAGGGTTCTGGAGGCTTTCAGCCGGAACAGATCGCGGGCTAGGTTGGTCGCCGTGGTAAAGAGGTAAGCTTTGGCATTCTCCCGCAGCCTGTCAAAGCTCGGTTGCCGCATGAGGCGCAGGTAAGTCTCCTGCAGAATTTCCCAGGCCTCCTCACGGGAATGCAGCAATCCGCTTAGATAGCGATACAGCGACAACTGATAGCGCTCGAACAGCTCGCGCGCAAACTGCGCTTCGGCGGGGCTCAATGGCTCGCGCGCCTGAATAGCCGCCGGACCGGCTTCGGCGGCTGGGGTGCGATTCTCGGCTTGCGGCTCGTTCACAGCATAGTCCTTGTACCGTGTTAAACGAACGAAGTGGCCAAACGGGACAGATTTCTGTGCCAGCCGCTGCAATGGTCTGGCGCTTCCGAGCAACATACCGGGTCATTTTAGTCCGTTTTGTCCCCCTCGGTGCGCTCGTCCGTTACACCCCACAGAGCTCGGGCGATTGCGCTCCAGCTTCTGCAATAAGCAAAATGACTGGGGGCCTACATGCTGGAGAATCGAGCTACGCACGTCAAAATTACCGCTGCCAGCCTGCTGGCGCTCATGGCAACTTTCCTCAGCACGAGAACTTCAGCCGCAGACGCCGTCAGCGCACGACTCAACGAGCAAACAAACTTCGATATCCCAGCGCAACCTCTCGGCACGGCCCTCAAACAACTCGCCGGCCAAGCCGGCATCCAGATCCTGTTTGAAGAGCAGGTGGTCAGCGGCCTGCGCTCTCCCGAAGTTAGGACTCATGAGACTCCACTGCAGGCGGTCGACGCGCTGCTAAAAGGCACTGATCTGGAATTCGCTGCGAAGGGTAAGACGATTGCGGTGAGAAAGAAGACTAGCGCGTCTTCCCTGGCTACGCCGGGAAAATCCAGCTCGGCTGATGCTGGCGTTACATCGCGGGATACACTGCGGCTGACTCAAGCGGGACAAGGCGTGCCAGCTCAATCCGTTGCCGTGGAGGATGATCCCTTGCGGCAGAACGCGAGGAGTCCCCTCAAACTTGAGGAAATCGTCGTCACGGCGCAAAAGCGCCAGGAGCGGCTAATCGACGTGCCCATCAGCATCGCGACCATTAGTGGGGACGAGCTGCGCGAGCGCAACATCACTAGTCTTGACGAGCTGGCATTTGTCGCGCCGAGTTTGTCTATTCAGAGCGACGGCAGTTACCAACGTCGTATCGTAATCCGCGGTATTAGTAACCTTTCGGGTACGTCATCGCTGATAGGGATGTACCTGGATGAAGCCTCGGCGACCTCCGCCCCGTACAGCCAGCTTGACTTGCGAACCTACGATCTGGACCGTGTCGAGGTTCTGCGCGGACCCCAAGGTACACTGTACGGTGAGGGGTCAGTGGGAGGAACGATCCGGTTCATCACCAAGGACCCGCAACTCAACTCTTACGTTTTCAACTCAGACGTGGCGGCGCTCTTTTCCCAGTACGGCGCTCCGGGCCAGCGGATCGAATCCGTAGTGAACATCCCCGTCATTGAAGATATCTTGGGCCTTCGAGTCGCGGGGACGTTCGATCATGAGGGGGGCTGGATCGACCAGCCCGCGGCAGACCAGAGAAACTTCAACGCGCAGAATCTGGTGGATGTCCGCTTTAAGGGTTTGTGGCAAATCTCTCCCGCGTTTACGGCGAATGCGATGGCCGTGATCCATCGAAACGATGCACCGCCTAATCTCGGCGAGGACCCGAGCGGCAATTACACTCAGTACTTCGATCAGCAAATCACCCCGGGCGGCAGCGATAATTACAACCTCTATAACTTGAGCCTGGCCTACGATTTCAACGCGGCGCGCGTTCTCAATACAACCAGCTACGTCGATCAAAACAAACGGATCAGCAATTTTGGTTTGACCTATGTGGCGGCACCGCCTGGCACCCCGGATGGGGTCTACGACATCTACTACCCCTTTTACACTACGACCAATCACATCCTGAACGAGGAATTGCGTGCCAGCTCCAGCGGCTCCGGCCCTTGGCAATGGACACTCGGCGGCGTTTATCGCGATGCGCGTTACGCGCAGGCGGGAACCGAGTATTTTTCGCTTCCCGGTCCGTTGCCGTCGCTGGATTTTCCGTTTCAAACAAACATTCGCTCCGCCTCCTGGGCTGCCTTCGGCGATACGAGCTACCAGCTGGTAGAGCGGTTCACTGTGGGGGCCGGTCTACGCTATTTCCACGATCGGGAAGAAAACAACATCGACGGCCAAAAGGCTGACTTTCACTCACTCAATCCGCGCGTCTATGTGGATCTGAAGCTGACCGACAAAGCTAATCTTTACGCGAGCGCGGCTAAGGGCTTTCGCAGCGGCGGCTTTAATGCGCAGGGCACTCTGCCGGCTTACGGCCCCGAGCAGGTGTGGACCTACGAGCTCGGCACCAAGATGTCTTCCCTAGAAGGGCGGCTGAGCGCCGAGTTGGCGCTGTTCTTCAGTCACTACACGGACTACCAGGTCTTCGGTATACCGCCGCCGCCGGCGCTGCCAAACGGTCTCACCTCGAACGCGGGTAGTGCCACAATCAAGGGCGTCGATTGGAGCTTTTCGTACCGGCCCGCGGATCTTTGGACGCTGAGCTTGTCTGGAGATTACATGCGGACCGAGTTCACCAAAATCGACGTTTCGGCCACGAGCCATGAGGTTGGCGATCCGCTCGATCTGGTTCCAAAGTATCAGGTCACAGTCGCTGTACAGCGCGATTTCCGCTTGAACGGAAAGACCGGTCTAGTGCGGCTCGACTATGAGCAGCAAGGTCAGGAAACTTACCGCGACCGGAGCATCGGCCCGTGGTATTTCTCCCAGTCTGACGTCATTCGCATGCTCACGTTCAACTCAAACCTCGACTGGAATGAAAACCTGTCGGTGGGATTCTTTGTCCAAAACCTACTCAATGAGCGCGGCCTTACGGATCCTTTTAGCATCGAGGCCGCTGCAACCCGCCCGCGCCCACGCACGTTTGGCGTGAAGTTTAGCGCGCGATTTCGCTGACCTTGGTTGGGCGCGCGCCGGGGATCGATGCGCCGTGCCCGATCGAGTGAGATTAAGGGTTCAAACATGTCGCTACTCATCTACGGTGCCACCATCATCGACGGGTTGGGCGGCGCGCCCGTCGAGAACGGGTCAGTCTGGATTGAAGGCAAACGGATTCGGGCGGTCGGCCGGCAGTCAGACATCGGCATGCCGCCGGCCGAGAACGTGATCGATGCGCGCGGGAAATTCATTATTCCGGGTTTGATGAACGCCAACGTTCATCTGCTGTGCGACCTCTATCTCGAGACTCTTGCGCGCTACTGGGGCCGTTACGAAGAGTTGATCACCGAGGCAGCACAAGTGGCGTTGAAGAATGGAGTGACAACTGTGTTCGATACCGCAGGACCGCGGCGGTTTCTGACTGCAGTACGTGATCGGATCAATGCGGGTGAGGTTGTTGGAAGTCGGATCTTCTGCGCCGGATGGCTTGTCGGCCTTGACGGGCCCTACTCGGAGGATTTCCTGGTCAAGGTCCGAGAGATTGCCAGTCCCGCTTTTGTGCGACGTATTAATTCGCTATGGGTCGAGAACGCCGGGCGTCATCTCATGTGGCTCACACCAGAGCAGGTCGCCGCTGAAGTGCGCACCTACATTCAGAAAGGCGTTGACTTCATCAAGTACGCCTCGAATGATCACGCTCCAGGCGCCTTCCTGGCGTTCTCTCCGCGCGTGCAGGCAGCCATCGTCAAAGAAGCGCACGACGTGGGACTCACCGCGCAGGCACACACGCTGTCTGTCGAGGGCCTCCAGATCGCGTTGGAAGCGGGCTGTGATCTGATTCAGCATGTCAATCTAACGGGACCCGTCGCAATTCCTGCAGCAACCTTGGAGCTCCTGGAAAGACGCAACGCAGGCGCTGTCGTGTTTCCACTCACGCAGCGGGCCCTGGAGTGGTTTGACAAGAAGATGCCCGATCATGCCCGCACTATGTGGAAAGTCTCGGACACGAACACGCGTAATTTGATCCGCTCGGGCGCCCGGATACTGCTCGCTAACGATGGCGCCGTCTTTTCTCCCGAAGCGCTCAGCGAACCGTCTTTGGGCGAGTTCTGGAAGGAAGTCGCGGGCGATGCGGGTGGCGGCATGTATAACTTAGGCGAGGGACATTTTGGCTGGTTCACGGCAATGGAGGAGAAAGGATGTCTCCCTATGGAAATGCTGCGCGCAGCCACTTACAACATCGCCGCCGCGTACGGCAAACAGCAGGATCTGGGGACACTCGAGCCAGGCAAGTGCGCGGATTTGCTGATTCTAGACAAAAACCCGCTACAGAATGCCGCGCACTATCGCGCCATTCATAGGGTGGTAAAAGAGGGCGCCGTAGTCGATCGGGATGCGCTACCGAGCAAGCCGGTGCTGACCAAACCCATGGAGCCCGCATTGGAAGAGGGATCCTATAAGCCTTTCTTGAGTGCACCGCAGTTCCCGATGTGCCCAATGTGTTTGAAGCATTAATTACACGGCGTCTCAAGCGCTCAAGCTCACGTGACCTTTCGCCTCAAGAGGCGCGCGACGTGGGAACCCACGATCACTATAAGCACTACCTGCTCGCGGTACTGCTGGTCATTCTCGCGTTCAACTATGTGGATCGGCTGGCCCTTGGGCTTGTCTTGCAGGACATCAAGGCCGAGTTGACGTTGAGCGATACCCAGCTCGGCGTCCTTGGCGGCATTGCATTCGCGCTGTTTTACTCTGTGATGGGCGTTCCGATCGCGCGTTGGGCTGACCGCGGCGATCGCGTTAACGTCATCTCCGTAACCTCGTTGTTATGGAGTGCGGCAGTCGTATTGTGCAGCACCGCCGCCAGCTTTCTACAATTGCTGGCCATTCGTGTTGGTGTTGCAATTGGCGAAGCCGGCTGTATACCTCCGGCTCACTCTCTGATCGCTGATCACTTCTCCCGCGCGGAGCGCCCGCGGGCGGTGGCGCGCTACATGCTCGGCGGCCCGTTGAGTGTAGTGATCGGCTTCTTTCTGGCGGGTTGGTTGAATCAATTTTACGGTTGGCGCATTACGTTCGCGCTGCTCGGCTTACCCGGCTTGGCGCTTGCGGCACTCGCCAAGTTGACTTTGAGGGAACCTCGGCGTGAGCGTTCTGCGGAGCAACCTGAGGCGAGCGCACGCGACGTAGATAGCGCACGCGACGTAGATAGCGCACGCGACGTAGATGAAGGCGACTCACTCGGCAGTACCGCGGCCGCTCCGACTTTCAAAACGGTGTGCCGGTGCCTTTGGGCGAATCGCGCATTCCGGCATTTGTTGTTTTGCTTCGCTGTTCTGTCCTTCTTTGGCAATGGGATCGGCCAGTGGCAGCCGGCATTCTTTATTCGAAGTTTCGGTCTACAAACCGGACAGCTGGGAACCTGGCTCGCGATCATCTATGGACTGGGCGGTTTGATCGGCACTTATTGGGGTGGCGAGTTGGCTTCCAGGCATGCAGCTCACAATGAGCGGCTCCAGCTGAAGGCCATGGCGCTGGCGTGCCTTGGGCTGGGGGCGATCTCGGCTCTCATTTATTTTTCCTCCCAGGTCTACATCGCATTCGCCCTGATGGCCGTCGCCGCGATAGGTGGTACAACGATCACGGCTCCTTTGTTCGCCACGGTTCAAAGTCTGACACCGGTGCGCATGCGTGCGATGGCGATTGCCCTCGTCTACCTCTTCGCTAATCTCCTCGGCATGGGCTTGGGCCCGCTGGCTGTCGGGACACTTAGCGATCTCCTGCGTCCGTGGGCGGGTGAGGAGTCCTTGCGCTATGCCTTGCTGGCCTTATGTCCTGGCTACTTCCTTGCAGCGTGGCATCTGTGGAGCGCTCGGCTGACCGTCATGGCTGACCTACGGAGGGGAGGACTTGCCCAGCGTTTGGTTTGATTTGCGGACGGTGCCCATTTAATACCTAGACACGCAAGCTGGCTAGAAACCTCACATCCCAGCGCCATACGCTGCAATGTCAGGCACTGAGATGCCGGCTGCGGCGGTTTACGTTGACTCCGTAAATTCGTGTGTCATCGTAATGCAATGAATCGCCTCCCTGTGTACTTTCGGCGCCTCCGGAAGATTCTGCTTCGCAGGGGACGAACGTATGCGGAGGCCGAGGACCTCGTTCAGGAAGCTTTCCTCAAGATGCAGGAATACTGCGAGCGCGGCGGAAGAGTGCAGAAACCCGAGGGCTTTCTGGTACGCACGGCGCTGCGTCTGGCGTCGAATGCGCGTCGTGACGCCCACCTGGACCTCTATTCTGAGGAACCGGTCGAGAATCTGACTTTGATTATCGATACGAATCCGACTCCGGATGAGGTTTTGGCCGGAGATGAGTGTCTGGAAAGAATGAGGGAGGCGCTCGATGCGGTTAGCCAACGAACTCGGGAAGTGTTTTTTATGCACCGCCTTGACGGGCTGAGTTACACGGAAATCGCTCAGCGATTGCACCTAAGCGTCAGTGCGGTCGAGAAGCGTGTAGCGAATGCCATGGCTATTTTGGCAGATGTCAATTATCAGGAATGAGCGACCCAGTTCAAAAGAAGCATAAGCTGTCTGCGGAGGTGCGCGCCGCGGCTGCGGCCTGGCTGGCTCGGCTGCGCGCTCCAGACCGCACCGCGCTTGTAGAAGACGGCCTGAGACGTTGGCTGGCCGAACACCCAGATCACGCCGCCGCGTTCGAGTTGCTGACCGACACCTGGGAAAAGTCAGCGCGCTTGAAACGGCGGCCGCTGGAACGGGTCGCGAGCTGGGAAAAGGTGGAGTTCCGAGTGAGTCTACCGCGGATATCACTCGCCCTGGGGCTCGCCTGTGTCGTTGCGGTGATCACGACATTGGTGTACCTGCATACCGATACGGTCATGACTGGGGTCGGCGAGTCGCGGCTGCTAGTACTGGAAGACGGCACACGAGCTCACCTGAATACCAACACGCGGGTAGCGGTGCGCTATACGAAGGGGATGAGGCGGGTGGACCTCGAGCGGGGCGAGGTCATGTTCGAGGTGGCCAAGCAAACAGAAAGGCCGTTCATCGTCTTTGCAGGTGGCCGCAAGATCAGAGCTCTCGGAACCGCCTTCTTGGTGCGTCGTGACGCGCAGAATCTAGCGGTCACACTGGTCGACGGCAAGGTGGCCGTTTCTACGGTATCCGCCGGCTTTCCAGCCGCGCAGAATCCGCGTGCTGTTGTAAAGTCAGCGAATGAAATGCGCATGCTAACTGACACGCGCGACTCCGGCGGGACGTTTACTTTGTCACCGGGTCAGAGGCTGACATTCGCCGTGGCCGGCGCCATGAAGATCGATCGGCCGTCGCTCGAGCGCGTGACGGCTTGGGAGCGAGGCCAGGTCAGCTTCGATAACACTCCACTCGCTGATGCGGTTGCCGAGATGAATCGCTACAGTCACTTGCAGATCGTGATTCAGAATCCGGCTGCCGGCGCTATTCGCGTGAGCGGCATCTTCGAAACGAGTGACTCCAACAACTTCGCCAGGGCAGTTGCGGAGACCTACGGCCTGAAATTACGGGACGGGAGCCCGGATAGCATCGTGCTGGGCAGCGCCGGCATGTGAGGTTTGGCAGCCCCTCGCGTGTCTAGCTCTAATACAGGGAGCTGTTTCCTACAACAACCGGCGACGGAACGCTGTGGGGCTATACGATGCGGCAGAAGTTCCGACTCTGTTCCATGCTTGCCACCGCGCTCGTTTGTATGAGCTGGGGCATGTTGCGCGCCCAGGCGCAGGCCATCATCCAATTCGATATCCCAGCGCAATCGCTGGCGGACTCGCTGCGGGCCGTGGGCGGTAAAACCCACACGGATATTTTGTTCGACCCCTTGTTAGTGGCGGGGCGTACCGCGCCAGCGCTCAAAGGCGAGCTCACCACGGATGCGGCCTTGTCGCGCTTGTTGGCTGGCTCAGGTCTCAAACATAGATTCCTCAACGAGACGACTGTGGTGTTGGCGGCGGCGGGTGCGGCTCGCTCGAGCTGGTTGCAACGGCCGGCGGGTGCTGATCCGGAGCCGCCTCCGCAGGAGGGGCAGGGCAATTCTTCAGGAGCCTTGCGCGTGGCTCAGGCGGATGGAGCAACGACTGCGCAGCCTGCTGTCTTGAGTAACACGACATCGAGTGCGTCCAGTGGCTCCGCCAACGACGTCAAGTTGGAGGAGGTGGTCGTGACTGCGCAAAAGCGGCTTGAGAGACTCCAAGACGTGCCGGTGCCGGTGACGGCGCTCAATGCCCAAACGCTGATCGACAGTAATCAGCTGCGCTTCCAGGATTACTACACCCGAGTACCTGGACTCGATTTTACGACCGATTCACGCGGTGCCCCGGTACTGGCTATCCGCGGACTCACCACGAGCGCGGCTGCAAATCAAACGGTCAGCGAGACTGTAGATGACGTGCCGTATGGAGCCTCGACGTCCCTCGCCTTTAGCTGGATGGGAACTGACATTGATCCGAACGAGCTAGCCCGTGTTGAGGTCCTGCGCGGCCCGCAAGGCACCCTCTACGGCGCGAGCAGCTTGGGCGGACTGATCAAGTTCGTCACCATAGACCCGTCAACAGATGCGGTCACCGGCCGCCTTCAGGCGGGCGCCAGCGATGTCTCCCATGGCGCCCAAGCCGGTTACAACGTCAGCGGCGCTATCAACATACCGCTGAGCGATACGTGGGCTATTCGCGCCAGCGGCTTTGCGCGGCGCGACCCCGGCTATATCGATGACCCGACATTGCATGCGAAGGATGTGAATTGGGGCGACGCCGATGGCGGTCGAATCTCCGCGCTTTGGCGGCCGTCTCAGGAATTCTCATTGAAGTTGGACGCGCTCGCTCAGGAGAGCAAAACACACGGCTATCCCTATGCTGATATAGAACCCGGCTTTGCAGAGCTACAGCAGAGCGAAATCCGCGGTTCCGGTGGACAGGATCGACGGGTTTGGGCGTTCGATGAGATCATCAAAGCGAAGCT
>Ga0105240_10002799_pt1 | contig 27575 bp, 20 predicted proteins | sample KBSC54metaG_FD_80426 | JGI IMG/M metagenome (GOLD analysis project Ga0105240, IMG submission 80426) | Corn rhizosphere microbial communities from Kellogg Biological Station, Michigan, USA - KBS C5-4 metaG | ecosystem: Host-associated > Plants > Roots > Rhizosphere > Soil | place: Michigan, USA... | reverse complement strand
GACCGAGCCGGCCATGTGCAGGCTCTGCCACGCCGTCAATGCAGCAACGGGCATGGCCGCCGCAGTGACGTCGTCGAGGGCCTCGGGAGTCGGCGCCAGGTTGACCTCGTTGACGGCCACCAGGTCGGAGTACGCGCCCAGACCACCCAGCGGGCCCATGACACGGTCGCCGGCCTTGAAGCGGGTCACGCTCGCGCCAACGGCTTCCACGACGCCAGCGAGTTCTAGGCCAAGCACGGCGGGCAGCTGCAGCGGGAAGACATCGCGAACGTAGCCTTCGCGAACTTTCCAGTCGAGGCCGTTGACCCCGGCGGCGCGAACCCTCACCAGGACTTGACCGGCCCCGGCGGCAGGCGCAGCCATGGCGGACGCTTGGGTGGACGCCGTGCCTCCGTAGGTCTGCAACGTCAACGCGCGAACGGTCTTCATGATCAATTCCTTCAAGTTCAGTTGGGATAGGCGAAAGATAGGACGTTGCATTCGATAAACAAAGACTCCAAAATGAAGACAGCTCGTCTCATATTTGGAACACATGGACCTGAACGCACTGGCGGACTTCAATCTGGTTGCGACCCATGGGGGCTTCGGGCGCGCGAGTCGGGCCAGCCGTCGCCCCAAGGCCACCTTGTCCCGTCGCGTCGCAGACCTCGAGGAGCAACTCGGTGTGCGGCTTATCGAGCGCAGCGCCAAGGGGCTGGAGCTAACGGAGGCGGGTCGGCAACTGCTCAGCCGGACCGAAGGCCCGATGAGCGAGGTGGTCGACGCCTTCACTTCGGCTCGGGAAGGCAGCGGCAAGGTCAGCGGGCGGCTTCGCGTCGCCGCCCCGATCCTCTTTTCCCAGCTTGCAATGGGGCGCATCTGCGCCGACTTCCGAGCGCTCTACCCAGACGTCACCGTTGAGGTGGTGGCTGAGGACCGAGTGGTGAACTTGGTGGACGAGCAGTTCGATGCAGCGATCCGCCCCAACCCGCGAGTGGACACAGCGCTCGTAGGCCGTAGTTTTGCCAAGGACCGGCTCGTCGTCGTCGCTGCACCGTCGATCCCGATGCCCAGGTCAAGCAAGAAGCCGGTGCGCGTGCACGCTGTTGTCAGCGCGTTTCGCGACGGTGAGACCTGGGCCGTCGACGGCGGCCGTCTGACGGTCGAGCCCATCCCGGTGCTGCGTCTGTCCTCGATGCTGATGCTCAGAGACGCCGCGATCGCCGGCGCAGGCGTCACGCTTGTGCCTCAGTCCATCGTGTGGAAGCAACTCACGACGGGTGAGCTCGTGCAGTGGGGTGTGGTAAGCGGCAGAGAGGTGGAGTTGTGGGTGCTCCACACTTCACGTCGCCTCGCGAGCCCCAAGGTGAAGGCGTTTGTGGACTTCATGTGCTCGCGCTATCCCGAGGGCACTCTGGTGCTGAGCGGCTAAGGCGAGAACCTTGGGACTGGGCCTGTAACGGGTCCCATCGATGCTGCCCCCGAAAAGGCGATTGCGCTGCCTCAGGAGCAGTAGCTCAGTAGTTCAACTGCTGCTGCCGCAAAACTGCGCGATGGTTCGAATGACATATTTGCGGAAGCACAGGCAAGGTCAGATCGCCCAGCGACCGAGCGAAGCGCTCTCCTCGCGTAAGCCTCACTCACATCCACACGTCGCGCAGTCGAGCACCGGCGTCAAATGCCACGCCTGCCAGCTTCGGGACGTCAATCACTGCCTGATCAGCGGGCGCTGTCGGTCCGACCGCCTCGAACAGCCCGGCGACAGCCGGCGGAATGAACCGCGTCAACGATCCATAGACGTGGCGATCCCCGGTTCCCGACTGCTGGGAGATGTAGAAGCGCTGCGGCACGAGCACATGCAGATGTCGCTTCGCCCGGGTCAATGCCACGTACGCAAGCCGGCGTTCCTCCTCGATCTGCGCCATCGTGCCGGTCGCCAGGTCCGCCGGCATGCAGCCGTCGACCGCGTTGAGCAGATACACCGCCTGCCATTCCATGCCTTTGGCCGAATGGATGGTCGAGAGAATGAGGTAGTCCTCGTCCAGCAGAGGCGGTCCGGCTTCATCGCTGGTGGCGCTCGGCGGATCGAGCGTCAGGTCGGTCAGGAACTGCTGCCGCGTCGCGCTGCCCCCGGCCATGCGCGCGAGTTGCGTCAGGTCAGCGGATCGAACACGTGCATCGTCGTGCAGACGCTCCAGATGCGGTTCGTACCAGCGAATCGTCAGCTGCAGCTCTTCGGGCCAACCGCTGTCGGAGCCGAGTGATTTCAGCAAACGGGCCAGCGCTTCCCATTCGAGTTGCGCGGCCGCCGGCGGCAGGAATCGCTGCAGCTCCGCGGCGGGGTCCGCAGCCCCCTCCATCGCATCGAGCAGACGCTGGGCCGCCGCTGCGCCGATGCCGGGCACCAGCTGGGCGACCCGGAACCCTGCCAGCCGATGGCGCGGGTTCTCCGCCCAACGCAGCACCGCCAGAACGTCCTTGATGTGCGCGGCTTCAAGGAACTGAAGACCACCGAACTTGACGAACGGGATGTTGCGGCGTGCCAGCTCCAGCTCCAGCGCGGCGCTGTGATGCGACGAACGAAAGAGCACGGCCTGGCCCTTCAGGCTCAGGCCGGCCTCGCGATGTTCGAGGACCCGATCGGCGACCCAACTCGCCTGTGCCGCCTCATCGGCCACCGTGACCAGCTGAGGACGGGCCGAGGCCGCCAGGTCGGTCCAGAGCGTCTTGGCGTAGCGCTCCCCAGCCAGCGCGATCACCGCGTTGGAAGCATCGAGCAGCGGCTGTGTCGATCGGTAATTGCGTTCGAGCAGGACGACCCGGGCCGGCTCCGGGAAGCGGCTCGGAAACCCGAGGATGTTCTCGATCTCGGCGGCGCGGAAGCTGTAGATGCTCTGCGCGTCGTCACCCACCACCGTCAGTCCGCGGCCATCGGGCTTGAGGCCGAGCAGGATGGCCTCCTGCAGGCGGCTGGTGTCCTGGTACTCGTCCACGAGCACATGGTCGAAGCGCGCGGCGATGTGGCGGGACAGGAGCGGCTCGCCCATCATCTGCGCCCAGACGAGCAGCAGGTCGTCGAAGTCGACCGCGGCCTGTCGCTGCTTCTCGGCGACGTAGCCCCCGAACAGCGTCTTCAGATCGTCCTCGTGCTCGGCGCACCAGGGGTAGTGTTCGAGCAGCAGCGTTCCCAGAGAGGTCCGGCTGTTCACCGCACGCGAGTAGATGCCAAGACAGGTTCCCTTCAAGGGGAACCGCCGTCGACCGCGGCCGAAGCCGAGACGGTGGCGCACCAGCGCCATCAGGTCCTCGGCGTCGCCGCGGTCGACGATCGTGAACTCCGGGCTGAGACCGACCTGCTGCGCGTAGTCGCGCAGCAACCGGGCGCCGATGGCGTGGAACGTCCCGGACCAGGGCAGCGATGGGGGCCGCAAGGTCGACGACAAACCGAGCGCCTGGTGCAGCACGCGCCCGACGCGTCGCTCCATTTCGCCCGCGGCGCGCCGCGAGAAGGTCAGCAGCAGCATGCGCTGCGGGTCGGCGCCCGCGAGCACCAGACGCGTCGCCCGGCTGGCCAGCGTCATCGTCTTGCCGGACCCGGCGCCAGCGATGACGAGCAGCGGCTCACCCTGATGATTCGGTTGCTCGAGACCGTGCTCGACGGCTTCGCGCTGCTGCGCGTTCAAGGTCGAGAACGGATCAACACGTCGAGACGCCGAGGTGGACGCGACGGCAGTGGCGGAAGGAGGCATGGAGCGGTACTGTATATTCATCCAGCCAGACCAGCCAGCGTGCGATGCATCCAGGCCGCACCGTCGGCGGCGCGCGCCTGCGACCTTTGCCGTAGCGCCCCTGTACCGTGCACGACGGCCCCGCCCCCCCACCTCGCCAACGGCGTACCGTCGTCGAGTTCATAGAACGTGCTGGCCGCGACGCAGCGCATGTCCGTTCATCGCGCGTCTCAGATGATCAATCCGCGCTCAAGCCGAGCCGCTGTAGCAAAGCATGCAGTCGGCGCGCGGCCCGGATGCCCTGGTCCTCGAAATTGACGTTCAGCAGCACGTGCAGCTCGAAGGCCTCCTCGGCCAGCCGATCGATGCTAGAGGCCAGCTCCGCCAGTTCGTCGTCGGTGTACTCGTAGTTGAAGCGCTCGGACGAGGCGCTCAGGCCCTTCTTGGCCCAGGTCTCGGCGTTTCGGCCATGCAGCCGGACCACCGCCAGACGAGGGTTGGCCAATGCCCAGACGCCGTGAGCATAGTTGCCGACGCCCTGCGGCTCGTCGACGACGACATGCGAGACGCCGAGATCGCGCTCCCACGCCAGCGTTTCCTCGACCCGCGACGCGCCAAACCAGGTCCGGTTGCGAAACTCGACCGCGAGCAGATGTTCGGCCATGCGCTCGACGCAGTGCTGCACATGCGTTGTCCAGCGGCTGTCGCAGGTCGCCCATGGCGCGAACTGGAAATGCACCGCGCGCAGCCTGCCGGACTCCTTCAGCGGCGCGATCGCCTCGATGAAGCGGCGCCACAGCTCGGTCCGGATCTCGTCGGGCACTTCGCTGTAATACCAGACCTTCTTGTCGGCCTGGCTCGCCAACAAGGGCTGGATGTCCGGCGGAAACACCTCGACGGGTGTCTGATGCCCCGTGAACAAACGAAACGCCTTGATGTTGAAGACGAACCCGGCCGGCGTGCGTTCGGCCCACAGGCGGGCGTTCTCGGGCGTCGGCATCGCATAGAAGCTGCTGTCGACTTCGACGATCGGGAACTGGCTGGCGTAGTAGCGCAGGCGCTGCTCCGCGGTGCTGCAGCCACGCGGATAGAAGGTCTTGGCCTTGATCAGCGACGCATCGGTCCAGCTGCAAGTGCCGATCAGCACGTTGCCGCGTCTGCCGGTCGGGCCCACCGCTTGGTCGATGAAGAGATCGTCCTGCATTCGGTGCTCCAGGGACTGCTCGGGTGCTATGGCGCCGCAGCTGCATCCATGTCAGCGCTTCTTCTTGGCGACGTCCCACACCCTGACGCCACCGTCGGCGGCAGGCGCCAGGTCACACCGTGCTTGCGGCACAAGGCCTGCAAGTCGCGCACGAAGGTTTCGAAGCTGAGCATGCGCTGGATCGTAGCGGGAGCCCTCTCTCGCGATGGGCGCGGACCGCCCGCGATTGGACTTCCGCCGAAGGAGGGTGCAGGCCAGCCAAGGCTCGGTCGCCCCCCAAAGCCGCAGCATACCTACAACGGTTACCTGTCGATCGAGTCAGCGTGCAGCTGCGATGGCCGCATGCGCGAGCACGGAGTCCGACGCCGGTGGCGTGCGGCCCTGGACTGGGGCAGATACACGCCGCAGATCAGTGGTACGACCTGTGCATCAGCGAACCTCGCCAGGCCCGGGCCGCTTTGGCTCGCGGCGGCCGGCCAATCGGGGACTCCTGCGCTCGACCTCGGCAGCCGGTTCGGTGAGATTGTTCCCCCAGGACCCGATCAATTGCTGGACGATCTCGGCGACCACGCGGCAGGCTGGGGAGAGCTTGCCCTGCTTGGGCAACGCCAGGGTCACGTGCCTGGACAGGTCGGGTTTGACCAGCTTGCTGGCCTGCAGCCGGCCGTTGGCCAACTCCTCGGTGATCGAGTACGGGCCGAGTATCGAATAGAGCCCGGCCGTCTGCGCCACGAGTTCCTTCTGCACCGTGAGCGAATCCGCCTCGGCGACGGACTCCAGCTTGAAGCCGAGACTGCGCGCAGCCTCGTCGAGCGCATTGCGCCAGTGACTCGGCCGTCGCGGCAACACCAGTCGCAGTCCCGTCAACCGGGAGAAGTTGATCGTCGGCTCTCGCGTGATCTCGTCCTCCGGCGCCGAGACGAGAAAGGTGTGAGCAACGCTCAACAGCTTCTCCTCGCGCCCGCTCGGACGATTGAAGCGAAAGAGGATCGCCAGGTCGACGACACCGCTGTCGAGCATCGTGTCGAGCTCGGTTCCCTGGGACTCGGCGATGTTCAGCCGAATGCCCGGATGCTCCTGTTGCAGTCGCTGGAACAGCCGCGTCATCAGCGGATGGGCCGCCGAGGGGATGATGCCCAGCCGGACCTCGCCGAGCAGCTTGCCCGGTTCGGCACGCAAATCCTCGGTCAGCCGATCCGTTTCCTGCAGCCAGGCACGCAGCCGCAGCGCCGCACGTGCGCCCAGCTCGGTCAGCGCCACGCCGCGTCCGGTGCGCCGAAAGAGCGGCCCGCCGAACGTCGACTCGAACTCGCTGATCTGCCGGCTGACATGCGACTGCACGGTCTGCCGGCGCGCGGCCACCTTGCTGAGGCTGCCCGCTTCCACCACCTCGAGGAAGAGCCTGACGCTGCCGATATTCATAGGGTTTCCCCGCAAGACCCATGCCAAATCAGGCAAGTCTGAAACCTCTGAATTCTATCTAGGCGAAGAGCTCGCCGATTTCTACATTGGCGATACCCGCTGCCGCAACGGGGCTCATCCGAGCCGAGACCCGCAGCGCCCCATCCGAGGAGACCCCTTTTGAAACTGGTCAGCTTCAACCACGCGGGCAAGTCCGCCTACGGTCTGGTCCGGGCGGACGGCTATCGCCTGCCGCCGGCCGACTTCCTGAGCCGCCACCCCGACATCGTGTCGGTCCTGCGCGCTGACGCGCTGCGCGAACTCGAACAAGTCGCGACCGCCAGCGGCACGACCGTCAAGGCCGCGGACACGCAGGCCCTGCCGGTGCTGCCGAACCCGGGCAAATTCATCTGCGTCGGGCTGAACTACAAGACCCATGTCGCCGAAACCAAGCGTGACGACAGCGCCTATCCCGCGCTCTTCGTGCGCTTCGCCGATTCGCTCGCGGCCAACGGAGATCTCGTGCTGCGCCCGTCGTTCTCCGAGCGCTTCGACTGGGAAGGCGAACTTGCCGTTGTCATCGGCAAGGGCGGCCGCAACATCACGCAAGCCGAGGCCTTCGAGCACGTCGCCGGCTATGCCTGCTTCAACGACATCACCGTGCGCGACTGGCAGCGCCACACGCACCAGTGGACGCCAGGCAAGAACTTCCCCGGCACCGGCGCGCTGGGGCCGTGGCTGGTCACGGCCGACGAAGTGCCCGACGTCGATGCGCTGACGCTCGAAAGCCGCCTCAACGGCGAAGTGATGCAGCACGCATCGCTGTCGGACTTGATCTTCACGATCCCGATCCTGCTCGAGTACATCTCCCGCTTCACGCCGCTCTCGCCCGGCGACGTGATCGCCACCGGCACGCCCGGAGGCGTCGGCGACCGCCGCACTCCCCCGGTCTACATGAAGGAAGGCGACCTGACCGAAGTCGAGATCAGCGGCCTCGGCGTCCTCAGCAACCGCATCGGAACGGCCGCCTGAGGCCGCACAACCCCATGGCAAACACCTCTGCTCGCGCCAAGCTGCGCGTCGCCGTCGACATCGGCGGCACCTTCACCGACATGGCCGCCTTCGACGAATCGACCGGCAAGCTGCTGTTCGGCAAGGCCCTGTCGACCCACGGCCAGTTGGTCAATGGCATCCAGGCCACGCTCGACAGCGCACGCATCGACCTGCGCGACGGCCAGCTCTTCCTGCACGGCTCGACCATCGCGATCAACACCCTGCTGGAGCGCAACGGCGCGAACACGGCGCTGCTGATCACCGAAGGCTTTCGCGACATCTACGAGATCGGCCGCGTCAACCGCCCCGATGCCTACAACCTGTTCTTCAACAAGCATCAGCCGCTGGTCAAGCGCTCGCTGCGCTTCGAGGTGGCCGAGCGCCTGCGCGCCGATGGCAGCACGCACAAGCCGCTCGACGAAGCCGCGGTGCGCGAACTGGCGCGTGAGCTGAAGGGCAAGGACGTGCAGTCGGTCGCGGTGCTGCTGCTGCACTCCTACCGCAACCCGAAGCACGAGCAGCGCGTCAAGCAGATCCTGCAGGAAGAGCTGCCGGGCGCCTTCGTCTGCGCCTCGCACGAGCTCTCGCAGGAGTACCGCGAGTTCGAGCGCGTCTCCACCGCCGTCGCCAACGCCTACGTCGGCCCGCGCGTCTCGGCCTATCTGGGCGAGCTGGAAACGCATCTGGCCGAGAAAGGCTTCGACGGCGACTTCTACGTGGTGCAGTCCACCGGCGGCCTGTTCCCGAGCGAACACGCGCGGCGCGACTGCGTGCGCATGCTGGAATCCGGCCCGGCGGCCGGCGTGATCGGTGCGCAGGCCATCTGTGCCCAGCTCGGCATGGGCGATGCGATCGCCTTCGACATGGGCGGCACGACGGCCAAGGCCGGCGTGATCAGCGAAGGGCGGCCGCTGACCACCGGCTCGGCGCTGATCGGCGGCTACGAACGCGCGCTGCCGATCCAGATCCCGATGATGGACATCCACGAAGTGGGCACCGGCGGCGGCTCGATCGCCCGCGTCGAGACCGGCAGCGCACTGCGCGTCGGCCCGCAGAGCGCCGGCTCGATCCCCGGCCCGGTGGCCTATGGCCGCGGCGGCACCGAGCCGACCGTGACCGATGCCAACCTGCTGCTCGGCCGGCTCGACGCCGACCACTTCCTCGGCGGCGAATTGAAGCTCGACATGGATGCCTGCCAGCGCCAGATGCGCGAGCGCGTCGCCGGCCCGCTGGGGCTCGATCCCACCGAGGCAGCCGATGGCATCCTGCAGATCGCCGTGACGCAGATGTCGCATGCCGTGAAGGCGGTGACGACCGAGCGCGGCCTGGATGCCGGCAGCTTCACGATGGTGGTCTATGGCGGCGCGGGCCCGCTGCACGCGTCGGCGATTGCCCGCGAGATCGGCATCCGCAAGGTGCTGATCCCGTTCGCGCCCGGGTATTTCTCGGCCTACGGCATGCTGTTTTCCGACCTGCGTTACGACTACGTGCGTTCGGTCTTCCGCAAGCTCAACGACGTGTCGTTCGAGGAAATCGAGTCGCTCTACCGGGCGATGGAAGACGAAGGCCGCGCGGCGCTGGCCCAGTCTGGCGTGAAGGCCGACGGCGTCGTGATCGAGCGCGCGGCCGACATGCGCTACGTCGGCCAGGAGCATGCGGTGACCGTCGACCTGCCGATGGCCTTCTTCGAGGGCAAGGACCGCTCCGCCATCAAGCGCCAGTTCGACGACCTGCACAAGGTGCGCTACGGCACCTCGGCGCCGAAGGAACCGGCGGACCTGGTGAGCCTGCGCGTCACGGTGTTGGGCACGATGAAGAAGCCGCCGGCGCACGGCGTGGACGAGGGAGCCTCCAAGCCCGAGAAGGCCGCGCTGCGTGCCGTCAAGCCGGTGTACTTCAGGCAAGGCGGCTGGGCCGACACACCGGTCTACAAGCGCGACCTGCTGCGCGCCGGCAACCAGATCGCCGGCCCGGCGCTGATCGAGGAACACGCCTCCACCACCGTCGTGCAGCCCGGCGATGCGCTGCGCGTGGACCCCCTCGGCAACCTGCAAATCGACATCGGGAGCGACCGCTGATGAACACCCCCCACGACACCACCGCGGCGGTCGACCCCGTCACCGTCGAGATCATCCGCAACGGCCTGTATGCCGTGACGGAGGAGATGAAGACCAACCTCACGCGCACCGCCTACAACCTGATCATCTACGAAGCGCTGGACTTCACCGTCGGCCTGTTCACGAAAGAAGGCGATACCGTCTCGATCGGCCTCGGCCTGCCGATGTTCATCCGCGGCATGTCGGAGACCGTCAAGGCCAAGATCAGGCACTTCGGCTACGAGAACATCCTGCCCGGCGACATCCTCGTCACCAACGATGCCTACACCACCGGCAGCCACCTGAACCACTTCACGTTCACGATGCCGGTGTTCCACGACGGCCAGCTGGAAGGCTTCACCTGCTGCATGGCGCACTGGCTCGACGTGGGCGGCACGCTCGGCAACGTCACCACCGACATCTTCAGCGAGGGGATCCAGATCCCCATCATGAAGTACCAGCGCGAGGGCGTCGTCAACCAGGACCTGATCGACATCATCGCGATGAACGTGCGCCTGGCCGAACGGGCGCTCGGCGACCTGCGCGCGCAGATCACCGCGATCACCACCGGCGAGCGCCGCTACGTCGAGCTGCTGCAGCGCTACGGCGCCGCAGCGGTGATGGGCTCGATCCGCCAGATCATGGATTCGTCGGAAGCGGTGGCGCGCAAGAACACGCTGTCGATCCCCGACGGCGTCTACGAAGCCGAATCCTTCATGGACGACGACGGACTGGAGATCGGCAAGCGCATCCCGATCCGCGTGAAGGTGACGGTCACCGGCGACGAGATGACGGTGGACCTCTCGGACGTGAGCAAGCAGGTGCGCGGCTTCTACAACTCGGGCTTCACCACCGGCATCGCCTGCGCGCAGGTGGCCTACAAGTGCCTGACCACGCCGACCGACTATCCGGTCAACGACGGCAGCTTCCGCCCGCTGAAGGTGATCATGCCGATGGGCACCGTGATCTCGGCCGAGCGGCCCTATCCGATGCGCGTGTGGATGACCTTCCCGATGACGGTGATCGACACGATCTTCAAGGCGCTGGCGCCTGCGATCCCGAACCGCTCCATCGCCGGCCACCATGCCGACCTGGTGTTCCCCAACATCCACGGCATCTCGCCGGAGGACGGGCGGCTCTTCATCGTCGGCATCGGCCCGCTGGGCGGCGGCTGGGGTGCCAAGAGCACCGAAGACGGCGTCTCGGTCACGGTCTGCATCAACGACGGCGACACCCACAACAGCCCGACCGAGCAGCTCGAGGCCAAGTACCCGGTGCTGGTCGAGAAGTACGAGATCCGGCAGGACAGCGCGGGCGCGGGCAAGTACCGCGGCGGCCTGGGTGCCGAGATGGTGGTGCAGGCGCTCTCGCCCTTCACCGTGACCACCCGCATCGACCGCGTGCACTGCAAGCCCTGGGGCCTGGAAGGCGGCGGCGATGCGATGGGCAACGGCCTGGCCGTGCGCCACAAGGGCGAGTGGAAGACCGACCACCTGAACGCGAAGATCTTCAACGTGCGGCTGGAGCGCGGCGACGCCTACAAGATGCTCTCGGGCGGCGGCGGCGGCTTCGGCGATCCGCTGGAGCGTGACGTCGACCTCGTGGCCGAGGACGTGCGCGAAGGCTACGTCAGCGCGGAGGTGGCGCGAGAGGTCTATCGCGTGGCGCTCGACTCGAAGGGCCAGGTCGAGCCGAGCGCGACGCGAGCGCTGCGCGCCACACCGCGCACTTCGCGCAACGGCGCGTCGACTTCGGTCGCCTGGGACGGGCAGTGAGCCTCGCCCTGAGCGCCGCCGGGCCGCTCCCCGGGCGCTCGCACCGCCCCCCGCAGCACCAAGGATTCCCGATGCACAACGATCTGGCCGAACGTGCAGAGCAGATGCTCACGCTGTGGAGCAGCCTGGCGATGCGCCACATCGCACTCGGCGCGGCCTGCGCCTGCGGCACCGGCGGGGTGAGCCTGCGACTCGAGGACTTCGAGCTCGACATCGCCGGCTATCTCGAGGACGCGGGGCAGCGCTCGGAGATCCCGGAGGTGGTCGCCTTCTTCGAGGCGTTGCAACAAGCCGGGCCGCGCGACCAGCCGTTGCGCCAGCTGCTCGACGACGTGCAGCAGGAGCGGTTGCCGCATGCGGTCGGCGAGTGGGTGATGGCCAAGGTCGAGCGCACCCTGCGCTCGTTCGCCGAACTGCATGGCGCGGGCGCCCGGGGCTGATCATGGCCGGCCACTTCTCTTCCCTGGTCGCCGCCGATGCGCCCGCCGGCGAACGGGTGCCGGTGACGGTGCTCACCGGCTTCCTCGGCAGCGGCAAGACGACGTTGCTCAACCGCCTGCTGCGCCTGCCCGACCTGCACGGCACCGCGGTGATCGTCAACGAGTTCGGCGAGGTCGGCATCGACCACGACCTGATCGCGCAGACGAGCGACGACACGGTGCTGCTCGCCAACGGCTGCCTGTGCTGCGCCGTGCGCGGCGACCTGGTCGAGGCGCTGGTGCGGCTCGGCAAGCGCACCGAGACGCCGCTGCGGCAGGTGCTGATCGAGACCAGCGGCCTCGCGGACCCCGGACCCATCCTGCGCACCGTGATGGGCGATCCGGCGATCCGTGGGCGGTTCGTGCTGGCCGGCGTGGCTTGCACGGTCGACGCGGTGCTCGGCAGCGGCACGCTGGATCGGCACCCGGAATCGGTGCAGCAAGCGGCCGTGGCGGACCAGCTGTTCATCACGAAGACGGACCTGCCGGAAGGCACGGCGGCGCTGCCGGCTCTGCTGATGCGGCTGCGCGCGATCAACCCGGTGGCCAGCGTGCGAAGCAAGCCGGCGCAACAGCCGGCCGCGCTGCGCCAGCTCCTGCAGGCGCGCGACGACGGCGGTGCGGCCGGCGCCGATGCCTTGTTCTACCGGCCGGTGCCGGCCGCTGCACAGGCGCCCGCAACGACGCCGACACGGCATCGCGACGGCATCTCGTCGTTCGTGCTGGTGCGCGACATGCCGCTGCCGCGCGAGGCCTTCTCGGCCTGGCTCGACATGGTGATCGCCTCGCGCGGTGAAGACCTGCTGCGCGTCAAGGGCCTGGTGCACCTCGTCGAGCAGCCCGAGCGGCCGCTGGTGATCCACGGCGTGCAGCACCTCTTCCATCCGCCGGAATCGCTGCCTGCCTGGCCGGGGGCAGACCGTCGCACCCGCATCGTCTTCATCACGCGGGGCGTGGATGCCGAGGCGCTCGGCGAGACCCTCGACGTGCTGGTGCGCCGGCATCTGCGCCGCGCACCGCGCAGTTAGCCCCTTCCGGCCGGCCCCGCCGGCCATCCAGGGTGGCGCAGCGATGGCCGCTCCGGACAACTTTTGCCCGATTCGAACCCACCGGCCCGTGTGTGCCGGCAACCAGAAGGAAATGGAGATGACGATGAAATCGATGTGTGTGGCGGGGCTCGGCATGGCGTGCCTGTCGGCAATGGCGCAGACCTCCGTCAACCTGGGCGGGACACTGGATGTGGGCCTGCGCCAGGTGCGCAACGGGTCACTGGGATCGGTGAAGTCGGAAATCAGCGGCGCCAATGCGACCAGCAAGCTGGTCGTGCGGGTGACCGAAGATCTGGGCGACGGACTGAGCGCCGGGTTCTATCTCGACGGTACGATCCTCGCTGATACCGGCGTGGCCGGCACCAGCGCACCGGCTGGGCAATTCTGGGATCGCCGATCGACGCTCAGCCTCGCGCACGCGCGCTACGGTGAATTCCGCATGGGGCGCGACTGGGTGCCGACGCACTTGGTGTGGACCGGCTTCGACCCGTTCATCACGCTCGGTATCGCGAGTGCCAACAGCTTCCGCTCGCTGACAGCATCGCGGGCCCTCGGACAGGCCTTCGGCACGCTGCCCGAGTCTCAGGCCGCCAACCCGACGCTGCGCGTCAGCAACGCGGCGGAGTACTGGTTGCCCGCCGGCCTCGGCGGCGTCTACGGCAACCTGATCGTGACGGCCGGCGAAGGCGGCGCCACTGCAGCCGGGTTCACAAAAGGGGACGGCTTCCGCCTCGGCTGGGCCGGTGCTGGTTTCAACGTCGCGGCCGCGCAGTTCACGACGCGCAACACCACCGGCAATCAGCCCTTCAAGGACCAGGTCGCGGGCATCTCCTACGACTTCGGCGTCGTCAAGCTCGACGTGATGCAAAGGCGCTGGGTCTACGACACCGATCGCACCGTGAGCACCCAGGTCGGCGCCGTGATCCCGGTAGGACTCGGCGCGATCAAGCTGACCTATCTGCGCGCCGACCAGACCGGCGCCACCGCGGCGCGCAGCGCGAACGATGCCAACCTGATCGGTGCCGGCTACGTCTACAACCTCTCGAAGCGGACCGCGGTGTATGCGCACCTTGCGCGCATCGACAACCAGGGTGCGTCCACCTTTGCCATTCCCGGCGGCCCCGCGGTGAGCGCGAACCCGACCGCGGCCAACTACTTCGGCGGCCAGAAGTCGACCGCCTACGAGGCCGGCGTCCGGCACGACTTCTGACGGAGAAGAAATGATGGTTCACACCGGAGACACGATGAAAATCGAATCGATCCCGCTCGTGCCCGAACAGGGCTCGAGCCGGCAGGCGGCTCAGCTTCTCTTTCGCATCGAGAACGTGCCCTTCAGCCGCTGGCACACCAAGGCGCGGGTCGTGATGGGCAGCGCCACTTTCTTCGATGCCTTCGATGCGCTGGCATTGGCCTTCGTGCTGCCGGTGCTGGTCGGCTTGTGGCACCTCACGCCCGGCGAGGTCGGGGTGCTGATCGCCGCGGGCTACCTCGGCCAGGTGATCGGCGCGCTGTCGTTCGGCTGGCTGGCCGAGCGCTACGGGCGGGTGCCCAGCGTCACGGCGGCAGTCGGATTGATGTCGGTGATGAGCGTGGTGTGCGCGCTCTCGGGCAACTTCCAGATGCTCTTTCTGACGCGCTTCATCCAGGGCATCGGCGTGGGCGGCGAAGTGCCGATCGCGGCCGCCTACATCAACGAGCTGTCGCAGGCCAAGGGGCGCGGGCGCTTCTTCATCCTGTACGAACTGATCTTCCCGCTCGGCCTGCTCGCCGCGGCACAGGTGGGGTCGTTCGTCGTTCCGCGCTTCGGCTGGGAATACATGTTCCTCGTCGGCGGCATCCCCGGGCTGCTGATCCTGGTGTTCCTGGCTCGTTTGCCCGAGTCCCCGCGCTGGCTGATCTCGAAGGGTCGCTTCGAGCGGGCCGAAAAGATCATCGAGCGCATCGAAGCGAGCACGCCCAAGCGCAGCCTCGACCGGGAGCGTGATCGCGATCAGGTCGAGCAACGTGTCGCGCACCTGGCTGCCGGGTTGCAGCAGCAGAAGAAGGCCTCGTGGAAAGAACTCTTCTCGCCGATGTACCGCCCGCGGACCCTCGTGGTCTGGGTGCTCTGGGCAAGCTCCTATTTCGTCGCCAACGGCATCAACAACTGGCTGCCGACCTTGTACAAGACGGTCTACAACATGCCATTGCAGGAGGCGCTGCGCATGGCCTCGCTGACCAACGTGCTGAGCGTGTGCGCGGTGCTGGGCTGCGCGTTGCTGGTGGACCGAGTCGGCCGGCGCCGCTGGGCCGTCGGCAGCTTCGTGCTCTGTGGCTCGCTGCTCGGCGTGCTGGCTGCGTTCGGGGCTCACAGCGCCTGGTCGGTGATGATCCTCGCGTCTTCGGCCTATGCGGTGATGGGCACGACCACGGTGCTGCTGTACCTGTACACGCCGGAGATCTATCCGACACGCATGCGGGCCATCGGCACCGGATTGGCAACCTCCTGGTTGCGGGTCGCCTCGGCCACGGCGCCGGCGATCGTCGGGGTCGTGCTCGCGAAGGAAGGGATCGCGGCGGTGTTTCTGATGTTCGCCTTGGCCAATGTGGTCGGGCTGATTGCCGCCACGCGGATGATCGAGACGGCGAATCGCGCGTTGGAAGATATTTCGCCCTGATGCAGTACTTGAGGGCGGATCCTGCGACGGCGCACAGTCTCAGATCGGTCAGCTGCCACCCCCGCCAAGAAGCTGTCGCACTGGTCGGCCAGCGGCGCGCTGGCCACCATCGCTCGACAGTCGCCGTACCGGGTGTATTGCGAGGTTGATCCGCACTCGCCACCTGGTGAGATGGACCCGAAGGTGCCAGCCTTCGCGTCGATGGGGAGGCAGAGTCTGTGTACATCACGCCGTGTAGTGACCCTCTGAGCGTCTCGCCGTGCCCCCTGCTGTCGGCAGATAGGAATACACTGGTGCGGTCATAAACGACACGCTAGGCCGCAGGGTCTCAACTTTGCTCTCTAGGGCCCATCAGCGCCTTCTACGCTGCCGCCAGATGACCAACAGCCCGCCCGGGTGCAAGCTTCGGGCGGGTTGCTTGTTTCTGGGAGCCCTCTCCGCGCAGCGAGGCTGACGCCCGGCGGCATCGGCGCCGCGGTCTTTGCCATGCACAGCACCGAGACGATCGAAACGGTGATGCGCTATCACGAGCGCACCAAGCATCGCCTCAACCGCTATGCCCCCGTGACGACGCCTTGTACCGTCGCGCTTCAGTGCCGCGCGCGCCGCTCACGATCCGGTCGCTGTCGCGCCTGCTGCAGTACTCGCTGGCCCTATCCGCCTGGAAACAGGCGGGGTCGCCTCTTGCCCGCAATCCATCGCTCCGAGGGTGAAGCGATCGACCTGACCGCAGGCCAGGTCGTGCATGAGCGAGAAAGTTCCGAAATGAGTGGGTCAGTTTTCGCGGGTTCCGCCAGCTTATTCCTTCTGCCCCGCGCGTTCGGTACAGTACGCGAAAAGCTTTGTCGCAGGCGATTCGTCGCCCAGTGCAAAGCGGCGCGCAGCGACCCTCGCCGGTGACGACTGCAGCGAGTTCAAATCGTTGGGATACGTGACGCAGCCACACTCAAACAACGCCGCGGTACTTCTGTCGACCCTGCCCGCCGGACCCCGGCAGCGCCGCCTGGCGCTAACGATGGTGGTGCTGTCGGCGCTGGTGTTCGTCGCTGCGGTGCCGTGGGCCAAACTGCCGCTGGCACATGTGCCGGCTTTCATCGGCACCTACCAGGCCGCGCTGGTGGTCTGCGACCTGATCACCGCGGTCCTCCTCCTCGGACAATTTTCGATCGTGCGACGGCGCGCCCTGCTGGTGCTGGCTGCCGGCTATCTGTTCACCGGCTTCACCGCCGCCGCTCACATGCTCACGTTCCCGGGCCTCTTTGCGCCGGACGGGCTGCTGGGCGCGGGCACGCAGAGCACGGTGTGGCTCTACATGTTCTGGCACGGTGGCTTTCCGCTGTTCGTCGTGGCTTTCGCCGTCTGTGCGCGGCGCGACCGCGAGCCGACACGCCGCGGCGCGGCGCATGCGCTGACGACCGTGTTCATGGTGAGCCTTCTGGCTTGCGGTGTCGTGTTGATCGCCACGCTGGGACATGACCTGCTGCCGGTGCTGCTGCAGAACCGTCGCTACACGCCAACCATGATCGGCGTCGTGTCCGGGGTGTGGACCGCCAGCCTGATCGCGCTGGTGACGCTGTGGCGGCGGCGTGCGCATTCGATCCTCGACCTCTGGCTGATGGTCGTGATGTGCGCGTGGCTCTTCGACATTGCCCTGAGCGCGGTACTCAACGGCGGCCGCTTCGATCTCGGCTTTTACGCCGGGCGCGTCTACGGGCTGCTCGCCGCGAGCTTCGTGCTGTGCGTGCTGCTGCTCGAAAATGGGGTGCTGTATGGACGTCTTGTGAAAGCGCACCAAAGGGAACGCCGCAAGGCGGTCGACGCACGGCAACTGGGCGTCCGACTCGAGGCGGCCAACGGCATGCTGGCGGTGCAGAACCGGCAACTGGAAGAAGCCAGCCGCCTGAAGACCGAATTCCTGTCCGGCATGTCGCACGAGCTGCGAACGCCGCTGAATGCCGTCATCGGCTTCGCCGAACTGATGAAGGACGGCGCGACCGGCGCACTGTCGACGCAGCAATCGGACTTCGTGGGGCACATTCATCGCAGTGGACAGCACCTGCTGGCGCTGATCAACGACATCCTCGACCTCTCCAAGATCGAAGCCGGCAAACTCGAGATCGAGTTGGAACCGGTCGATTTGGGCGCACTGTTCGATGACAGCCTGTCGCTGCTGTCCGAACGCGCCAGAGCCGGTCACATCGAACTCGTCCGTGATGCGCAGAGTGGCGGCGGCATGCTGCTCGCCGACGGCCGGCGGATCAGGCAGATTCTCTACAACCTGGTTTCCAACGCGCTCAAATTCACGCCACGACAGGGGCGCGTCACGCTACGCGACCGTCGCGTCGATCGCGTGCGTGCCGCGGGCGCGATGCCCGGCGACGGTGTCGGCGTGCGCATGCCGCTGGCGCCCAGCGAATTCGAGACCTTTGTCGAGATTTCCGTGTTCGACACCGGCATCGGGATCAGCGCGGCCGACGCAGGCCGGCTGTTCATGCCCTTCATGCAGGTAGGTGATGCCGCGACCCGGCGCGGCGAAGGCACCGGCCTGGGCCTGACCATGGTCAAGCGCCTGGCCGAGTTGCATGGCGGCACCGTCGCGCTGACCAGCGAGCCGGGCCGGGGCAGTTGCTTCACCGTGTGGCTGCCGTGGCGCGATGCTGCCTCGCAGCAGATGCAGGATCTCGACAGGCGTGCGCTTGCTCGTCCGCAGCAGTTGCCAAGGCCAGACGCGGGCAACCCGCTCGCGCTCGTCATCGAGGACGAGGAAGAAGCCGCCACTTTGATGCGCCTGCAGCTCGAGGCGGAGGGTTTTCGCGTGCATCGGGTCGCCTCGGCCGAGGCGGCGCTCGAACTCGGCCGTGCGCAGGTCGCGCGCGAGCGGCCCGCCGTGATCACCGTCGATATCGTTCTGCCGGGGATGGACGGCTGGGAGTTCATCGCGCGGCTGGAGGCGCTGCCGGCGTGGGCCGATGTGCCCGTGGTGGTCGTCTCGGTGCAAGCGGACAGGCAGCGGGGCTTCTCGCTTGGCGCCTCGCTGGTCTTGCAAAAGCCGGTGCAGCGCGAGGTCCTGGCACGTGGACTCGCGCGGCTGGGGCTCGCGCCGCTCAGCGGCCGCGATATCACGGTGTTGGTCGTCGACGACGATCCCCACACGGTGGAGATCCTGACGACGCAGTTGCGTCAGTCGCAATACACGGTCTTGCGCGCACTGGGCGGCAAGGAGGGGATCGATCTGGCTCGGCGCTTCCGTCCCAACCTGATTGCACTGGATCTCGAGATGCCGGACGTGAACGGTTTCGACGTGGTCCGAGCGCTCGCAAACGACGACACTACTGCGCACATCCCGATTGTCGTCGTAACGGCCGAGCAGCCGACACACGAGCAGCGCGAGCGGCTGAACGGGCACATCCTGGACATCGTCAACAAGGGCGAGTCCAGACATTCGCACTTCATCGCAGAGGTGCGGCGGGCACTGGGTACGGCTTCAGCCTGACAGTCCGGCCGCACGCGAAGCGTGATGCACGACGGTCGGACTCTGATCCTGTCCCGGCAACCGTGTCGCCGGGCGATGCGACTGCCGACGGCCTCGGCGAGGCCGCTTCCGATCCGTGCGACCGACCGGTGCGCAGCGGCGGGTCATTGCGCCAATTCGAGAACATTGGCCTTCAAGTTGGACTCATGATGAGGCCTTCGAGATCGTGTGTTGTGAAGGAGCTCCCAGCGCAGCGTCGTCTTGCAACGGGCCACGCTCGAGGCTCAGGCGTTCCGCCAGTTCAACCCATCGCGGCGCGCCGAGCCGGCCTCCGAAGCGTTCGCATTTGATGGCGGCGGCGACGCTGGCGACTCGCACCGTGCGGGCCAGTTCCCAACCTTGCACCAGGCCAAAGGCATAGGTGCCGTGCCACACATCGCCGGCGTTCAGCGTGTCGACCGCGCGGATCTCGAGGGTCGGGAAGCGTTGCAGCTTGCCGCCCCGATCATCGCGCTGCCATATCGCCGATCCGCGCGCGCCGAGCGTCACGCCGAGGACCTCAGCGCCGATCTCGCCGGCGATGCGCAACAAGGCCTTCGCGGGTTCGTCGTCGACGAGAGAGCGCAATGCCGGTTCGGAGAAGAGCACATGGTCGGCCAACGGGATCAGCGCACGAAGATCCTCGATCGGCGCGACATCCGCGTCCAGAATCGTCGCCACGCCGAGTCGACGCGCTTCGGCGAACACGACACGTGCGCCCTCGGGCCAGCGCATGTCGCAGAGCACGGCACCAGCGGCCCCGATCTCGTGCAGCGGAAGCCAGCCCGGATCAGGGTCGAGACTGGGATCGAAGTACGGCACGACCAGTCGCTCGCCCTCCCCGTCGACAAGAATCGTCGAGATCGGCGTGCGGCCGCCCGGCACTTGCCGGATGCCGCTGACCGCAATGCCCTCTCGCGCGAGATCGTCGAGGAACATGCGACCGGTCGCGTCGTCTCCGATGCGGGCCCACAAGCTGACGGGCGCCCCGAGCCGCGCGATGGTGACTGCCGCGGCGGTGGCCATGCCGGAGGACGCCTGGATGACCGCGCTCGGCAACACCTTGCCGCCGCCGGACGGGATGGAATCGACCTTGAAGATCGTGTCCCAGAGTGCGCAGCCGAGGCAGATGACGGGCTTGGCAGTCATCTCGGCGACTCAGCGACTGACCGGGAGCGCCGCGATGCGCCGGCGAAAGTGCTCGGTGCCGGCGACGATCTTGTCCAGCACCGCGTCCAGCGCCCAGAAGCGTTCGCGCACGTCGTAGTCGATGACGCGGCAGCGGATCGAATCGAAGGTGCCGATGCGCTGGTGATAGATCTTCGCCAGCGCTGGGTAGCCGAGTGATTCCGAGACGGCCGCGACGACCAGGAAGGTCGACAGCTCGTCCGCGAGCGCCGGGTCGTCGGCGCTGCGGCTGCGCAGCCATTGGTACAGATCGGGGTGGAAGTTGGTGAAGACGCCGTTGAATCCCGCCGAACCCGCCTTCATCGCATCCCAGGCGATGGCCGCGTTCGCGTTCAGGATCTTCATCGGCGACCCCTCGGCCAGCGCGACGCGGCGCTTCACCGTGGCGAGATCGCAACTCACGTCTTTCAACATCACGAAGCGGCCCGTGTCGATGCAGGCCTTCAGTTCATCGTCGGAGAGCAGCCGGCGGTACGGCGCGGGGCATTCATAAAGGCCGAGCGACACGTCGCCCGGCAGGCGCGTCAGCAGTCGGCGCAGATTGGCGAGGAAGGTCTCGCTGCCTTGCTGCTTCGGATCGAGCCGGTTCGTCACCAGCACCACGCATTGCGCACCCGATGCGGCGGCAACACCGAGTTCCTCGGCCTGGGCGTCAGGGTCGTCGCTGACATGGCCCGATGCCAGCACCGGCACTCGGCCGGCCGTCTTCTCGACGACGAATCGCGCCAGTGCCGAGCGTTCGGCGAGACTCAGGAACTGCATTTCGCTCGATTGGGCGACAGCGAAAAGCGCGTCTGCGCCATGGTGCAGATACCACTCGATCAATCGCTCGAGTCCGGCGTAGTCGATCGCGCCGCGGTCGTCGAAGGGTGTCAGCATCACGGGGACGATGCCCTCGATGGACTTGCCGGCATTCAATGAGTCACGCATCAATGTTTCCTTCAGGGTTCGGTTCGGTGGGACCACGCGATCGGCGTGGCGTCATGCGGTCAGGTGGGCCGAGGTTTGGGCTGCGCCGACGTCGAGCTCGTGCTCGGGAATGGGCCGCACGACCAGGAGCAGGTAGGCCATCGCCCCGACGAGGGCGATCGCCGCGCCGGTCAGCAGGGCCGGTGTGAAGGACCAAGTCTGCGCGATGTAGCCAGTCAGGATCGGCGCGAGCGCACCGCCCAGGAACCCGCCAAAGTTCTGGATCGAACCGAGCGACGCAATGCGGCTCGGCGGCGCTGCCGCTGTCGCAAGCGACCACGCGCAGGCCGACGACGCATTGGCGAGAAAGATCACGACGGAGATGCAGGCCACGGCCAGGACATTGCTCTCGACGAGCGCTGCCGGAATCGTGAAGGCGACCATGCCCAGCATCGCGATCACGACCGCGTTGCGGCGGCCCTTCACCGGCGACGCGCTGCGTTGGGTGATGATGTCGGAAGCCCATCCAGCCAGCAGCGCGCCGACGAAACCGCAGAAAAACGGCACCGATGCGGCCACGCCGGAGTAGGTCAGGCTCATGTGCCGCTCGGCGCGCAGATAGCCGGGCAGCCAGGTCAGGTAGACCCAGTTGAGGTAGACCGAGCCGAAGAAGCCGAGCAGCATGCCCCAGGTCGTGGCGTACTTGAACAGCGCACGCCAATCGGCGAAGCCGACCTTCGGCCTGGGCGCATCGGCCGACTCCGCGCCGGCATCCAGATAGTCGCGTTCGTCGGCGGTCATCTCCGAGCGCACCGGGTCGCGGTAGACCGCCAGCCATATCGCGGCGACCACCAGCCCGACACCGCCGGTGATGAAGAAGGCCCAGTGCCAGCTGCTCGCGGCGATCAATGCGGTCAGGCACACCGGCGCCAGCGCGATGCCCAACGGCGACGCCGAATTGAAGATGCCGGTCGGCGTGCCGCGCGAGCGCAGCGGGAACCAGTTGCCGACGACCCGGGCGGCCGATGGGAACTGCGGCGCTTCGCCGATGCCGAGCACGATACGGGCGACGACAAACCAGCCGAACGTCGATGCGAAGCCGCCCGCCGCCTGGGCGAGCGACCAGATGACCAGGCCGATGCCGAGCAGCCAGCGAGGGCCGATCTTGTCGACCAGGGCCCCCACCGGCAATTGGCAGAGCGCGTAGCTCCACGAGAACGCCGAGAGCAACAGGCCCATCTGGCCGAGCGAGAGGCCGAGGTCGGCCCGGATGAACTCGTTGGCCACGGCCAGCGTGCCGCGATCGAGATAGTTGACGACGCCACTGACCACCAGCAGCACGAGCGCCACGGTCTGGCTGCGCCTCACCCTGGGAGGGGTCGGTCGAGGTGTGGGGCTGTCGGTCATGTCTCGTGTCTCCGTTGAAATGAGTCGGGAAACCGCGGGCGGCAGCTCCGTCGTCGGCACATCATGTAATCGCTTAGCAAATAATCTTGGGAAATCGCGCTGGAACATTCGATTCCCATCAGCATGCTCCTATCTTCATTCGCGATTTGACTCTGTCGCCATTTGCATAGCGCTTACATTTTTGGTCTAATGCCCCGATCTGTCAACGTCCGAATGAACAAACCAGGGAAAACGCTAGGCCCGACGTCTATCGCTTACATTGACGCAATGGCAGACAGCCCCGACCTCGATTCGCCGCGCCCGGCCCCACCGGCGACGCGGGTGACCGCCGATACGGCAGCGATGCCGCCGTTCAACGGCGACGAGCCGGTTCTGGCCGATGTCGCACGTGCCGCCGGCGTGTCGACCGCGACGGTCTCGCGCTATCTCAACGAACCTGGCAAGGTCAGCGAAAAGACGCGAGCGCGCGTACGCAGCGCGATCGACCGACTCAACTGGGTGCCGAACGCGGCAGCGCGTTCGCTCGTGTCGCGGCGCTCGTACACCGTCGGCGCGCTGCTGCCGACGCTGGCGCACGAAAAATTCCATCAGCAGTTGGAAGCGTTTCAGGCCCGGATGGCGGTCGAGGGATTGAGTGTCGTTCTCGCTTGTTCTTCGTACGATCCGGAGGACGGCTATCGGCAGGTGCGCGCTTTGCTGGCGCGCGGCGTGGACGCCTTGGCCTTGCTCGGAGACGACTTTCCGCCTGCTCTTTTCGATCTGTTGCGGGCGAAAGGCATCCCGTACGTGATCACCTTCGGCAAGCACGCCGAGAGCGACCATCCTTGCGTCGGCTTCGACCATGCGCGCGCCTACCGGATGGTGACGCAGCGACTGCTCGACTTGGGTCACACGCGCTTCGGCGCGATCTTCCAATCGACGCGATTCAACAGCCGGGTCCAGGCGCGCCTCGCGGCCATCCACGCGACGCTTGCCGAGAACGGCCTGGCGCTGCGGCCGCACCATCTCGCGCTGATGAGCACTGGCGGCCCCATCGGCCGCATTCCGTTTGCCAGGGAAAGTCTTCGTCAGATCATGAGTCGCGACCCCGCGCCGACGGCCATCATCTGCGGCAATGACATGCTGGCTGTCGGTGCGCTGCTGGAGGCCAAGGCGATGGGCATCGACGTGCCGGGCACCCTGTCCCTGTCGGGCTTCGACGACATCGAGATCGCCTCGCAGTTGCAGCCCTCGTTGACGACGGTGCTGGTACCGGACCGCCGCATCGGCGAGTTGGCCGCGCAGTACCTGATCGACCGGCTGGCGGGTCGCGCTTGCGAGCACCCGGCCATGCTCGATGTGGTGCTGGTGGAACGCGAGTCAACGGGAAGGGCCAGCGCTTGACGCAGATTGTGAGCGACAGCGCCCAGATCAGCAGCGACCGTTCCGGGAAGGTCCAGCGAAGGCCCCCCGCCGCGCCGCCCGATACCAGGGATGCGCCGATCGACCGTCAAGGACATGCTGACCGAACGGCAGTTGGAGATCGTGGCGACCACTGGACGGAGGCCGGTTCAGCATGCAGCAGCCGGAAGCCGATCGCCGGGATTCAATTCCTCGGCGCAAGCCGGCGTTTCACGATCAATGCCAACGGCACTGTGAAGAAGAAGTGCGACGTGAAGCCACCGATGATCACGACCGGGTCATAGTAGTTCGGGTGATTGTCCGATGCGATCATGATCGCGACGTGCATGACGATCCATGCGACCATGGCGTAGAAGAGTGCAACCAGCGTTGCTTGGATTCACGAGCGCGCCGGCGCAGACTACCGGCACATTGACCGAGCCGATCGTCGCCTTCACCGTCCCCTTGGCATGGCGTGCCCGCGCGAACACCGGGAAGTTCATCGAGCGCAGTTCCTTCACGTCACGCACGCCGCCATCGATCACCAGTCCGGCACAGCCGCGGGCCTGGAACGAGGTGGCGAGCAGGTCGCCGAAGAAGCCGTCGACGTTGTCCGTCGTGCAGGCCGCGACCACCACGTCGCCCGGCTGGATCTGCTCGGCGGCGACATGGAACATCCAGTTGTCACCGGGCTGCAGCAGCACGGTCAAGGCCGGCCCGCAAGCGTAGGCGCCGTCGTAGATCGGATGCAGCACGGGCCGCGCCAGGCCGATGCGGGCCATGGCTTCATGCACGGTGGCGACGCCGAAGCCCTTCAGTGCTTCGACGGCCTCGCGCGGCGGACGCGGGATGTTGCGCTTGACGATGCCGAGGGGGTTGCTCATTCGGTGGCTCCTTGTGTTGACATGGGGGCCTGGCGAGCGCGCAGTGCGGCGTCGAGGCGCGGGTAGATGCGGCGTGCATTGCCTTCGAAGATCTGCTGGCGCTGCCTGCTGGACGTGCTGGCCTCGCTGTACGACGGCATGGGGCTTGTCGACCGGCAAATTGCGCTGCGGCGCCAGCAACTGGACGAGGCGCGCAGGCTGTCGGGGCACAACAGCGACGACAGCGTGTCCGCCATGGCCCAGCTGGCGGACGCGCTCGCCACGGCCGAGCAGCGATCGGAAGCGGCCTCGCTGCTGCGCGAGGCCGCCGCCATGCTCGACGCTCGAAGCGACGACAACTCTCGGACGCGTTTTTGGGTCGACCTCATGCAGGCATCGCTCGATCGCCGAGGCGACCCCGCGCATGGGCTGGCGGCCACGGAGCGCGCACTCGCGATCGCCAAAAGGTGCCCGCCCGACGCTGCCTTGCTGCGGACGCTTCAGGTTCGCGGCGAAAGCGCGGTTTTCGTCGGCGAGTACGAACAAGCCCGTCAGGCCTTTGCGGAAAAGGTGCGCATCAGTGAGGAACGCGCACCACTAGGCGCGAATGACCTTTGCGAGACCTACGGGAGTCTCGCGGACGCGTTGCTTGGATTCTGAGCTGGATCTGGCCGCGTTGGGCATTCGGGCCTACGCGCTGACCCAACTCGGCCGGCTCGGCGAGGCTCGCGCTTTGCTGGATCGATCACGTTCACTGCTGAGGCAGGCGAGCGGGAAGCTCTCGCCCTTCTGGACCGCTCCGCCGAGCGAGCCTGGCTGGTGGCGACCGGCCGTGCCGGCGAAGCGTTGTCTGGGTTTCAAGCGGCATGGCTCGCATTGGCCGAGGCGCGCGGTGCGCTCGGCGACCCACGCGCCGGGGACGCGCAAGAGCAGGCGCATCGCATTCAGACCGAGTCGACCGCTCATCCCTTGACTTACTCACGAGTCCGTAAGGTAGGGGACAAAGTTTGAACCGGACAGGCAGGCAATGTGAGGCCAAAAAAAGCTTGAGCCGTGCCGTCGCCCACTCGATTTCGGCGACGGCCTTGTCGCCAAAGAAGCTCGGCGTTTCCCTCGACGCGAAGCGACAAATCGCGACAGACCTGCCTGGGTGAAGGAGAAGAAGGCGCAAGGATAAACATCGCAAACCAATGCGGCCGTTCGGCGGCCGCAAATTGTGTTGGCAGCGATGTCCATCGGCGGTCTCTCGCCTCGTTCAGTGATGTAGCAGGTACTGCGAAGCGCGCAGTCCCGATCGTCACTTCACTACGGAGTTGCCATGCCCAGTTCTGTCGGGCCCACCTCGGGCCGTCGTCCCATCCGTGTCCGCTGCGTGTGGGGCGCAATCTTGTCGCTGACGAGCGTTTGGGCACATGCCGGCGACTTCAGCGTCGGCGCCGGTGCCGGCCTCGTCCGGGGCAAGACTGATTGTGTCGATGGCTACGCCTGCGAGCACGGCAGCACGCACGCGAAGCTGTTCGTGGGCTACCGCGTCACGGACGGCATCGAGCTCCAGGCCGTGTTCTTCGACGGCGGCAAGTTCGACGGCGGTGACACCAGCCCGCTCGGAACCGCGTTCGGCGGGCGCTTCAAGGTCGACGGCATCGGCCTCGCGGCAGGCTATCGATGGTCGTTCATGCCCGGCTGGTCGCTCAAGAGCCAGCTTGGCCTGGCCAGTGTGCGCACGCGATTCGACTACGCCGCGCCGTTCTCGGGCGAGGTGAGCGAGTCCACGACGCAGCCGCTGATCGGTGCGAGCGTGGGCTATGACCTCACCCCGAACTGGCGCTTGTCGGTCGACTACGACGCAACGCGGTTCAAGGTTCACACCACGCGCGGCTCATTGCAAATGCTCGGCGCCTCGGCGCAGTACACGTTCTGAACAGGGCCCCACCATGTCGAGTCTCCTGATGCCTAAGTTCTCTTCGTCTCTTGTGCCCTCGTGGGTCATCAAACTGCGCGCCGCATCGGCTGCGCTGCTGTGCGTCCTGGCAGCCGGCTGTGGCGGCAGCGCCGACGCGCCGCCGCCGCCCGAGGGCGCGCAGACCGCGGCGGCGCCCGTCATCACGCAACAACCGGTACCGCTCTCGGTGACCGTCGGGCAGCCGGCAACCTTCACCGTGGCCGCCACGGGCACCGCACCGCTCGCGTATCAGTGGCAGCGCAACGGCACCGCCATCGACGGGGCGACCAATACCACGTACGCGCTCGCATCGGTGGCCGTCGGTGACAGCGGCGCGGTGTTCCGCGCGGTCGTCAGCAACGCAGCGGGCAGTGCGACCAGCAACGACGCAACGCTCACCGTCACCACCGCCGAGCCGGTGCTGACCGTCACGCAGCAGCCGGCCGATGCGTCGGTGGTCGCAGGCTCGACAGCGAGCTTCAGCGTGGCCGCGACCTGCAGCAGCGGCACGCTGAACATCCAGTGGCAGCGCCTGAGTGGTGCGACCTTCGCCGACGTTGCCGGCGCAAGCGGCGCCGCCTACTCGCTGACCCCGGCGATCAACGACAACAGCGCCCAGTTCCGCGCCAACCTCTCGTGCAGCGGGCAGAGCGTCACGCCGAGCAGTACGGCGACGCTGACCGTCACGGCGCCGGCGTCGGGCGGGATCCTGTCGCAAGTCGTGCCGACGGGTCTGCGCACTCAGGCCGACATCTCGGACACCGCCGGGATCGTGCGCGAGCCGTCGGGCAGCTTCGCGTTCACGGCCGGCACCACGATCCGTCGCCTGTCGGCCGACCTCTCGACGATCACGTTGATTGCCGTCGAGCGTCGATGCGGTGTCCGTGCTCGAGCCGGCAATCAACGTGATCGTCGAGAGGTCGGCCGACAGGCGACGGATCGTGGTGCCGGCCG
>Ga0105240_10002797_pt1 | contig 27581 bp, 24 predicted proteins | sample KBSC54metaG_FD_80426 | JGI IMG/M metagenome (GOLD analysis project Ga0105240, IMG submission 80426) | Corn rhizosphere microbial communities from Kellogg Biological Station, Michigan, USA - KBS C5-4 metaG | ecosystem: Host-associated > Plants > Roots > Rhizosphere > Soil | place: Michigan, USA... | reverse complement strand
GGCGGCGCGGCGGCGCTGAAGGGCCTTTCCGCCCCGGGCGGGGTGACCGTCGTCGCCGACAGCGCGACGCTGGGGGGCGCCATCAACACCGCCGACCTCTCGGTCAGGACCAACGGCGCGCTCACCAGCAACGCCGACCTTGCGGCGACCCACAGCGTGACGCTGAGCGCCGGCGGCGCCGCGGCGCTGAAGGGGCTTTCCGCGCCGGGCGCGGTTTCCGTGGCGGCCAGCAGCGTGACGCTCAACGGCGCCGTCAGCGCGGGCGACCTCTCGGTCCGGGCCAGCGGGGCGCTCGCCAGCAATGTCGACCTTTCGGCGACGAACAGCCTGACGCTGAGCGCCGGCGGCGCGGCGACCCTGAAGGGCCTTTCCTCGCCCGGCGCGGTGAACGTTTCGGCGAACGACCTGACCCTGGCCGGCAGCGTGTCGGCGGGCGACCTGACCCTCAAGGCCGCGGGCGCGCTGAACGCCGGCGGCGACCTGACCGCCCACAGCGTCGCGCTCAGCGCGGGCGGCCTCGCCAGCCTGAACGGGGTGACCAGCTCGGGCGCGGTGGACATCGTCGCGGGCGACCTGGCGCTGGGCGGCGCGCTCTCCGGGACCACCGTGCAGATCGAGTCCGCCAACGGCGCGCTTCGGGTCGGCGGCTCGGCCAGCGACGGCGCGCCGGCGTCGGGCCTCTGGCTCGACAACGCCGAGTTCGGCCGCATCCACGCGAGCGGCCAGCTCAATCTCTACGCCGGCCCGACCGGCGGCAGCGCGCGCGGCGACCTGACCCTCCTGGCCCTCGACGTGAACCCCCAGGCGACGCCCAAGGTGAACTTCCTGGTGGGCGGCGGGCATGACGCGCTGGTGCAGTGGATCGTTGCGCCGACCGCCGCGGGCGGCGTGGTGCACATCGGCGACAGCAGCGACACCTCCTGGCGCCCGGCCTCGATCCTGGTCAGTGGCGCGCTCGGCGCGGCGACCTTCCGGAACGGCGCCTACTCCAACGTCCGCGCCTTCGACGACGTGCGCCTGTTCGCGACCCAGGACATCATCATCGGCTCCGACCGCTTCATCGGCCTGATCCAGTCGGCCGCCATCGCGGACATCGACGTCGGCCGCAATAAGCCCGCCGGTGTCGCCCCCACGGCGGCCGAGCAGAACCGCGTGCTGATCGCCACCGGCCTCCTGGAGCTCTCCGCGCCCGGCAAGGTGGTCTCGCAGGACACCTCGCCGACGGTCGCCCAATCCGTGGGCCTGTTCCTGAACGGCAAGACGGCGCCCGAACTGATCCTCGATCCGCCGCAGCTCGTCGACCTCTACGGCGCCTTCCTGAATTCGGCCGGCGTGCTGGTCTCCAGCTTCTCCGGCGGCGGCGGGGTGCCGGTGGCGATCGTCGATGCGGCCGGGAACCCCACCTCCGCCCCGCTGGGTGCGGTCTACCGGTTCAACAGCTGCGCGGTCGGCACCAACCAGTGCTCGGCGGTGGCGAGCGTGACCAGCAACCTGCAGCAGAACAATCCCGTGCCGGCGACCACGACCGCGCCGCCGATCGGCTCCGACCTCGGCAGCGAGGCGGAGAGCGGCGGCGGCGGTTCGGACAGCGGCGGCGCGGCCGAGGCCGGCGGCTCCGGCGGTGGCGGCGGTCGCAGCGGCTCGCGCACCAACGACCGCAATGCACCTCCCTCGCTGCTCAATTCGGGGTCCGGAGCGTCCGACGAGCTGCTCATCGAGCCGGTGGTGGCCGGCGCAGGCAGCGAGGAGATCTGGCGCAAGCGCGACGCCGACGCCCCGGCCGACGCCCAGCCTCAGCCGGGGGCCAAGCCCGAGACCAAGCCATGACGGCCCGGCGCGCCGCGGCGGTGCTCGGCGCGGCCCTGGCCCTGCTGGGCTGGGCCGGTGAGGGCCAAGCCCAGACCCGCGCCGACCTGATCCCGCTCGGCCGCAGCGCCGCCAGCGGCGCGGTTTGCGAGGCGGTGCGCGACTACGACGACCCGGTGGTGCAGGCCCAGGGCCGCCGCGGCTGGAACGTCCGCTGCCGCGGCTGGGACGTGAGCCTCGGCCGCCTCTACGTCTTGCCCGGCCCGGCCAGCGAATCCGCCTGGGGCCAGGCGCTGGCGTCGCGCGCCACCTGCGCGGCCCCGAAGACCGAGGCCCTGGCCGGCGTGGGCTCCGTCACCCGCCGGCCCTGCCGCGCGGCCGGCAGCAACGCCACCTACCTGAGCTATGGCGTCCACAAGGGCCGCACGCTGTTCGCCGCCGAGGGCGCGAGCCAAATCGCCGACGTCCTGGAGACCGGGCTGAAGGTGGTCGCCGGCGGGGCGCGGCCGCCGAAGATCGCCGACGTCCAGGTCTCCGCGGCCAGCGCCGAGATCGCCGCCGACTTCGGGGGCGCGACCGGCGGCCTCGCCCGCGCCCAGGCCGCCGCGGCCGCCGACCCGGCCCGCCTGCGCGCGCGGGCCTATGTGCAGAACAACGAGTGGCGCTTCGACCTGGCGGAGACCGATTTCCAGGCGCTGGCCGCCGACGCCCAGGCCCGCAACGCCCCGGCCCGCGAGCAGGGCGAGGCGATGCTGAACCTCGCCTTGAACATCTCCAACAATGGCCGCTTCGGCGAGGCCGACCGCTGGTTCGCCGAGGCCCAGGCGCAGGTCGACCGCGCCGACGACCCGGTGCTCGCCGCCCAGGCGCTCGGCTACCGGGCGCTGCACCTGCGCAACCAGGGCCGTTTCGCCGATGCGGTGAAGGCCGGGCGCGAGGCGCTGCAGGCCCGCGCCCAGGCGCGCGCGGTGCGCGGCCTGACGCCCAAGGGCCCGACTCTCGTCGCCACCAGCCGCGGCGAGGTGGCCATCGGCGCCGACCTGGCGCATGCGCTGAACAGCCGCTCCGGCGGCCGGGACCTGATGGGCGTCGGCGCGACGCCGGTCGCCGACCAGCTGATCGTGCAGGACGCCCAGGCCTGGGAGGTGATCGGCTCGTCCCTCGCCGCCCAGGGCGACGCGGCGGGCGCGCGCGAGGCGCTGGGCCAGGCCAATCGCCAGCTCGCCGCGGCCGTCGCCGACGGGGCGCTGAACGTCTGGCTGCGCAGCCGGGTGGAAGCCGACCTCGCCGACCTCGACATGGCCGCCGGCCAGCCGGGCCCCGCGGCGGACAAGCTCGCCATTTCCATCCAGATCCTGCGCGCGCGCCATGCCGGCACCGCGACCGAGGGCGGCCTCCTGCTGCAGCTCGGCCGCGCCCAGATGCGGGCTGGCCGCGACGAGGCGGCGCTGGCCAGCTTCGGCCGCGCCTTCACCCTGTTCCAGGGCCAGCGCGGCTCGCTGGGCGCCTCAGCCGACGAGGCCGCGCCCTACTTCGACCTGCTGCTGGCCAAGATCGCCAGCGATCCGGCCAAGGCCGACGACTATCGCGCGCGCTTCTTCTCGGCCGCCGAGAGCGTGGTCTCCAACGCCACCGCCCAGACGGTCTCCAAGCTCGCCGCCCGCGTGGCCTCCGGCGACGGGGCGATCACCGGCCTGGTCAGGGCGCTGGACGACACCAAGCGCGAGCTGCGCGCCACCGAGGCCCGCGTCGCCAACCTGCAGGCCCAGAACGCCTATGGCGGCGAGGCCAGGACGACCCTGGACGCCCAGTTGAAGAGCCTGCAGCAGCAGTCCGACACCCTGGAAGCGCAGCTCCTCGCGGCCAATCCCCGCTACGCCCAGCTGGTCGCGGCCACCGCCGCCCTGCCGGACCTGCAGAAGGCCCTGAGGACGGACGAGGTCTATGTGAAGATCGTGCTCCTCGGCGGTCGCGGGTACGGCGTGCTGGTCTCCCAGACGTCGGCCAAGCCCTATCGGCTCGACCTGTCGCGCGACCAGGCCGCCGCGGCGGTTCGGGCGATCCGCGCCGCCTTCGAGGCCGGCGACACTCTGCCGGCTTTCGACGTGGCTCGGTCCTACGCCCTCTTCCAGCGGCTGTTCGGCCCGGTGCGGGCGGAGGTGCTTGGCGCCAGGCACCTGATCTACGAGCCGGACGGCGCCCTGATCTCCCTGCCGGTGGCGACCCTGGTCGCCGCCGACCCCGCCCCGCTGCTCGCCGGCCTCGCGTCCGGCAAGGAGCCCGACTACCGCAAGGTCGCCTGGCTGGGCGCGCGGCTGGACTCCTCGCTGGTGCTTTCGGCGCCCAGCTTCCTGCAGTCTAGGGCCTTCAGCCCCTCGCGCGCCCACAAGCCCTTCCTGGCCTTCGCCGACCCGGCCAGCGCCAAGTCGGAGCCGCGCGCCTACGCCTCGGTGCTGCGCCGCTCCGGCGTGATCGCCGGCGGCGCGGGCGCCAACGTCTGCGAAGGCACGCGCCAGGCGCTGCTGCGCCTCCCTGAGCTGCCCGACACCGCCGACGAGGTCCGCAAGGTGGGCGCGAACTTCCAGGGCGCCGGCGAGAACCTGCTGATCGGCAAGACGTTCACCGACGAGGCGGTCAAGAGCCGCGCCGACCTGGCGGATTTCAAGGTGCTCTATTTCGCGACCCATGGCCTCCTGCCGCAGCCCTCGGCCTGCCTGCCTGAACCGGCGCTGGTCACCTCGGTGGGCGACGGGGCCGACAGCGACGGCCTGCTGGACGCCAGCGAAATCCTCGACCTGAAGCTCGACGCCGACCTCGTGGTGCTGTCGGCCTGCGACACCGGCGGCGCCGGTTCGGAGGGCAGCGACCTGACCGGCCTGCAGGGCGGCGGCGAGGCGCTCGGCGGCCTGACGCGGGCGGTGATCTACGCCGGCGGCCGGGCGCTGGTGGTCTCCCACTGGTCGGTGGATTCCGCGGCCACCGTGCGGCTGATGACCGGCCTCTTCTCCTCCCACGCCCCCAGCGAGGCCGAGGCGCTGCAGACGGCGCAGGTCGCCCTGCAGCAGAGCACGGACTGGTCGCACCCCTACTTCTGGGCGCCCTTCACCATCGTTGGCGACGGCGCGCGCGCCCTGCCCTCGGCCGGCGCCCCCGCGGCCGCCCAGCCCTAGCGGAGCGGGCGATTCCCGCGGCCCAACCCGCCAACGCCGCGATCCGCCTGGATCGCCAGACCCTCAGCGCGGCCGGCGAGGGCTTCCTGCGCGGCTTCCTGGCTCACGCCGACGTCGAGCGGTTCTATCTCTGGAACGCCGAGGACCGACCGCTCGCCGAGCTGGAGGCCCTCGTGGCGCGGCTTGGGCCGCCGGGGCGGCCGGTGCGCTGGATCGAGGCCGCGGACCGCGGGGCGCTGGCGCAGGCCGGCGCCGTGCGCCTCGGCTCGCCGGCCCTGCAGGGGGAGGCCTGGGCCCGCCGCGCCGGCGGGGCGACCCGCTATTCCCTGACCGGCCTCGCCGAGGGGTTGGCGCAGCGCGAGGTGATGGCCGAACTCGCCGCCCTGCTGGTCGCGCCGCTGGAGCCCTGGGACGCGCTCGTCTGCACGTCACTGGCGGCCCAGAAGGCAGTCGAGGCCCAGCTCGCCGCCGTGGCGCATCACCTGAAGACCCGCTTCGAGGCCGCCCGCATCCCGCCGGCGGTGCTGGTGACCATCCCGCAGGGCGTCCACACCGCAAGCTTCGCCTTCGATCCCGAGGCGCGCCGGCGCTGGCGCGAGGCCCTCGGCGTGCCCGCCGACGCCGCCGCGGTGCTGCACATCGCCGACGAGCGTCCAACGGCCGGGAACCCCGTCCCCATGGCGCTTGCGCTGCAGCAGGCCGCGCGTCGCGTCGGCCAGCCGCTCTACGCAATCTTCTGCGGGGACATTGCCGACGCCGGCTTCCGCAAGGCCGCCGCCGGCCTCTGCCCCGAGGTCCATCTGCGCTTCGTGGCTTCGGCGGATGTGCGGGCCCATGGCCCGATCTGGTCGGCCGCGGACGTCTTCCTCTCGCTCACCGACAGCCTCGAGGAGAGTTTCGGCCGCAGGGTCGCCGAGGCCATGGCCGCGGGCCTGCCCTCGGTGGTCTCCGACTGGGACGGCCATCGCACCAGCATTCGTCACGGGACGGACGGCTTCCGTGTACGGACGACCGTGCCCCGGCCCGGGCTCGGCGCGGATTTGGCGTTCCGCTACGCCCACGGCCTCGCCGACGCCCAGGCCTACATGGCGGCCCAGACCCAGTTCACCGCCGTCGACCTGGAGCAGGCCGGCGAGGCCCTGGCGGCGCTGATCAGGAACCCTGAGCTGCGCGGCAACATGGGCGCGGCGGCGCAGGCGCGGGCGCAGGCCGTCTTCGACTGGAAGGCGATCGTGCCGCAACACCAGGCGCTCTGGGCCGAACTCGCCCGCCGCCGCCAGGCCGCTCCGCCGCAGCCGCCCCGCAGCGGCGGCGACAACCCCTGGGGCCTCGACCCCTTCCACATGTTCGCGGCCTTCGCCACCCACGCGCTCGCCCCCGCCGACACGGTGCAGCTGACCCGCGCCTATCCCCCCGCGGACCTCGCCGCCCTGATGGCCGCTCCGGCCGTCCGCGGGGCCGATCCGCGCCTGCCGACGCTGGACCAGACCAAGGCCCTGGTGGCGGCGCTGTCGCAGGACCGGCCCGCCGCGGTCGGGCCCCTCCTGGCGGCCTTTCCCGCCGATCAGCGGCCGGTGCTGGAGCGCGGCCTGGTGTGGCTGGCGAAGTACGGATTGCTGCGCATCGCGGCGCGCCCGGCGAAGGGCTGACGACTGGTCCCGGGCTTGCGTCGAGGCCAAGCGCTACTGTCGGCCGTACCTTTGTGGTACAGGTTAACGATCAAGCTTCACCGTATTCGCGCGGTGGTTGCATGGAAGGTTATTCATATGCGTCGCATCCTGATCGGCGTGATTGTCGCGGGCGGACTTGCCCGCGCGGCCCACGCCAGCGACTATATCGTGGTCAACTCCACCGATCCGGGCGTGAAGCGCGGCCTGGCGCTGGACGCCGGCATGCGCGTGCCGGTCGCGGCGGGCAAGACGCTGACGGTGATGCGCACCTCGGGCGAAGTCACCACACTGCAGGCGGGCCCGAGCGGCGTCGTCCTGCCCGGCGCGCGCGTGGCGCAGGCCGACAGCGCCCGCTTCGACAGCCTCAAGGCCCTGATCGATCCGCCGCCGCAGGGCCGCACCTTCGGGGCGCGCCGCGGCGGCTTCTGCCCGCCGGCGGCCAGCGCCGTCACGCTGGACGACATCCTGAAGCTCGCCGACACCTCAGGTTGCAAGGCCGAGGCGCGCGAGGCGCTCGAGGCCTACATCGCCAAGGCCAACCGCTAGGGCAATTCCGGACCCGCGGCCAGCTGAGCGGCGCCTGCGCGCCCCGGCGTTTTTTGTGATCCGCATCGCCGGCATCCGATAAGGATTGGCCAGCCCTGAGTCCTCCGGGAAAGGCCCTCCATGACCGCCCTGGCCTGGCTGCTGTTCAGCCTGACGGTTCTGCTCGACGTCTTGGGCCAGACGGCGTTCAAGCTGGGCCTCGACGGCCTGGCCGAGGGGATCGAGGGCGCGGCGTTCTGGCGCGGCGTGGCGACCAGCCCGTGGATCGCCGCCGGCTTCCTGGGCTACTGCGTCGAGGCGGTGAGCTGGATGTACGTCCTGGGCCACGCGCCGCTCTCCATCGTCGGGCCCATGGCGGCGCTCTCCTACGTCGGCGCGGTCCTGACCGGGCGGCTGTTCCTTGGCGAGCGGCCGCGGGCGCGGCGCTGGATCGGCGCGGGCCTGGTCACCCTCGGCGCCGGCCTGGTGGGCGCGAGCCTTGGTTGAGCTCCCGCCGCCGGCGCGCCCGGGCAAGGCCCGCGGCCTGACCGCGGCCATCGCCGGCTGGCTGCTGTTCATCGCCGTGGAGACCGCCATCCAGGTGGCCTTCAAATATGCCGGCGCGACGCTCGACGACCGCGCGGGCCTGGCGCATCTCGCCGCCCATGCGCTCGCCACGCCGGTGGTGCTGCTGGGCTTCGGGCTCTACTTCTGCGGCTTCCTGATCTGGCTGACGATCCTCAAGGAGGTGGACTTAGGCCGCGCCTTCCCGATGACCTCGATCGTCTATGTGACCACGCTCGCCTGCGCGGTCGTCCTGTTCCACGAGGCGCTCAATCCGACCCGCATCGCCGGGGTGGCGGTGATCGCGCTCGGCGTCGCCCTGCTGGCCTCGGACACGGGGTCGCAGGCGCCCCCGCAGGACGCGTCCTGAGCTGCGGCGCTGTTGCGACCGCAACGTCATCAAGGGCATGATCGCGCCGCCTCAGAGACCTTGAAGCCTTGCCGTCACCCGCCGCCTCACGCCCACTCTTCCGCACCAGCGCCTGGGATGCGCTGCCCGCGGCCCTGGCGGTCGTCCAGCTCGCCCTGGCGCTGGGCCTCTACGCCGCCTGGCCCGGCCTCTCCTGGGCCGCGCGGCTGGGCTGGCTCGCGCTCTACGCCTTCAGCGTCGGCTGGAACCTGAACTCCATCGCCCACAACTTCATCCACAACCCGTTCTTCGCCTCGGAGCGGCTGAACCGGCTGATGAGCCTGGTCATCACGCTGGCCCTGCTCTCGCCGCAGACCATGTACCGCTACGTCCACCTGAGGCATCACGCCGGCAACGCCGACCGGCCGGACGCCAAGGGCGAGACCATCGACCCGCTGTCGATCTACCGGCACGGCCACGAGGGCAGGCCCGAGCCGATGCTGCCCTACGTCTTCCTGGAGTTCTTCCGCGGCGAGGCGCCCTTCGAGCTCGCCCGGCGGATCGGCGAGAAGCGGCCGCGCGACGCGCGCGCCGCCCGGTTCGAGTTCTGGGCGGTGATCGCTGTCTACGGCGCCCTCCTGGTCGCCGGGATTTTCACCGGCCGCTGGGCCTTCGTCCCGGCGATGGTGGTCGCGAGCTACCTCGGCCAGTGCGTCTCCAACCTGAACGGCTACTACGAACACCTGGGCGGGAACCCCGACAAGCCCATCGCCTGGGGCGTCTCCACCTATGGCCGGCTCTACAACTGGGTGTTCCTCTACAACGGCTACCACGCCGAGCATCACTACCGGCCCAAGGTGCACTGGACGCAGATGACCGCCCTGCACCGGCAGATCGCCGACGAACAGCGGCGGGAAGGCGTGACGGTGATCCGCCCGGCTCATTTCCTGGGCTTCCTGGAGCCGCGCAACCGCCACATCCCTACTGCGCGCCGGCCCAAGGCTCAGCGTCCCTCCGCCAGCGCCCCGGTGTCGCCATGAGCCGCCTGGCGGCGGCCCGGGCCCGGCCGCGGGCGCATGCGGGGCTGTTCCGCTACTCCGCCTGGGACGCCATCCCCGCGGCCCTGGTCTTCGTCCACATCGGGCTCCTGCTGGCCTTCTTCGTGGCCTGGCCGGCGCTGACCTGGCCCGAGCGGCTGGCCGGCGCGGCGCTCTACGGGCTCGCCATCGGCTGGAGCCTGGACTCGGTCTCGCACAACTTCATCCACAATCCGTTCTTCGCCTGGGAGCCCTTGAACCGGCTGACCAGCCTGCTCCTCACCCTTTCGCTCGGCACGCCGCAGACGATGTACAAGTACGTCCACATGCGTCACCACGCCGGCAACTCCGACCGGATCGGCGCGGACGGAACGACCGTCGATCCGATCTCGCTCTATCAGTACGGCCACGACGGCAAGATCGAGCCCGTCTGGTCCTATGTGTTCAAGCAGTTCTGGCGCGACGCCGGGCCGTTCACCGTCGCCCGCGCCATCCGCGCGCGGCGGCCGAAGGAGGCGCGCCAGGCGCTGCAGGAGTTCTGGGCGATCGTCGGGGTCTACGGCCTGCTGCTGGTCCTCAACTGGCGGTTTGTGCTGCTGCTCGCGCCCTTCTACTACCTCGGCCACTGCCTCTCGTTCCTGATCGCCTGGTACGAACACGCCGGCGCCGACCCGGACCAGCCGATCGCCACCGGGGTCTCGACCTACGAGCCGGTCTACAACTGGGCGTTCCTGAACAACGGCTACCACGCCGAGCACCACCACCGGCCGAAGGTCCACTGGACGCGGATGCGCACGCTTCGCGAGGAGACCCGCGCCGACCAGGCCGCGGCGGGGGTTCGCACCCTGAGCTGCGCCCACTTCCTGGGCTTCCTCGACCGCAAGGCCGCCGCGGTGCCGACCGCCCGGCCGCCACGGCGCCGGGCTATGGCCGGCTAGGCTGGCCGCTGCCGGAAGGGGGCGGTTGCGCGGCCGCTGCGGCGGGCGGCCCATGTGGCGGGGCGGCGGCGCGCGGCGGTTGGCGGTTCGACTCCGCGCGCCCGGAATCCAGGTAGAGCGACTGACGCTGGCCGCAGGCCGCGAGCGCCGCGGCGGTCATCGCCAGCGTCAGCACCGCCAGGGTCGATCGACGCATTCCCAATCTCCAGAATGAGCCAATAGGAGTTACGCGATACTCGGGGGTCTAGGCGGCGGCGAAGGCCATGGAGACGTTCAGGCCGCCGAAGGCGAAGGCATTGAGCAGGGCGTGGCGCGCGGCGATCGGCCGGGCCTCGCCCACCACCAGATCGACGTCGCAGGTGGGGTCGGGCCCCAGGTAGTTGAGCACCGGCGGGGCGAGGCCCGCCCGCAGGGCCTGCAGGGCGATCACCGTCTGCAGGGCCGCAGAGCCGCCGATCAGGTGGCCGTGGCCGCTCTTGGTGGCGATCACCGGGCGCCGCGCGGCGGATCCTGCGAAGGCGGCGTTGAGCGCCGCGGCCTCGTTCTCGTCGTTGAGCGGGGTGCCGGTGCCGTGCGCGCTGATCAGCACCTCCTCCCGGTCCAGCAGGCCGCCCGCCGCGCAGGCCTGGCGGATCGCCGCGGCTGTGCCGTCCAGCGAAGGCTGGGTGATGTGGAAGGCGTCGGAGGTCATGCCCGCGCCCAGATACTCGCCGAGCACCGCCGCGCCGCGCGCCCGGGCCCGGTCCATGTCCTCCAGGACCAGCACCGCCCCGCCCTCGCCCATGACCATGCCGTCGCGGCCTTGCGAGAACGGCCGGCAGGTGGTTTCGGCCAGCGCATGGATCGCCTGCCAGCCAGCCATGCTGCCGGGCGTGGCGATGGCCTCGGAGCCGCCCGCGACCGCGACGTCGGCCAACCCCGTCTGGATCAGGCCGGCGCCCTGCACGATGGCGTGGGCCGAGGAGGCGCAGGCGCTGGAGGTGGCGAACACCGGGCCACGCACGCCGAACTGCATGGCCACCGCGCTCACCCCCCCGGAGACCATCACCTTGGGCACCATGGCCGGGTGCATGCGCTGCGACTTCATGCCGAAGAAGCGCTCGTAGCCCTTCTCCAGGGTTTCCTGCCCGCCCTGGCCGTGGCCGAGCACGATGGCGGTGCGCTCGCCGAGCACCGCGTCGCCGACCAGGCCCGCCTGGTCCAGGGCCTCGAAGGCGGCGCAGAGCGCGAAGAGGGCGAAGCGGTCGACGCTGGCGGAGATCTTGCGGCCGAGCCGCGCCTCCAGCGCCGCCTGGAAGCCGTCGGCGGCCAGGGCGGCGGGCAGGGTCACCGGCTCCGGCGCATGGGGTCCGGCGTCGAAGACGCGGGGTGCGATGCCGCCGCGACCCTCGTGGGCGGCTTCCCAGGTCGCCGCGGCGTTGCTTCCGAGGCCCGAGACCGCGCCATAGCCGGTCACCGCGATCCGGCGCGGGCCGCTCACGACTTGGCGGGCTCGCTGTTGATGCGCGCCATCAGGAAGTCGATCATCTCGCCCAGCGTCTCCATCTTCGGCATGTCCGCCTCCTCGATGACCACGCCATAGCGCTCCTCCAGCTCGAACAGCATGGTGATCACGTCGAGCGAGGAGATCCCCAGGTCGCCGAGCGTCGCCTCCCGGGTCAGCTTGTCGCGGTCGATGATCGCCTCGTCGGCGATAAGGTCGAGCAGTTCGGGTTCGGTGACGGTCATTGGAACGGTCCTGGGGTCGCGCCGACCCGATGGCAGGTGGGGCCGAGCGTGGGCGAGCAAATTTCGCACCGGCTGACGAGCGGATTGGGGCGCGTGTCGCCCAGGCGCGGGCCCGGCGCAAGCCTCATGCCGCGCCTCGCACCGGCACGGGATCGTCGGCCAGCCAGGGGGCGGCCAGGCGCAGGGCGCTGTTCACCAGCGGGCGGCGGTGGCGGAACAGCATCTCGGCGCCGATCAGCCGGCTGCCCAGCCGAAGCTTGGTGGCGTAGCCCGCCTGGCCTGAGCGATAGCGGGCGAGCCCGCGCTCCAGGCACAGGCGCACGTTGGTCAGCCAGCTCAGGAAATAGAGATCGTGGGCCGGCCCGCGCTCAGTCTCCATGCAGAAGAACTTGTCGAGCAGGGTCTCGCCGTCCTGCAGCAAGAGGTTGAAGCCGATCAGCTCGCCGTCGAGGAAATAGCAGGGGCAGAGCGCCCGCGCGCCCATCCTGGCCAGCACGCCGGTGAAATAGGCGGCGGTGAGCTCCTCGAACTGCAGGTGGGAGCGCGCGCGGGTCTGGCGGTAGAGCTCGAGCGCGCGATCCTCCAGGCCCGTCAGATCGTGGCGGAGCTCCATGCGGATGCGGTCCGAGCGGCGGAGCTTGCGGCGCAGGTCCTTGCGCGTGGCGCGGCTCAGCCGGGCCAGGTAGCCGTCGAGGTCGGCGAAGTCGATGGCCAGTTCGGCGGCCGGCATGCCGGGCGTGGGCTGGTAGCCGCGCGCCAGGGCCGCGGCGCGCAGGTCGGGATCGTCGGAGGGCGCGTCCTTGAGCGCCAGCAGCCAGTGGCCTTGCGACGCCGCCTCGTCCTCGAAGGCGGCCAGCAGCTCGCCGATCAGGTCCGCCCGCCGGGAGGCTCCGGGCGCGACGGCCAGGCCGATGGTTTCGGTGCAGGGCGATCCCAGCGACGCGAGGCTGAGCGTGAAGGCGCGCGGCGCCAACTTTCGCGTCGCCGCCACCAGCCGCCGCCCCGCCTCGGTCAGGGTGGTGTCCAGCGAATAGTCGGTGAGGAACCCCGGCGCGGCGGCCAAGGGGCGGCCGGCCTCGCTGACGAGGACATAGCGCCAGGCGAACCCCGGCAGGCCGGCCGCCTCGACCGCGGCCAGGTAGTCGAAGCCTTCCAGGCGCCCGGGCGCGCAGGCCTCCCAGGCCTCGCGGCCGATGTGGTGGATCGAGCTTTCGACGCGGGCCTCAAGCATCGGCGGGCTCGCGGCGGCGCGCGGCCGCGGCGGCCGGGGCGGCGGGCGCGCCGAAGAACTCCGCGGTGAGGTCCGCCACCAGGTCGCGCTGCTTGTCGACGTGGACCATGTGGTAGCAGTCGTCGAGCAGGTGCAAGGCGGTCGGACCGCCCAGGGCGCGCTGCAGGCGATAGGCGTTGCGCGGATCGCTCATGTCGTCGTCGCGCGCGTGCAGGATCAGGGTCGGCTGGCTGACCTGGCGCCCGACCCGGTCGACATGCTCGCAGAGGTCGTGCATCTCCCGCATCGCCCCGAAGGGCAGGCGGTCGAGCGCGCCGAGGATCACCGCGCCCTGGGCCTGGGCCGTGCCGTCGCGCAGGCGCTCGTCCTTCAGCCCGAAGGGATAGGGCTCCGCGAAGCTGATCCGCCGGACCAGCGGCAGGCCGGCGAAGGGCCGCATCAGCGGGGCCACGGGGCTGTACCAGCGCGGCATGTTCCAGCCGTCGTAGCGGTAGGTCATGGAATAGACCGCGGTGGCCGCGACCGCCGGCTCCTCGGCGGCCAGCGCCACGCCGAGCGCGCCGCCGACGCAGATGCCGGCGACATAGACCTGGTCGTGGTCGGCGCGCAGGCGGTGGAACTCCGCCCGCACCGTGCCCAGCCAGTCGCGCCAGCCGGTCTCGAGCAGGCTGGCCTCGTCGAAGCCGTGCCCGGCCAGCATGGGCGCGGACACCGAGAAGCCGCGGCGGTGCAGGCGCTTGGCCAGCACCTTCATCTCGCCGGGCGCGCCGGTCATGCCGTGCACAAGCAGCACCGCCTTGCCCAGGCTGCCGCGCAGCCGGAAGCTGAGGTCGCGGGGCGCGGCGGGCTTCTCTCCCTTCACGCGGCGAGGTCCGCGAAGAGGTCCAGCAGTCGCAGGTTCACCGCCTCGTTCAGCGCGCCCGCAGCCTGTGGCTCGGGGCGGCTCCACGGCTGGTCGAGCAGGGCCTCGCCCTGCTTCAGCACGCGGGCCACCGGGCCGCCGCCATAGACCGGCGCCGACCAGTCGCCAACCACGTCGGCCGCGACCACGCGGCGGCCGGCCGCCGCGGCGCGGATGGCGGCCACCAGGAAATCGACGCTGGCCGCGCCCTGGTCCCAGTTGGTCACTGCGCCCTCTGCGGCGAGCACGTCCTTGTCGATGGTCACGTAGAGCGCCTTCGTGGCGATCTCGGCCGCGAGGCGGGCGATGAAGGCCGCCTCGCCGAGCGCCGCGATGGTGGGCCAGCTGCGGCCCTCCAGCGCCACCTCGTCGCCGCCGTCCGGGGCGCGCCAGGCGTAGAGGTCGAGCCGTTCCTCGCCGATCAGGGCCAGGTCGCCGCGCCGCGACCCCTTGCGCCCGATGTCGCGGCTGCAGACGCCGATGGTGATCACCTTGGCGACGCCCGGCAGGCGCGCCGCCTCGCCCACCCAGGAGCCGCAGTGGCGGCCGCGGGCGTGGCGCACCCAGTCGGGGTGGTTGTCGAAGTGCAGCACGGTGAGCGGCTCCCCGGCCGCCGCGGCCGCGCGCTCGATCAAGAGCGAGGTCACGTGGTGGAAGTCGCCGGAGCCCGCGAACACCACGACGCCCTCCTCCGCCGGCTGGACGATTCCGGCCAGCCGCTCGCGCAGCTTCGCCAGGGTCGAGGCGTGGGCCCAGAGCCGCAGCGCGGGGCCCAGGTCGCGCGCGCCCAGCACCTGCCCGCCGTCCGCCCGCACCCGGCCGGTGAAGGATCCTTGGCGGTCCAGAGAATCGTCGAGCTCAAGGATCACCGGGCGCATCGGGTCAGTCGGGCGTGCAGCGGGCCAGGAGCTGGTCCAGCAAGACCAGCGCCAGGTCGATCTCCTGGGTGGTGATGTCCAGCGAGGGCGCCAGGGTGATGACGTTCTTGTGGTAGCCGCCGACGTTCAGGATCAGGCCCATCGGCTTGCCGCGCACCTGCAGGTCGCCCTTCAGCCCCTCGGCCACCATGCGGTCGAGGAGGGCCTTGTTGGGCGTGAAGCCGTCGGCCTCGCAGAGCTCGCAGCGCAGCGCCAGGCCCAGGCCGTCCACGTCGCCGATCTGCGGCCAGCGGGTCTGCAGGTCCTTCAGTCCCTCCAGGAAATAGGCGCCCTTCTCCGGCACCGTGCGCTCGTAGTCGCCTTCCGAGGCCATCCGCAGGGTCTCCAGCGCCACCGCCGTGCCCATGGGGTTGGCGTTGAAGGTGGAATGCGTCGACCCAGGCGGGAACACCTGCGGACTGATCAGCGCCTCGCGGGCCCAGATGCCCGACAGCGGGTTCAGGCCGTTGGTCACCGCCTTGCCGAAGATCAGCACGTCCGGCTTCACCCCGAAGTGCTCGATCGACCACAGTTTGCCGGTCCGGTAGACGCCCATCTGGACCTCGTCGACGACCATCAGGATGCCGTGGTCGTCGAGCACCTTCTTCAGGCCCGTGAAGAAGTTCTTCGGCGGGATGACGTAGCCGCCGGTGCCCTGGATCGGCTCGACGTAGAAGGCGGCGTATTCGGCCTCCTCGGCCTTGCGGTCGTAGACCCCGTGGAACTCGCTCTCGAACAGGCGGGCGAAGCTGCGCACGCACTGTTCGCCGTACTCCTCCTTGGTCATCCCCTTGGGGCCGCGGAAGGCGTAGGGGAACTCCACGAAGTGGGCGCGGTCGCCGAACTGGCCGAACCGGCGGCGGTAGCGATAGGACGAGGTGATCGACGAGGCGCCGAGGGTGCGGCCGTGGTAGCCGCCCTGGAAGGCGAACATCAGGCTCTTGCCGCCCTTGGCGTTGCGCACCAGCTTCAGGCTGTCCTCGACCGCCTGGGCGCCGCCGACGTTGAAGTGCACGCGCCCCTTGGTCCCGAACTTGGCCTCCGCGTCGCGGGCTATTAGGGCGGCCAGCTCGACCTTCTCGCGGTGCAGGTGCTGCGAGGCGACTTGCGGCAGATGGTCCAGCTGGCGATGCGCGGCCGCGTTCAGCCTGGGATTGGCGTAGCCGAAGTTGACCGTCGAATACCACATCTGCAGGTCGAGGAAGGCGCGGCCCTCGGCGTCGTACATGTACGAGCCTTCGCAGGTCTCGAAGAACTTCGGCTGGTCCAGGTAATGGACCGTGTCCCCCCACGAGCAATATTGCGCATCGAGCGCGCGAAGCTCGGTTTCGGTCAACGGGAGGGCGGGGGCATCGTACATCCAAAGGACTCCGCTACGGCTCAGCTTTCACAATGTCGGGTACCACGGACGGGCGATCGCCGACCAGCACCCCAAGGGTTCGTTGCACGTCGCGGAAGCTCTCGAACGGCAGGTAGGGGGCGCCGGTGGCCTCGGCGTTGGCGGCCAGGGCGCCCTTGGCGATGAGCACCTCGGCGCGCCCGGCGACACAGAAATCGGAGCGGCCGTCGCCGACGAAGATCACCGTGCCGTGCTCAGCGGCGGCGGCCGCGGCCGCGCACTTGCAGACGCCGGAGCCGTTGGCGCAGCCGCTCGCGCCGGTCGGGTGCTCCAGGCGCCAGGCGCCCGCCTCGCCCGCCAGCCGGTTGGCCAGCACCGGCAGGCGCTGCAGGCCGTGGCGGCTCAGGATGCGGTCGATGAAATAGTCGACACCGTTGCTGACCACGCTCACGCCGATGCCGCGCGCCTCGGCCCAGGCCACGAAGTCAGCGAATCCGGGATCGAGCTCCACCCCGTCGAGCACCGCGTCGAGGTCGGCCGCCGACCCGCGGATCTGTTCCACTTGCCCCCGCATGCACTCAGCCCCCGAAAGACGTCCGGCCTCCCATTCCGCCTGCAAGGCGCGCCATTCCGGTTCGGCAAGCGCTTCAAGCACGAGATCGGTGGAGTCCCGCCGGGTGATCGTGCCGTCGAAATCGCAGATGACACGCATCACAAGCCGCTTACCACGGGGGGCGCGATCGGGCGCGACTGCCCTCCCCTCGGTCATCGACGCCGCCGGGCGACATCATCCTCATACCAACGTCGCCAATAGGGCGCCCGGGTTTCCGTACATTTCAGCCCCGACGGGAAGCCGTTGTCCGGTCTCCATCAAAGGGGGTTACTTCAGGAACGCAAGGGGCTAGGGCGCCGCAGCGGCGGGCGTATGACTTCCGCCGTCTGACCGGCTCGTTCATCGGCAGTTCAGCGCCGCCCTGGAAACCTTGCGACAAGCCGGGGGAATTCAGTGGCTGGAGGAAGTCTCGTGGCTCGTCGTTCCGCGTTCCCTGGATTCGCGCCGTCGCCCTGGGCCGTCGGCCTGCTGGTGCTCAGCACCGCCTTTGCCGGCCTGTCCGTGGCGCTCTTCGTCCTGCACGTGTCCACCGGCTACTCGCCGCTCTAGGACGGCGGGGGCGGCGACGGCGCTAGAGCTTGTGGAACCGGCGGCCGCCCGGCAGGATCGATCCCGAAGCGAAGGGAGGAAGGTCCTTGTCAGGCGCCGTCGGGCTGGCAGCCCCCGTGACCGATCTCGACCAGGCCCGCCGGGACCTCGACCGGCTGGGCTACTGCATCGTCCCCGGCGTGCTTTCCCCGAGCGAAGTGGCGGCCCTGAAGGCGCGGCTCGTGGAACAGGCCGAGGGCGAACGCGCCCGCGGGGTCGCCTTCCACGACGGCGGGCCCGCGCGGCCCAACCAGCGGGTCTGGATGCTGCTCAACAAGGGCAAGCTGTTCCGCGACCTGATGCTGCACCCGATCGTCGAGGCGCTGATGGGCCACCTGCTGGGCCCCGATTTCCTGCTGTCTAGCCTCACCGCCAATATCGCCCGGCCGGGCGGCGAGCCCATGGTGCTGCACACCGACCAGGGCTACGTCGGCTTCTGGACGCCCAGGCCGGTGGTCGGCAACATCGCCTGGATGCTGGACGACTTCACCGAGGCCAACGGCGGGACACGCCTGGTCCCGGCCAGCCACCTGAACGCCCAGGCGACGCCGCGCTCCTCGGCCTTCGTCCCTGACGAGCCGGCCAACATGCCGACGCCTGAGGACACCATCGGCGCGGAGGGCCCGGCCGGCGCCGTCCTCTGCTTCGACGGTCGCATCTGGCACGGCACCGGCGCCAATCGCAGCGATCAGCCGCGCCATGCGCTCTTGAGCTACCACTGCCGCCCGTTCATCCGGCAGCAGGAGAACTTCGTCCTAGGCCTCGATCCGCAGGTCCGCGCGGCCGAGCGCCCGGCGCTGCTCAACCGCCTGGGCTTCGCCACCTGGGCCGGGCTGGGGCGTGTGGAGAGCCCAAGGCCCGCCACCCCGCTGTTCGTCACGCCCGGCGCGGTGGGCCCGCTCGCGGCGGACGGCGCGCCGCTGGACCCGCTCGCGTGACGCCGCCGGGCGCAGGAGTTCGAGCCCTGCCGCGGCCTGCACACGGCGCCGGACCCGACCGGCCCGGCGGCCTCACGGCCGCAGAAAGGTAGAAGATGGCCACCATCACCGTGCCGGAGGCGCCCGGCGCCGCCAAGCTGCGCCGCGGACAGACCTCGCTCTGGACCCGCCTCGCCTATGGGGTCGGCAACGGGGCCATCGGGGTCAAGGACAACGGCTTCTCCTATTTCCTGCTGATGTTCTACAGCCAGGTGATCGGTCTGGACGCCCGGCTGGTGGGCCTGGCGCTCACCGTGGCCCTGGTGGTGGACGCCTTCGTCGACCCGCTGGTCGGCTACTGGTCGGACAACGTCCGCTCGCGCTTCGGGCGGCGACACCCCTTCATGTACGCCGCGGCGGCGCCGCTGGCGGGGCTCTACTTCATGCTGTGGAATCCGCCGACCGGCCTTCCGCAGCCGACACTCTTCGCCTTCCTGCTGGGCATGGCGGTCTCGATCCGCCTGTGCGTCTCGCTCTACCAGGTGCCCAGCAACGCGCTCGCCGCGGAGCTTACCCAGGACTACGACGAGCGCAGCACTCTGCTCTCCTTCCGGTCGTTCTTCTCCTGGACGATCGGCAACGCCATGTCGGTGATGATGTTCGCGGTGCTGTTCCCGCTGTTCGTCACCGCGACCATCCACAATGGCCAGTTCAATCGCGAGTCCTACCGGGTCTACGGCCTGATCGCCTCGGGCCTGCTGTTCGCCACGGTGATGATCTCGGCGCTCGGCACCCACTCGCGGATCCCGCACCTGAAGGCGCCGCCGCCGCAGCGCCGCCTGACCCCGGTCCGGATCTTCAAGGAGATCTTCGAGACCCTCTCGAACCGCTCCTTCATCGTGCTGTTCATCGCCACCGGCCTCGGCACGGTCGCCGCTGGCCTGGCCGCGCCGCTCGCCTTCTACTGGCTCACCTATTTCTGGCACTTCACCGCCCAGCAGAGCGGCTTTGTCACCATGGGGGTGTTCGCCTCGGCCTTCATCGGCTCGAGCCTGGCGCCCGTGGTCACCCGCCGGCTGGGCAAGAAGCGTGGCGCGATCGTCATCGGCCTGATCGCCTTCCTGGGCTCGCCCACGCCGATCGTGCTGAGGCTCGTGGGCATACTGCCCGACACCCGCTCGCCGATGATCTTCTGGTTCATTTTCTTCACGACCATGTTCGATGTCGCGCTGATCATCTGCTACCAGATCCTCTCCTATTCGATGATCGCCGACCTCGTGGAGCAGTCGGAGATCAAGACCGGGCGGCGCTCGGAAGGGGTCTTCGCCTCGGCGATCACCTTCACCGAGAAGGTGGTCAACGGCGTCGGCCTGATCATGGCGGGCTTCATCCTGACGTTGGCGGGGATCAAGACGGGCGCGGACGCCAGCCAGGTGACCCACGCGTCGCTCTGGCGGCTCGGGGAGATCTATGTGCCGACCATCCTGACGCTGTGGCTCAGCATGGTGGCGGTGATCGGGGCTTACGCCATCACCCGCGACAGCCACCAGGCCAACCTGCGCACCCTGGAAAGCCGCGGCGCCGTGCCCGGCGTCGACGAGGCCTGAGGGGGCGGACTGAAACCATGGCGCCGACGCGGCTGGACCCGGCCCACTCCGAGGCCCTGCGGGCGCACGCCCGCCTGGCCCAGGACGGCGCGCGCTTCGACGAGGCCGAGCACCTCTATCGCGCCGCGGTCGAGGCCGATCCCGGCTCGGCGCGCGTCCACCACGACCTGGGCGGCTTCTACAAGCTCCTGGGCCGGCTCGACGAGGCCGAGGCGAGCCTGCAGGCGGCCCACCGCCTCGCGCCCGGCGACGCCGTCACCCGCCACGCCCTGGGGATCGTGCTGCTGAGCCAAGGGCGCTACGCCGAGGGCTGGCCGCACTATGACGCTCGCCACGAGATCCCGGAGCTGGGGCTCGTCAAGCCGCGCCTGCCGTTCCCCGAATGGCGCGGCGAGGACCCGGCCGGAAGGCGGCTGCTGATCTTCCCGGAACAGGGCCTGGGCGACCAGATCCAGTTCGCCCGCTTCGCGCCCTGGCTGGCCGGCCACGGGGCCGACGTCACGCTGATGTGCCACCCGGCGCTGGCGCGCCTGTTCGGACAGAGTTTCGACGTCCGCGTCATCGCCGCCAGCGGCGCCGTCGATTTCCCCGATCCGGACTACTGGGTGATGTCCGGTTCGGTCGCCGGGCGCAGCGGCCTTCGCCCCGACGAGCTGCCCAACGCGCCCTACCTGCGCACGGACCCGCCGGCCGGTGGGGGAGCGGGCGGCATCGGCCTCGCCACGCATGGAAATCCCGCCCACGCCAACGACGCCAACCGCTCCCTGGCCCCGGCGCTCGCCGAACGGCTGTTCGCCCTTCCAGGCGCGATCAGCCTGCATCCGGAGGACACCGGCGCGACGGACTTCGCCCAGACGGCCGCCATCGTGGACGGCCTCGACCTGGTGATCTCGGTGGACACCTCCGTCGCCCACCTTGCCGCGGCCATGGGCAAGCCCACCTGGGTCCTGCTGCCCAAGCTGATGACCGACTGGCGGTGGATGGAGGGGCGCGAAGACAGCCCCTGGTATCCCACAGCGAAACTGTTCCGGCAGGCCAACCCCGGCGACTGGGGCCCGGCGATCGACGCCATCTGCGCCCAGGCGCCAAAGGCGGCGCATGCCTCCGGGACCGCAAGGCGCTCCGAGCGGAAGGCGGCGCCGCGGGCCGGCGGCTCGCTCGCCGAAGTGGGGCGGCGCGAGGCCCTGGTCGCGGCCGGCAAGACCGACCGGGCGCGCTGGGCCGACCCGGAGAACCTGCAGCCCGCCTGGGACGGCCGCGCCCAGCTCGCCGCGCGCATGATCCGCAGCGGCGCGCGCGTGCTCGACCTCGGCTGCGGGGCCATGGCCCTGGAGCGTTTCCTGCCGCCGGGCTGCGCCTATATCCCGTGCGATCTCGTCGCCCGCGACAGCCGCACGCTGGTCTGCGACTTCAACGCCGGCGAGTTCCCGGTGGGCCTCGACTGCGACGAGGCGGTGGCGCTGGGCGTACTGGAATATCTGTTCGACGCCCCCGCCTTCCTCGCCGAGCTGCGCCGGCTCGAACGGCCCGTGGTGATGAGCTACTGCGTCGCCGGCGGCCGGAGTGTGGAGGCGCGGCGCGCCCTGGGCTGGGTCAACGACTTCACGGCCGAGGCCTTCGAGGCCTTGCTGGAGGCTGCCGGCTTCAGCGTCGTCGCCCGCGAGATGGTCGACCCGCAGCAGATCCTCGTCCGGCTGTCGCCCGCGACGCCCGTCCAAGCGGCCGAGCGCTCGGTCTGGGTGCTGTCGTTCAACAACGTCGAGAATTTCGGCGATCGGCTGGGCGTCCACCTGCTGAGCCAGGTGCTGCCGCCCCATGCGCGCCTGCGCTTCATCCACCACACGCCGTGGGACGCGCCGCCGGAGGAGGACGTCGACCTGGTGGTGCTGGGCATCGGCAACAGCCTGTTCGGCTCGCTGGTCACCGACCAGCTCATCGCCCTCCTGGGCCGCGCCAAGGCCAGCATCGGCCTCTTCGGGACCCAGTACCGCAGCACCCTGCCGCCCCAGCGCCTGGGGCCCGTGCTCGACCGGCTGGACCACTGGTTCGCGCGCTCGCAGGAGGACCTGTTGCTCTACGGCCAGGGCCGCGCCAACGCCTCTCACCTGGGCGACTGGCTGGCGCAGGCCTTCCCGCTGGCGCGGCCGTCCATCGACGACACCCTGACCGTCGGGCCCGAGTTGTCGGACGACGGCGCCATCGACCGCACCATCGCGCTGATCCAGAGCTATCGAAGGGTGTTCTCGCCGCGCCTGCACCCGCTCCTCTGCGCGCTCTGCTCGGCCGAGCTCGTCGCCTATCAGGAACAGCGGCCGGACGGCCGCGAAGCCTCCGGCAAGTTCCGCTCGCTGTTCCTCGACATCTTCGGCGCCGACCGGCCCGAAGGCCAGTTCTGGCCGGTCGATCGCGAGGCCGTGGTCCGCTACAAGCTCCTCGTCGACCGCAACATCGCCCAGGCGCGCGGGTTGATCGCGGGCCTCCTGTGACCGCCGGCTTCGCGGCGCCCGCCGGTGGGTGACCGCAAGGTGGTGCTCGTCTTGTCGGCGCGCGACCGCACCTTCCCGGAGGACCCTGGGCACAAAATTCTTGAGATCGATGTTCACTCTGCTTGAAATGGTCGTTGCCGGAGCCTCCGGCCGACGCCCAGCCGAAGCGCGACGAACCGATGCCCCAGGTGATGTCATTGTCGCCGGCCGCCAGTCACCGGGAAGGGGACTGAGTGGTCCTCCCCGGCTCCACGCGCTCCGATCGGGCATTCGCGACGATCACCGCGTTGTATGACGCCGCACTCGATCCCGCCTTCTGGCCCGAGGCGCTCGCCCGGCTCACCGAGCTGACCGGCAGCCAGGCCTCCACGTTCTGGGTTCTCGACGCCGGTTCGGGGTCACTGCATCCGACCTTCGTCTCGATCAACTTCGATCAGCGCGTAGTGGACGACTATGTCGGCGGCATCGCCAGTTTGGACCCGACGGTGCGTTATCTCCTCGCCCATCCAAAGGCCAGGATCGTGCACGACGGCATGCTCGGGTCGGAACATGATGAGGATACGCGCAAGTACATGGACTGGCATGAGCGCAACGTCGAGACCCGCTATCGCCTCGTTGCGCAGAGCGAAATGGGAGCCGAGCTGCAAGCCGGGATCGCGTTGCACCGCACCCGCCGCGCGGGGCGCTATGACCAGGACGATATTGGGCGCTTCAGCGTCATCGACGATCACCTTCGGCGCGCGCTGGCGGTTGGCGTCAAGCTGGGTTCGCTCGCAACCCAGCAACAGATCACGGCCGACCTGCTGGATCGGAATGTCTCGGCGATCGTGCTGCTCGACGCGCATCGCCGCGTGGTGTTCATGAACCGTGCGGCCGAAGAGCTGAAAGCTCGCGCCGATGGCGTCCGAATATCAGCGGACGGCATCCGCCTCGCCTCTCGCCAGGAAGACGAACACCTGCAGACGCTGATCTCCCGTTTGATCGTTTCGCAGCAATCGCAGCGCTCGTTCGGCGAAGTCATGCAGGCGACGCGGCCCTCGGGCCGACAGCCCTACGGCGTCTGGGTGGCCGCCGTCGCGCAATCACCCGTGGCGCTGACGGTCTTCCGTCCCGCAGTCTGGGTCTTGATCAACGACCCGGAGAACCCCGCCAGCCCTCCCGCGCCGCACCTGCAGGCATTGTTTGGAATGACCCAGGCCGAAGCCAAACTCGCCATCCGGCTCGCGGCAGGGGAATCGCTGCGGACCGCCGCCGACGCGCTGGGAATTACCTATGGTACGGCCCGAACCCGCCTGATCCAGCTGTTCCAGAAGACCAACACCCAGAGCCAGGGCCAACTCATCCAGTTGCTGCTCGCCTGCCTGCCCGCTGTCGGACCTATCTAGCGTAGCTGGGACCTGCCGATCGGTCTTCAGGACGACGGGCTTTTCGAGGAGACCGACGCAGACAAGGGCGGCCGCCCGAGGGGCGCCGCGCCCCCCGCGCCGAAGCGCCTACTCCGGAATGGCGGCGCCTGGCGGCTTCCGTCCGCTGCGCAGCATCCCACCCAGAGCGCCGAAACCCACCAGGAGCAACGACCAGGGCGCAGGTTCAGGAACGGCCGATGTGACGGACGCCGCCGACCAGACGCCGGGAGCTCCATTGTTGCTGCCGCCCAGCACGCCGCCCGTCAGGGACTGATCGAAGGCCGTAGCCCCGCCCTCCGTCGTAAGGTCCCCCGTATGGTTGTCGTTCGTCTCGAGCGTGACGATCCAATTCGTTATGTTGCCGCTCGCGTCCGTGGCGAACTCGAAAGCGGTCTGGTTTCCGGTGTCGCAACACGGCTTGACGAAACTATTCACGCCGTCGCTGAAGGAATAGGACGTCACCAGTCCGGCCTCATCGGTAAGACTGGTCAGCGAGTCGGGCAGCGCGCTCGAGAGCGTCAGCGTGCCGGTTATCTTATCGGATGTTGTGTATCCGGGAGCGAACACGCTCGTGAAGTTATTTCCGGTATAGCTGTAGATTACAACGGCGTTCGCTGAAGAGGCCGTGAATACTGCAGTTTGTGCGAACAGAATGGCCGCGGCGAGTTTCATCAAGCGCATCTTGTCGTCCCTCCATTCCTTGGACTGTCAGGCGGAGGGGCGCAGCGGGCAACTATCAATTGCTAGCTGCCGGCTGGCGCTGAGGCCGACTTCAGCACCGATCGGCAGGGGGCCTCAAGCTTTCGGGAAACCTTGGCGAAAGCCTCGCTGGTGGGCCCGGCAGGACTCGAACCTGCAACCAGACCGTTATGAGCGGCCGGCTCTAACCATTGAGCTACAGGCCCCAGCAGCGATGCGCGCTCGGCGGTTACCACGCGCTGGGCGGGCCTTCAAAGGACTAGAGGCCGGCGTCCTTGAAGGCGCGGCCCAGGCGGTCGGCCATCATCCGGCCCGGGAAGGCGCGGTCGCCCTCCATCATGGCCGCGTAGACCAGGCCCTTGCCGGGAATGGGGCCCGAGGCCCAGCCGACGCCGCGCGAGGCGTCGGCGGTGGAGCTGCAGCTCAGGGTGCGCGGCTGGCCGTCCTTCAGCGTCGCCTTCAGGAGCTGGTCGACGGTGCTGGTGGGCGGCGCGCCCGGCGCGCAGGACGGCAGGGCGCGGGCGCAGGCGGTGTGGGTGTTGTAGCGGTAGACCAGCTTGCCGCTGCCCTGTTCGGCGATCAGCAGGCAGGAGGCCGGGTCGCCGATGGCCCGCGAGACCGCCGCGTCGAGCGTGTCCTTGTCGACCCCTTTCGGCGCGCCGGGCGAACAGGCGCCGAGCGCCAGGGCGGCGAGGCACGGAACGGCGAAGCGGCGCGATGCGGACATGACGTCCAAATACGCAGGAAGCTGCGCCGGTTCAACGCAGCGGGCGCTTCGCTCGACAGGCGCGCTCAGCCGGCGTGGGCGTGCAGGAAGGCGGTCATCTCGTCGAGCACCGGCGCGCGGCTGCGGAACGGCCGCGAGAGCGCCAGCACCATGCGCACGTGGTCGATGCCCGGATAGTGCTTCTCCTCCACCGCCACGCCGGCGCCCCTGAGCTTGGCGGCCAGCTTCACCGTGTTGCGCGGATAGACCATGGTGTCGGCGTCGCCGGTGGCGAGGAACGCCGGCGGCGAGGACGCGGTGACGAAGCGGGTGGGCTGGGTGCCGGGCAGGTCGGCCGCCTCGCCGAAGGTGCGTTCGGCGATCGGGTCGGTGAGCGGCAGGAAGTCGTAGGGGCCGGAGAGCCCGGCAAGCGCGCGGATGTGCTGCGGATCGACGCCGGCGGCCTCCAGGTAGCGGCGGTCGAGCGCCAGCATCGCGGCGTTGTAGGCGCCGGCCGAATGGCCGACCAGCACGATCCGCCCCGGGTCGCCGCCGAACTGGGCGGCATGGTCCTGCGCCCAGCGCACGGCCCGCGCCCCATCCTCCAGGAAGCCCGGATAGCGCACCTTGGGATAGAGGCCGTAGTCCGGCAACACGGTCACGAAACCGCGCGAGGCGAGCGCCTGGCCGACCCAGTTGTAGTCCTGCCGCCGGCCGCTGTCCCACGAGCCGCCGTAGAAGAAGACCGCCACCGGCGCGGCCGCCTGGCCCCGGTCGCGGTGCGGGCCGTAGACGTCGAGCCGCTGCCAGGCCTGCGGCCCATAGGCCACGTTGCGGGCGCTGCGGGCGGCCGGGTCCTTGGGCGTCAGGGTCGCGAACAGGCTGAGCGGGGCGCAGGCCGCGGCCAGGGCCGCGCCGATGGCGCTCAGGCTGATGCGCCGGGTCAGTCGGGCTCTGTCGCTCATGCCTCCCCCAGCTAGGCCCCGGAAGCGCCGGCCGCAACCCGCGGCGCGCGCCCCCGGTTGTACGCGCGAACCCCCGATGGAGACGCGACATGAGCGAGACGCCGCACCACCCGGAGCACTCCGGCGAAGCCATCACCATCCTCAAGGTCGACCCGATCCTCAAGACCGGGATCGCGGTCAGCACGCCCGCCCAGGGGCCCGACGGCCGGCTGGAGGACCGCCACTCGGCCTATCACGACAACATCTCCCCGCCGCTCGCCTGGACCGCCGTGCCTGACGTGAAGACCTGGGCGGTGGTGGTCGAGGACCCCGATGCGCCGCAGGACAAGCCCTTCGTCCACTGGATGATCTGGAACATCCCGGGGTCGGTCAGAGGCCTGCCGGAGGGGCTGCCCAACACGCCGGCCCTGGTGACCCCGCAGGGCGCCCTGCAGGGCCGCAACGGCATGCACAGCCCCGGCTGGTTCGGCCCGCGCCCGCCGGCCGGCCACGGCCTGCACCACTACTATTTCCAGGTCTTCGCGCTCGACGACGCCATCGACATGGGCCCGGAGACGACGCTTCCCGAGCTGCTCAATGCGCTGAAGGCCCGCACGCTCGCGAGCGGCGAACTGGTCGTCACCTACGAGGCGCCGACCCGGCAGTAGGCGCCTTGACGCCCCGCCCGCGGCCCTGCGCTATGGGCTCCTGAACGCCGATAACCGGCGAGCCCTCCAGGGGCGTCTTGGGAGCGTGGACATGGACGGCGATCAGGCGAGCGGCGAATTCCTGGCGGCCGGGCTGGCGCAGATCGAGCCGGCCCTGCAGGCGGTGGTCGACGCGGGCGACCTCTCCGGCTTCGTGACCCTGGTCTGGCGCAAGGGCGAGGTGGCGCAAGTCAACACGCTCGGCTGGCGCGACGTCGAGGCCAAGGCGCCGATGACCCGCGACATCCTCTTCCGCATCGCCTCCATGACCAAGCCCGTGACCTCCATCGCCGCCCTGATGCTCTTGGAGGAGGGCCGGCTTCGCCTGGAGGACCCGATCACCAAGTGGCTGCCGGAGTTCGCCGGCATGCAGGTGCTGAAGGACGCCACGGGACCGATCGAGGACACCTATCCGGCGGCGCGCGAGATCACGGTGGAGGACCTGATGACCCACCGCGCGGGCCTCGCCTACGCCTTCACCTCCGTGGGCCCCATCGCCCAGGCGCACGAGGACCGGCTGGGGCCGCCGCTGGGCGGGGTCATGACGCCGGACCTCTGGCTCGAGAAGCTGGGCGGCCTGCCGCTCTCCTATCCGCCCGGCGAGCGGTTCCACTACAGCCACGCCACCGAGGTGCTGGGCTTCCTGGTGGCGCGCATCGAGGGCAAGCCGCTGGGCCAGGTGCTCAAGGACCGCATCTTCGGCCCGCTCGGCATGAACGACACCGACTTCTGG
>Ga0105240_10002796_pt1 | contig 27600 bp, 26 predicted proteins | sample KBSC54metaG_FD_80426 | JGI IMG/M metagenome (GOLD analysis project Ga0105240, IMG submission 80426) | Corn rhizosphere microbial communities from Kellogg Biological Station, Michigan, USA - KBS C5-4 metaG | ecosystem: Host-associated > Plants > Roots > Rhizosphere > Soil | place: Michigan, USA... | reverse complement strand
GCGCCTTCGTTTCACTTCCTGAATTATCTTTATATCCACCGTGGATATTTTCCCATGCAGCGCCGACAGAGATTTGCGTGCCCTTTAACGCAGTTATGGCCGCGGGATTGCTGAATACGGCCGTCGGATCTTCATTTTGTCCGGCGACACCAACATATCCCTGACCCGCGGATCGCGCACTGGGCGCTTCGTTGCTAATATTTCCGCTTCCCACGGCAAAAGATGTGGAGACTATCGACAAGGACATTAGAATGCCTAAGAGATACTTGATTTGGCTGAACATGCGGAATTTCCCCCTCCGTAGTTTAATGGAACTCATTATTTATTTTTTCTTACAACCTATTACTTTTTTAAATTGGTGCTATACATGCCCAGCCCTTTAGATTTTAAAAGCGTATCAATCACTGCACGCTCAAACAAAAGTGCTGAATTTGTCCCATGTCCCACGCGTTTCCAGACATGCAATTTCCCCTTACGGATCCAGCTCATCAAAGTCTGCCGGGAGATTCCCAGCAGGCTGCACGTCTCAGTTCGATCGAGAATTTCGCTAGGATTCATCAATTGTAAACTTTATGTAAATTCATTTTAACTCGCTGTATGTAGCAGGGGTTGTCAGTTCTGTCAAGGGGGGGGTAGGGCAAAAACTTTTACCGCCCTATTTATTAAGCGGCATGTTATTTTCGTAGAATCCTTATCCGTGAAAAAATTCAAAGTCTTCGTCATATTACCCGCTTACAATGAATCAGACGCTTTGGATAAGCTTTTACCGGCGATTCATGCTGAGATGTCTGCTTATTCTTCGTATCAGATGGTTTTGGTGGATGACAGTTCTACAGATGAAACGACTCAAAAAGCTATAGGATGGGCTCACAATTTTTCATTTATTCATTTGCGGCACAAAACGAACGCCGGATGTGGTGCGGCTATTAATACAGGACTTTTATGGGCTGTTCCTCAAGCTGGCGTCGAGGACATACTTCTCACATTAGACGCAGACAATACGCACCTACCTATCTATTTTCCAGCCCTCATTAAAAAAGTAAAAGAAGGATATGACATTGTTACCGCCTCCTACTCAATGCCTGGGGGTCAAGCATTCGGATTAACCATAAAACGTAAATTCTTAAGTGGTTGCGTTAATGGGATGTTCCGAATTCTGTTTCCAATACAAAAAGCCAAAACATATACCAATGGATTTCGAGCCTACAAGGCATCTACGCTAAAACACCTTTACAATCAATATAACCAAAGCCTTATTGAAGAAACAGGATTTCCGGGGAGCACAGAGCTCTTTTTGAAAGCGCGCAAAGTGCCCCATGTACGAATCGCAGAAGTTCCTTTTACGTTACATTATGAGAATCGAGGTTCCGACAGTAAAATAAGGATCGGCAGGACCATCTATGCCTATCTAAGATTAATCAAGCGGTTTCTATTAACCGACTACTTAGGGGAATAAATTGCACTTACCTTCATATATCAATTTTCGCAATATGCTTTGGGCCTTATTTATAACCGCAATAATTCCAGTCATTTTCTTTTCAACGTTTCGACCATGGACTTGGGGAATAATGGACGAGCCGGGCATGGTCATCGCTGCTCGCCAGTTGCATGCCCCTCTACCCATCAAGGAAAAATTGCAAATTTTATTTCCGCCGGAGGGCGTAAGCTCGGGCATGTTTAAGCCTCTTTGGTATGTGTATGTTCGAGGACGACTAGCGCTGATTGAATCGGCTTCTGCTCAGCATGCGATACAGATGTTTCTTCTTCTATTAGTGTTGCTGGCATGGTGGCGTTTAAGTTGTTTATTCCACATTGAAAAAACTCTAATTCCCCTAGCTTTACTTCTAACGCTTTATTTTGGCCCTTTAACGGTCGCAGGGATTGGCTTTTTATCTATTCAAGAGCTACCGGGAATAGTGCTCATTTCTTGGGCCCTTTATTTTTCAAAACGTTCGCAAATCAACCATCAAAACTTATTTTTATTTTTTGCAGTTCTCTGTGTGATCGCGGCTTGTCTCATAAAAGAAACTTTTTTTTGTCTCATTCCTGCCGTTTTATTTTGTCTTTCTTTGCAACCTTCCTCCAAAACACAAAAAATAACCATGATCGTACTTGCGCTACTTTTTATTGGTTTTCCAATTTTTCTTTGGACACATGTTAGAACCGGCTATAGCGCTGGGTATCGACTAGAAATAGGCGGCCTAATTTCACACACGGCATTGAGTTTAAAAAATTTAGCTTGGACCTATAAATTTGCCGCCCCACTGCTCCTATCTGGACTCCTCATAAAAACAATAAAAAAAGAATTTAATTCATTAGAGATCCTGTGCTTAATAGGGGCGGGACTATATTTCGGCATACTCATCCCCTGGACAGCACAAATTGGCTATTACCAGGGTCCGCTAGGTCCATTTCTGGGTTTTTTGACAGCACAATGCGCTCATACATTTCTGGAATGGCCCACCATTCTTATTCGAAATATCGCGAAGACCGTGATTTTACTCTTAGCCATGTTAATGGTGGGAAGTATTGCAAAACAGGCTCATAAAACTTGGGCCTTTAACAAAGGGCTTTTAGAAACTCAAACTTATTTAATTAATCATTTAAAAAATGAAGTTGTTTATGTGAACGGCGAAGAAGCGGCAACAACGATTCCGCAAGGGATGCAATTGCTCTCAAACAAACGCTTTAACACCTTCCAATACACAACGGACATGACCACTATTCACCCACCCGCATACGCAGTACTCTATGAAAATGGTCTTACATTTCCCCCTAAAAAAGAGGCTCTCATGGTCTCAAGTTCAAACAATTGGATTATTTTCAATATAAGTAATTAAAATCTTCCGCCTTCGCTTACTAAATCTTTTCACTAATCTTTTTGACACCAAATGACCGTCAAATAAGGTGGCATGGCCGAAACCTCTGTATTCGCTGTATGCCCACCATGACTATGAGAACCTGAACTATTTGTATTGTTTTGCGTAACTTCCATTTTACAAGAACCATTTAAATTTCCAGGTAAAAAGAGATACCCGCCTCCTGGCCCTCCGCCACCTATTTGAGAGCCATTGCAGTCGTAATTAGATTGCCCAACACTCTTAAGATAGTGATCATGCGTTCCATCAGAACTAATTCCATGAGTATGAATATATGAAGTTGCCCCACCGGTTAGGCCAAAGGCCAATCCTCCAAAAGGAAAAGCATTATCTAGCTTATCGTACCTCGTCCAAGTCGCCGGGCAGTCTTTGTCGAACATCAGGATGGCGCCTTTGGGAATGAGAGAATTTTGCACGCTTGTGTCCAACTTAGACGTTGTAACCGCCCCATCAACCACGCTTCCGGCCATGGTGGCGTAGACGGTGGCGGTTAGGGGTTCGGCGGGGCCGAGCATTTGTGGGGGATCGCCGACGCCGACGGCGATGTAGGGCGTGACGTTTTGCCAGTCGATGCCCGTCGGACTTAGAAGCACTGAGAAAAGGCCCTGATTTACGGGAACATTGTTTATTTTCGTGGACCAGATCGGGGCGACAGAAGTGTCTGCATCCTTATAAATATTAAACGTCAGCGTCGTGGGTCCCGTCGTGGGCACGCCCGCCTTACGTAATGTGCCTTGATATGTAATTTTGGCGGGAATTCCCGCCGCCACTAAATGTCCTGTGAATAAAAACAACAGACCGATATAGAAAATTTTTCGCATAGGTGCCCTCGTTATTTGAGATTTACTACTCCTTAGAGTCATTGGGATGGAATTTTATTCATTTTTATTTTCACCTCGATCCCCGCGCTTTGGACGCTTATTGTACCTCGCCCCGGGGGGCAGTAGGCTGGAAGGGGCCGCCTGCAGCGATCATGCGGCTTGCAAAATGGGGGCCCTTGTTCTGAGCGCCCACTTTTGAAAGCTTTTCCAAATCCCCAGTAAGGCTAATCCGCCGGGTGTCTCCGCAAGAAAGCAGCGCACATTGTAGAAGAGGTCTTCGTGAAGAATGAAATGCGCAATTCCTGCAAAAAGTCCCACACTGAGCAATACGACCCCACTAAACCAAAGCGCATTCAGAATGGGCCGTACGGATAGCCCGCTCCACTCTTTCCAGAAACGGTCGCGATGCCACAACTGCAAGACCCGACTGGTCACGACGATTCCAAATGTTGCTGCTAGCCAAGCCCAGACGTCGTGATAGTCAATGTAATGGCCGCCATAGCCCATCCGGAACGCCCAGTTCGAGAATACGAGAGAAACCAAACCGATGCTCACAATTAAAAGCACAGCTGACCCTTTCCAGGCTCGACTGAGACCGAACGCGTCAGGGCTTATTTCTGCGCGCGATTCTGCCCTTTTATCGACGAACAACGCGCGGCTGGTCATTTGTGCGCCCCATATCACCAAGACATATATCGCTAAGTAAATAGGTTCTGGAATAACAAGCCGCGTAAAAAACTTCAGAATCGTCCAAGCGACGCCGGCAACTAAGGCGTCATAGAATAGGGGGACAAGAAATCTGTTTAACATTCTTTGGCTAGGTCGTATCCAGGTATATTGATCCTCATCGACGCGGACTTGCCAAAAGCGCAACTCGGGGGAGAGATAAGACGTTACAATCCGGCCCGTCGTTCCCTTTAAGGAACCATCGATAATATCCACGGATTCAACCGACGGCAGATCGTCAAGAACGTATCTCATCGCTGTTTCTGCTAGGGCCGTGCCAATACCCTTGGCCTGCCAGTCACGATCGACAAGTAATTGCCCAATATCTGCAGATTTGAAATCCGGCTGTATCAATAAACTGATATACGCTTGTATTTCCCCCTGGAGATCTCTCGCGACCCATAGTCGAGTCGTCTCGCGATGAATGCCCCATAGGGCCAACCGGTTATTAAATTGCTCATCGGCATAATCATTGTCGAACCAAAGTGTTCGCAAAAGATGTTTCACCTGTTGAACGTCATTTTCTGATAAAGGTGCACTTAAATCTAAGGGCTCTATTTTCAATCCATTGGGGATCCGAGGTCGTCCCTTGGCCTCTCGCAGATGACGCGAGGCCATGACGGCGGCGGTTATATTGAAAGCTTTGCGGCCAGTAAACCTGGCCATGCCTTCGAAACCTAACGTTTGCCGAGAAAAGAAAGGGATCGGCGCTGCGATCACCATTTTCTTTTGAAATTGTCCGCGCAGAGTCATAGCGAAGGCGGGATCCCAAAGAAGAGCAGGAATTAAAAGGACTGCAACGATTCGAAAAAGAAGTTTTAGCATCGGGCTCCGAGTCTCCGCGCGTTCAGAGATCCTTACTATTTTAGGCGGGTTTAAACTAAAGAAATAGACCAATAGATTCTTGCCCAATCCGCTCATACCGTCTGGGCCTATTCCTGTACCACCTGCGGAGTTTGGCTGCCAAAAGGACCCCAAGAACTAGTGGCATTCATTGCGCGGACGTTACGCAAATAACCTTTGAGTGCCCATTATTGCCCTGTCGCTGATGCGGCTTAGCAAAAAGCGCATTTCCGCCCATGGATTACGGCGCTCGACCAGCTTAAATCCTACACAAGATCCACCTTGAAAATCGAAAGTGGTCATGTTAATATGTCCATAGACAGGAGGACATATCTATGACTATTTCGGCCGCTCTTTTTAAGCAAAAATGCTTACACCTCATGACTGAGGTGCAACGGACGCATCGGGACATCGTGATTACTAAACGGGGACGTCCTGTAGCGAGGCTTACCTCGGCGGAGCCAACTAAACGGCCGCCACTCTTGGGCTATTTAAAAGGTCGCGTCCAAATCAAAGGCGATATTGTCTCGCCCATCAAAGCGCGTTGGACCTATGACACTGGAAACATCTGAGCTTTTACTTTTAGACACGCACGTATGGATATGGATCCTCAATGATGATCCGAAGGCACGACGTGCCAAAGCGCTAGAAAAAGTCGAGGCAGCGGCGAAACAAGATGCGCTTCGTATTTCTTGGGTTTCCATCTGGGAAGTCAGCATGCTAGAAGCGCACAAGAAACTAGTGCTACCTGTACCATTATCCGATTGGATTCGCGAGGCTTTGAATGTGCCAGGTCTCAGTATGGCTTCCTTGGATCCCGAGGTTTTAATCGAAAGTACTCGTTTACCAGGGCAGTTCAACAGCGATCCAATGGACAACATCTTAATCGCATCCGCACGGCATCTGAATGCGCGGCTGGTCACAGCTGATCGTAAAATTCTGCACTATGGCCAGACCAATTTCGTCAAGGTTTTGCCTTTTGGCGTATCCATCCCCTAGTTGATGAAGAATAGGGGGTTACGGACTCCCCCCAAAAATGTCTTCCTAAAAACCCCTAGATTTTAGAGCGAAGTTCACGCATCCTCTGGGGCGTATAACGCCTATGGGACATGCTTCGTTTAAAAACATTTTCTGGTGGACGCTTTGGGGGCTGGCGTTGGGTGCCGGCCTGTTCTCCCTCAAGGAATCGTTCCGGCTGAATCTGTATTTGCTGCTCGCGATGCCGCTGTTGGCGGGATCGGCGGCCGCGGCGGTCTCGCGACTTAACCACGAATATCACAAGGCGGCTGCGCAAGCCAAGTGGCTGGCGCTGGGCGCGCCGATCGCTCTTTTAGGACTTGCCTTACTCTATATTCGTGCCGGCGGCTACGGACCCTTCGCCACCGGCGGCACACAACGCGCTTTTTTGGGCGTGACCTTCGGAATGTCTGTTCCCGAGGTGGAACGCGCACTCGATCGACGTCTGGTACCGGTGGAAGCACCCAAGGAGTTACCGAGCATGGTGAACGAATGGTTAACCGAAATTGTCGTTCCCTCGCGCCGATCGCAAACCCGCTATATCTTGCCCGATCTCGAACTCTTTGGCATCGCCGGTCAAGCCCGGCTCGATTTCGTTGAGGGCCGGCTGGGCCGCACGCAACTCGAATTCCCCCACCTAGCACCCGAGAGCGTAGTCGCGCCTTAGTCGCACGTCTGCGCAGCGAACTGGAAAAACAATATCAACCTTCCGCCCCCGCAACACCCGGCCTCCTCGCGGTCACCTTTCACAAAGAAGACGTCGAAGTCCGACTCTTGCAACAAGCGCTAGATGCATAGCAAGAGATGGTCGCCATCGAACTCGTCTACACACCGCTCCTGCGCGGCAAACCGCTACGCGCGGACAGCCACGTTTTTTGATAAAGGGGTTAGGTCTCTCGCGGAAGTTTGACGGTAAAGGCTGTTCCTTTTCCGGCTGTGCTTTGGACGCTGATGGTGCCGCCGCGTTCGTGGATAATTTTTTGTGAGAGGTAGAGTCCTAACCCTATTCCGTGAGCGCCTTTGGTGGTGAAATAGGGGCTGAAGAGATGTTCTAAATCCGCGGTAGCGATACCCGGACCTGTGTCCTGAATGAGCACGACAATCCAGCGACCGTCGGCATGCGCTTTAACGCTTAAGACGCCTTGCGAATCCGACGTTTGCCGGTCACGCATCGCCTCCATCGCATTCTTGGCGAGATTCATGAAAACGATGGCGAATTGTTTTTGATTCCCTTTGACGATGAGTGGTGCTTCCGAAATATCGCGCTCGATTTTTATTTTCGCCGAATCGATGAGCGGCTGGCAGCCGCTCAGACTTTCGAGAACCTGCCGCAGATCAACCGATTCCAATTTATCGGGATCAACCCCAGAAACCGCCTCCAAGGCTTCAATGCGGGCGCCGGCTTCCAACGTCTGATTCATGATGTAGCGCATGCGTTTTTTTAAGGTCGGCAAAAGAGCGGCGAGGGATTTTTTCCCTTGTTCGATATCTTCCAGGTCCAATAACGTCATTTCCGCCGGCACGCTCAGCGTGGCCAGTGGCCGTTTAACTTCATGCACAACACCACGGCTCATGTCACGTAACCAATCACCAAAGAATTGGCGATCCATCAGCGCGCGCACCTTGTTGAGCAGGGGGTTGAATAAAAGCGTAATGACGCCCGCCGCCACCGCCGACGGCCAGAGACCAGACGAGCTAGACCCTGGACTAAAAAAGCGCGTCAATTGCGTGGCTAGAAGCAGATAAACTCCCGTCAACATGGCGGTGACAAGGGAATAGATCATGGTTTTACGAATAATAAAATTGATGTTCATCAATTGATGCTTAACGATTGCATAAGCGACGGTGCTGACATAGACGGTAATCAAGATGTTGGCATAGGGCGGAATATTGATTCCGAACCATAAAGGCCAATTAAAAATCCCACCGAAATAGCCAATTGCAAAAGCCGTAATCAAATATCGAATCTGCTGACGCTCAAGACCCTGAAATCGCGATACGCTTTTCACTAAGGAGAAAAAGGCATAAAAAAGTTCAAGGTGCCAAAATACAAGATAGGGAACGAATGCCGTGCCATAGAGGGGCCAAAATCCATAACCAAAACGCGGTTCGAATCCGCTAAACATCTGTCCAGAAAAAATAAACCACGAAAAAAAGACGTTTATGATCGCGCATAGCCGCAATAAGACACGGCGCGATGGTGTCATGCCCAGAAAAACAAACGTGAAATGTAAAAAACTTTGATTGATCCAAATTCCACCCAACATCAAAAGCTGAAAAGGCAGCTCCGCGCTGGATGCAGACTTTGCGCATTGCCATATAAAATAAAAGAAGCTCCAAAAACTAATGACGCCATTGAGCAGCGCATTACTACGGGCCAAATCCCGTCGTGGACATTTTCTATAAACAATCACCGCCATCGCCGCGGAAGTTAAAAAATTGGAAAGCCCTGTAAAGGCTAAAAAGCTCATCGTCGTTTAATCCTCATGCCCGGTCGCAGGAAAAGAGAACCTAAATACGGTCGCGCCGGGACGGCTTTGAACGTCAATTGACGCGTCATGAAGTTTAAGAATTTCATGCGTTAAATACAGTCCGATACCCATTCCACTGGAGCCTTTGGTCGTAAACCAAGGATCAAAGATATGCGCCAGCTCCGTTGCGGCAATTCCCGGGCCAGAATCTTCAATATCAACGGTTATTTTTTGTCCGACATGGGCCAAAGAAATCCTAAGACACCGCGACGCAAGGGGCGACGCACTTAAGGCATCGATGGCATTTTTCAGTACATTCGTGAGGGCAATTTCAAGCTGACGCTGATGGCCCTTCGTATAAAAAGTGGTTTCAGGTGGGACAAAGGATAAAGAAATATTTTCCTTTTGAATGCGCGGCTCTTCTTGCGCAACGATCTGCACTAAAAGCGCGCCGACATCGACCGGATTTTTTTCAAGCGCGGCTTGAGAGGCGAGACTGCGGATCGCCTCGATTTTATAACCGGCCTCCAGCGACTGATCCACAATGTAAGTCAGATAGCGATCCAATTTTAAAAATAAGTCTCTGGGATCGGAACATCCTTCCTGGCGGGCTTGTCGAATATCGGCAAGGGCCAATTGCGCCGGCATGCTAATGTTGGCCAAGGGACGTTTAATTTCATGCACAAAACCGCTTGTGGCCTCACGCAAAATCGTTTGATTGAGAGACTCTCGTGGGAAATAGCGGTCCATCCATTCTTGAATACGCGAACGCGCAGGCTGAAAAAGGATCGCGATAGTGGCCGCGGCGGCCGCGGAGGAATATATACTTGCGCCACCGACCACGACCTCTAAAATTTTAGTCATTAGAATGAGCACAGCGACATAAACGACCGTTAACATCAGCGTCAAAATCGAATAAATAAATGTCTTGCGAATAATCAAGCGAATATCAAACAGTTGATGCCGCACAATGGCGTAAGACACTAAGCCTAGAGAAATCAACGTAAAAATAAAACCCATGGGGTAACACTGCAGCCCATAATTAATCGCGAAATCAAATGAGGCGGGCAAATAGCAGATAAAGGCCCAGCGCAACAATTTGATCCGCGAATACTCAGCGGCGGAAAGATTCTTACGATTCTGCGACTGAAACAGCAGCATCAACATACGAATCACCAGCAAAACTAAAAAAACAAGATAGGCTGGATGCAGCCACCCGGCGCGCGGATAATATCCCCAGGAATAGTGATAAAACCCGTCCACCATCCAACCCGGAATCCAACATCCCACGGCAAAGAAAAACCCAAACCCATAGGCCACCCACAGCCATGAAAAATCTTTTTTGGCGTCTGAAAATTCAATCATCAAGTGATAAAAAGACACGGGAATAAAAACGATCCCCGTATAAACCAAAGACATGAGAAAGGGAACCCAATGGCTCGTTTTGAGCGAATAATTAAAGACCATGCAAAGCTGCCAATGGACGGTGGTAAACAGCCAAAAAGAATAAGCGACTTTCTTTTTCTCTCCAGGGCGCACCCGGCTTAACACAAAAAAGCCCATCGTGAGATAAAGAAACGCAGTAATGAAAGGCGGAAGCGCGGACAATGTCACGGTCAACGTTGTAACACCTTTTTGCGTCCCCTGCCAAGCGGCTAAAAGACTAAAATGATACCCACCTGCATGTACTACTTCTTTGGATATCTTCTCGGATTTTTTCTTTGTCTGGTGCTTGCTGGGTACGTTTTCTGGAAAAAACCAAGGCAACCAGAAGCATACCTATGGACATTGTTTGATCTCTGCGTCGCAAATTGGTTTTTAACACGTTTTATTACGTTGCAGTCAATCTCACCAGAGATCGCCTTCTACGTGCAGCGTGTCACTTATCCCGGCATCATGATGATTAACGTCGTTTATTTGCATTTTGTCCTCGTTCTTCTTAAGGAAAAACGCTTTCGCCTATTTTTAGCGTTGGGATATAGCGAAGTTTTCATTCTTTCAATCGCAAACCTGGTATCTCATCTTTTTGTAAAGGAAATGCGGCTATGGCCAACCGTTGGTCTTGTTGAACTGGGCGGACCTTTATTTAAAATCCATTTTATTTTTTACCTCGTGTATCCAAGCTTTGGCGCATGGCTGTTATGGTCAAGAAGACATGCTTTCGATCTTTTTAAAAATCGCCAACTTCATTACCTCCTACTGGCGTCGATGGTTGGATTTTTAGGAGGTATGACAACATTTCCGATGGCCTTTAACTATTATTTTTTGCCGTTCGGCGCCCCGCTCGTTTCTCTTCATGTGCTTATTGTGACTTACGCCATTCTGAAACATCATTTAATGGATATTCATGTTTCAATCCAGCGCACGCTTATTTATTCCATCGCATCGGCCTCGCTCATCGCCATCTATGTAGCTGCTTTAATGATAATGACGCACCTTCTAGAAGGTCACGTTGGCGCTCCTTCTTTATATTCTTCTGCCGTTGTTGCTGCCGTTATTGCCTTGGTTTTTCATCCGCTTCAAGTACGTCTTCAACGTTGGATTGATCATCTTTTCCCACGAGAAAAAATTGACCCGGACCTTTTAAGGGAGGCGGCTGGAGGGTTCGCGCATGAAATAAAACACCCATTAGCCAAGATCAGTTTACCCGCAGAACTGACGTTAAATGATCTACAGGATGTAAAGAACGGCCGGAAGGATTTTGATGATGTATTTAACCGCGCTAGTAAAAATTTAGAGTTTATCATCGAGCAAGCGGCTGATGCCGGCCGTCTTGTCGAGTCTATTCGCGAGCTTGCAATGCCAAATGTTGCACCGCTGGAGGCAATGGAATTGCGGGAATGTCTAGAAGAAGTTCTTCGCATGGAGCGGCATCAACTAGAAAATTATGGCATAGCGCTTGAAATAATGTGGCCCGCTAAATGCCCGTTAGTATTGGGACGTCCGCGGCAAGTCAAAATCATTCTCTTAAATCTGATACGAAATGCTATCGAAGCCATGGCCGATGCCAAGGGATCTTCCCCTCATCGTTTAGATATCGTTGCTGAGCAAGTGGATCGTTGGCTGGAATTGACTCTGAGCGATACAGGGAAAGGGGTGCCCGACTCTCTTCGCGACAAACTCTTCCAACCGCACTTCACGACTAAAGGATCGCGCGGCACCGGCCTAGGACTTTACTTATCGCATCAACTAGCGCAATCTTGTGGCGGAAGCTTACAGAGCAGGACCGCATTAAAAGGCGGCGCTCAATTCTGCCTGCGTCTATCGCTTGCTAACTTATGACAAGCTCGTTCGCGCGCGACATCAAATACCCGCTGATCACTACCAAATGCGTCAAATGCATGGGAGGTGAACTCTATTTGTCCTGTGAAATTCTCAAACGTCACCATGCCACGATCGATGTCAAAAACCTAGCCGGAAACGGCGTCTGTTTCCGTATCGTCTTCGCGAATTTATCATGAACGCTTTTTCGCTATCGGGATTATTAATCATGACTGTCTGCATCGGGCTAGGCGCATTTGTGCTTTACAAATGCACAGATCGCCGGCTGGGTCTTATTTGGTTTTTATCCAACATCGCAGTGGCGATGTGGGGCGCTTTATGTTTTTTTAATAGTATGACGTCCACTCCCAGCCGAGTTCTTTGGCTTTGGCGATTCACGTGGGGCTTTGGCGTTGTATGGATTCCTTCGCTGCATTTCCATTTTGTCTGCCGCCTTTGCGGATTAGAGCGAAAACGACCGATCCAATTAAATTATGTTTTCGCGGCGCTTTTTTTTATGGCCTGGCGGAGTCCCTTGATTTATCACGGTATTCGATGGACATTTGGATCCTTTTATTATGGGACAGCAGGCTTGCTCTATCCTATTTTTTTAATTTGGTGGGGGGCTTTAGCCATTTATATTCATCTTCTTCTATATCAAGAGCTTCGACATGCAACGCCCCAAATCAAAAATCGGCTGCGTTACTACATGATCAGCTCAGCAATTGGATATACCGGAGGGAGTTTTTGTTTTTTACCCGTCTTTGGTATTGATATTTATCCTTGGGCCAACTACGCTATTTTTCTTTACCTCTTAATTATGACCTACGCCATCCTTCGCCACCAATTACTTGATATTACCGTTGTATTTCGTAAAACCCTCGTTTACTCAATGCTCACGGCACTTCTAACCGCCATTTATGTTGGAGTGCTAGCTTTTCTTGCGCATGGAGTTGAGAAATGGGGGCATATTTCAAATGTCTATTCTTCAGCCATTGCCGCCGCCGTTATTGCGTTATTATTTCATCCCTTAAGCACACGCATGCAGCATTGGGTAGATAGGCAATTCCCTCGGGAAAAGCTCGATCCCCATCTGCTGCGCGAGGCGGCCGGCGGATTTGCGCATGAAATGAAACATCCTTTGTCCAAAATCAGTTTGCCTGCGGAGCTCTCAATGAATGATTTGCTGGATGTTAAAAATGGGCGAAAGCACTTTGATGAGGTTTTTCCCCGAGTGATGGACCACATGGAATTTATCATGGGCCAAGCGGCAGATGCCAGCAATCTGATCGAGTCCATTCGAGAATTAGCGGCGCCCAATGCCTTGCCGGCGGAGCCAGTGGACTTGCGCGAATGTTTAGAAGAAGTGCTACGCACCGAACATACACGACTTGAAAAAGAAGAAATCGCCGTTACATTAACATGGCCCAAGACCCGACCATTGGCTTTAGGACGAGCGCGACAAGCCAAAATTATTCTTTTAAATTTAATACGAAATGCCATCGAAGCCATGACCGATTCAAATGTGCGGCCACCGCATCAGCTAAGCATTACGGCCACATCCAATGACCATTGGCTTGAATTGATGATACGCGATACAGGCAAAGGATTATCCGACGAAGCGCGCGCCAAATTATTCCACCCCCACTTTACAACCAAAGGATCACGTGGGACAGGCTTAGGGCTTTACTTATCTCATCAACTGGCACAATCTTGCGGCGGCAGTCTGCAAGGCATGCCTGCGCCGGAAGGCGGCGCACAATTTTTGCTGCGTCTTCCCATCTATAAAACATGAATTTTCTTGCCGCTACGGGGTTGCTGAATGCCATCGTTTGTGGGTGCTTAGCGTTTTTGGTTTTTTATGAAAAACCTCAGACGCTATTGGCAAAAACATACGGGTTATTTAATCTCGCCATTGCGCTCTGGAGCCTGGCTTATATGGGATGGCAATGCGCGGGGACCTCGCACACCGCGCTTTCATGGTTACGTTGGACCGTCTTTTTTGGTTTTTGGCCCAACACGATGTTTCTGCTCTTTGCTTTTAGCTTCACGGGGATTAATCGAACGCGCCGCAACATACTCGTCGGAGATCTCCTAATTAAAAGTCTATTGGTGACGGCCAATGCTTGTGGATGGATGATTCCCTCTGTAAGTCCACGTGTGGAGACTGGCCTCTGGGGCGATCCAACACCCTGGCTTACATTCACCATTCTTTTTTGGCAGCTCGAATGTCTATATGGTTTTTTCATTTTAATCCGCACGGCGCGACAAATGAATGCGGAAAAACGCAACCAGATGTATTACGTTTTAGTCGCCTTGGTGATTGGCCATATCGGCGCGTTTAGCAATTGGCTTCCGTGGTACGGCATTCATTTTCCGGCACGACTTAATGGACTTGTCTGTCTCTGTAGCGCCATTCTAGGCTACGCCATTCTCAAATATCAGCTGATTGATATTCGCATCGTTCTCCGCCGGACTTTAACCTATTCCGTTTTATCGGCGATTCTTATTGCCATGTATGTCGCGATTATCAATGTCTTCAGCCGGAACCTCGACCTGTGGCACATGCAAGGTTCTCTCTCATCCGCCCTCGCTGCAGCAGTCATCGCTTTGCTTTTTCATCCGCTGCACGTACACATTCAGCGTTGGATTGACCGCCATTTTCCCCGCGAAGCGCTAAATCCCCACATGCTTCGCGAAGCCACCGGGACTTTCGTTCATGAAATGAAACGTCCGCTCGCCAATATCAGCATGCCGGCCCAACTTGTTTTGGCAGACATTCATCGCCTACAGCAAGGAGAGCAACTGCCGCCACGCGTGCTTGATCAAATCGCCGAACGTCTGCACTACATCATCGATCAATCGTTGGACGCGGGCGCGCAGATGGAAGCGATTCGCAATCTATCGTCACAAACACCGCTTATTTCTGGGCCCTTGGCCGTAGCGCCGTTTCTAAAACAAGCGCTTTCAAAAGAAAATCGGCGCCTGACCAAAGAGCGCATTGACTCGCGCATCGCTGATATTCCGGAAGATTTAACAGTGGCCGGCGATCGCGCGGAGCTTTTAATTGCCGTAGGCAACATTATCAAGAATGCAATTGATGCTCTATCCACAGCGCCGGAAGACCGTCCGCGCTTTATTCATCTTTCTGCTCACGAAAGCGCGGCAGGGATTGCGATCGAAATCGCCAATTCCGGTCCCCCCATCTCCGAAAAAGATATCGCCCGGATCTTTGACCCTTGGGTTACGACCAAAGGCGTTAAAGGAACAGGGATTGGACTCTATCTAACCCGCGAAATTCTCGCGCGTCATCATGCCACCATCGACGTAAAAAATGGTTCTGACAACGGCGTTTGCTTTCATTTATTCTTTCCAAAGAACCTGCTAAAAAATGCCCATGATTGAAAGCTTTGGGCAGCCGCGAGTCTTGGGGGCGATGGCCGCAACCGCGGTATTTTTAATCCTTGGAACGATTTCTCTGATTAAGAATGCCAACCCTTCTTCACGTCGATATTTTGCCTATTTTAACTTCTCGCTAGCGCTATGGAATGTCGGCGAGATCTTTATCATTTTCATTCCCCGCCATCCTATACTCGCCTTAGCGCTGGATCGTATTTCTTATTTTGGAGCCATCGCTTTTATCCCTTGTTATTTAAAAATGATGAGGAGTCTGGCCACTCATTTACCGCCTCGCCCCCGGTTGCTCGCAGCCTATCGAATATTTTTTATAGCCGGCGTGATATTGTCGGCCTTATTAGTTACGCCTTTAATTATTAAAGACGTAAGCCTGCCTCCGCTTGAGGAAATTCCGGGGCCCTTCTTTTTCCTATTTCCCATTTATTGCATCGGTGGTCTTACCGTCGGGCTGTTCCATCTTTTTTACGTCTATACCCGCTCATCGGGAGAGGAACAGCTGCGCATTAAATATTTTTCTTTCGCATTAGGCATCGGCGGAATCGCGGCCGCCAATTATTTCCTGACTTTTTTGAGGCCGTCTACACCTTCTTTTTATCATCCCCTAGAAATTATTTATGGCCTTATTACCGGCTACGCCATTTTAAAGTACCGACTGTTAGATATCACGGTGGTCGTACGGCAAACCCTTCTTTATTCCATGACCACCGCTATCCTCTTAGCTATTTACATCGTCGTTCTTACATTAATTACCCACCTCATCGAAAGGTGGGGAAGCTTCTCTGGTTTGTATGCCGGAACTATTACGACGGCCATCATCGCGCTGTTGTCTCATCCATTATTTATACGCTTGCAGCATTTTATCGACGCCTATTTTCCCCGTCATTCATTGGATCCTCGTTTGTTACGCGAGGCGACAAGCGGATTTGCGCATGAGATGAAGCGGCCCTTAACCGCGATTGCCTTGCCCGCGGAATTGGGTTTGAACGACATTGCAGATTTTCGCGCGGCGAAATTCAGCGCTGATGTCATGACGGCTAAAGTGGAAAAACGTCTCAAGACAATTTTAGACACCTCTCTGGATTTGGGCATGAAGATTGAAGCGCTTCGTGCTTTGGCGGAACCCACCACAGAACCTTTTACCGAAATTTCATTACGCCAGATGATCTCTGATATTTTGCAGGCGCAGAAAGCGCAGATCGACCACTGGGGAATTAGGGTCAAGCTAGAAATGGCCGCGTCTTGTCCTCCCGTCCTAGGTTTACCCAAACAAACCGAATTAGCGCTTCTTAACTTAGTCACGAACGCGATTGAAGCCTTAGCCGAAGTCGATGGACCGCGCGAATTGATTTTCAACGTAACATCAGAAGGAACAGCGGTCGTCTTAAAAATTCAAGACAACGGAGTTGGAATCGTGCCGGAACAACGCGCGCTCCTTTTTAAACCTTTTTTTACCACCAAAGGCTCTAAAGGAACGGGCATCGGACTCTATCTCACGCGCCAACTGCTGGAGCATCAACAGGCTACGATTACGCTCGAGCCGGACATCTCCCCGACTATTTTCAAAATCACGTTTCACACCGCAAAATAATTCAACGTCCCAATTCTTTTTTCAACGCGGCAATCTGGCGGTTTTGTTCATCGATTAAGTCTAAAAAGAACGTAGACTCCCAGAATTCGGTATCGAATTCGGCGCTAAACAGAAGCCAGCGCATACGGATTTCGGCTAAACGTTTCTGTTGGATAGTGGTCATAGTCTTTATAGGCTATTAAAGGATCCTGAAGATTCTCTGTAGTTAAAATGAAGATTGCCTGAAGGCAGGCGGCTACGGTTGGGCGTGCGCTACCGGGAAACGCAGGATGAAAAGGGCACCCTGATCATTGAGTGCCTCGATAGACCCGCCGTGCCGGCGAATAATTTGATCAACTAAATAAAGACCAAGCCCCATGCCTTTAGAGCCTTTGCTGCTGAAATAAGGTTCAAATACATGGGCCATATCCGCAGGAGGAATCCCCGGGCCATTATCGGCGATGCGCACGGAAACAAACGTGGCATCAGCAGAAATCTGTAGACGTAATTGCCGCTGCTCCGCTTTTGCTGAGCCCGCCAGCGCCTCTATGGCATTGCGCGTGACATTGGAAAAGGCAATTTCAAGTTGGTCGGCGTTACCCAAAATAACAGGCAGCTCCGGCGGTATCATCAGCGTCATCTGAATGTTGGCGCGTTCGAGATCGGCCGTAAACGAGGCGAGCGTTCGCGTCAGAATCTGGTCGAGAGATACGGGTCCCATCGAACTCCCAGCGGCAGAAACGCTGCGGATGGCTTCAATATGCCGCGCAGCATCCATGGATTCGCCCACAATATAATGAAGCCGTTCGGCCACTTTCGCCAGTCGAACCGCGTCTTCTTTAGAGGCGGAGGCTTGAAGATCATTTAAGTCTGATAAGGCCAACTGCGCCGGCAATGTAATTTTGGCCAGCGGTCGCTTAATCTCATGAATGAAGCGGCCTGTCGCCTCTTGCAGAAAAACCGGATCCAACGCTTCCCGCGGAAACCGACGATTGACCCAGCGTTGAATGCGGAGTTGAAGCGGATGAAACAAAATGGCGACCACAGCGGTAGCCGCTGCGGAGGAATAGATGCCTGGGGCAGCAACCAAAGATCCTAGACCGCGCGTAATTAATATAACGAACGTCATATAAACGCCGGCAAGAATCGCCGTCAGCAGCGAATACACCAGCGTTTTCCGAATCACGACGGTGATATCTAGCAGACGATGCCGGACAATGGCCATCGACATAATCCAGGGATAAAGCGGCACCGTAAAGTCTCCCCAAGGATATAAATCAAATCCCATGTTGGCTAAATACCCGTAGCTGCCCCCGGAAAAATCCCAGAATTGTCGCCAATAAAAAATACTTAATCTGATTTCTGCGCGCCTGCGACGACTCGGCTAAAGCATCTAAAAGCATTTTATGGGAGTAACAAATGGACCCCATCCACCAGAGCAAAAACACATAAAAAAGTGGCCCCGCATTAGCAAAATAGAACGAATTAAAAAATAGCCGATAGCTGCTAAAGAACCATCGCGAGGGCACAAAACAAACAAATGCAAGACCAATGAGGTATTGAAGGCGAACAAAAACACGCGCTTCTTTTTCTACAAAAACAGTCACAAAGTGATGAAAGGCGGGAGCAATCCAAACAATCCCAGCCATATAGAGGAAGCACCACGTCCAAGCCGCCTGAATTGGATTATGGGTGTGACCGGATAAGAAAAACCCTACCCCCAACATGGTGATAGTCAGTGAAAATAAAAACCAAGTCCGGCCTAAGCGGCGGTTTGGAGAATGCAGCCAAACAAAGCTCCCAAAGACAAGGGATGAAAGCGCTATTAACGCGCCCGCCAATGAGTACGGGGTAAGGGAAGAAATCGTGAATAAATGCAAGCGTGAAAAACTTTAGCAAATCTTCTCGCTTACGTGATCCAGCCCCCCTCCCCACATTTCTTATTACAGCGTTACGCGAAAGCTATGGTATTTGCCGGTATACTCAGCCCAAGCAATTTTCATGACTTGGCCGGACATCGCCGGATTCTTGGCCAATTCCAGAATCAGCTTTTCGAGCAGCGGCTTGGGCCCTTCTAATGCAAATTCCGCCAGCGCGTGATTTACAACGCGTAAATTTCCGCAAATATTGTACGCGCGGAAAAAACGCTCTAGCTGTCGCACAACATCAGGAGAAATCCGTCCTTGAATAATTCCCGTCAACAACACCTTTTCCTGAATAAACCACTGTCTAAGTAACTTAAGCATATGGCCTCCAATATGATTTTTAACGTCACTTCATATTAAAAACTGAAACTGAAGGCCTGCTTAAGAGAACGTGAAGATTGGCTGAAGTATTACTTTTCGTACCGGATTTCGTCTAAATAGAGCTCAAATCCGCCCGGATTGTTGTCGTGGCTGGCCGCCCAACAGAAGCCGCCAATGATGTTAACCAGGCTTTTATCTGCCAAATCAATCGTGAACGACTTCCATGTCGAGCTCAACTCAATCGGGCCAATGGAGGCGGCGTCCGAATCCGCATGCTCGCCCGTAATTCCGCCCACTTTGAATTCATTAATGATCACCGGTTTGCCGTCTTTGCGCAGACCTTTCGCCCAAAAAGTCAGTTTTTTATAACCGGTTAAATCATAGCCCCCCATTTTCTCCCCCCAATTGTTCGCAGGATTTTGCCAGTACATTCCCGACCAATTGGCACCCTGTTTGGCTTCGCCGGAGTACGTAATTTTGATATCTGTCCGGCCCTCTTTAGGGCTAGAGGTATCGGCATCATTCAATTTCAAATCGCCATAATCCCCCATCCATCCGCTGGGAATAAAGTGATTCGCGTGATCGGCTTTGTCGTGGTACACATAGAACACATTTTTATCTGGCGTAGCACTGAGGGCAGCCCCTGTTTTTGGCACTGTCCAACCCAGGAGAGACACAGAGAGACCTGTCGCCAACATGATTTTTTTATTCATTTGAGAGCTCCTTATACGTGAGGTTTGGGATAGGAATGACCTCGCAAGTATAAAGAGCCAGCCTGAAGACAGTCTGAAGCAGTGGTGAAGATTTACTGAAATTAAAAAAAGTTATGCTTTCCCATGCTCGCCTCTCTTATTCATGCCAGCCTGGCCAATGTAATTATCAGTTCACTTTTTGGCATTTTTGTCTGGCTGCGCGGACCGCGTCAACCGGTTCAGCGCTTGTGGATGTGTTTTTGTTTGCTGGTTGGCGTATGGAGTCTAGGCTATGGAATGATGGTGAATGCCAGCACCTTTTCTCAAGCTTATTTTTGGCAGGAATCGTGTGTCTATCCGGGATCTATTTTACTTCCCGTGGTCTTTTTTCATTTCGTCCTTCTCCTTACACACGATGCGGCGCGACGGTTGCTGATCGCTGGGTATCTCTTGGCCGCGATTTTGATGGGGATGAACGTTATGGGTGTATTAGGCTCTGTAAGGCCTCAGCCCCCCTTTCATTTTTACAGTTCACCGCTGCGATTCTATGGTCTTTATCTATTTAATTTTTTTGCGTTTGTGACTTATGCGCATGTTCTTTTAATCCGACGGTTACTGAATGTCAGTGATCGGGCTAAAAATCAACTCAAGTTTGTGCTTTTGGGCACTTCCATCGCTTTTTGTGGCGGTATTACTACTTTTTTTCCTGTATTTAACATCCCCATATTTCCTTATGGAATTTATGTCGTCCCGATTTATGTTTTTACCATCAGCTACGCGATCTTTAAACATGAGTTGATGGATATGAATGTTGTGATCCGCAAGGCGCTGCTTTTTTCCTTTGTATCCGCGGGATTATTGGCCATTTATGCCGGAGCGGTCACTTTTTTGGCGCGCGTGTTTGAAGGACGACAGGGATCGGCCTCGGCTATTTCATCGGCCTTAGCCGCCATCTTTATCACGCTTCTTTTTAATCCTTTGACCTCAAGAATTCAACGCTGGATTAATCGCCGATTTCCTAAAGTGCGGCTCGATCCGGAACTGCTGCAAGAAGCGGCCGGAGGGTTTGCGCATGAAATGAAGCGTCCCCTTTCACGAATCAGCCTACCGGCAGAACTGACCTTGGTGGATTTACAGCAAGTGAAAACAGGCGCAAAAAATTTAGACGATGTGTACCCTCTTATCGAACAGCGGATGCAGTACATTATCCATCAATCTCAAGATGCCGGGCATATGATTGAGGCGATTCGTGAGCTCTCCAGCTTCTCTAGTGCGCCTTTCGAAGCGGCAGCGATTCAGGACTTGATCCAACGCACTCTCTCCGTGGAGGCAGAATTAATCGTGCGCTTCGGCGCAAGAATCGACCTCCAACTTCCCGAAGACCCTCTTATCGTGAAGGGCCGGGCCAGGCAATTGGAGATTGTCTTCATCAATGTGATCAAGAACGCGCTGGAGGCCATGGACAGTCTTCCTACAGGACAACCCCGCCTCTTGCGCATTGAAGGAAAAACAGAAGACGAAACAATCGTGCTTTCATTCATCGATAATGGCCCCGGCATTATGGCGGGGAATGCGGAAAAAATGTTTCAACCCCACTTCACCACAAAAGGCGCGCGTGGCACGGGCATGGGACTCTACTTGTCTGCACAAATCATCCAGGCGCATGGCGGCTCCATTGAGGCCAGCACAAATCGTGCTCAAGGCGCTTGCTTAACAATTCGCCTACCCAAAATGCTCGCATGACTGCTTTTTCATTATCGGGATTGCTGGCCGGACTTTCATCGATTGGCTTTGGCTTCTTTGTACTTCAGAAGACACAAAATAAATTATTAGGACGCCGTTGGTTTTTATTCACGCTGTCTGTTGCAGGTTATGGTTTTGGAGTTGTCTGGGTTGGAAGCACAAAAAGTTCGGCGGAAGGGCTACTGGCTTGGCGAGTCATGTACGGATTGGCTGTCATTTGGATCTCCCCTCTTTTTTATCATTTCATTTGTAATTTTTTAGATATTCGACGTTTTCGTTCCATCATGATCCACTATCTTGTGGGTGTCGTATTTTTATCGATCACCCCGACAAACCTTTTCTTTTATAAAGCCATTTGGGCTTTCGATTCTTTTTATTACGCCTTAGGCGCGCCGCTCTACGGCCTATATTTTTTATGGTGGATGGGCTTGGTCATCTATTGCCATACCCTCTTATGGCGCGCTTATGCGAAAGCCTCTTCCATAAAACAAATTCAAATAAAGTATTTCTTTTTTGCCACCTCGATCGGATTTACGGGCGGAAGCCTCTCCTATCTGCCTAGCTTTGGCGTTCTCTTATATCCCTGGGGGAATTTTGGCGTTTGCCTTTACCCTTTAATTATGTCCATCGCTATCGTGAAACATCGTCTTTTGGATATCGATCTGATTATTCGCAAAGCGCTGCTCTATTCGATTCTTTCTGCGTCACTAGCCGCTGTCTATGGAGGAACCATTCTTTTGATCGCGCAGATCTTAGGACAACACCATGCCCCATCCTCTGTCGGTTCTTTCGCCTTAGCCGCAATTTTTATAACGCTACTTTTTAATCCGCTGCGCATGCGCACACAACATTGGATTGACCGCCGATTCCCGCGTGAGCGGCTTGATCCTGATTTACTGCAAGAAGCGGCTGGTGGTTTTGCGCATGAAATGCGCGGACCTCTATCTAAGATCAGTCTTCCGGCCGAGCTGGCTTTGATGGATTTAGAGCGCGCTGAAAGCGGCGCGGCCTCTTGGACAGAGGTGGCCCCCCTGTTAAAACAACGTTTGAAATTTATTATGACGCAGTCCATTGACGCCGGATATTTGATTGACGCTATCCGTGGACTCTCCGCTTCGACAAAATATTTTTCGTCTATTAATGTGCAGTCATTGATTGACCAGGCGTTAAGTGCGCAAAAAGAATTGTTAGAAAAAAACCGCGTTCTTGTTCATATCGATCTGCCGACGGAATTACCCGCTATCCGCGGGGACGCCAAACAATTAGAAATTGTTCTGATTAATCTCATTAAAAATGCCACGGAGGCCATGGGAGAGTTGGTCGCAGATAAAAAACGCGAGCTGCGCATCGAAGGAAAGCGGGTTTCAGATTACGTGACGCTTGATATAAGAGATTCCGGCCCAGGCATAAAACCAGAACACCTAGCGACCCTCTTTCAACCCCATTATTCAACCAAAGGATGGCAAGGCATGGGCATAGGGCTTTATCTTTCCCACCAAATCATGCAAGCCCACGACGGCAGCATTACCGCAGAAAGCCAAGAAGGCCACGGCGCTAGCTTCAGAATAAAAATTCCTGTCCCACGACAGATTAGCTAAGTACAGCCACCACAGAGTTGAGACTTCAACCAACATCATAATTATGCCTTTAGCTCTTTTGTATCGTCTCGATCAGAATTCGGATCAGCGCTATAATGACAGAATCCTTGCTCATGATAACGATCCGACCCACCACACCGGCAGATTCTGAAGCCATTTGGACGATTCTTGAGCCCGTCATTCGTGCGGGTGAAACTTATGCTTTGCCTCGTCAAATGACCCGACCCGATGCTCTGGCCTACTGGTGCGCCAACAACCATGATGTTTTTGTGGCGGAATTGGATGGAGAAGTTGTTGGCACCTATTACATGCGCCCGAACCAGTTGGGTGGCGGCTCCCACGTAGCCAACTGCGGTTATATGACGGCGATTAAAACCTCCGGCAAGGGTGTTGCTTCTGCCATGTGCGCCCATTCTCTCGAACAGGCCAAAAAGCGCGGCTATCGGGCGATGCAGTTCAACTTTGTTGTCAGTACGAATGCGCGAGCCGTGCGTCTATGGCAGCGTTTTCAGTTTGAAATTATCGGTCGGCTTTCCGACGCTTTCTTGCATCCGGTTCATGGTTATGTCGAAGCTTATGTGATGTACCGCAAACTCTAATGCGGTAAGCGGAAGGAATGGTTCTTGATAGCTGACTCCCTTATCTTAAAAGATGCGCGGAAGTTTCATGTTAAAAATGCTTCCGGAGACTGGCGCGCGTTTTTTTGTTTCTAGCGTTCCGCCATGGCGATGCAGAATTTGCTGAGCAATATAGAGACCGATTCCCATGCCTTTGGAGCCTTTCGTTGTAAACCAAGGATCAAAAATACGGCCTGTAAGTTCGATAGGGATACCGGGCCCTGAATCCGCGATATCCAAACAAATTTGTTTTCCTATGGCATTGACAGAAATGATGATTTCGCGTGCCGCGGGTTGATGCCCGCGCAAGGCATCTAAACTATTGTTGACCAAATTACCTAGAGCAATTTCCAATTGCCTTTGATTACCTAATATGAATAACCCCTCTTCGGGCTGCTCCACGATAAGATCGACTCCCTCTTTTTCGGCCTGCGCAGAAAAAGTCGTTATGACCTGGCCAACAATGACGCGGATATCCAATGGCGTATGCTCAGGACGCGTGGTTGCGCTGAGCTCGCGAATGGCTTCGATCTTTTCACCGGCCGCATGGGATTCTTCAATAATGAAATGCAGGCGCCGTGCAACACTTTCGGCCACTTCAAGAGGCGGGGCCGCTCCCGTTTTAAGATTTTCAAGATCCATCAACGCCAATTGAGCGGGCAAGCTAATATTTACAAGTGGACGTTTGACCTCATGCGCAAAGGTGCTGGTTGCTTCTTGAAAAAGAACCGGATCCAGAGACTCGCGCGGAAACCGGCGATCTACCCAACGGTCCAAACGCACGCGAAAGGGATGAAATAAAATGGCCACTAAAGCCGCCGCGGCGCCCGAAGACAGCCAACTCGGCGATGACATCCAACGATCTAAAACATGACTGCCAATCACCAAAACGGTCACATACAGCGCCGAGAAAAAAGCGGTCAAAATCGAATAAATAAGCGTCCGACGAATAATGATGCGGATATCCAACAATTGATGACGCAGAATCGCATAGGTACTGACCATCGGATAAATGGCGACGAGGGGAGCCGCAAATGGCGGTATGTGTAGACGATAAACCAACGGCATAGTGGTGAGACCGCATAAAAATCCAATAGCGGCAGCAGCCAACATGTAATCAAGTTGTCTTTTCTTGAAAGCGTCAGCCGTTCTTCGCGCCGTAAAAAGGACAGACACGCCTAAGGCGGGGAATACCACATAGTTGATGAGCTCGATCCAATAGAACGGACCGCCGCGTTCATAAAAAGCGGAATAACGCCCCTCGATAACACCCGAGACCAGCAGATGTGAATAGGCGTTAAGAAGACCGATGCCCACGGCCAAAGCATAGCCGGCGTAAACCAAGCGCGTGATACGCCGCCGCACTAAAGCCAAGCAAAAATGATAGTACGTCGGATTGATGAGCGCGATCGGGATGTAGGCCCAGCGCATAATTTCACGCGCTTGAACTTCCGTTTGAGCACGACACATCAAGAATCGGATGAGAAACCAACAAGAGACCCACAATGAGAGCAGTGCCCATAATCGGGCTTCGCGCCGCCGGGGCTGGAGAACAATCACCGAGAGCCCCATCATCAAGGTCAGCGCTAAACCAGCGGCATAGCCGGCTTGGTAATACATGCGTGTTAATTCAGCGCGGCAGGAGCGTAAAGTACGCTTGCGCCATCAAGTCGAAAGTTTCCATTTTTTCGATTTTGTATCCCGCAGCGGAAAATAGCCGCGACCATTCTTCGACGGGAAGCGGCCGCTGATGGGAGAGGGAATGGTAAAGCAGCAGCTCATTACCGGAACGCGCGTTCGCGCGTTTTTCCAAGGGCGGCGCCACCAACTCACAAATGAAAACGCGCGCCGCGGGATAGGCTTGACGAAGATTCGATAAAAACAAGCGCGCCGTTTCCACGCTCACATACACCAATTCATGCAACACAAACATAATACTGACGGCATCAATGTGCGGGACTTGCATTTTTAAATGGGCGAGATCATCCGGAATCATGGCGTCCGCCACGTGGTAGTGGATCGGACCGGTTATTTCTGTCCCCGGATTTCTGGTTGCCGCCAAACGAATAATATCCGGTGACCGGTCTGCGCCCACCAAGGGATTAAACGCCCCAGATTTTCCTACTTCATTAAGAAAATCCCCCGCGCCACAGCCAATATCCAAAAGGGATCGGCACTTAAATTCAGCGAGCCAATTCATAACGACCGGAACAGGCAGCCAGCGAACAATGTGGGCGCTACCCGTAGCCATCCAAGGCTCATCGCGATGAATTTCTCGCCCATATTCCACTTCTCCCTTTAAGAGAGGGTTTAAATTATTGAAAATCGAACCATAGGCCCGATAAAGTAAAAACAATCCATGCGGTTCCAGCGTGACAAAGGTTCCGTATTCCGAAAGAAACCATTGATCCGCTTTTTTCTTAAGAATTCCCGCGGCATAGAGGTAGGAGAGAACAGAATCTAGCAAGTCCGCGCGCAACGAAAAGGCTTGCGCCAATTTTTCCGTCGACGCCGGACCTTTCTGCAATAGCTCAAAAAAACTCAGTTGTTGAAGCGACCCGATAACTTGCGTGAGCGCATAGCCTTTAACCAGAGGCGTGACTTCACGGCTAATCCGCAGCACTTTAAAAAACCGCCGCAGCCCCACCGCCTTCAAAATCCTGACGAACTCAACCACATTTCGCATCATAAGATTGCTTATTTTACATGGTACGAGGCGATGTGTATCTAATGACTACCCACAGTGCGAATCTCTTCTGAAAGATCAGAAATTCTTTTGCTTATGTCTTGATATTTCTCTGTGCCTGGGATGAGTTGATAGCGACCCGTTTTGGGGTTGTGTATCGCTGGCACATATTCCGCGAAGGGAGATTTGGCAGAAAACATGGCTCGGATTGTTGCACAAAGATCTCTTATAGCAACTTCATCGCCGCCGCTTTGCTCAATTTTCTTTGCCTCATGCAGGATATCTTCAAAATGTTTTACCCAAGAGCTATTTGAATCCATCCTCAATATTTCAAGGAAATCTTCTATTGATTCAATTAATTCAAACAAAATGACCCTCGACGGTCTTCTCATTGCAATTGTCCTTCGATGATGAAACTGTATTTTATTTTAGCGTTTGGAATATACACTTGAATTTTATTGTCTCCTCCGAGATAACTTCCTCCCTGATAGGACGTGGGGCCATAATAATATTTATCGCCCTGCTGAAGCGTTATCGAGACAATAGCGTTTAAGTCTGATTTCCCTTCTAAAACTCCAGTTTCGGGATTAATCCATTGCGGCTTAACGGCATTATCTATTCGAGTTAGTTTACTACTCACGGGAGGCTCAAAACTGAACCAACTCCCGCCCGGGTCATTTAAGTTACCCGCTTTCCATAACTTTAATGTGTGCCCTTCAGGGACGATACCTTCATTGTATTTCGCACCAAAGAAGTTCTTAGCCGCTCGCGCATCAATTGGCCCTGGGTTCATGGCGTCGAATGTCCATTTTGCTGAAGCAATACCTGGAATTTTTTGTCTGTTGATGGCGGTTTCGCCGACGACGTTAGTTTTGGGCGATTCTTGAGAGGTTGATGGCCAAAGTTTTTTCCAGAGGTCTTTGCCACTGTCTTTGAGGGCATCGCCTGTTTGTTCGATAGCTTCAATCACAAGAGCCGACGTTCGCGTTGCTTTTAGACCCTTCGTTATCGCTGTT
>Ga0105240_10002794_pt1 | contig 27609 bp, 25 predicted proteins | sample KBSC54metaG_FD_80426 | JGI IMG/M metagenome (GOLD analysis project Ga0105240, IMG submission 80426) | Corn rhizosphere microbial communities from Kellogg Biological Station, Michigan, USA - KBS C5-4 metaG | ecosystem: Host-associated > Plants > Roots > Rhizosphere > Soil | place: Michigan, USA... | reverse complement strand
CGCGATCCTGCACGATCTGAATGTCGCCTTCCAGTATGGTGACGTGTTCTTCGTGATGGATGCCGGGCGGCTGGCTCACGTGGCGACCGCCGCGGCGGAGGTCTCCCGCGATCTCATCGAGCGTGTATTTCAGGTTCAGGCGCACCGGATTCACGATCCCGACACCGGTGATGCCGTCTGGCGATTCGCGCTTCAGGGCAATGGTCGCCGCGGCGGCACCGGAAACTAGCGAGCAGCGACCTGCGTCCCCGCGAACGTCCGGACGGGATTTACGGGATTGTCAGGAGATACAGGATAATCACGGTGCCGTTCCCAAAGGTGTCGCAGTCATTCAGCGAACGAACTGCAACGTTGGGACTCGGCTCCCCACAATCCTGTTCAATCCTGTACATCCCGGAAATCCTGTCTGCATTTTGCCCGTCGAGTCTACTCTATCTCCTGCCCGAGCCCAACACCGCAGGCGAATGCACTCACGGATGCGACAGCGGGTCAGGCACCGACGGTGCCTGACCCGCTGTCGCATCCGTGTATCCGTCCGACTCAGGGATCCAGCTCTTCGTTCTCCCCGGTAATGACGGCGGTGTCGCTTCCACCGCTCACGCGGACCACGCGCAACGGACGCTGCTGCGACTTGCCATTCACGGTCAGCGTAACGAGATAGTCGCCGGTTTCGACGATGGGCGCACCACGGCCTCTGCCGCCGAAGCCTCGGGTGAGCGCGCCGCTGCTGCGCAGCGCACCGAAGATGTCACCCAACGCATCCCGGTCGATCTCCTCGCTCGCGCCCGGAGCACCACCGGCGCCGCCCTGGCGCCTGACGCGGGCGTTGGTCGTGTCGCCGGGTTCCGCGCCTGGCGCTGCACCGGGAGCGCCGGGTCCGCCACGACGGCCGCGCGCACCAGCGGCCCGTGGTGCCGGGCTTTCCGCCGGCCGGGGATTGAACTGTCCGGATGGGCCGCCGTTGCGGCGGAAAAACGCCCCGAATCCTTCGCCGCTGGCGAGCTGCTTCTTCAGCCGGTCGAGCGCGGTCTTGGACGCCACCCCCGCCGTCGCGAGTGAATCGAAGACGTGATCCATCTTCCGCGCCGCGATGATGCTGTCCCGCACGCCGGCTGGCGAGAGCTTTGGCGACGGCGCTGCCTTGCCGCGGAAGTTCCAGGTGACGTAGTGCAGACCCGGCGTACCGGGGCCGGTGAGCGTCGACAGCGTGTCGCCCTGCACGTTGGTGATCACCACCTTTGCGGTATCGCTGCGCTGGCCGCTCGTGAGCAGGTAGGCAATGCTCGCGCCGTACGGCGCACTGCGCGCCTCGAAGTGCTGCTGGCCGTTGTCCACGTTGGCGCCCGGGGCCTCGCCGTACTCGAACGCCATCGTTGGCTGGAAGAGATGCGGCCCCGAAGCAATCGCGCTCTCGGCCATCTGCTCCAGCGGCGCGATGTCCACGATCCAGATGCCCCGTCCGTGCGTCGCCGCGATCAGTTCATGATCCCGCGGCTGAATCTTGAGATCGTGCACCGGAACCGTGGGCAGATCGGTCATGAACCGCTGCCAGTGCGCGCCACGGTCCAGCGACACGTAGGCTCCCACATCGGTACCTGCGAAGAGCAGGTCGCGCGAAACCGGGTCTTCCCGGATCACGTGCAGGAAGTCCGGCCCGCCCGTGGGCAGGTTGTTGACGATCGAATGGAACGACTTGCCGAAGTCGGTCGTGACGTACAGGTACGGCTTGAAATCGTTCGTGCGGTGATTGTCGAACGCCACGTAGAACGTCGTCGTGTCGAAGTGCGACGGCTCGACGCGCACGACGTAGGTCTTTGGCGGCAGGCCCGGGAAACGGCCGGTGAGGTTCTCCCACGTCGCGCCATCGTTCCGGGTGAGCCAGAAGTTGCCGTCATCCGTCCCCGCGTACAGCAGTCCCGGCCGCACCGGAGATTCGGCGAGCGTGGTGATCGTGCCGTAGGTTTCCGCGCCGGTGGCGTCGTTGGTAATGCCGCCGGTGGTCTTGATGCTCACGTTGATCTTCGCCCAGTCCTGCGTGGACAGATCGGGCGAGATCGGATAGACGTCGTCGCCGCGATTTGTCGACTTGAGCACGCGGTTCCCGCCAATGTAGAGCGTGCTGGGCGAGTGCGGCGAGATGAAGTACGGCGTGTCCCAGTTGTACCGCATGTCGAGCGCGACGGAATCCATCTTCTGCTGCGCGCGCAGCGCCGTGACGCGCTTCTTCACATCCTTGGACTCGGGCTTCGTGGTGTCGCCGCGTGCGATCAGGATCGAGTCCTCGATCTGGGTGTACTGCGGGCGCCATTCCGGCTTCACCACCTGGCTGCGCTCTCCCGTGGAGTAGTCCATCCGGCCGATGGCGCCACCCTGCGACTCGGCGTAGATGATGTTCGGGTTGGTCGGATCCTGCGCGGTATAGAATCCATCGCCGCCGCCAACGGTGAACCAGTCGGAATTCGCGATGCCGCCGTTCTGCTTGCGGCTCGGCCCGCACCAACTGCCATTGTCCTGCAGCCCGCCGCAGACGCGGTAGGGAACCGCCATGTCATACGTGACCTCGTAGAACTGACCGATTGGCAGCACGTCGAGAAAGTCGAAGTTGCCGCCGCGATCCCAGGTCTGCGACACGCCGCCGTCATCTCCCACCACGAAGTGCTGCGGATCCTTGGGATCGATCCACATCGCATGATGGTCCACGTGAATGCCCTGGGTCGCATTGCGCACCGTCTTGCCGCCGTCGGTCGAGAAGTTGACCGGCGTGGACGACCAGTACACGCGATCGGGATCCTGCGGGTCAACGCGCACCTGCGAGTAGTAGAACGGCCGGACATCCTTGTCGTTCATCCAGCGCCATGTCTTCCCGGCGTCATCCGAGCGATAGAGTCCGCTGAGCAGCCGGTTGGCCCGCGATGCCTTGGCGTTGGCCGAATCGCTCAACGGCACCTGGAACGGCGCCTTCCCGCCCCGCACCGAGTCGGCCTCCACGAGCGCGTACACGATGTTCGGATTGCTGATGGAAATGGCGATGCCGATGCGGCCAAGCTGCGTGGCCGGAAATCCGCCGCCCTCGATTTTGGTCCAGGTGGCGCCGGCGTCGGTGGTCTTCCAGAGCGCGCTCCCCGGGCCTCCACTGGTGTACGACCATGGCGTGCGGATGCGCTCATAGCTGGACGCATAGAGCGTGTTCGGGTCCTTCGGGTCCATGGCGACGTCAATGAATCCTGCCCGGTCGCTCACGAACTTGATGAGCTTCCAGCTCTTCCCGCCGTCGGTCGTCTTGTACAGCCCGCGTTCCTTGTTGGTCCCCCACGCATGTCCCAGCGCCGCGACGTAGACGACATCGGCATTGCGCGGATCCACGACGATGCGCGCGATCTGCTGTGTTTCCTCGAGACCCATGAGCTGCCAGCGCATTCCCCCATCGGTGCTCTTGTAGATGCCGCCGCCGGGCATGATGGAGTTGCGCGAGTTCTGTTCGCCGGTGCCGGCCCATACGATGTTCGTATCGGATGGCGCAATGGCGAGCGCGCCCATGGACACCACGCGTTCGTGCTCGAAAATCGGGCGGAACGTGGTGCCCGCATTGGTCGTCTTCCAGATGCCGCCGCCGGCGGCGGCGACGTAGAACGTCTTGGACGGGCTCGGAATGCCGACGATATCCGCCACGCGCCCGCCCATGTTCGCGGGTCCGATGTTTCGCCAGGCCATGCCGGCGAGCGTGACAGAATCGAGACGGGACGCCGCCTCGGGCGCACTCGGCGCCGCCGCCTGCTGCGCCACGAGCGGTGGTGCCGCGGCCGTGAGCACGGCCAGCAGCGTGGACACAAGTGACAGATGTCGCATGGGCGAGGAGAGGGAGAAGGAGTGGGAGAGACGGCGTGGAGACTCGCGCCCGCGGGGCGATGGCGATAGCCGGCTGATCCGGCGGCCGGTACCGCATTCAAAAAATCTACGCGGAGATGATGCCAATCGTTGGGAGCGCCTGCAATGGGGCGTCTGCGTCGGTCCGCTCGGGGCACTCAGGCGGCGCGACGCTATCCCACCGTGACCGCTTCCGGCTCGGCCGGCGTCTCCTGCAGGTGGCTCTCCACGCGCGTGGTCGGAAGCCGGAGCGCCACGGCCATCCACATGATCAGCGCGGAGAACACGGCAATGACGAGAATCGCCCAGCCGAAGCCGAGGATACCGCGGTTGCCGGCGTGATGGCTCAGATCGGGATAGGAGCCGATGAAGCTGAGGATCGCGAGGCCGGCCAGCCAGACGAGCACCCACGCGCCCGAGCGGAATTCCATGGGCGGGGTGCTGTCGTGATGGCGGATCTCGTACGTCACGAGCACCACGTAGCCAATGAGCACCGCCACGAAGAGCTTCCAGTCGGTGTCCCATCCCGACCAGTACACGATGAGGTTGGACGACAGAAACGCGAGATACGCAATGGTCACGACGGCGGGCAGCCGGAAGGGACGATCCTGACGCGGGATCTGCTTCCGCATGGACACGAGCGCCAGCGGTCCGGAGCCGAATGACAGCACCGTCGCGGAGGTCACGAAGCCCACGAGCTTCTGCCAGCCGGGGAAGGGCAGGAAGAAAATGAGCCCGACCACGAAGGTCAGAATGACGCTCACCCAGGGCACTCCGCGGGCATTCACGCGCGCCAGTGCCCGCGGCACGTTGCCGTTGCGCCCCATGGCGTAGGAGATCCGCGCCGTGACCGTGGTGTAGATCAGTCCCGTATCCGCGGGCGAGATGAACGCATCGATGTAGAGCAGCACGGCGAGCCAGGTGAGTCCCATGGCGCTGGCGAGCGCGGCCAGGGGCCCGTACGTGGCGGCGAGATGATCCAGTCCTCCGGTGAAGCTCGTGCCGATATGCGCCCAGCCGCCCGCCAGCGCGTCCGGCGGGAGGGCTCCGACGAACGCGACCTGGAGCAGGACGTAAATGATTCCCGTGATCACGACCGACCCGATGATGGCGATCGGCACGTTGCGCTGCGGATGGCGCGTTTCGCCCGCGAGTTCCACGCCCTGGCGGAAGCCGAGGTACGAGAAGACGATTCCGGCGGTGGCGATGGAGGAGAACACGCCGCTCCAGCCGAACGGCATGAAGCCGCCGGCCTGGGCGTGATTGAAATTGCCCGGATGGAACACGGTGACCAGGAACGCGATGATCACGAGCGTGATGATGCCGAGTTTCCACCAGACGAGCGCGTTGTTCAATCGTGCGAACCAGCGAATGCCAATGACGTTGATCAGGCTGAACAGGGCGAGCAGGGCGGCGGCCACGGCAAAGCCGGCGCCGGTGAGCACCGGCACGCCGTTGCTCAGGTGCTGCAGCCACGGGATGTAGTTCGTGGCGTACTGCAGCGCCGCTTCCACCTCGATGGAGGTGGTGGAGGCCACCGCGAGCCAGGTGATCCAGCCGAGCGTGTAGCTGGCGAATGAGCCGAAGGCGTAGTGCGGGAAGCGCACCACCCCGCCGGAAACCGGAAACATGGTGCCCAGCTCCGCGTAACAGAGGCCGATGAAGATGATCATCACGCCGCCGATGGCCCAGGCGAAGATGGATGCCGGTCCCGAGATCTGTGATGCCGCCAGCGCGCCAAAGAGCCAGCCCGATCCAATGATCGAGCCGACGGCGGTGAAGAGGAGGCCGATGATGCCGATGTCACGGCGCAGGCGGCGATCGTCGGCCGCCGCGCGGTGCAGGGGAGCGCCAGTCGTGTCCATGGAGTGCCAGGTTCGGGAACGCGCAACCATGCGCCCCGATCCGGTCACGAGGCCGGGCTACCTATGGGACGCCATACAATAATGCAGCATGGCGCCGTACGCCGTCGCGCACAAGGGCAGCGCGCGCTCAGGCTGCCCGCGCGTGCGCCTCGGCCATGACGTGCGCGTACACCATGCGCGAGATGTCCACGATGAGCGCGCGCGCAACGGTCTCATCGGGAATGCCGCGCGTCATCACGACAAGGACGTACGGATCGGCCCCTCGAGGATACACGATGGCCGCGTCGTGCAGATGGCCCGTGATCCACCCCGTCTTGTGCGCCACGGGTGTGCCCGGTGGCAAGCCGGCCGGGATCTCGGCGCTGAACTCCTGGTGCAGCAGGATGTCGCGCATGGCGGCGCAGCTCTTCGGTGACGCCGCGCGGTCCTGCAGAATCGCCTGCATGATGGTCGCCAGGTCGGCCGACGTCGTCATGTTGTTCATGCCGTGCTCGAAGGCCTTTTCGTCCTCGACGCCGCGCAGCACCTGGATCTGGTTCGCGCCGAGCGAGCGCATGGCCTCTGTGGTCCGTTGCGCGCCAACGAGCGCGATGAGCGCGTTCGTGGCCAGGTTGCTGGACCGCGTGATCATGAGGTCCATGAGCTCGCGCACGCTGATGCGCTCGCCGGTCCGCGCATACAGCGAGCTGTCCGAATCATCCGCCCTGTTCAGCGAATAGAGCGAGCCGTCCACGATGGATCCGAACTGATTCACGAGCAGAATGCGCTGATCGAGCGAGAGGCCGCCGCCGTCCACCTGGCGAAACAGCTCGATCATGACCGGCACCTTCATGGTGCTCGCGGCGTGAATCATCGTGCGCGCGTTGATGTCGAGCGAGTCCGCGTGGCCGGGATAGCGAAAGGACACCGCCACCTCGGCACCGGGCACCGCGGCGATACGGGAGCGAAGGCGCGCCGCGAGCGAGTCGTCATGCATCACGCCGCCGGCGAGCGCGAGCACCATCAGAAATGCATGCATGACACGCGAATATAGACCGTGCCGGCGCAATCGCCAGCGCGTGGTTGCGTCCGCCGCTCTGGATCGTGTTGCGTATTGTCGGCGCATCACTCAGTTTGCGCGGGACCCCCAGACCTGTCTTCATGACGCAGATTCAGACCGCAAGCGACACTCCCGCTCCCGCGCTGCACGGCAGACGTGAACGTCTGCGTTTCACCGCATTCCGGTTTTCCCGTGGTGCCGATGGGCATTGCCACGCCGAAGTGGAACTGGAATGGATTGACGGACTGCGTGTCACCGGCACGGCGCACGGCCCGTCGAGCGCCACCGTCGATCTCCGGGTCGCGGCGGACGCAGCGCTCCGCGCGATCGAAGCGTTTTCCGAGGGCGGCATGGTGTTCGAGCTCGTTGGCGTGAAGGCCATTCGCGCTTTCGATGCGACCGTGGTCATCGTGTCGGTGGCCAATCGCCGGGACGGACCGTCCAGGCTGCTCGGATCCTGCCTGGTCGAGAACGACCCGGTGCGTGGCGCCGTGCTGGCCGTGCTCTCGGCCACCAATCGCGTCCTGGGCAACTTCATCGCCACGCGCTGACTCTTTTCGCCGAACGCCTTCATGTCCTCTTCCACCCGCGGCCGCGTCGTGAATCTCTCCCGTCTCTGGTGGGTGGCCCTGCTGGCGACCGCCGCCTGTCACTCCGCACGCCCCAATCCGGCGCCCGCGCCCGAGATCTCCGCCGCGGCGTCGGCAGCCGTGGACAGCGTGCTGGCGCAGCGCGCCGCGGACTCCATCAGCGCCTCCGATACCTCGAGGGTCGCCCAGCACGATCTGACCAGCGAGGCGCTCAACATCTTCGGCGACACGGCATCACCCCCGACGGATTCGGCGCCCCCTGCGGATTCGGAGCCGACCTGGGACATCGACGTGCACTCGTACGAGACGCACAGTCGCGTCGCCTACTTCGTGGATCGCTATCAGCACGCGGCGCACGACCGGTTCGAACAGTGGATCGATCGCAGCGGCCGGTACGACGCGATGATTCGCAGCAAGTTGCACGCGGCGGGCCTGCCCGAGGATCTGACGTACCTGGCGCTGATCGAAAGCGGCTACGATCCGGACGCATACTCGCGTGCCGCCGCCGTCGGCATCTGGCAGTTCATGGCGAGCACCGCGCGTGGTGTGGGGTTGCGTGTGGACTGGTGGGTGGACGAGCGTCGCGATCCGGTGCGATCCACCGACGGCGCCGTCAAGTTCCTCGGCTATCTGAACGAACAGTTCGGCTCCCTGTACCTCGCGGCCGCCGCCTACAACGGAGGGCCGGGGCGCGTGTCGCGCGGCCTCAGCCGCTACGCCGATGAGCTCGAGGGACAGTCGGGCAACGACGCCTTTTTCGCGCTCGCGGACAAGGATTATCTGCGCGCCGAAACCCGGGACTACGTGCCGCGCCTCATTGCCGCCGCACTCGTCGCGAAGGACCCCAGCCAGTACGGTTTCAATCCGCATTACGACTCGGCGTACGTCTACGATTCGGTGCGCGTTGGCCCGGCGACGCCGCTCGCCGCGGTCGCACGCGCCAGCGGCTCGGCGACAGGGACCATCACCAGCCTGAATCCCGAGGTCCTGCGTGGGATGACGCCGCCGGGCGATTCGTTCTTCGTGCGAGTGCCGGTGGGTGCCGCCGCGAATTTCGATTCCCTCTTCGCCGCGCTCCCGCGCGAGGCCAGGGTGGCATACTCGCGCCATGAGACGCGGCGCAACGAGACGCTGCTCGCGCTCGCGCGCCGCGCCGGCGTCACGGTAAAGCAGTTGAGCTGGTACAACCCCAGGCTCAAGCCCAATCGAAGGGGCCATCTCGCCGGCGGGCAGACCGTGATCTTCCCGTCCGACGCCGTGGTGGCCGCTGCCCGCGATGTCCCGGATCCTTCCATTGAACGCTACGGATCGTCCAGCAGGGGCACGGTGTCGCACGTCGTGCGGCGCGGCGAGTCTCTCGGACTCATCGCCCGCCACTATCACACGACAGTGCCCACGCTCATGCGGCTCAATGGACTCAGGAAGAGCATGATCTTCCCCGGTCAGGTCATCGTCATCAGAGGGTCGCCGCGCAGGACGCACCACACGACGGCGAGCCGCGGGGCTTCAACCTCGCGCCATAATGCGCGGCCGGCAGCGGCCTCGAGCGGCGACGTTCACGTCGTGCGTCAGGGCGAAACCCTGACGTCCATCGCGCGCGACAACGACACCACGGTGGCGGCCCTCAAGAAGCTGAACGGCATCCAGGGTGACTACCTGCGGGCAGGACAGAAGCTCCTGGTGGGGAACCAGGACTACTGATCACGCGAGCGGCGCCGGTCGCCTCACTCGAGTCGTCTACACGAAGCCCCTGGTTCGCACCGCGAACCAGGGGCTTCCGTTTCCTTCCTGGAGCCGGTGCCTCAGTTTGACAGACCCGTGCCCCTGTAACCCTTCATGACGGCGTGCTCGTAGCCGTTGCTCGGATTCATGCCGAGCGACTGGAGCGTCTCCACCGCCTGTGGTCCGCGATTGTAGACCAGCAGCGCCAGGTTCACGTTGCCGTGATTCTCGTCGATCAGCGACCGGAGGTACCGGAAGCCAAGGTGCAGGTTGGTCTGCGCGTTGTAGAGCTTCTGTTTCGTGGCGGTGCTGTCGAAATACCGGGCTGTGGCGGGCATGAGCTGAGTGAGTCCGATGGCGCCAGCCGTGCTGGTCGCATGCGGATTGAATTCACTCTCTACACGCACCAGGCGAAAGCCGAGCTCGGGGTCAATGCCCTCGGCCACGGCAACGTCGTACACGGAACCAGCCAGGTCGGCTCCCACCTTGTAGCGGGTGGAGTAGTCCATGATCGTGCGCGCCCGCGTGAGCTGGGCGTTCGCCAGTTCCAACGCGCCCTTGGTGGCGTCCAGCTCAGCCCGCAACTGGCGGTTCTGGCTCGACGACCCGAAACTGAAACTCGAATTCTCCGATGCTTCCGCATTCCGCGGCTGCTCCCGCGGGATGAGTGCAACGGCACCCAGGAACACCACGACCAGCCCGACCTTCCGAAGCCGGTCCATCCGTCTGAGGCGATCGCCTCGATGAGAGTAGCTCTGCTGTGCGCTCTGCAATAGCGAATCCTCCCCTGCAGGATATCCCATAAGCAAACGGGGCTGATTGGCCCCGCTGCTTCAGTTGACTCCGCACGGAGGGCGGCGCTACCCGCGCCTCCAGTTTCCAGACCTGCCTCCTGACTTCTCCAGCAAGCATATGTCGGTGATTGACATGCCTTTATCCATCGACTTCGCCATGTCATACACCGTGATCAAGCTTACTGCGACTGCCGTGATCGCCTCCATTTCCACCCCTGTTCGCCCGACGGTCCGGGCTGTTGCCTCACACCGCAGGCCGGGGAGCGATTCCTCCGGGATCAACTGCACCTGAACGTCGGTGAGCGGGAGCGGATGGCAGAGCGGAATTAACTCCGCCGTGCGCTTGGCCGCCAGAACCCCGGCTACTTTCGCTACAGATATGACGTCTCCTTTGCTCAGTTCGTTACCGCGAATGCAGGCAAGCGTTTCGGCTTTCATTCGGATGCAGCCACTCGCCCGCGCCACACGATTTGTCACCTCCTTCTCCGTGACATCCACCATGCGTGCGTCTCCCTCTGCAGATACATGACTCATGCCAGTCATACGCCGAGCTCCTTCAGGTGCCGCAATAGTGCGGCGCCGAGCAGTTGAGGGTTCACGTTGCCGGTAGCGTGCATGCGCGCCTCCTCCACCATGCCAATCGCCCTGGCGGCGCCGATGGCCGCCCCATCATTCCCCGCGTCCACGCTGGCGCGCTGGCGGGCAAGCAACATCACCGCCAGCGCGTCGAGGACATCGGTAAAGAAACCACGGGCGCCCGCTCCGCCCAGGGCCAGCACCGCGCGCGCCTGTTCATCGCCTTCCGCATGCGCCGATTGCAGCAGCCGGGCGGCGGCTGCAGCGGCTTCCCCGGCGGCTGCGGCGCCGAACAGCGTTCCCGGCGCTCCGCCGGCCGCACGGACGCGATCGCCTGTTTTCCCCGGCACGCCGTGCGCATCCAGTGCAGACTGGACAATCGGGTCCTCCAGGAATTGTTGCGCGTCCGCATCGGGAAGGAGGGGGACGCGCACCGATACCACCCGGGACCGGATGGTGGGAAGTAATGAGCCAGGTTCACTCGAGGTGAGAATAATCGTGGTATCCTGCCGCGGCTCCTCGAGCAGCTTGAGTAGCGCGTTGGCGGCGAATTCGGAGCCCTCCTGCGGGACCATGCGCTCGGCGTCGCCCAGGACGAAGATGGTGCGCGTGCCGAGCGCAGGCGCCAGCGTCGCGAGCTGGACGACGGCGTGAATTGCGCCGACGAAAATTCCTTCAAGTCCGCTCGGTGGCGAGTAGATGCCGCCAGCCTTCTCGCGCTCCACGATGGCATCGGCGTAGTCCGCCAGAATGTCGTCGACGGACGCGTTCCCCTCCGGCAGTCGCGGCCTCGGGAAGAACCAGCGCACGTCGGGGTGCCCGAGGGCCCGCGCGTAGCGGCAGGACACGCACGCGTTGCACGGGCGCGGCTCGCTGCCGGTGCACACGAGCAGTTGCGCCAGCCAAAGCGCCAGGCGCTGCTTGCCAACTCCATGCGGTCCCTGCAGGAGCAGGCTCGACGGCAGCGCGCCTCGCGAAACCGTGCTGCGGAGCCGCTCGCGGAGCGCATGATGACCGTACAGGGGAAGGATCGGCATGGAGATGTGTAGGGGGTCTGGAACTGAAGTGCACGGCAGCCGCCTTGCAATATCGCATCGCGCCGGACTTCGCGATGTGGCGCCGGGGCGTGCTGGGCTCAACATTTCGGGGGCTGCAGGGGTATGCAACCAGGAACCGCCGGCGTGCTCACACGCAAGGGAGAAGGCATGGCCAAACGGCACCACTGGATAGTCCGTACGACGCACTGGGTGAACGTGATCGCGTTCGTGATCATGGTGGGGAGCGGGCTCGAGATCTTCAACGCCTACCCCGCGTTTGCCCGTCGCGGCGAGACCTTCTGCTGCTATCCATTCGCGCACAAGCCCATTCCCGACTGGCTCACCTTTGGTGGCTGGCTGGCTGGCGCGCGCAACTGGCACTTTGCGGCCATGTGGGTGCTGGTGATCAACGGGCTGATCTACCTGGGATTCATCTACCTGCACGGAGAGTGGCGCGATCTGGTGCCGCGGCGCGGTGACGCTCGCGATGCCTGGCAGATGATTCGCTACTATTTGTTCATCCGTGCGGATCACCCGCGTCAGGGAAAGCACAACGTTCTGCAGAAGCTGACCTACTTCGCGCTGCCCATCTTCGGAATTCTCGCCGTGCTCACCGGACTCGCCATCTGGAAGCCCGTGCAGTTGGCCCCGCTCACCAGCGTCCTGGGTGGCTTCGTGTGGGCACGCTACTGGCACTTCGTGGCGATGGTGGTGCTGGTGGCACTCGCTCTGGCGCATACCTTCATGGTGTTCGTCGTGGACCCGTATTCCATTCCGTCGATGATCACGGGCAACTACAACCCGGCTCACTCTCCCGAGGAGCGTAACGCGCGACCTTTCTACCACCTCTTTCCGCGGGCTTCCGAGCGGGCGGCAGTCGAAGCGACAGCCGTTGCGCCGGCCGGCGCGGCTGGCGCTCCTGGTACCGTCGCGGAGGGCGGCGACCCAGCTCAAGAGATCTCTCCCACCAACGCATCGTCTCCATGAACCGCCGGCGATTCATCATCACGGGTAGTCTCTGGCTGCCGGCTGCCTATCTGGCGGCGTGTGATTCCGAAGGGCCGCGCGCCGCCCAGCCGCTGCTGCGCAGCGCCGAGCGCTTCAACGAGAAGGTGGAGCGTGGCCTGTTTCGGCACACTTCCATGGACAGGGCATCCGCCGGCGCCCGGGATGCGGGCAAGGCCTTCCCGCAGTACTTCATTTCGGATTCAGTGCCGGTGTGGAATGAAGCCGTTCGCGGCAAGTGGACGCTCGAAGTTGGCGGCGCGGTGCAGCACCCGCTCACACTCTCGATGGAGGATCTCACGCGCGTGCGGAGCATCACGCAGCGGGTAGACCACTACTGTGTGGAGGGGTGGACCGCCGTGGCGGAGTGGACCGGCGTGCGCGTGAGCGAGCTGGCCCGGCTGGCGGGCCTTCATCCGGATGCGCGGTACGTGGACTTCCAGTCGTTCGACAAGGGGTACCACGAGAGCTGGGATCTGGAGAGCGCCATGCACCCGCAGACCATCGTCGCCTACGGAATGGACGGCCACTATCTCGGAGTTCCGCACGGTGCGCCGGCGCGGATCAATTCGCCGGTGAAGCTCGGCTACAAGTGTACCAAGTACCTGACGAAGATTCTCTTCCTTCCCGAGCGCAATGGCGGATACTGGAGCGATCAGGGATACGAATGGTATGGAGGAGTCTGACCTGGTTGCGCAATGGCAGCCTGCAGCCCAAATCGACAATGCATCTCATCACACGTGTGCTTCCAGCGCTTCTGCTCGCCGCCACATTGGCGTGCGCGCATTCCCAGCAGAAGCCGAACGGCGGAACGGAACGGACTGGGCCCACCCTCCTCAAAGTCGAGAATCAGGGCTTCGCGGACATGAACATCTTCGTGCTGTCGGAGGGACGGCGCGTGCGACTGGGAACGGTGACCGGCAACACGACTGCCACCTTCACCATTCCGGCGGATCTCGTGGGCGGTGCGCGCGAGATGCGCTTTCTGGCTGACCCCATTGGTGGATCGAGCCGGCCGGTGAGCGACGACATCTCGGTGCTGCCGGGCGATCACGTCTCGCTGGTCATTCCGCCGTCGGCGTCGCCCTGACGGCGCGGCGCACGGCAGTCGCCAGGGCGCCACGTGTGCCGCCGGTGGCACCTGTGCCGCCCGTGGCGCGCGTGGCGCTCAGGCCTCCGCGCTGGCGCGGGACCGGCGTCCGGTAGCCTCCTGCACGGCAACGCGGAACACCACGTCACGCTCCGGCACCGGATCGTTGGCGCCGAGCGACCCCGGCACCAAGCGCCGGAGGAGGTCCACGGCGCGCGCCCAGGAATGATGCGCGGCCGGCGAGATGTCGTCGGGTGCGAGGATATACACCGCGCCGTGCACCACGGCACTGGTCCAGTCGAACAGCGTGGTCACCTCATCCACCTCGAATGCGACCCAGCGATTCTTCATGAGCGTAGCGAACTTCGCGCCGTGCGAGGTGCGCCCGTAGAGCCAGCCATCCGAATACACGTAGTGGATGGGCTGGATGTCCACGCGGTCATGCATGGAAAAGGCAATGCGCCCGACATGGTTGCGGGACAACAGCGCGACGATCTCGTCGCGATCGAGCTCGTCGATGATGACCGAGTGAGGGGCTGACATCGATCCTCCGGCGGGGTAGTGGGCGCATTGGGTCGCGCCGCGCTTCGCTTATCTTGTGCTGGCGACACGCCGAATGGTAGTCCACCCTCCACGTACGCACCCATGTTTGCGCTGCACCTGGTCCTCCTGCTGCTGACCGCACCACTCACCGCTGACTCGCTCGGCGATCTTCCGCTCAAGGTAGTGCCGGCCGCGAGCGCTCCCGCGCAGCGGCTCGCCGTCCTGTTCACCGGGGATGGCGGGTGGGCGTCGATCGACAAGGAGCTCAGCGATTCGCTCTCGGCGCATGGCGCGCTGGTGGTCGCCGTCAACTCCCGTGAGTACTTCAGCTCGCAGCGCACCCCGGACGGCGCCACGGAGGATCTCGACCGCATCATCCGGCACTATGAAAGCTCGATACCGGCTCGCTCAGTGGTGCTCGTGGGCTATTCGCGCGGCGCCAACGTGCTGCCATTTCTCGTGACGCGGTTGCCGGCCGATCTGCTGGCACAGACCCGGCTCGTGGCACTGCTCGCGCCCGCCGTGAACGCGAATTTCAAGTTTCATGTCGTGGATCTCATCTCCAACCACAGCCGGAAGGACGACCTCATGACGGTGCCGGAAATCGAGAGGATCCATGGACCCACGGTGCTGTGCGTGTATGGAGACGATGAGAAGGACAGCGCCTGTCCGCGGCTGCAGGCCGGCACGGCGACCATCATCGATCTGCCAGGCGGACACCATTTCGACAGGAAGTACGGCGTGATCGCGCGTCGGATTCTCGATGCGATCGGGAGCTGAGCGATCGTGACATCGCCGGCATCTCCCGGCGCGCGACTGCGGCGCCAGTGGGCGGCGCTGCAGGGCATACCGGGCGGCAAGTGGCTATTCAGCCGCCTGCTGGGCTTCTCGGTGCCGTACACGGGAACGATCCGCCCGTTCGTTCAGGAATTGCGCCCGGGTTATGCGCGCGTGTGCATGCACGACCGCCGGCGCGTGCGCAACCACCTCCGCTCCGTCCACGCCATTGCGCTCATGAATCTGGCGGAAGTGAGCAGCGGGCTGGCAATGCTCTCCGGTCTGCCGGACGGAGTTCGCGGTATCGTGACCGGACTCTCCATCGAGTACGTGAAGAAGGCACGTGGCACGCTGGTCGCGGAATCATCGGCGCCGCGTGTCGAGCCGGCCGAATCGCGGGAGGAGACATGCGAAGCAGTCATCACTGACGCGACCGGCGCCATCGTGGCACGAGCCACGGCGCGCTGGCTGCTCAGCCCGAATACGCCAGCTCCGGTGCCCGCGTCATGACGGCGGCCGCGCTCGACACGCCATTCACGCGCGCGGTCGGCATTGACGTGCCGCTCATCTGCGGGGCCATGTATCCATGCAGCAATCCAGAGCTCGTGGCGGCGGTCTCCGACGCCGGCGGCATCGGCATCGTCCAACCCGTGTCGCTCACCTACGTGCATGGACACGAGTTCCGGGAAGGCCTGCGACTGATCCGTTCTCTCACGGCGCGACCCATCGGCATGAACGCGCTCATTGAGCGATCGTCGAAGTACTATCACGAACGCATGGTGCAGTGGATCGACGTGGCGCTCGAGGAAGGCATCCGCTTTTTCATCACATCGCTGGGGAATCCCCGCTGGGTCGTGGATCGCGTGGCGTCGTCCGGGGCCATCGTGTATCACGATGTGACGGAACGGAAGTGGGCGCTCAAGGGACTCGATGGCGGCGTCCACGGCCTCATCGCGGTGAACAACCGGGCCGGTGGCCACGCGGGTCCGCGAAGCGTCGCGGCGCTGTTCGCCGAATTGTCCGATCTTGGTGTTCCGCTCATCTGCGCAGGCGGCGTGGGTGACGCCGCCGGATTCGTGCACGCAATGGAGTCGGGCCATGCGGGAATTCAGATGGGTACGCGCTTCATCGCCACGCCCGAATGCCACGCGTCCAATGCATACAAGCGCGCGATCGTCCAGGCGGAGGAACGCGACATCGTGCTCACGGAGCGCATTACGGGCGTGCCGGTGTCCGTGATTCGCACGCCGTACATCGAGCGCATGGGTACGCGCGCCGGCCCGCTCGCGCGGCGGCTGCTGCGCGGCAGGCGGACCAGACACTGGATGCGGAACGCCTACGCACTGCGTTCACTCTGGCGCCTCAAGCGCTCGTCGCTCGACGAGTCGGGCGACGATTTCTGGCAGGCGGGCAAGAGCGTCGCGGCCATCCATGACATTGAGCCGGCCGCCGCGATCGTACGTCAGTGCCGCGACGCGCTCGCGGCCAGCACCGCCCGGCGCGAGGTTACCGGCTGATGACCCCACAGGCGATGCGGGAGCCGGCATTTCCCGCCGGGTCCGTGTAGTAATCATCGGCGCCGGCATGAATCACGAGCGCCGCGCCATCCGCATCGAGAATGGGACTGGTGCCAGACATGAGTGACGCATCGCTGACCAGTACATCGATGCGCACGCTGCCGCTCTCGGGCACGTAGAGGTTGGGCAGATCACCCTCGTGCATGCCGGCCGGATTGTCCATCCCATGCTGGCGGTTGAGCGGATTGAGATGCGGGCCGGCCGTGGTGAACGGCGTCTGGCAGAGCCCTACGGCATGGATGTGAAAGGCGTGCGTGCCGGGCGGCAGGTTGGAAAGCTGCGCCGAGATAAGCACGCCATGCGGCGTCTGCCTGAGGGTGGCAACGCCGACGCTCTGTCCGGCTACGTTGTGCAGTTCCGCTCGAGCCGACTGCTGTCCTGGTCCGGGTTCCTGCACTCTGACCACCCGGGTGCAGCCGGCGGCCGCACAGGCGAGCAGCGCGGCGATGGAGAGAATGGGCTTCATGAGTCTCTCAGCGTTTGATGTGGCTGTGGAAGAAGGAGAGCGCGCGCCTCGCGCGCCCGCGCGACCGCGTCGGCCGCCGTGGTACCGACTGCACCGACGTGCCCCATCTTGCGGCCGGGACGTGGTGCCTTGCCGTAGAGATGAATCCGGACTCCCGGCATCGCGAGCGCGGCCTCCCATCGCGGCGATGTCTCGTGCAGCCAGAGGTCGCCGAAGAGATTGGCGATTGCCGCCGGCTGCACGACATCCGTGGCGCCCAGCGGCAGGTCGCAGACCGCGCGAACGGCCTGCTCGAACTGGCTCGTGAGCACGGTCAGCTCCGTGTGATGGAAGCTGTTGTGCGGGCGCGGAGCGAGCTCGTTCACGGTCAACGTGCCATCCCGCGTGAGAAAGAGCTCGGCCACGAGCAGGCCCACGACGTCCAGGGATTCGGCAATGCCGCGTGCGATAGTGACGGCACGCTCGGCAACCGCATCGGGAACCGTGGCCGGGATCACCGCCCAGTCGAGCACGCCGTGATCGTGATGATTGCGCGAGGGCGCGTACACCGCGGTCTCGCCGCCGGGGCGACGCGCGACGAGCACGGAGATCTCCTGCTCCAGCTCCAGCGCACGTTCCACCACGCATGGTGCAGCCCCAAGGGCGCGCCACGCCTCCGCGGCGCGCACAGCGGGGCCCGCGCGCAACTGGCCGCGCCCGTCATACCCGCCCGTGCACGACTTCACGAACGCGCCGTCACCGGCTTCGCGCATGGCGGCCTCGAGCTCCCCCTGGGACGCGGCGCGCCAGTACGGACCCACCGGGAATCCGTGCGCCACCAGCCACTCCTTCTGTCGCCCGCGATCCTGCACCACGTGCAGGACGTGCGCTCCGGGGCGGAGCGGGGCGTGCTCGGCCGCTGCCTCGAGCGCGTGATACGCGATCTTCTCGATTTCAATGGTGACCACGTCGGATGCGCGGGCCAGCTCGGCAGCGGCCGCGCAATCATCGAAGCGCGCGGCGATCACGCGGTCCGCCACGGCGCTGGCGGCGCAGCGGGGGTCCGGGTCCAGCACGATGACGTGATAGCCGAGCGTGCGCGCGGCCACCGTCATCATGCGACCGAGTTGTCCGCCTCCAAGAATGCCGATCGTGGCACCCGGCAGCACCGCGGTCAACGCACGCCCTCGCTGTCCAGCACGTCCTGCGTGCGCGCCGCGCGCCAGGCGCGCAGCCGTTCGCGCACGTCGTCGCGGGAGAGTCCAATGATGGCAGCGGCGAGAATGGCAGCGTTCGCGGCGCCGGGTTTCCCTATGGCGAGCGTGCCAACCGGTACGCCCTTGGGCATCTGCACGATCGAGAGCAACGCATCGAGTCCGTTGAGGACGGTGGCGGGCACCGGCACGCCGAGCACGGGCAGGATGGTGTGGGCTGCCACCATGCCCGGCAGATGCGCCGCTCCCCCCGCAGCCGCGATAATCACCTGGATACCGCGCGCCTCCGCCTGCGTCGCGTACTTTGCCATCCAGTCGGGTGTGCGATGCGCCGAGACGATGCGCACCTCATGCGGAATGGCGAGCTCGGTGAGCAACTCGGTGGCCGGCGCGAGCTGTTCGAGATCGCTCCGGCTTCCCATGATCACACCGACCAGTGGTTGTTCCGTTGGCGATGGCGGTGAGGAAGTCATAATGCTGGAGTGTTCTCGGCGCACACGTATCTCAAATGAGGCAGGGAACTGGAATAATATTTGCAACCAATGCGGGCGCGCCAGTCACACTTCGTTCCACTCCCAGTTGTCCTTCGTTTCACTCACGCGCAACGCGTGACTCGCCTCACTTCAGGTCGTCCACCCTACGCAGTGATCTGCGCAGATTTCGCCGGCATGATCGCTCCGGGCTGTTGCCCCTGCGACAAAGGCACACTCGTCGAAAGGCGAGGCCGCAAAGCCACGAGGCTACCACGCGCGAATGCGCGCCATGCTCGTCGGGCCGCCGAAGGGACCATCAGCCGAGTGCCGACGCATGCATCTCACCGATCCCCTCCGACTGTTCGCCATCGCCACTGGAATGCTGGCGATTACCGCCTGCGTGGACAGCATGTCCTCGCCCACCGAGCTGCACAGCTCCTCGCCCGACGCGGCCCGCGTCAAGTGGGTGGTCGTGTCACCAGCGACTGCCGCGATCCGGAGCGGAGCGAAGGTCACGCTCGATGTCCAGTTCCAGGATGAGTCGCGCGAGAAGCTCGATGTCGCGCCAGCCCAGTGGAAATCATCCGACACGACCATCGCGGTCGTGTCGGACCAGGGTGTCGTGACGGGGCGAAAGCCCGGACGCGCGAAGATTCTGGTGTCATCCGCCGCACAGGCCGCGTACGCGGAAGTGCAGGTCACCGCCGCGCCACCTCCGACTGTCTCGGTCGCCGTCTCGCCTTCATCGGTCTCGCTCGCTGTTGCCGGCAGCAAACAGCTCAGCGCCACGGTGAAGCTGTCCAGCGGCGGCACCGTATCCAGTCCCACCATCACGTGGCTCTCGTCGAACACGAAGGTCGCCACGGTCTCACCCAGCGGACTCGTCACCGCCGTCGCCGCCGGCTCAGCCGCCATCACGGCGCAGAGCGGAACAGGAAAGGGCACATCCGCCGTCACCGTGACGGCGCCGACTCCCGCGACGCCGTCGCCGCCGTCGTCAGCGCCGCCGACCGCCAGCCCGACGCAACCGCCTCCGGCCACGGGATCGCTCTTCAGCGGGTACAGCGCGACGTCGCCGCACTGGCAGCACATCCGCACGATGATGACGGATTTCTATTACAACTGGACGCCGACCGAGCGCGCCTGGGCCGGCCAGCACTACGATTTCGCGATGTCCGGGGACGGAACGGCGTGGACCGCGGTAAACGCCACTGTGCAGCACTATCCGTACACGCTACTCTGGACCACGCAGATTCCGGGCGCCGCGAGCGTGAACATCACCGGCGCCTACTACGGCGACATGGTGCAGTGGTACGCGGCACACCCCGAGTACCATCTGGAGAACGCCTGGCTGCACGTGCGCGGCGTGACGCCCGACTCGGCGAACCGGCTGGTGGTGCACATCTGGGACTCGTCGCGCTGGGTCATCAACGCCGCCGATCCCGGCGCTCGCGCCTACACGGCGGACCGCTACACGCGCGTGGTGTCGGGGCATGCGGGCGCGTTCGTGGATGAATCCGGGTCGGGCGACATTGGATCGCGCGTGGGCAACGTGGCCGAGTTCCCCGATGCGGCATCATACATGGCCGCCTACGCGGGATTGGTCGCGACGGTGAAGCAGGCGATGGGCTCCAAAGTCCTCATGATCAACAGCGCGGGCTACACGACCAGCGCGGACTTCGCTGATGTGGTCGCGGCGGGCGCGGCGCATCTGGAGAAGGCGAACAACCCGCTGCATTCCGGCATGCCGGACCAGTGGACGTGGGTGGACAGGCTGCTCGCCGCTGGCGTATTCGTGGACTTCGTGAATGCGTACGACTACCCCGACGCCGTCGTGCTGGCTCCGAAATATCCGGCGGGCAATTACACGTCGACGTACGAACGACTGAAGATGTGGGAGCTCTCGAGCTACTACATGGTCGTCCCCTCATCGCCGGACCACCTGTCGCTGCAGCTCGTGAACCTGTGGACTCTGCCGTACTCGTCGCTCTGGCTGAAGGCGCAGGAGGCCAACATCGGACACCCCACCGGGGCGCGCACCATCATGCTCCAGGGCACGGATCCGACGGGGCAGGCCTACACGATCTATGCGCGTGACTTCGATCGCGCGCTCGTGCTGCTGCGCATGCAGCGTGGCTGGGGGGCGCAGACGTACCTGGACAATAGCGCGGTGAGTGTCGCTCTGCCGGCCGGCGAGAGCTGGCTGCCGCTCCACGGCGATGGCACGCTCGGCGCCGCCGTGACGAGTGTACGGCTGCGGAACTCCGAGGCCATCATCCTGATCAAGCAGCGCACGATCTCGTAAACGGTCGGAGCGGAGAACAAAAACACGAGACCCTCAGGAAGCGGACGCGGCTTCCTGAGGGTCTCGTGGCATCCGAATGAGGCTCCCGAGGAGGGACTCGAACCCCCGACCCGGTGATTAACAGTCACCTGCTCTACCATCTGAGCTACTCGGGAATAACAGTGAAACTTAGACCGGGCGCGAACAGGGGTCAAGCAATCGTCATGACGCGCGCGTGAGTGCGGCCGCGCGTCCGGGCAGTACGGTACGCAGCCACTGCCCGGTGTGTGATGCGCTCACGCGAGCGATGTCTTCGGGCCGGCCGGCCGCGACGACCTCGCCCCCGGCCGCGCCGGCCTCCGGCCCCAGATCGATCACCCAGTCCGCGAGCTTGATCACGTCGAGATGATGCTCGATGATCACGAGCGTGTGGCCGTGCTCGACGAGCCGGTCGAGGACGCGCGCGAGCTTGCGCACATCGTCGAGATGCAGACCGGTCGTGGGTTCATCCATGATGTACAGGCGCCGTCCCGCGCCGCGGCTCGACGTCGCCAACTCGCGCGCAATCTTCAACCGCTGCGCTTCGCCACCCGAGAGCGTGGGCGCGGGCTGGCCCAGTCGCAGATAGCCAAGGCCCACCTGCTGCACCTGCCAGAGCGCCTGCCCGAGCTTCTCCTCGCGCAGGAAGAAGCGAATGGCTTCGTCCACCGTGAGATTCAGCACGTCGTGAATGTTCCGGCCATTCACGGTGACGTCCAGCACCTCGGGCTTGAAGCGCTTGCCGCCACATTCATCGCAGGGAACGAAGACGTCGGCCATGAAGACCATTTCCACGGCGAGGTGACCCGCGCCCTCACAGGTGTCACACCGTCCGCCGGGGACGTTGAAGCTGAAGGTGCCCGCGGTGTAGCGTCGCTGGCGCGCGAGCGGCTGCGCCGCGAAGATGCGCCGGATCTCGTCGAACGCCTTCACGTAGGTCACCGGATTGGAGCGCGCCGTGCGGCCGATCGGGCTCTGGTCCACGAGCACCACATCATCCAGTGTCTGCCATCCCTCGACGGCGTCCACCGCCCCCACCGGTTCACCGAGATGCTGTTTGGCGGTGTGGTCGCCATGCAGGCGCACCTCCAGCGCGCGATATAGGACGTCGTGCACGAGCGTGCTCTTGCCGGAGCCGGACACGCCGGTCACGACAGTCATGGCTCCCAGTGGAATCCGCACGTCCACGCCGCGCAGATTGTGGGCACGCGCATTGGTCAGGGTGAGCCAGCGCGGGCCCAGCGGGCGCCGCTCCTCCGGTATCGGGATGCTTTTCGCGCCGCTGAGATAGGCGCCGGTGAGCGGGCTCGATTCCGCCAGCGCCGCCGGCCCCGCGAACACGAGCTGTCCGCCATGCTCGCCACTCGCCGGTCCCAGCTCCACCATGTAATCCGCCGCGCGGATGGCTTCGAGATCGTGCTCCACGACCAGCACCGTATTCCCCGCATCGCGCAGCCGGTGCAGGAGCGCCAGCAGCCGGCTCACGTCGCGTGGATGCAGCCCGATGGACGGTTCATCGAGCACGTAGAGGGTGTCCACCAGGTGCGCGCCCAGGGAATTGGCGAGCGCAATGCGCTGCGCCTCTCCGCCGGAGAGGGTGCGCGTGGCGCGATCCAGCGCGAGGTAGCCGAGGCCCACGTCCACGAGAAAACGCGTCCGGGCTCGCGCCTCGCCGAGGATGTGCGTGGCGATGCGCTGCTCGAACGGGGTGAGTGCCACGGTCTCGAGCCACGGGGCGAGTTCGTCCACCGGCAACTGGCTGATCTCCGCAATCGTGCGCGCCCCGACGCGCACATTCAGTGCGTCGGGCTGCAGTCGCGCACCATGGCACGCGGGACATTCCCGGGCGCTCTGATACTGTCTCAGGAACACGCGGATGTACTGCTTGTAGCGCTTCTCCTCGAGATCCTGGAGGAAGGGAAGAATCCCCTTGTAGGAGCGCGTGCGCGCCGTGAGCAGCAGCTCCCGGTCGGCGGCCGCGAGTGCGCTCCAGGGTACGTCCATGGCAATGCCGCGCGCCTTGGCGAATTCGGCCAGCGTTCTGCGGCGCCCCTCGTAGCGCGGTTTCGTCCAGGGATCGATCGCGCCATCACGCAGCGAGTACTCCGGGTGCGGTACGATGAGCGCCTCGTCGTATTCCAGCGTCGCCCCGAATCCGTTGCAGGTGGGGCAGGCGCCGCGCGGATTGTTGAAGCTGAAGAGCTGCGGCGTCGGCACGGGCGCCCGCGTGCCATCATGGGAGCACTCGAAGCGCTCGGTGAAGCGCAGGCGGCTCCCCGTAGTCGCAGTCTCGCCGCCGGGCGCGGGCTGAAGCAGGATCACGCACTCCCCATCGCCGTCCGCGAAGGCCGTACTGACCGCGTCCGTAAGCCGCCGAGCGGCATCCGGTCCCGCGACGAGGCGGTCCACGACGACCAGCAGCTCCCCTGCACGCGTGAGATCCGGCGTGCCGCCGCCGAGATCATCGAGGTGGTACAGGACGCCATCCGCGGACACGCGCAGAAAGCCCTGTTCGCGCAAGCTGGACACGACGGCGTCGTGCGTGACCGCCGGGCTCAGTCGCAGCGGGAAGCACACGGAGAAGCGCGTGCCGGGGCCGAGTGCGAGAACCGCGTCGGTCGTGGACTGCACCGTGTCCGGATGCATCTCACGACCACACACGGGGCATACCGTGTGGCCAACGCGCGCCCAGAGCAGTCGCAGGAAATCGTAGATCTCCGTCGCGGTGCCCACCGTGGAACGGGCGGATCGCACGGGGTTGCGCTGCTCGATCGCGACGGCCGGCGAGAGCCCGTCAATGAAGTCGACCGCGGGCTTCTCCATGCGCTCCAGGAACTGCCGCGCATACGCCGAGAGCGACTCCACGTAGCGGCGTTGTCCTTCCGCGTAGATGGTGTCGAAGGCGAGTGACGACTTGCCGGAGCCGGACGGTCCGGTGACGACGGTATAGGCCCGGCGGGGGATTTCGAGATCGAACCCCGCCAGATTGTGCTGGCGCGCGCCCCGGACGACGATGTGCGACTTCATTGCCACCAAAGATAGCGCGTCACACCCCGTAGAAACACCGATAGCGCGCTGGCGTCACCTCCGGCGCACGACGATGCGGCCGGCCGCGAGCAGCAGGATGGCACCGAGCGTGGCGAGCCCGACGGAGCGCAGGTCGAATCTCGTCTGGCTCACACGCCCCCAGCCCAGCAGCATGCCTGCCCAGCCGCCAATGAACGCGCCTGCCGCACCGAGCGCGATGGTCACGAGGCAGCCGGCGGGGTCGCGGCCCGGCATGATGAACTTGGCGAGGGCGCCGGCAACGAGACCGAGAATGATCCAGTGAAGCCACAATGGCATGATGGATGATGTACGATTGGCAATGGAGATGGGAACGAGCACGCTTTCGGGAGCCGCTTGCCTGTCGATAGAGGCCGCCATAGCTTCGTGCGTTGCTTCCTGTATCATTTCAAGATGCTGACCATTGCCGGGTCGTACGGAAACACCCGGGCGTGCTCAGGCGTAGATCATGGCGAAGCCGTCATCATGACGAGTCTTCAGTTCGTATTTCCCCTTCGATGAACTGCTTGTGCGGCTCGATGTTGGGCAGGCCACCAATACCGGGATGATCCGGTCGGGCAACGAGGACAGCCTCTTCGCGGACTCGCGAGCGGGGCTCTTCGTCGTCGCCGATGGCATGGGGGGCCACGCGGCCGGAGAAGTGGCCAGCGACATGGCCGTGCGGATCGTCTCGACGGAACTCTCGCGCGTTACCGACACGGGCGATGACGCCCGCGAGCGAATTGCCGACTCGTTGCGTCACGCCAACGTGGCGATCTACGAACGGACGCTGCTGGAGTCCGACAAACAGGGAATGGGGACCACCGCGTCCGTGCTGATGCTGCACGGGGGCCGCTACCTCATTGGACACGTTGGCGATTCGCGCGTGTATCTGCTCCGCGACGGTGCTCTCCGCCAGCTCACCAAGGATCACTCGTACGTGCAGGAGCAGGTGGACGCCGGTGTGCTCACGCCGGAGCAGGCGCGCTATCACCCGTACTCCAACGTCATCACGCGCTGCGTGGGCGCGTCGGGCGAGGTGCAGCCGGATCTCTACGCGGGCGAGGTCAAGCGGGGCGATACGTTTCTGGTGGCCAGTGATGGGCTCACGGGCATGGTGGACGACCGCCGGCTGCAGCAACTGCTCATGTCGCGCGCCACGGTCCAGCGCATCGTGGACGCCCTGATCTCGGAGGCCAATGGGCGCGGTGGCCTGGACAACATCACGGCCATCGTGGTTCGCGTGCAGACCGTGGACGATGATGGTGACGCGCCGCCCAGCGCCGGCGAGGGCGCGAACGACTGACATGGCGGAGCAGTCCGTCGGCGAGCTGGCCGAACTCTATCTCGGAAACATTCTCTACGCGCTCGAGCTGGCCGCGCTCTCGCTCGAATCGCAGGGGCGCGGCGACGACGCCGGATTCTATCGCGGCATCGCGCGTCAGCTCGCCGAAGCGCGCGGGCGGGAGCGCAAGGCACAGGGCGACTAGCGAGCGTGGCATCGCCGCGGGCTAGTCCGGGCGCATCAGTGCGCGCACGCGCTCCGGCCGCAGCGTGACGGGACGAGCGACGAACACCCGAAAGACGCGTGCGGTGCGATAGAGTTGCTCGCTCAGGAGCGGCAGATTGATCGCGCCGGGCCAGCCGTCCATCGTGAGCCGCCTGACGCTCCCGTCGCGCTGCTGGACGGGAATGTCGAGCCCCAGCATCTGGGGCTTCACCGGGAAGTCGAGCAGCAGCTCGCCCGGCTCGAGATCGAGTTCGGCCGCCAGTTCATCTTCCGCCGCGCGCGTTCGTTCGGGCTCTTCCGCGATCCAGTCCCCATCCTGCGGCAGCTCCTCCGCCACGCATTCATATGCCCGCTTGTAGAGGCGCCGTTCCCGTAGTGCGGTGAGCAGCGCGGAGCGGCCGAAGGAGCCTTCGAGCGTGTGCAGCAGTCCTTCGTCCGTGAACGAGGCCAGCGCGCGCTCGCTCAGCGCGCCACCCCGCAGCGCATCATCCACGAGACGCTTGTACATCGCGGTGGCGCTGCGGACGGCGTGGTGCCAGTAGACATTGCGGTACATCTGGTACTTGGCGAAGAGCAGCGACTCGAGCGCGGAGAGTCCCTTTTCGTTCACGCCGACGGTCGGTCCACCGGTGCGCGGGTCCTCGACCACGGTGAGCGCGTTGAGCAGCCGGTCCACGTCGATCTCGCCGTAGGGCACGCCGCACATGAGCGCGTCGCGTTTGAGGTACTCGATCTTGTCGAGATCGAGTGATCCCGAAATGAGTCCCTGGAGCGGACTCGGGCTGTCACCGCAAATGAGCTTGTAGACGCGCTCGGGAGCATCAGGCGCGACGAGTTCGCGCAGCGCAGCGGCGGCATCTCCCTCGGTGACGAGCGCGCGCGCCACTTCCTCGTGGTGCAGCGCGCCGATTTCCTCGAGCGCGTGGGAAAAGGGATAGTGTCCGACGTCGTGGAGCAGGGCGGCGGCGCGCACGACGGCCGGTTCGTCCGGTGCGATCCCGTTCAGATCACCGCGTTCGGCAAGCAGGCCGAGCGTCCGGCGCGCCAGATGGTACGTGCCCAGCGCATGCTCGAATCGCGTGTGCGTCGCGCCCGGATACACCAGATACGCGAGTCCGAGCTGTCGTACATAGCGCAGCCGCTGAAAGACCGGCGTGTCGACGAGCCGCAGGGCGTGCGGATCGATCCGGATGTTGTTCCAGAGCGGGTCGCGAATGATCTCGGACGGGAGCATGACGTAAGAGAAGCGGGTGACGGCCCTGCCGCCACCCTGCCTTCCTGCTACCACCCCTCCCCGGGGAATCGGCAAACGGGAATGGGGAATGGTGGGAATGGGGAGGCCGCTAACGCGGCCCCGGCCCGGCCCCCCGTACGCGCTCGTCCACGCGGCCGGCCAACTGTGCGAAGTTCTTGCGGAACATCTCGGCCAGCTTCCTGGCCTGCGCTTCGTAGGCGGCGGGATCGCTCCAGGTGCCCCGTGGATTCATGACTGCCGGATTCACGCCGGGGACGGACTTGGGCACGGCGAGTCCGAAGATGTCGTCCGTGAAGGTCGGCGCGTCGTCGAGCGTTCCCTTGAGGAGCTCGCGCACCATGGTGCGTGTGTCGGCGAGCTTCATGCGCGAGCCCACACCAAAGGGGCCGCCGGTCCAGCCGGTGTTCACGAGCCACACGCGCGATCCGTGCTCGCGCAGCCGCTGGCCCAGCATTTCCGCATACTTCGCGGGCGGCCATACCAGGAAGACGTCACCAAAGCAGGCGCTGAACGTGGCCTGCGGTTCCGTGACGCCACGCTCGGTGCCGGCAACCTTGGCCGTGTATCCCGACAGGAAGTAGTACAGCGCCTGCTCAGGCGTGAGGCGCGCGATCGGCGGCAATACGCCGAAGGCGTCCGCGGTGAGCAGCACGATGTTGCGAGGATGGCCGCCGCGCCCGCTGGGCACGTGGTTGCGGATGTAATGCAGCGGATACGACACGCGCGTGTTCTCGGTGAGCGAGATGTCAGCGAAGTCAGGCCGCCGAGAGTTGGGGTCGAGCACCACGTTCTCGAAGACGGTGCCGAACATCTGGGTGGTTCGGTAGATGTCCGGCTCTCCCTTCTCCGACAGGTTCACCGCCTT
>Ga0105240_10002793_pt1 | contig 27614 bp, 22 predicted proteins | sample KBSC54metaG_FD_80426 | JGI IMG/M metagenome (GOLD analysis project Ga0105240, IMG submission 80426) | Corn rhizosphere microbial communities from Kellogg Biological Station, Michigan, USA - KBS C5-4 metaG | ecosystem: Host-associated > Plants > Roots > Rhizosphere > Soil | place: Michigan, USA... | reverse complement strand
ATACACCGCATTGCGCTTGGACCATTCGAAAATGGTGAGGATATTGCCCCGGTGTTCCGCGAAATCGGTGCCCAGAGTCGCGCTCAGGCGCGATTCCATGCCATCGCCCTGCTCCGTGATGCCCGTCTGGGCATCGAGCTCGGCGCCCTGGAAATGCTGCTTGAGCCTGAAATTGACGACGCCGGCGATCGCATCGGCGCCATACACGGCCGAGGCGCCGCCGGTAACGACTTCAACGTGATCGATGGCCGCCGCCGGGATGGAATTGACGTCCACCACGAGCGCGACACTGGACGGCTGAGCGCGGCGTCCGTCCAACAGCACCAGGGTGCGGTTGGTCCCCAGGCCGCGCAAGTCGATAGTCGCGGCGCCGGGAACATCGGTGGCGCTCGGCGAGTTGTCACTGTTGACGAACTGGGTCTGGGCGGCAACGAACTGCGGCAGCTGGTTCAACGCATTCTCGACACCCACCGTGCTGATGTTCGTCAGCGCGTCGGAGGTGACTGTGACCAGGGGGCTCGAGGATTCCAGGTCCTTGCTACGCTGAATGCGCGAGCCGGTGACCACCACCTCCTGCAGCTCCTGCCCGGGCTGAGCTGCAGCTGCCTGCTGCGCCCGTGCCGGCTGATACATCGCCGTGGCCAGGGCAACCGCGACTGTCGTGAGCAGGAAATACCGCACACCCGAACGCCTTTCCCGCGCGCCATTCGCCATCACCTGGAACTTCGCGGCGCGCCGCGCCCGCACATCATGCTTCGTAGTCATGCCCCCTCGCCTTCTCTTCTGATTAGAAGGAACTTGTGCGTCACAACGAAACACAAGCGCCAGAAACCCGGCGCAGACTCTATTGAGGTGGGTCAGTGATTGGGTATGAAATAAAAACAGGGTGACGTGACGTTTTTGTCACGGTGATACCGGGGGGACGTGGTCCTCGATGGCGCTCTCGCATAGAGCTGTGGCTTGCGTACGAGGACCGCTAAAGGGCGGGGCAAGCTCCCCCAGCGCTAGAAGAGTTTGAGTAATATCAAAGAGATGGCGCGCCCGGAGAGATTCGAACTCCGGACCCCTTGGTTCGTAGGGATGAACGACAATCCCAGGATGCCCTGGGAAGCGCGCACATTCCATGTATTCAATGAGTTAGCGGGAAATACGCTACCACACTTCCCCGGTGAGGAGTTCTTTTGCTCCGGCAACGCGCACTCCTGGGCCACTCCTGTTTTTGCGCGAGGTCGCCCATGCCGGTCCAGAAGCTTCGCCAGAATAGTGTCCATGCGCTCCCCTATCTCGGGGAGGGCGCCAAGCACTAGTGCATCTATCGGGACTCCTCGCTGACCGGACTGGGCTTGCGGGTCTATCCGAGCGGCCGGCGGACGTTCGTGTGCGGCTACCCCTTCCGCGGACGCAAGCGGCTGGCCTCACTCGGCCGGACGGACGTATCGACGCTTGAAGAGGCCCGGACGACGGCCATCGGCTACTTGGGGAAGCTGGCGGCCGACGAGGATCCACAGGCGGCGATTGAGCAGCGGCGTTCGCAGAAGACGGTCGCTGAGCGGTGCGCCTCGTTCATCGACAATCATGCCAAACATAAACGCATCGCATGGGCGAGCGATGAGTCATGCCTGAAACGCCGCATCCTTCCTAAGCTCCGCAGTCGACCGGCTGCAACGATCGTGACGGCGGACATCGAGGCTATCCACTCCGACGTGGGGAGGCGCTATCCCTACGCCGCCAACTACCTGCTCGACACGGTGCGGAAGATGTTCAACTGGGGGGAAGTGGCAGGTCTCTTGCCGAAAGACCATGCCAATCCGGCTCTCGGCATCGTGAGATTTCCGGAGCGCGTCCGGCGGCGATTCATCACCACGGTGGAAATGCCTCAGTTCAACCATCGGCGCGATGAATTGAATAGCCACGGAGGCAAGGTACTTTCGTTTGCAGCCGCACAGCTACGTGCCGGCTTCCGGCCCATTGAGCGGGTCACCGAGAACGTACTGCGTATCGACGGCATCGGCGGCGGCCTGAATAACTAGTTTCCCGGAAGGGAAATATGTCCAAATTGGGTATAATGGCCAATTGGGGTACAGTCGCCTCACAGGATTGTGAGAACCCCGGAGAGCTCCATGACCACCTCGGCCAAAACTGCCACCTTTCTGCCCCTCGCGAAACTACCGCGGACTCCTGCCTCCGATCTCAAGAAGCTCGGGTGGCGAGGCATGATGAACACGTTGCGGAGTAAGGGGAAACTGTTGGTCACGAATCACGATGAGCCCGAGGCCGTCATCATTCCGGTGGCGGAATACGACGCTCTCATGCAGATCGTAGCGAAGTCGGAGGCTCGGACCGAATCGGCGCTGGACGGACTGCGAAGAAGCTTCGATGAGCGTCTTTCGATACTTCAGGATCGATCCGCAGCGGATCGCCTGCAGTCGGCCATTCGCGGTCGTGCCAAGTTGGGCGGGAAAGTGAAAGCCGGCTCTGGCTATCGATGACCCGCCCCGTCCTCTATGTCCTTGCTGGCGTAAACGGAGCCGGCAAGAGTTCTATTGGTGGTCATCTCCTTGAGCTCCACGGGTTGACTTGGTTCAACCCAGATACGTTTGCACGCGAGCTCAAGGCTGCAACCGGATGCGACCAGGAAGCGGCCAATGCCCATGCGTGGCAGGAAGGTATGCGGCGGCTTGACGAGGCCATGGCGAAGGGAATGAATCACGCCTTCGAAACCACACTGGGGGGCAAGACAGTGGCGGTAGAGATTCTCAAGGCGACGAAAACGCACGATGTCTTGATTTGGTTCTGCGGGCTCTCGTCGCCGGAGCTGCATATCGCACGCGTCAAGGCGCGCGTTGCCGCAGGAGGTCATCCCATACCAGAAGAGAAAATCCGCGAGCGCTACCCGCTGGCCCAGCTGAATCTCATAAAACTGATGCCCCATGCCGCCTACATCAAGGTCTACGACAACAGCACCGAAGCCACCGCCGCCGACGACACCGTGCCCGACCCGTTGCTCGTACTGGAGATGGAAAATGGCCGAGTGATCTCGCCGATGCCCGATGACCTCAAAGCGCTAGAGAGCGCGTCGGAATGGGCGAGGCCCCTTCTCGAGGCGGCTCTACGGGGCAAGCCCAGGCACCGCTAGCTGAGCCGGAACGATACTAAAGGGGGGAGCACCTCACGCGCGCTTCCGCCGTGCCTGATCTTTGAGAATCGCGCTCAGAAAAAGGGCTCTTTGGGACGAAAATGATGTCCCTAAATCGTCGAAACTCTATATAAAATCAAAGAGATGGCGCGCCCGGAGAGATTCGAACTCCCGACCCCCTGGTTCGTAGCCAGGTACTCTATCCAACTGAGCTACGGGCGCGCGCCTGCGAAGACCCCGGTCGAGCCGGCCGGCCCAAATCGCGGGCGCGAATGCTAGCACATCTTCAAGACCGCGATTGACGCCCTCGGCCCCCAGGGCGGGCGATCAGCCGCCGTCTCCGGGCGCCCTGCACTCGAAGCTCTCGGCCGACCTCGGGTCTCCACCACCTTTGTAGTGGGGCAGAGCGGGATATCGGCACAGTGGCCGGGACAGCTTGTGGTCCGCGCGGGTCGCGAGCAGCGTCTCCGGTGCCTTCCCCTGGTCCACCCACGCATCGATTGCGGCCAGCGAGTCGAATTGATCGGCGCCCGGGCCACCGCGACAGTGGTACACCCCGGGCAGCAGATAGAAGCGCAGATCCGAGTTCGCTGCCGCCCCCGTGGCCTTCTCGACCTTCTGGTAATACTCGATGGTTGCCAGCGGACTCGGCCCCGGATCGTCGAACCCGTGCCACAGGATCAGCTTGCCGCCGTGCTCGAAGAACGGCCCAATGTTCGAAGACTTGGCCTCGTATTCCTTGGCGAAGGCGCTCTTGCGCACGGTGGCAAAGTCGTGCGCCGCACTGAAACGGGTAAGGTCGAAGCTGGCAACGCCAAAAAGCCTTGGCACCAACCCCCCCAGCCCGGCCCCTGCAGCGGTGGTTGCCAGTGCCGTTTGATCGGCAGGTTTGTCCGTGGCAATGAACCGCGACCAGCCGCCCTCGCTGCCACGCGACAGCGGGAAAGACGCGTACTCGCCGTCGGGAGCCTTCACGCCCGCGTACACCGTGCGCACTGCGGTCACCTGGGCGGGAGTCAGGCACTTGCCGTCTGACTCACCCGGCTTGCACTGAATCACCGCAGGATCGAACTTGCAGCTGCGCGGATCAGTGATGATGCCGTCCTCGATTCCGTCCTTGGTGTCGCACGCAGCCAGGACCGCATCGTTCAACCGCGTCGCTGCAGCTTCCGAGAGACTCGCGCCGGGCTGCGAAAACGCCTGGCTGCGCAACAGCGCCATGGTCTGCGTCGTGAGCGTATAGACGGGCGCTCCGGAGATGACGCCGTCGTAGTCGTCGGGGTAGCGCTGCACTTCCATCAGCGCCTGCCGGCCGCCGGTCGAACAGCCCTGGAAGTAGGCCCGCTTCTGCGCCTGTCCGTAGTACTTGGCAAGGACCGACTTGCCTGTGCTCGTCATCAGGTGAATGGCTCGATGCGCGAAGTCGTCGACCTCGGCTTGACTCGCCGCCCACGAGGTATCCCACACGCTCGTGGAGGAATGCCCCGCATCCGTCTGCGCGGTGGCGTAGCCCTTGGCAAGCCCCGGGGCCGCCGTTTCCAGGCGCGTATTGCCCGCCCAGCCGCCGCCCCCCAGCCCCAGGAGCTTCCCGTTCCAGTCATCAGGGAGGCGATACACCACTTGAATGTGCGAGTCGGCCACGGGCGAGACCACGCCGGTGACCTCGCAGAAGGCGGGAGTCTTGGTGGAGTCGCTGGCGGGGATTTCCTTCGCGGACGCGAGCGCGGTGTGCGGGAAAGCCGCCTTGGCGAGATCCGTACACGCTGCGGCACCGGGGTTGGCGAGGGCCGGCGCAGCGGCCATCAACACCAGAGCCGTGAAAGCACCGGCCAGCGGGCCCGTTGAGTTCAACGCGTTCCGATTCATGGATCCCCCTCGAGAGGACGCCGGCCACCGCCGCAAGACGAGCTTCAGTATATCGGCGGGGGATGGGCGGTCGCGGGGATCGATGCGAGCGCCTCCACCAGCCAGACGGCCGGCGGGACTCACTTCAGGGTGATCGACACGCCGCCCAGGACATTGAAGCCGGGGCCCGGCTCGAAGTAGCGGCTGTTGCCGTCATCGACGATGACGGAGCCCACGTAGTGCCGGTCGAGCATGTTGTTGAGGCGCACGAACGCAGACAGGCGGAAGTTGCGCAGCTCGAGCGCGTAGCCGCCGTCCGCTCCGAAGATCGCATACGACGGAGTGAATACGGAATTCACATCGTTGACGGCAATCCCACTCACGTACTGAGCATTCGCGCTCGCGCGCCAGCCGAGATCCCTGCCCCAGTGAACGGTCATGTACACGTTGTTCTTCGGCACACCCGGCAGACGGTTGCCGGAGGCCACCTGCACTGTCGGAGTGGGGCACGGCGCGGCAACACAGGTCAGATAGGCATCATTGTAGATCGCGTCCACGTACGTGTAGGCAACCTGCAATCGCCAGTCCGGCGCGAAGCGGTAGTCGAGCGACAACTCCACCCCTGAGCGGCGTGTGCGTCCGCTGTTCTGGTACGTAGACCGGCCCCCGGTGTTGGTGTCGACGACGATCTCGTTGCGCGTGAGCGTCTGAAACAGCGCCGCCGTTGCCTCGATGTCGGGCGTCATCTGCAACTTCGCGCCCACTTCGCTGTTGTCGCTGCGCGCCGGGTGCAGCCCGAAGTTCAGCCCGCCACGGCCGTCAGGCCGGTAGGCAAGCTCGGAGCCGAGCGGCGTCTGGAATCCCTGGCCGTAGGAGGCGTACAGGTGCAGCCACGAGAGCGGCTTGAAATTCAACGCCGCGACCGGGGAAGTGGCGGCGTAGCTCACTGCGCCGCTGTCATTGCCGTTGGTGGCCGTGATGTAGTGATCGATCGAGTCGAAGTTCACGTCGCTGTGACGCACGCCGGCCATGACGGACCACAGTGCCGCGAAATCCCACGTGCCCTGAACGTACTCATCGACGTCCCGCACGATGTTGTTCTCGTCGCGGCGCAAGTTGCCGGAGGTCCCATAGATCGGGTTGGTGGACGTGCCGATATAGTTGTTGTGACCAAGGCGCAGCTCGTTCTGCCGGTCAAAGGACAGTCCCGCGACCCAGGACATCGGTCGATCGGCGACCGTCCCCTGCCACGACCAGCGCGCATCCGCGCCGCCGAAGTTGCGATTGAGGTCGATCACGCCACCGGCGCTGCCCGGAGCGTTCTGCGCGCTCGCGGGGATCGACAGGAACTGCTGCACGCTGCGATGCCCGTAGTAGCCGAGGAGCCGTACCGATTGCTCGTCGTTGATCTGCAGGTCGTAGATCAGGCCGCCCTGCTGCTGTTGCAGGCTCTTGCGGGTGTTGAACTGGGCGGCGGCGGGATCGGTCCCGGTGGGGTCGGCGGCGAACCCGGCCGGGGTGAGCCCGAGCGGGTCCTGGGCATTGGGGCGTGACAGCACGTTCGCCACCAGCGCCAGATGGTTCGAGTCGTTGATGCTGTAGTCGAGCTTGCCGTTGAAGGATTCGCTCTGTGCGCTGCTGTGGTCGCGGTAGCCGTCGACCGAGAAGTGCGTGAAGTCGAGGTTGTAGCCGACCTTGCCCTCCGCACCCAGAACGTCCAGGCCAGCTCGGACGTTGCCGAAGCTGCCGAACGCCGTGGAGGCGCGCACTTCCCCGGGGGACTTGCCCTCGGCGGTGAAGATTTGAATGACACCGCCGGAGGAGTTGCCGTACAGCGCCGAGAACGGTCCCCGCAGAATCTCCACTCGCTGTGCGGAGTCCAGGTTGAATTGCGACACCTGCCCCTGGCCGTCGGGCCCGGTCGCGGGAATGCCGTCCTGGTAGACGCGGACGCCGCGGATACCGAAGGCGGAATTCGCACCGATGCCGCGGATCGAGATCTGCTGGTCCTGCGCGTAGTTGTAGCGGTTGCGTGCCAGGAGACCCGGCACCGTCGACATGTCGTCGGCGAGATTCACTCCCAGGGCGTCATTGCGCAGCTGCTCACCTGAGACGGCGCTGATCGCGGCCGGAACGTCGAAGGACGACACGCCGATGCGGGTAGCCGTCACCACGACCTCATCCAGATTCGGAGCTTCAGCCTCATCCGCCTGGGCGAGCGCGGCGGCGGCCGGCAACAGGGCCATGGCCAGTACGAGGCTGCTGTCAATGCGTTTCATCGCTGCTCGATTCACGTGGCGTCAGGCAAAGCGTCGCAGTCTAAGTCGGCAGATCCGCGCCCGAATCCAGAATTTCATGAAAATGGCCGGCTCAAATGCCCCATCGCCACCGGCGCCCGACCCGTGGATGCCGCGAGCCGGAGGATCAGGTGCGCGGCCTGAGGATGTCCGTGAGCCGATCGGGTGTGCCGTTGACGCGCACCAGGTCCGGAAAGCGCTCTCCACCGGTGTAGTCGAGCTTCACCGTGCGATAGCGGTCGAAGTCGCGCACCAACAGCTCGACGGGTCTGGCCGGGTCCTGGGCGTCGCGAATGGCCTGATCCAGCAGGTCCGACTTGTAGGCGCGGCCGTTCACGGCAACGATCGAGGTCCCGAGCGTCAGACCGGCCTTGAACGCCGGGCCGTCCCAGATCACCTGGGAGATCTTGGACTCCTTGTCGATGGCAAGGCCGATGGAGAAGGTGCGGTCGAGCGTCTCGTTCGCATCCTGCGCTCGCTGCAGGAACACCGACGGGGTGTCCCGGAAAACCAACTGCCAGCCCGCATTGGCCAGGGCTGCATCGATCGCGACGTTCTTGTGCGTATCCAGACGCGTGCGCAGGTATTCCGACCAGTCATTGGCGAGCACGTCGTTGAGTCCCTTGGCGACGTCCGCGAACGTGTAGGTCATCGTTACATAGCTGCCATCCCTGACACCGAAGAACTCGCGCGCAAAATCATCGAGTGAGTGCTTGCCAGCGCTACGGGCGCGAAGCAGCGTATCCACCTCCAGCCACATCAAAGCCCCTTCGCGGTAGTAGTCCTCGGTTCTCTGCCAGGATACGTACGACTGGGGTCGCCGCGGCGAGATGATTGGCTGATTGGTCGTGTCCTGAAGATTGCGCCACGAGCGTCCCGGACGCTGATCCTGGAAGACCGCCGCCATCCAGGCCAGTGCACCCCGCGCCAGGTCGCCGCTCCACAGTCCGGAGCGAGCCGCGAGCACGATTCCCCAGTATTGAGTCTGTCCTTCGTACACCCAGAGCAGACTGTCCTGCATGGGGACGTTCAGGGTCGCAGTCCACAGGTCCGCCGGGCGACGGAACTTGCCGTTCCACGAATGCGTGAACTCATGCGGCAGCAGATCACGCCGCTCTACCATCCGATCCCACTGTTTGAAGTAGCCGAGCCCGGTTCCGTCCTCACTCGAGCGGTGATGCTCGAGACCGATCGCACCGAAGGTATCGCTGATGGCCAGCAGGAAATCGTAGTGATCGAAGTGGCGCGAGCCGAACAGCTCGGTGGCTTCTGCAACCAATTTGCGATGCGCGGCCAGCGCCGGGGTAGAAATGTCGAGCTCATCGGGCGAGTCCGCTACGACATTGAGATACACCGGCGCCTTGGGCGAGGCATCGAGCGGCACCCGCTTGAAGTAGACACCCGCGAACAACGGAGAGTCGACGAGCGTGTTGAGCGCCACGGTGTTGAAACGGACGGTTTGCCCGTCACGCTGCGCGCCATCCAGTGCGCAGGCGAACTGCCAACCCGAAGGCAGCGTGACGCTCGGCTCGAACCGAATCTGGCTCATGTAGTGTCCGGCGGGGTACAGCAACATCTTTTCCCACTGCACGCCGAGCATCTCGGGGGTCATGGTGATGCGCCCCTGCGCGGCGGTCTCCGGTGAGGCGAACTGCAGGTCGATCTCCAGCGTGCCGACACCCTTCGGGACGGTGACATCGAAGGAATAGACATCGAGTGGGTCGCGCAGCCACTCCACGGACTTGCCGCCGGCGCTGATGAGCGGTCCCGCGAGTTGGTCGATCGGTCCGTTGGGCGCATGGTTTCCGGGCAACCACTTCGCGTATTGCAGCACCAGCTCCCCGGGTTTGACGGGGATCGTCTCGTGCACACGAAAGAGCCGGCGCGAGACATCACTGGCATCGACTTGCAGCGTGATCGTCCCGTCGTAAGGAATGTCCTGCGGCCTGGGAGCCTCGGCCCGCGCCACACAGTGGACGCCGCTCATCGCCAACAAAGCCGCCATCAACGGGAACGCTCGGCTCACGGTAGGCCTTTCATCACAGCAGCTCGATGCAGCAATCAAAGCCGTCATTGTAAACGCAAATCGGCGGGGGGTTCCGCCAGCTCGACAGCTTCGCGATCACGGCGGCCCATCTGACATCGATTGCCCCCAGGATCGGCGCGGCGACCTCCGTCGTCAGCTCGTACTGGCACCGGGTGTAACAACGTTGACGCGATTGCTGCTTACGCTCACTCTGGCGGCAGCCGGGATTCTCGAGGGGTGAACGCCGATGAGCTCGAACCCTGACCTGCGGACCTGCACGGCGCCTCTGCTGGCCTCTCTCCTGTGCATGGCCGGGCCGACAGCGAGCTGGGCTTCCGACTTCGTCCTCAGCAGTCCCGATTCCCGGCTCGTGGTGAGCGTGCCTGAGAAATACACTGCGAAGGCCTTCGGTTGCTCCGGCGGCAACGTGTCCCCGGCACTGTCCTGGCACGGTGCACCGGCCGGTACCAGGAGCTTCGTGCTGACGCTCTTCGATCCGGACGAGCGCAGCACCCCTTCCGGCTGGTGGCACTGGGTCGTCTATGATTTGCCGCCTTCCGCGGATCACTTGAGCGAAGGCGCCGGCGCCTTGAACGGCAAGGCGTTGCCACCGGGCACCCAGCAGGGACGCTCCGACCTCGGTGAGGATGCTTACCATGGGCCGTGCCCGGCCGCCGGCGATCCACCGCATCGCTACGTATTCACACTCTACGCGCTGGACGTCGCGAAGTTGCCCGTGGCGCCTGAATCGAGCGGCGGCATGGTGACCTCCGTCGTGCAGGATCACCTGCTGGGTAAGGCAGTTTTCATCGCACACTATGGTCGGCCGAAATGACTTGGCGAACTCTGCTTGCCGTCGCGATCTTCGTTGCCGCAAGTCATCCCCTCCTGGCTGAGCGGAGCGGGGACGGCGAGTGGACCATGCCGGGGAAGGACTACGGCTCGACCCGATTCAGTCCGCTTGCGCAGATCAACTCGCAGAATGCCGCAAGGCTCCATCCGGTATGGACGTTCTCGACCGGCGTACTTGGCGGACACGAGGGCCAGCCTCTCGTGGTCGGCAACACCATGTATGTCGTCACGCCCTGGCCCAACGTCCTCTATGCATTCGATCTCGAGGAGGAGGGGTATCCGCTGCGCTGGAAGTATCGACCGCCCGTGAGCCCCAACGCGCTCGGAGTCGCTTGCTGCGACTCGATCAATCGCGGCGCCACCTTCGCCGACGGCCGCATCGTCTATAACCTGCTCGACGGTCACACGGTAGCCGTCGATGCCGCCTCGGGGCGGCAGCTCTGGAGCACGCAGATCGCGGACATGTCCGAGGGCGAGACTGTGACGATGGCGCCACTGGTCACGAAAGACCGCGTGATCGTGGGAGCCGCCGGTGGAGAATTCGGCATCTACGGTTGGGTGAAAGGCCTGGACCTGAAAACCGGGCGGATCCTGTGGACGGCACACAACCTGGGACCGGACGCTGACATGCTGGCGCAGCCCGGGACCTTTCATCCGCCCTATGACAGTGGCCCCGACGCGGGACAACGCACTTGGGCGGGCGACAGCTGGAAGACCGGAGGCGGCCCCGTGTGGGGCTCGGTCTCCTACGATCCGGAGCTGGACCTCATCTACTACGGGACGGGAAACCCCTCTCCCTACAACTCCGAGCAGCGCATGGGGGACAACAAGTGGACCTCGAGCGTACTGGCGCGGCGCCCTGAGGACGGAGCGCTCGTGTGGGCTTATCAGTTCACGCCGCACGATAGCTGGGACTTTGACGCCACCGGCACGATGGTCCTCGCTGACCTGGTGGTCGAGGGCAAGCCCGTCAAGGCCCTCGTGCACTTCGACAAGAACGGCTTCGCCTACACGCTCGATCGAAAAACCGGACGCGTTCTGCTCGCCGCTCCGTTCGCCAACGCCAACTGGGCGACGAGAATCGATCTGACTTCGGGGCGGCCCGTGGCGGATCCGAGCAAGCAGACGGGCGCGTCCAAGGGCAACGTCAAGGGTATTTGCCCGAGCCTCGAGGGTGGCGTCAGTCCCGCCTCCCCGCCTGCGTATTCGCCACGGACGCATCTCTTCTATACCGCGATCAACAATCTGTGCATGGACTACGCCGCCTCGCAGGCGGCGCATGTCAAGGGAACCCCCTTCATCGGAGCCAACACACCCTACTCGGCCGGAGCCGGTGGCTATATGGGCGGTTTCATCGCCTGGGACGCGAGCACCGGCCGCAAAGTGTGGGAGAACAAGGAGCCGTACCCGACCTGGAGCGGCACGCTGGCGACCTCCGGAGACCTCGTTTTCTATGGAACGTTGGACGGCTGGTTCAAGTCGGTCGATGCGAGGACGGGCAAGATCCTCTCGAAGTTCAAGGTCGGCTCGGGCGTCGTCGGCAACCCAATTGCCTTCCTCGGCCCGGACGGCAAGCAGTACATTGCCCTCTACGCCGGAATCGGCGGCGACTGGTTTCTGCTCTCGGGAGATGTGCGAGCGGATGATCCGGCGGACGTGCGGCCGCCGGCCGACTTCCTCAAAGATATCGGTCGCCACACCAGCCAGGGCGGCATGGTGTGGATTTTCGGGTTGTGACCATGAGCCGCGGACCCAGCATCCCTGCAGTCATCGTGTCCCTCTCCACCTTGGGGCTGGGCGCCTGCGGCGCCCGCAATGCACCGGTGGCACCGGCCAAGGACTCCGGCCCGCCCGCCATCCGTTATGAGGATCATCTGGCGGCCGGCGGGGAGCTACCCAAGGCTGCGGTCCTCACCAATCCCAACACGAATGATCCTGCGAAGGTGCAGGCGGGCGGGGTGTTGTTCACCGCGATGAACTGCGACGGCTGCCATGGAGGCGGAGGCTCGGGCTGGGTGGGGCCCAGCCTGGCGGACGGCCGCTGGCGCTATGGAGGCTCGGACGGGGAGATCTTTGCTTCGATCTATTACGGCCGCCCGAAAGGCATGCCCGCGTTCGGCGGCAAGTTGGGGACTCAGGGGGTATGGACGCTCGTCACTTATCTGAAGTCCCTGACTCCGCCGGCGGAGGTAGCAACCGAGTCCTGGGTCACAACGACCTCAACCCACTAGGCGCTCCATCGTGCTCACGGCCTGGCCCAGATAGCCGCCGCCAAACAGATTGAGATGATTGAGGATGTGGTACAGGTTATAGAGCTCGATGCGGTTCGTGGCATCGGCCGGCAGGGGCCAAGCCGCCTCATACGCCGCATAGAAACTCGCGCCGAAGCCCCCGAACAGCCGTGTCATGGCGATATCGGCGATACGGTCTCCGAAATAGACTGCCGGGTCGAATATCACCGGCGCCCCGTGCGGATCGGCGCCCCAGTTCCCGCCCCAGAGATCCCCGTGCAGCAGCGACGGCGGCTCGTGGGACGATGGCAGGAGCCGATCCAACCGACTCAGTACCTCCTCACCGCGCTTCTGCAGGCGGCCTTCGAACCCGTTGGTACGCGCCAGGTCCAACTGCGGGCGCAAGCGCCGCTCGCGGAAGAAAGTCAGCCACTCGTCGCACCATCCATTGGCTTGCGGGGTGCTGCCGATCGTGTTGTCCCGATGCCAGCCGAACGCATTCGCAGCCACGCGATGCTGCACGGCAAGCTGCTCGCCGAGTGCTGTCTCCGTGGCACGCGACGCTCTGCCGAGATCGATCCATTCGAGCGCCAGCGCCACTGCGCTCTCCGTAGTGGCAATGCCCAGAGCTCGCGGCACTCTCACGGCGTTGGCACGCCGCAATTCGTCGAGACCCGCCGCTTCTGCTTCGAACATGGGCCGCCCGTGCGGCGGCGCTACTTTCACGAAGATCGGGCCAGCGTTGCTGTCCCAACGGTGGCTTGCGTTGATCGAGCCGCCGTGGACCGCCGCTGCAGGGCTCGGCTGCAGCGTGAGGCCGATGGCTTTGCCAAGGGCTGTGGCCAGTTCGGTGGAGTTACGCACCATGGGCGGCGTATGCGTCTTTAGTGCGAGATCTCCTCGAGCCTGCGATTCAAGGTCCGCGGCCCGAACCCGCCGATGGTGACGATCATGACGACCATGGCACCGCCGATGAACAGCGCAACTCCCATCGTGCCTCCCTTATGCAGGAAGAACCCGATCAGCAACCCCGCCAGAGCCGCGCTCACGCGGCTCCACGAGTAGACGAAACCGACGGCGCGGGCGCGGATCCGGGTCGGATACTGCTCGGACTGGTAGCCATGTGTGAGGAACGAAATCCAGTTGTTGGCCAGGGTCACCAGCACCCCGAATACGATCACCAGCCACGGGCTCTGCTGAAGGGCGAACAGATACATGAAAATCGCGACCAGCGTGCCGGCGGAGACGATCTGCCATTTGCGCTCCATTCGGTCGGCAATCAGCGTGCCCAGCAGCGGACCGACGGGGTTGGCGAGCGCGATGATGAACGCGTACTCCAGACTCGTGGTGACATGGATCCCCTTGGCCATCATCAGGGTGGGAACCCATGCGCCGAAGCCATAGAACGCAATCGTCTGCATCAGGTTGAAAATCGACAGCACCAGTGTGCGCTTGCCGTAAGGGGGCTTCAGCAGCTCGCTGAAGCGGCTCTTCACGAGCACTGCTTCGGTGCTCGCAAGCGCGGGTGGCAGCGCGTCGGCGCCGATATCGCGGGCCACGCGCGCCTCGATATCGCGCATGATCCCTTCGGCCCGCTCGACCCGACCATGCAGCGCGAGCCAGCGTGGACTTTCTGGCAACCCCAAGCGCAACCACCATGCCGCGAGCGCACCGGCGGAGCCGATCAGCGCGACCCAGCGCCAGCCGGCGAGCCCCAGCGGATCTTGCGGGACCAGCAGCCACCCCAGCAGAGCAACCACCGGCACCACGCAGAACTCGATGAACTGGTAGAAAGCAAATGCCCGGCCGCGATGCCGCGGCGGCACGAGCTCCGGCAGGAAAGTATCGATGGTGATCTGCTCCAACCCCACACCGATGGCGGCGATGAAGCGCCACAGATCGACGGACTCGGCGGTGGACTGGAAGGCCATGACGGCCGTCGCCAGGGAGTACCAGATGAGGGAGAAAGTGAAAATGGAGCGCCGGCCGAGCCGGTCGGCAATGAAGCCGAAGCCGATGCACCCGACCCACATGCCGGCGAAGGTGCAGAAGACGAAGAAGCCAACGCCCCGCGGATCCAGGAAGCCGGCCGGCGCACCGGTGAACAGCCCGCCGGAAATGAGGCCCGGGGTGATGTACGCCGTCAGAAATAGATCGTACAGCTCGAAGATGCCGCCCAGCGAGATCAGCACCACGAAGCGCCACAGCGTGCGCGTCAAGGGCAACCGGTCGAGTCTGGCCGCGACCTCCGCGGCATAGCGGCCCGCGGCGATGGTGCCGGCACCGCTGATGTACGCTTCCCCCTCGCGGACGCTCACGTCAGTAAACCGCGCGGCCGCCCGAAATATCGAACACTCCGCCGGTCGAGAAGGAGCAATCCTCCGAGGACAGCCAGGCGATGATTGCGGCGATCTCCTCGGGCAGGACGAAGCGGCCCATCGGGATCTTCGCGAGCATGTAGTCGATGTGCTGCTGAGTCATCTGCTCGAACATCTCCGTGCGCGCAACAGCAGGAGTGACGCAGTTGACCATGATGTTCTTCTGCGCCAGCTCTTTGCCGAGTGACTTGGTGAAGCCGATCAGGCCCGCCTTGGATGCACTGTAATGCGAGGCGTTGGGGTTGCCTTCCTTGCCGGCGATGGAGGCGATGTTGACGATGCGGCCATAACCGGCGGTGATCATGTGCGGCACCACGGCCCGGCACACCAGATACGGAGCGTACAGATTGACCTCCAGTACCTGACGCCAGATCTTCGGGTCCAGCTCCCAGGTCAGGCCGTTGCCACCGGTGATGCCGGCGCAGTTGACGACGATGTCAAGGCGCGAATGCGCGGCCAATGTCTCCGCCAAAGCCGCCTGAATCGCGGACTCGTCCGTGAGCTCAACCACGTGGGCGCTGACGGTGCCTAGTGCTGCCAGCTCGTTCGCGCTGTGCTTCACCCGGGGTTCATCGATATCCCACAGAGCAACCTGTGCCCCGGAACGCAGGAACCTTTGCGCCGTCGCGAACCCGATTCCGCGCGCACCGCCGGTAATGACCGCCGCGCGGCCCGATAGATCGATGTTGTTCATGATAGCGCCGCCACGACGGCGTCCCCCATCTCTCGCGTGCCGAGCCGTTTCATCCCGGGCTGGTCGATGTCGACGGTGCGGTAGCCGGCGGCCAGCACCTTGCTCACGGCGGCGGAGATCCGATCTGCGCTGCGCGCGTCGTCGAACGAATAACGCAACATGAGCTCCGCGGACAGAATCGCCGCCAGGGGATTGGCGATGTTCTTGCCTGCGATGTCAGGAGCGGTGCCATGAACCGGCTCGTAGAGCCCCTGCGTCCCCTTCCCAAGGGACGCGGAGGGCAGCATGCCGATCGATCCGGTCAACATGGCGGCGGCGTCCGAGAGGATGTCTCCGAAAACATTGCCCGTCACGATCACATCGAACTGCCGCGGCGCCCGCATGAGCATCATGGCCGCCGCATCGACGAACAGGTGTGTCAACTCGACGTCCGGATAGTCCTTACCGACCCGCGTCGCGACCTCCCGCCACAGTTGCATGGTCTCGAGCACGTTGGCCTTGTCGACCGAGCAGACCTTGCGCCGGCGCTTGCGCGCGGTCTCGAAGGCCACTCGCACGATGCGCTCGACCTCGCCTTCCGAGTAGCGCATCGTGTTGAAGGCTTCCCGTTCGCCGGCGGCGTTGGTTGTGACGCCGCGCGGCTCGCCGAAGTACAGATCCCCGGTCAGCTCGCGCAGGATCATGATGTCCAGTCCCTCGACGACCTCCCGCTTGAGCGTCGAGGCTTCCACCAGCTCCGAAAACAGAAACGCGGGCCGGAAGTTCGCGAACAACCCCAGGTGCTTGCGCAGCCGCAGCAGGCTCGCCCCGGGCCGCATGGCATAGGGAATAGCCTCGTCGCCAGGTACGCCGGCCGCCCCGAACAGAATCGCATCGGCGCGCTGCGCGATCTCCAATGTCTTCGGCGGCAGCGGATCGCCCGCCGCTTCCACGCCTGCTCCGCCCACCGGCGCCTCGGTCAGCTCCAGCGCCTTGGCGCCAACCGCGGCGCGCAACACCTTCACCGCCTCAGCGGTCACTTCTTTGCCGATGCCATCGCCCGGCAACACTGCGATTTTCATCTTGGGATTCAGGCCTCTGTTCTTCAGTGAGCGCAGCCGGCTAACGATAGCCGCGCTCGAATGTCTCGATGCTGTCCAGCAGCGTCAGCGTGTAACCCAGCTCATCCAGTCCGCTCAACAGGCAGCGCTGGCGGTACGCATCGATCTCGAAATTGAACTGTGTGACCGAGCCGAGCGTGGCCGCGGACGCCGCCCCGGGCACGGGCATCGTGACCGACTGCGCCTCGAGATCCACGGTGATCTGCAGCCCCGGCTCAGCGAGCGCCGCCTGGATCATGCCCGCCACGGCCGGCGCAGGCAGCACGATGGTGAGCAAGCCGTTCTTGGCAGCGTTGGACACGAAGATGTCCCCCATGCTGGGCGCAATCACTGCACGGATACCGTAGTCATAAAGCGCCCAGACTGCGTGCTCGCGCGAGGACCCGCACCCGAAGTTCTCTTCGGCCAGGACGATGCGCGCGGCACGATAGCCCGGTTTGTTCAGTATGAAGTCGGGATTGTCGCTGCCATCGCGACGAAAACGCAGATCCCGAAACAGGTACTCGCCGAAGTTCTCGGCCCGCGGCTTGTGCAGGAAGCGCGCGGGAAGAATCTGGTCCGTATCGAGGTTGGGTTGGGCGATGGGCAATGCCACTGCGCGCAGCGATTTGAACGGCTCCACGTCAGCGGCCCTCCAGCAGCCGCCGCACGTCGGCGAGCCGGCCACTCACGGCCGCCGCGGCAACCATTGCAGGACTCATCAGGTGCGTGCGCGAGCCCGGCCCCTGACGACCGACAAAGTTGCGGTTCGTACTGGAAGCACAGCGCTGCCCTGGGGCCACCAGATCGCCGTTGGTGCCGAGGCACAGCGAGCATCCCGCTTCGCGCCACTGAAATCCGGCTTCCTTGAACACCCGGTCCAACCCGCGAGCCTCCGCTTCGCGCTTGACGGGACCGGAACCTGGAACCACCCACGCCTCGACGCCTGTCGCGACTTTTCTTCCGCGCACTACCGCAACCGCGCTCTCCAGATCCTCCAGCCGCCCGTTGGTGCAGGAGCCGATGAACGCCCGATCGATTTTAAGGTCCGTGAGCGCCATCCCGGGCTCCAGCCCCATGTACCGGAGCGCGCGCAGCATTGCGTCGCGCCGCTCGGCGCTGGGCGCTGTGGCAGGGTCCGGAACCCGCGCAGTGACGGCGACGGCGTCCTCCGGGCTATTGCCCCACGTGACCATGGGTGCAATCTCGCTGACATTGAGCGAGACCTCTTTATCGAAGGTGGCATCCGGATCGCTGGAGAGGCCGCGCCATCGCTCAACCGCTCGATTCCACTCTTCACCCTGAGGGGCGAAGGGGCGGCCTTTGAGATAGGCGAACGTCGTCGCATCCGGCGCCATCATCCCTGCCCGTCCACCCGCTTCGATCGTCATATTGCAGATCGTGAGGCGCGCCTCCATCGACAGCGTGGCGAGCGCCGGACCGGCGTACTCGATCACATGGCCCGTGGCCCCGGCGGCGCCGATCTTCGCGATGATCGCCAGAATGATGTCTTTCGCCGAGACACCCTCATGCAGCTTCCCCTCCAGCAGGACCCGCAGCGTCCTCGGCTTGCGCTGCCACAGCGTCTGTGTGGCAAGGACGTGGGCGACCTCCGTCGTACCGATACCAAACGCAAGCGCGCCGAGCGCCCCGTGCGTGGAGGTGTGGCTGTCCCCGCACACGATCAACATTCCCGGCTGGCTCAAGCCCTGCTCGGGCGCCACGACGTGCACGATGCCCTGGCGAGGATCGTCGAGACCAAAAAAACGGATGCCCGCAGCAGCGCTGTCCCGCCGCAGCGCCTCTGCCATGGCCCGCTTCTCGGGGTCCGCAATGCTCGCCAGGTCTCGGGTGTCGGTGGGAACGTAGTGATCGGGAGTCGCAAAGGAGCGGTGCGGAACCCGCGGCTCGAGACCCCGTTGGCGCAGCAACTCGAACGCCGGCGCCGAGCCATCCTGCAGAAAATGACTGTCGACATACAATAGCGTCTGGCCGTCTTCGCGCACCTGGATCGCATGCCGCCGCCAGATCTTCTCGAACAGGGTGTGGGCTTGGTGGGAAGTCTCGGGGCTCATCGTTCAGTCGTGCGCGTCGGGGACGGACTGGCATCTTGCCCGTGCGCAGCCGTTAGGGGAAGTGAGCGCCCCGCCCGCCCGCCATAAGTCGCCAGGCCAGTCGTAGCTTCCAGGCTTTATCCACAGAACGGGGTCCGAAGCTCCACCAGGGCGCAGCACGCCGACGCCAGAGAGAAATGCCTCGAGGGCGATCAATCGCTGCCAGCCCAACTCCCGAACGACCTCTGCCGCCGTGGCTCCTCCTTCCAGGCACACGCGGCCGGCCGCGCGCGTCCGAAGCAGAGCAGCCACGGTGCGCGCCAGATCATTCAATAGCGCTTTCGATCCAAGCTCGCGCGTGAACGACCCATTACCGATACCGAGAAGGATGCAGCCTGCGGAATTCCAAGCTCGCGCTATCTCTGCAAGCTCATGCGGCATCGCGAAAGCGGGAATACGATGCTCGGCGGCCTGATGCACACGGGTATCCCAAACCGCAGCGCTACCGCAGACCAACAGCGTTGGGCCTGTGAGATCCGGCACTTCCGCCGGCGCAATCGCGGCGGCACTCGCGTCCGCCCCTGCAGGCGTTGCCGGAGAGTGACCGCGACTGGCCACCAAGGCCTCGAAGAAGTCCGCGCCGCCGGCGGGGAGAGTGTCCTCGCCGATCGTGTTCGAGACACGGATCAGGTCCGCCTCACTCGCTACATCCGGAGTGCAGATGTTCTCGACCGCCGCTCCTGTGCTGCTGTTCCCGCTGTGGAGCGAAAAAAGGAGATCGCGAACGCACGATGTGGCGCGCGGATGCTCCGGATCCCGAGCGAGCTCTGTGGTATGCAGCGGTTTGTCGTCAATGAAAAAATGACCGTTGCGAATCAGGCGACCGCGCGATGGGTTGGCGGAAGCGAGCACTGCCCGGCTCTTGCCCGTGGCTTCCTGCACGGCAATCACTTCCGCTATCACATTGCCGCGCAGCATCGAATCACATTTCTTGTATATCCAAGCCGGCCGGGCAGCCACTACCTGCTGTGCAACGTCACGCACCACGAGCGCCGCCGCCGAAGAGGGCCGCGAGCGCGTATCCGTGTCTATGCAGATCACATCGGCATCCGACTGCAGGCCCGCCCTGGTGTGCACCTCCGCTCGCAATCCCCGTCGCCGCGCTACCCCCGCCAGCTCCGCCGCGCCGCTCAAGTCATCTGCGATCACCGCAATCATTGCTGCTGCCGACTCAACTTCGCCGCGAGTCGAACCGCTTCGATGAGGCTGTTCGCATTGGCCTTGCCTTGCCAGGCAATATCGAAGGCCGTCCCGTGATCGACACTCGTGCGTACCACCGGAAGACCCAGGGTGATGTTGATGCCGGAATCGAAGGCCAGGGCCTTGAGGGGAATGTGACCCTGATCGTGATACATGCAGATATACGCGTCAGTCTCGCGGCGCCTCCACGCTAGAAAGGCAGTATCCGGCGGCAGAGGCCCAATAATCTGAATCCCCGACGCCCGTACCGCCTCGATCGCCGGAATGATGAATTGCTCCTCCTCACGCTGACCGAAGAGGCCATTCTCACCTGCATGCGGATTGAGGCCGCAGACGACGAGTTTTGGTGCGAGACCACGCAGGCGCTGCATAGCATCCACTGTGAGCTCGAGGACATCGCGAACGCGCGCCACACTCAGCAGGCGTGGCACGTCGCTGTAGCCCACATGGACCGTAACAAAGCTACACGTCAGCTCATCGGAAGTGAGCATCATGCAGGAGCGCTGCGCGCTCATGCGCTCGGCAAAAATTTCGGTGTGCCCTGCATAGCGATGACCCGCAGCGTGCATCGCCTCCTTGTTGAGAGGCGCAGTGCAGATCGCATCGACCTCGGCACGCAAGCCCGCTTCGATGGTTGCGAGCACATAGCGGAATGCCGCGTCGCCACATCTTGCGCTCACCTCTCCCGGCGCGAACTCATCCGGACCGACGCATTGCAAGTCGACTATTGCGGGGCCGGCAATCACATGACGCTTGCTCTGCCATTCGCCCAACGAGAGCACGGGAGCGCGTAGCGGAACAGACAGCTTCTGTGCAACGTGCTGCAGAACCCTTGCATCACCGAACACGATCGGCTCGACTTCGCTGCCGGTTTCGCTGCTGAGAAGACTCAAGCAGATCTCCGGTCCAATCCCGGCAGGATCTCCCATGGTGACGGCAATGCGAGGTCGCTTCATGACTTACCTGTATTTCTCGCGGCCCACCACGCCGTGATCAAGGGGGTGGTGATAGCGGTGACGACAACACTGGTGGATACCAACGCGGTGGCTGGTCCCGCGGCAGAGGCATATATGGGATTGGCCGCGGCCACCAACGCCGGAACGGCAGCCGCATTTGCAGCAGTGGAAGAGGCAGCAAGACCTGCCACCCCGGTACCACCGGTCAATCGGTCTGCGACCAGAAGCAGCACGCCGCTGACCATCGTAACCATCAGGCCGAGGAGTACGCCCAGAAGGCCGGCGTGCCATAGATGTGCCAGATCCAATGTCGTACCCAGGGCGAAAGCAAAGAACGGAATGAGGACAGGCACTGCGCGACCGAAGAATTCGCGCAGCTCGCCATCGAGGTTCCCCAGCAGCATGCCGATGGCCAGCGGCAGCACTCCACCCACCAGTGCCGGCCAGGGAAATGCGGCGAGCCCCGCGACTCCCAGGGTCAGCATCGTCAGAAACGGCCCGCTCTCGAGCGAGAGGATCGAGTAGGCTGCCACCTCGCGTGGCGTGCCGTACTGTGCCATGACAGCCATGTAGAGCCCACCGTTGGTGTCGTTGATGGCGGTGACTAGCGCGAGGGTGGACAGCCCCGTAAAGAAGCCGTGCGCAACGGGTTGCTCTCCCAGCATTCGACCCGCCACGATCGCTACCAGCACTCCGCAGAGCGCCTTGGTGGCGAGCAGCACCCCGCCCTTGCGCAGAATCTGAGGCGTTGCATTGAAGGTAATGGTCGCGCCTATGCAGACATAGAACACGGCCAGCAGCGGCATCGCTCCGCCGAACAACGCCGCCGTGAGCGAGCCCAAGGCATTTGGCAATCCCGGTGCCAGGCTGGTGAGCAACGCGCCCAACAGCAGTGGCACGATCATCATGCCGCCGGGAATGCGTTCCAGTGTGCGCTTGATGGGCAGGTTCATCGCACCGGTGAAACCGAGGCGAGGACGGGGATTATCATCGGTGCGATCTTGTTCTGGAGCGAACACGATAGACGAATCGGCCGCCCGGAGCCAGCGCGGTCGCCGCTCAGCGAGCGGTGCCGATCCGATCCGGCGCGGCTTTCGAGCGGCCGCTCAGCGCATCTGGTTCTGAAATCCGGATCGAGAGAGATCCACAACAACATCGTGAGCGCAGACACGCGGCCGCTTCAAGATCGCCGCGTGGTCGAGCTTTGTCCTCGGGCGCTGGACGTCTTACGTCGACAGCTCGAGTTGCGCGAGCGGCTGAAGGCCGCAGGTCACGTCACTCATGAGGAACTGGTGTCGGGAAGAATCCCCTGCGCGTCTCGAGGACGCACGGGCACTGCGTTGCAGCGATGCTCAGGGTATAGGGCGCGTGGGTCGAGATCGTCTCGCTACATCTTTGCGAGACGCCGCGGAAGCACGGCACATTGCGGCTCTACCGAAGAGACTGCTTGTCGCTTACGGAGGAGACTGGCGGACAGAGAGGAATGAACGCCCTCCGGGCGAAGGTCGTCACGCTGCAGCTGTGTGGGACGCGCGTGAAACACAACGCGGAGCGATCAAGTACGTACCCTCCGGGCGTTATCCGCCACGGTACGGCTCGGCGGGACGCCGAAGATCCACAAGCGCTATTGCTTTGACTGGCGGACAGAGAGGGATTCGAACCCTCGAAGGGCTTTTGACCCTTACACCCTTAGCAGGGGTGCGCCTTCGACCACTCGGCCATCTGTCCGCGCTGGATCGATCCATCATCGCACGGGGAATATTATGACCCCGTGCGCCGCTGGCTGGCCGGAAAAGCCAAATAAATTAATTACTTGGCCGCAACCGAACCTCCTCGCCTGCTTGAGCGAGGGCGGCCATGATACTAAAGGGGCTTGGGGAAATGTAAAGCGCGCTCACCGAGCGCGGACGGTAAGGAAGGGGCGGCTCGGCATCGCACGCACACGCACGAGGCCGAGCTGTTCAGGCGGAGACGTACTCCGCAGCGTTCTGCGACTCGCCCTGCGACTCGCCCTGCGATTCGCCCTGCTGCTCGCGCTTGATGCGCTCGTAGATCTCTTCCCGGTGTACGGCAACGTTCTTGGGTGCGTTGATACCGATGCGCACCTGGTTGCCTTTTACTCCAAGCACGGTGACCGTGACGTCGTTGCCGATCATCACTGTTTCACCCACCCGTCTCGTCAAAATGAGCATTTTGTATTTTCCTCCTTGATCTTCTGCGCCCGCAGCGAAGAAATCGCTTGCATGGCTTAAGATGAAATCTACGGAAGGCCGGCGAGGAGACCCATCAGAGAAACCCTGAATCTTGCTCACGCAGCGCAATAAATTCACACAACAACTGTAGGCGATTCGGCGAGCGCCGCGGTCGCAAGTCACCGCAGCAGCATTCCTCTTCGTGCTCGAGCACGCTGCGGTTAGTACGGATTGACGCCGCCCGTGGAAAACACGGTTCAATGGAAACTCATTGTTACCGCTACCGGTTGCGCACTCGGCGCTGCTCTTTCTACGCCAGCTTGGCGCGCACCAGCTCCGGCACCTGTGCCAACGCAGCATCCAGCGCGGCAGGATTGTTGCCGCCGGCCTGAGCGAACTCGGGCTTACCGCCGCCACGGCCACCGATTTGTGCGGCAATCGCACCCACCAGCTCCCCGGCTCGCACGCGCGCGGTCTGATCCGCCGTGACACCCGCAACGATAGTGACTTTGGCGGCATTTTCCACGGACGCGAGTACGACAACCGCTGACCGGAGTCTGTCCTTGAGTTGATCGACCGCAGTGCGCAAGGCCGCCGCATCCGCGCCCTCCACCCTCGTCGCTACGACTTTGATTCCGCCGACGTCTACGGCTCCGGAAGCAAGATCCACTCCCTTGCCGGAAGCGAGCCGATCCTTGAGCGTGCGAATCTCGCGCTCCATCTGGCGAATGCGCTCCAGCGCGTCACGGACTTTGTCCTTCAGGTCCTCGCGGTTGCCCCGCACCAATCCGGCCACATCCTTCAGCAGCGCGTCGTTGTGCTCGACATACTCCACTGCTGCCTCGCCGGTGAGCGCTTCGATGCGCCGCACACCGGCGGCGACGCCCCCCTCGCTGAGCAGCTTGAAAAGGCCGATATCCCCGGCGCGCTGCACATGAGTACCGCCGCAGAGCTCCATCGAGAAATCGCCGACACGCAGCACGCGAACGTCCTTGTCGTACTTCTCGCCGAACAACGCCATGGCACCGGAGGCCACGGCATCGTCGTAGCTCATGAGCTGAGTCTCTGCGGCAGCGTTGGCGCGAATCTCGCGGTTGACCAGTCTCTCGATCTCCTGAAGCTCGGCCGGAGAGATGGCCTGGTAATGCGAGAAATCGAAGCGCAACCGATCGGGCGCGACCAGCGAGCCTTTTTGCTGCACGTGCGTACCGAGCACTTGCCGCAGCGCGGCGTGCAGCAGGTGCGTTGCCGTGTGATTCAACGCAACCGCACGGCGGCGTCCACCGTCAACGTGCGCCCCAAGGGTATCGCCGATCCTGATGATCCCTTCGGCAACTCGACCGATATGAGAGTGTGCAGTGCCGCGCTTCTGGGTGTCCTCCACGATGAAGCGGACCCCACGCCCCGCAAGCTCACCCGCGTCGCCGACCTGTCCGCCCGCCTCCGCGTAGAACGGCGTCCGCTCGAGCACCACCTCGCCCTGCTCGCCCGCATTCAACTGCTCGACGACTGCGCCTCCCTTGAGGAGCGCGACCACGTGCCCCTGCGCGTCGAGTCCTTCATAGCCCTGGAAAAGGGTCCGGGAGTCGACGGTCGCACCCGCACGCAGATCGACCCCGAACTTGCTGGCTTCCTGTGAGCGACGCCGCTGCTGCTCCATGGCGGAGTCGAACCCTGCCTGATCGATGGACAATCCCCGCTCGCGAGCGATGTCTGCGGTCAGATCCGCTGGAAAGCCGTAGGTATCGTAGAGCTTGAACACGGTCTCGCCGTCGATCACCTTTCCGGACATGCGCTGTATGGCACTCTCGAGCAGGCTCATTCCGTTGGCGAGGGTCTCCGCGAAGCGCTCTTCCTCCTGCTTCAACACGCGTTCGGCGTGCGCACGCCCGCGCGTCAGCTCCGGAAACGCGGAGCCCATCTCCTTCTCGAGCACGGCCACGAGCTTGTAGAAGAACAGCTCCTGGATTCCGAGCTTGTAGCCGTGACGCACGGCCCGACGAATGATGCGGCGGAGCACATATCCACGGCCCTCGTTCGAGGGCAGCACACCGTCGACGATGAGGAATGTGCACGCGCGAATGTGGTCCGCAATGACGCGCAGCGAGCTGGATTCCAGATCGCCCGTGTTGGCCAGCGCAGCAGCCGCACGGATGAGATTCTTGAAAAGATCGATGTCGTAGTTGGAATGCACGCCCTGCATGACGGCGGCGATGCGCTCCAGTCCCATGCCGGTGTCCACCGAGGGCTTCGGCAGCGGCGTGAGCTTGCCATCGGCCGAGCGGTCGAACTGCATGAACACCAGATTCCAGATCTCCACATATCGGTCGCCGTCCTCGTGCGGCGAGCCCGGGGGTCCGCCGGGAATGTGCGGCCCGTGGTCCCAGAAAATCTCACTGCAGGGACCGCAGGGACCGGTGTCGCCCATCGCCCAGAAGTTCGACGCCTCCCCCAGGCGCGACAACCGATCTGCAGGCACTCCGATGTCTTTCAGCCATATCTGCGCCGCCTCGTCATCGTCCTTGTAGACCGTGAACCACAGTCGTGCCGGATCCAGCTGCAGTTTTACCGTCAGGAAGTCCCACGCGAAGCGGATGGCATCGCGCTTGAAGTAATCCCCAAAGGAGAAATTGCCCAGCATCTCGAAGAACGTATGGTGCCGGGCCGTGTAGCCCACGTTCTCCAGATCGTTGTGCTTCCCGCCGGCTCGCACGCAGCGCTGGCTGGAAGCGGCGCGCACGTAGTCGCGCCGATCCTTGCCCAGGAAAACGTCCTTGAACTGCACCATGCCGGCGTTGGTGAAGAGCAGCGTCGGGTCGTTTCCAGGCACGAGCGAGCTGGAGGGCACGACCGTGTGGCCGCGCTCGAGAAAAAATTCCAGGAATGCGCTGCGGACGGCCGCCGCGCTCATCGGCTGAAGTGTGCTCAAGTTTATGAATCCGCTTGGAGATCGGCGCCCAGGGCCGCACGGATATGATCCGATGAAAAGCCGCGGGACTGCAAAAATCGCGCTTGCCGGAGCTGCTCGACCCGGCTGACCGGCATCCCGGGTCCGAACCGCCGGCTGCGCTGCTCGCGCGCCAGAGCCGGCCAGTCCTGCTCGAGGGCGAGTGCGGCCTCGAGCAGCTCCGCCCCGACACCCAGGGCCTCCAGCTCCACGCGAATCCGCAACGGGCCCTGGCCCCGAGCGACGTGATAGGAAACATAATGATGGGCGAATCGCACATCGTCCAGTGCGCGACTCTCGATCAGCTCCGGGATGAGAGCAGCCAGCGCTTCGGCGGAATACCCCTGGGACAGCAGCCGCCGCTCCAGCTCAGCGCGGCTATGGTCCCGGCGGGCCAGCATCGCGATCGCCGCTTCGCGGGCATCCAGCCGGCGCCGCCGCCGGCCGGGACGGGATCTTCCGGGCTCGATGCCCCCCTCATCCGAATCGCCAGGGGCCGAGCCCTCCGGGCGGCGCGCGCCCAAGGCAGCCCTCAGGCGGTATTCGCTTGGTCGTCAACGCGCTGCGGCTTCACGGGCAGCAGCTTCGCCCGGATCTGCTCCTCGATTTCCCGGGCGACTTCCTTGTTCGTCTGCAGATAGAGACGAGCGTTGTCCTTGCCCTGGCCGATGCGGTTGCCCTTGTACGAGTACCAGGCCCCGGACTTCTCGACGATGCCCTGGGCGCTGCCCAGCTCGAGGATCTCCCCTTCGCGGGAAATCCCTGCGCCGTACATGATCTCGAACTCAGCCTCCCGGAACGGCGGGGCAACCTTGTTCTTCACGACCTTGACCCGGGTCATGTTGCCGACCACTTCCTCCCCGTTCTTGATGGCGCCGATGCGGCGGATGTCCAGACGCACCGATGCGTAGAACTTCAGCGCGTTGCCGCCGGTCGTGGTCTCGGGGTTGCCGAACATCACCCCGATCTTCATGCGGATCTGGTTGATGAAAATGACGATCGTGTTCGACCGCTTGATGTTGCCGGTCAGCTTGCGCAACGCCTGCGACATGAGGCGTGCATGCAGTCCCATCTGCATCTCGCCCATCTCGCCCTCGATCTCGGCCTTCGGCGTGAGTGCCGCGACCGAATCGATGACTACGACATCCACGGCACTGGAACGCACGAGCATGTCCGTGATCTCGAGCGCCTGCTCTCCCGTATCCGGTTGCGACACGAGCAGGTCCGTGATGTTCACGCCCAACTTCTCGGCGTACGTCGGATCGAGCGCATGCTCCGCGTCGACGAATGCAGCTGTGCCACCCGCACGCTGCACTTCGGCGATCACCTGAAGAGTCAGCGTCGTCTTACCTGAGGACTCCGGGCCGTAGATCTCGACGACGCGACCGCGCGGCAAACCACCGATGCCGAGCGCGATGTCCAGTCCGAGCGAGCCCGTCGAGACACCCTCGATGTCGTAGGTCGCGGCTGCGTCGCCGAGACGCATCACGGAGCCTTTGCCGAATTGTTTCTCGATCTGACCCAGAGCGGCGGCAAGCGCCTTCTTGCGGTTCTCTTCCATCGGGTGAGTTTCCTGCGACTGCTCGAAGTGAAGGAGTGAAGTAATTATCACATAAAGTTTCCGCAGGAGGTCGCGCAAAACAACATCATTTCGCAGTCATTTCCCT
>Ga0105240_10002792_pt1 | contig 27614 bp, 25 predicted proteins | sample KBSC54metaG_FD_80426 | JGI IMG/M metagenome (GOLD analysis project Ga0105240, IMG submission 80426) | Corn rhizosphere microbial communities from Kellogg Biological Station, Michigan, USA - KBS C5-4 metaG | ecosystem: Host-associated > Plants > Roots > Rhizosphere > Soil | place: Michigan, USA... | reverse complement strand
GCTGCGACAGCGCCCGGCGCAACACCTCGTCGACCGCGTGCGGGATGCCCGGCACCAGCTCGCCCAGGGGCGAGGGCGCCCGCGCCACTTGCTCCGCGCCGGCAGGCTCCTCGGGAAACGGCGCGCACGCCGCCAGCATCTCGTAGGCGAGGCCGGCCAGCCCGTACTGGTCGGCGCGCGGGTCGATCGTCACCACGCGCCCGCCGTGCTGCTCGGGCGCCAGCAGCCCTGGGGGCGCCGGATGCACGGCGGCGGCGCGCAGCTCCTTCGCCCAGCCGAACCCGCCCACCTTGGCGCGCGCGCCAGCGCCGTCCGGCACGACGATCAAAGGCGCCCGCAGATCGCCGTGGGTCAGGCCCAGGCGGTGTGCCGCGTGCACGGCCTCGGCGATCGCGTCGACGATGTCGATGGTGGCCGGCAGCGACAGCATTCCATCCTCGGCCATCACCTTCGCCAGCGAGCGGCCGTCGACGCGTTCGGTGACGACGAACGCCGGCGTGTCGCCGGCCAGGTTGAAGTCAGCAGCTGGATCGCGTGCGTCGCGCGCAACAGCGACGCGAGCCGCACCGCCTGGTGGATGCGCGCGCCCGCGTCGGGGCGTGACAGGGTGTCGTTCGCGAACACGCGCACGATGACCTTGCCCGGCACACGCTCGTGCGTCGCCTCGAAGACGGCGTCTTCACCTTCTACGGCGTGGCCAAGGCGGTACCCTCGTCCGAGCACGGCGCCGCGGAGCTCCGGGGGAGGAGTCATTTGCGCTGGATGGTACTACGTTCATTTCGATGCAAAGGCCCGAAATACGGCCGGAAAACGTCATCGCGGCCCCTCGCCGCGGCGTCCGGGAGGATTTGGGCGGTCCCGGGCGGGTGGCGACCGGTGCGAAACCTCCGGCACCCCGCGCGCGTAGCAGGGGGGTGACGGCCGCCATCGCCGCTTGTGGATCCTTGCTGGGCGGGGGCATGCTGGCCCGCCGAATGACCGCGTCCGCGCCCAGCCGCCCCGCCCTCGAGCAGGCGATGGATCGTTTCGCCGCCGGCGACGACGGCGCGCTGGGCGATGTCTACGACCTGGCGGCGCCATCGGTGATGTCGTTCTTGATGGGGCTGACGCGCGACCGTCAGCTGGCCGAGGATCTGACGCAGGAGACGTTCCTGCGGATCCATCGGGCCCGCGGCCTGTTCCACCCGGGCGCGCCCGTCTTGCCCTGGGCCTACACGATCGCGCGACGCCTGTTCCTGGACGACGTTCGAACCCGGCGGGCGGGCCGCCTGGTCTCATCCGCCCCGGCGCCCGGGGCGCGCGACGGTGACGAGGCGCCGGCCCTGGACGTCGCCGCCGGCGGGCCCACGGCCGAGGAGCTGTTCGCCGATAAGGAGCTGTCCCAGGCGCTGGAGCGGGCGCTGCAGAAGCTGCCGGAGTCCCAGGCCTCGGCGTTCCGCCTGCTGAAGGGGGAGGGGCTGTCGGTGGCCGAGGTGGCCGCCATCATGGGGACGACCAAGGGTGCCGTGAAGCTGCGCGCGCACCGCGCCTACGAGGCGCTTCGCGGCTTCCTGCGCCCGGAGCCTCGCCGTCGCGATCCGCTGGAAAAGGACGTCTCCGGGGCGCTTTCAGAGGCGGACGAAATGAAAGGCAGCGCGCGATGAACCACCCGTTCCCTCCTCGTCCCGAGCTGCGGGCCCGCCTGCTGGCGGCGGCGCGCCGGACGCCCGCGGCGCCGCCCGGAGCCTGGCGGCGCCGGCTGTGGGGGGCCGGGACCTTCGCCGTGGCCTGGACGGTGCTGGCCGCGCTGGCGATGCGCCTGCGTGTCGACTTGCCCGAGCTTCCCGTGGGGCCCATCGTCGTGACGGTGGGGGGCCTGGCGGGAGCCGCGACGCTGGCCTCCGTCGCGGGCCTCTCCCGCGGGCGGACGATGTCCGGCCCTGGCGTGGCGCGGCTGGCGGCGGCGGTCACCGCCGCCGGGGTGGGGTTGCTGGCGCTGGTCACGCTGGTCGATCCGCACGGTCCGTCGACCCGCTGGTTCCAGGGCGCGGCCATGGGCCGGCACGCCATCCCCTGCGGGCTGATCGTCATGGCGCTGGGGATACCGCTGCTGCTGGCGGCGCTGGCGCCGTTGCGCGGGTTGACGCTGGCGCGGCCGGGGCTGACGGGGGCCTGTCTGGGGCTCGCCGCGGCGACCGTCGCGCATCTGGTGGTGCGCCTGCACTGCGCGATCGGCGGGGCCGGGCACGCGCTGCTGGGGCATCTGCTCGAGGCGCTGCCGCTGATGGCGCTGGGGGCCTGGGCCAGCCGCGCGCGCTTGCTGGAGAGGCTGGCCGAGCGATTTTCGAAGCGGCGTGAAGAAAGCCCGTAACCCGTCCGTCCACCCGCCCGTAGGCCGGGCACGTGCTATTCAGTCGACTTCAAGGGCACGCCACCTCCGCCGGAGCCAGGCGCTCCGGTTCCCAACCAGAAAGGACCAGATACATGACCACCAAGGGTGCATTCATCGCCGCTGCCGTCGCCGGGCTGTTCTCCGCCGCCGCCCCGTTCACTGCCTCGGCGAAGTCCGAGGGCTCGGTGCAGTGTCAGGGCGTCAACTCGTGCAAGGGAAAGAGCGCCTGCCACTCGGCGGAGAACGCCTGCGCCGGGCAGAACGGCTGCAAGGGCAAGGGCTGGGTGATGATGTCCGAGAAGGACTGCAAGGCCAAGGGCGGCACCGTCGCCGCCGAGAAGGCGCCCGCGAAGAAGTAGCGCGATGGTCTGTCGGGGAGCCGCGCGGCCCGAAGCCGGCGGCTCCCGGCGTGCCTGATTCCACGCTCATGCGACGTTTTCCCCACCTCGGTCACGGCATCGGCCTGCGGCCGCCCCACTATCAGCCGCTGTTGCAGGCGCTGACCGCGGCGCGCGCGCCGGGGCAACGACCGGTCGACTGGGTGGAGATCATCAGCGAGAACTTCATGGTCGAGGGGGGCAACCCGCGCGCGGTGCTGCGCCGGATCCGTGCCGAGGTCCCTGTCGTCATGCACGGCGTCTCGCTGTCGCTCGGCTCGGTCGATCCGCTGGACGAGCGATATCTCGAGGCGCTGCAGGCGCTGGCGGGCGAGGTCGAGCCGGCCTGGATCTCGGACCACCTGTGCTGGTCCAGCTTCGGCGGGCACACCGGCCACGATCTGTGGCCGTTGCCTTTCACCGAGGAGGCGCTGGAGCACGTGGCGGCGCGCGTGCACGCCGTCCAGGACTGGCTGAAGCGGCCCATCCTGGTGGAGAACGTCTCCAGCTATCTGCAATTCGCACACTCCGCGATGACGGAGTGGGAGTTCCTGAACGCGCTGGTGGCGCGCACGGGCTGCGGCCTGTTGCTGGACGTGAACAACGTCTTCGTCAGCGCGCACAACCACCGGTTCGCGGCCGAGGCGTTCCTGGACGGCCTGGCGCCGGACAGCGTCGGGCAGATTCATCTGGCCGGCCACCGCGACGAGGGCACGCACCTGCTGGACACGCACGATCATCCCGTGTGCGAAGGCGTCTGGGACCTGTACCGCGCCGCCGTGGCCCGCTTCGGAGGCGTGGCCACCTTGATCGAGCGCGACGATGACATTCCGCCGCTGGACGAGGTCGTGGCCGAGTCGCGGCGGGCGAGGGCGCTGGAGCACGAGGTGCTGGCGCAGCGCCACCCGGCTAGCGGCCGCGCCGTGATCGGCGATGAAGCCCAGGCGGTGCGGCGTGCCGTCTGACCCGCGCCCGGCGCCGTCGCTGCGGGCCGTGCAAGAGCTGCTGTACGAGCTGATGACGGCGCCGTCGGGCGTGGCGCCCGCCCTGGCCGCGCGCGGGCTGGGGCCCGACGCGCTGGATGGATTGATCGCCGGTGACGAGCGCCTGGGACCGGTGGCGCGCCTGGATCTGTACGCCAACATGTACTTCTTCCGCATCCTGGACGTGCTGCGCGAGGAATTTCCCCGCCTGGCCGCCGCGGTCGGCGCGGAGCCTTTTCACGACCTGATCACGGACTACCTGCTGGCGGAGCGGCCGGCGCATCCGTCCCTGCGTGAGGTGGGGGGGCGCCTGCCTGGCTTCATACGCACGCACGTCGGCGTGAAAGACCGGCCCTGGCTGGCCGAGCTGGCGGCGCTGGAGCGCACGCACCGCGAGCTGTTCGACGCCGCCGACGCGGAGCCGCTGACGCTGGCGGCGCTGCAGGGCCTGACCCCGCAAGCGTTCTCCACGTTGCTGGTGCGTTTGCCGCCCGCGCGGCGCCTCCTGGTCCATGCGTTCGCGCTGTCGCCGGTCTGGGAGAGCGGGGGCGAACCGGAAGAACGCCCGGAGACGCTGCTGGTGTGGCGGCGCGGGACGGCGGTTCACCATCGCGCCGTCGCCGAGGACGCCGAGATTGCCATGCTGCGGCGCGCGTGCGCGCCGGCGACCCTGGCGGAGCTTTGCCAGCTCTTCTGCGAGATCGTGGCGACCGCGAGACCAGACGAAGACGACGGCGTCCTGGCCGCGCAGGCCTTCCAGATCCTGGCCCGCTGGGTCGACGACGGTCTGCTCACGCCGGCCTGACCGCTGGCGCCCGGTGGGCCCTTCCCTGCGATTTGGCTCGCGTGGGGGGCTGGTCCGCCCTATATACGTGGCCCCCTAATGATTGCCGGAACCGTTGCCATCCTCGGTCGACCCAACGTCGGGAAATCGACGTTGCTGAATCAGATCGTCGGTCAGAAGCTGGCCATCGTCAGCGCCAAGCCGCAAACCACGCGCAACCGCATCCTGGGCGTCTGGAACGGGCCGGACGGCCAGATCGTCTTCGTCGACACGCCCGGCGTGCACTCTGCCCGCAATGCCCTGGGGCACTTCATGGTCGACGAGGCGCTGGGGGCCATCCAGGACGTCGAGGCGGTCCTGCTGGTGGTGACGCCGCCCGAGAGCGCGCACGCCGTGAAGCTGGCGCCCGAGGAGCGGCGCATCCTGGAGCTGGTCAAGGCCGCCAGGAAACCGACCGTGCTGGCCATCAACAAGGTGGACACGGTGAAGGACAAGCCGGCGCTGATCCCTGTGCTGACGGCCTGGAACGAGCTGGGGTCGTTCGCGGCGCTGGTGCCCGTGTCGGCGCGTCGCGGCTCGGGCGTCCCCGGGCTGATCAGGGAGCTGGCCAAGCTGATGCCCGAAGGCGCGCCGCTCTACTCGCTGGACATGCTGACGGACCGCACGGAGCGCTTCCTGGCCGGTGAGCTGATCCGTGAGCAGCTGTTCGGGGCGCTGAAGCAAGAGCTGCCCTACGCGACCGCGGTGCTGGTCGACAACTGGGAAGAGCGCCCGGACCGGAACGACGTCGTCATCGACGCCTCGATCCTGGTCGAGCGGGACAGCCAGAAGCTGATCGTGGTCGGCAAGGGGGGGGCGATGATCAAGGAGGTCGGCTCTCGCGCGCGCCACGAGATCACCCAGATGCTGGGGCGGCCGGCCCACCTGCGCCTTCACGTCAAGGTGGCGCCGGAGTGGACGTCGTCGACGAGCTCGATCGCGAACGTGGGGTACGGGCGATGAAATCGTACCGGTCGTCGACCGCCGACGCGGACGCCGCGCGCCCCCTGGTGGCGCTGATCGGCCGCCCCAACGTGGGGAAGTCGTCGCTGTTCAATCGAATGGTGGGCGGACGGCCAGCGCTGGTCGAGGACATGCCCGGCGTCACGCGCGACCGCCGCTACGGCGTGGTGGAGTGGATGAAGGGTCGCTTCCGCGTCGTCGACACGGGCGGCCTGGATCCTTCGGCCGAGGGGATCCTGGGCGCGATGCGCTCGCAGACGCTGAAGGCCGTCGACGAGGCGGACGTGCTGCTGTTCGTGGTCGACGGCGTCGAGGGGCTGACCGCGGTCGACAGCGGCGTGGCGAAGCTGTTGCGCCGCGCGAACAAGCCGGTGGTGCTGGCCGTGAACAAGGTCGACTCGGCCAAGCGCGAGGACGCGATGGGCGAGCTTTACGCCCTGGGCTTCCAGGACGTGTTCCCGATCTCGGCGGGGCATGGCCGCGGCGTCGGCGAGCTGCTGGACCGCCTGCTGGTCATCCTGGGGCCGCCCGCCACGGCGCCACAGGAGAAGCCGGCGCCGCCGCCACCGAGGAGCGAGGAGCAGCAGGACCAGGACGCCGCGGGCAGCGAAGACGAGCCGGGACAGCGCCGTGACGACCGCGCGCCCGACGCGCCCATCCGCATCGCGTTCGTCGGCAAGGCCAACGCCGGCAAATCGTCGCTGGTGAACCGCCTGCTGGGCGAGGAGCGCGTGCTGGTGCACGACGTGCCGGGCACCACCCGCGATCCCATCGACACGCCGTTCTCGGCGGGCGGGCAGGACTTCGTGCTGGTGGACACGGCGGGGCTGCGGCGCCGGCGCACCGTGGAGACGCTGACGGACGCGGTGGCGGCCAAGATGACGCGCGATCAGCTGGCGCGCGCCGACGTGGCGGTGCTGGTCATCGACGCCGGGGCCGGACCCACCAGCGAGGACGCGAAGATCGCCGGGCTGATCGAGGACGCCGGCCGGCCCGCGATCCTGGTGCTGAACAAGAAGGATCTGGTGCCGCGGGCGCAGTCGGACGCCCTGCTGCAGGCCACCAAGGAGACGTTCCCGTTTCTGGCCTGGGCGCCCATCCTGTGGGCGTCGGCGCGCACCGGGGCCGGGGTGATCGAGATCCCGCGCGCCGCGGCCCGCGCGTTCGAGCAGGCCTCGCGCCGCATCTCCACCGGCGAGCTGAACCGCTTCCTCGAGCAGGTGGTGGCGTCGCGCCCGCCGCCCTCGGGCCCGATGGGCAAGCACGTGCGGCTGTTCTTCGGCACGCAGGCGTCGCTGCGGCCCCCCACCTTCGTCTTCAGCGCCAGCCACGCCGACGTGGTGCCGCCGTCATATCGCCGCTACCTGGCCAATCAGCTTCGCCAGAGCTACGGCTTCGAGGGGACGCCCGTCCGCATCGTGCTGCGCGAGCGCAAGCGGAAGAAGCGCAGCAACCCGCCCAAGCGGCCCATGGACGAGGAGCGATGACCCGCTGACGGGCCGGGCGACTATCGCAAGGTCCAGGTGGCCCGGACACCGAAGTCGAAGGCCTGCGGCACCTGATCGCCGGTCAGCACGTGCGACAGCAGATCGAAGGGTGCGAACACGTATTGCGCGGTCAGGCCCAGGCTGAAGCGCGGGGTCAGCAGGTAGTCCGCGCCCAGCCCCAGTTGCATGCCGATCGCGGTGTGATCGTTCTCGACGGCGCCGCGCACGCCCAGCACGCCGATGCCGGCCTGGAACGTCGGCAGCAATCGCAACACGTCCATGGTGTAGCCGAAGCCGGCGAACGCCGCGTACGACCAGATGTTGCCGCCGGGCAAGGTCGGCTTGGTCTGGGCCGACACGCGGTGCAATCCGCCCGACAGCGACAGCCGCGCGGCGAACGTGTCGTTGATGCCGTACTGCACCTCCGTTCCCAGTCCCACGCCCAGGGGGGAGCGACCATCGACGACGACGCTGGTGATGCCGGTACGTCCGGCCACCTGCCACTCGTCGGCGTCGGCGCGCGCCTGCCGCTGCGTCACACCCGAGAAGCAGGCCGCCAGGGTCAGCAGCGGGACCAGTCTGAGCGGCAACGACGGACGGCGACGCGCGCGGCGCGGGCAGGGCACGGAGCACAATATATCGGCCGAGCGCGTCGTTCGTCGATGCGACGGCGGGCGGCCTGCAAATTGACCGCCGATGACTCGGCGTGATATCTCCAATGGCAACATGGCGAAGCGTATCCTGATCGCCGACGACAGCGTGACGATCCAGAAGGCTTTCGCGATGACGTTCGGCGGCGAGGACCTGACGCTGGTCGCCGCGCGGTCTGCCGATGAGGGTCTGTCGATGGCGCAGCGGGCCCGTCCCGACCTGGTCATCGCGGATGGCGTGATGCCGGGCCGTTCGGGCTACGACCTGTGCGCGGCCATCAAGTCCGAGCCGGGCCTGCGCGGGGTGCCGGTGTACATCCTGGCCTCGAGCCAGAACCCGTACGACGAGTCGCGCGCCCGGCAGTGCGCCGCTGACGGCCACTTCACCAAGCCGTTCGATTCGGTGGCCCTGGTGGCCGCGGTGAACGACGTGCTGTCCAAGGGCGCCGCCGCGCCAGCCGCCGCCCCCGCGTACGTGCCCGCTCCGGCTCCGGCGCCGTCCGCGGCGCAGATGGACGACTACGGCGAAATCTCGGTAGGCGACTCCGGGGTGCGCCCCGGCGCCGCGCTGTCGCCCGCCCGGGGCCGCGCCGAGGACGAGGTCACGCCCCCGCCCTCCGGCCCCAGCCGTCCCGCGGTCTCGCCGCCGGCGCCCGTCTCGCCGACGCCGCCCGCGCCCATGGCGGCGCCGCTGATGCGCCCTTCGTTGATCCCGGGCATGCGCCCGGGGCTGCCGGGGACCCGTCCCGGCGCCGCTCCCGCCCGCCCGGCGCCCGCGCCGCAGCCGATGCCTCTGCGCCCGGCGCCGCAGTCGGCGCCCCAGATGCCGATGATGGCCAGCGGGACCCGCACCATGATGGGTCTGCCCGCCGGCGGCCTGCAGCCGCCGCCCCGCACGACCGCGCCCTCCTATCCGGTCCCGGCCGCGCCGGCGCCCGCCTCGCCCGTCCGCGCCGTCCCGCCGGTGGAGAGCCGCACGCCGCCGCCCTCGCTCGCCGGCAGCGCCGCCGCCCAGGCGGTGTCGGCCGTGTCGTCGCGTGTGGCCGCGCAAATGGCGTCCATCTCGGCGCGTGGGCCCGAGTACGAGGCCATCGCCAAGCTCTCTCGCGAGATCATCGAGAAGATCGCCTGGGAGATCGTCCCCGAACTGGCGGAGACGATCATCCGCGAAGAACTGCAGAAGCGCGGGCGCGTCTAGGGCGCCCCGACGCTGGGAGATCCATAGTCGAGCTATGTCCGAATTGGCGAAGAATTACGAGCCGGCCACCATCGAGCCTCGGTGGTACGCGGAGTGGATGGAGCGAGGCTACTTTCACGCCGACGCGCAGGCCCCCAAGGCGCCGTTCACGATCGTCATCCCGCCGCCGAACGTCACCGGCTTCCTGCACATGGGGCACGCCCTGGGCTGCACCATCGAGGACATCTTCACGCGCTGGAAGCGCATGGCGGCGTACAACGCCATGTGGTTGCCCGGCACCGATCACGCCGGCATCGCCACCCAGCTGGTCGTCGAGCGGCAGCTGCGCGAGCAGGAGAAGAAGTCCCGCCACGACATCGGGCGCGAGGCTTTTCTCGAGAAGGTCTGGACGTGGCGCCGCACCTCGGGCGATCGGATCCTCGAGCAGCTGAAGAAGCTGGGCTGCTCGCTCGACTGGGATCGCCTGAAGTTCACGATGGAGCCGCAGTACTCGGCCGCGGTCATCGAGGCGTTCGTGCGCCTGCACGAGGAGGGCCTGATCTACAAGGCGCGGCGCCTGATCAACTGGTGCGTGTCGTGCCGGACGGCGCTGTCGGACCTGGAGGTCGACTACGACGAGGGTGTGCAGGGCCAGCTGTACGAGTTCGCCTATCCGCTGACCGACGGGGTGAGCGAGGTGGTGATCGCGACGACGCGGCCCGAGACTATGCTGGGCGACACGGCCGTGGCCGTGCATCCGGACGACCCGCGCCACCGGGACAAGATCGGCAAGCGCATCCGCAACCCGATCACCGGCTACGAGTTCCCGGTGATCGCCGATCCCGTCCTGGTCGATCCCAAGTTCGGCACCGGCGCGGTCAAGGTGACGCCGGCGCACGACCCGAACGACTTCGAGTCGGCCCAGCGCAACAACCTGCCCATGATCTCGATCTTCGACGAGGCGGGGGTGGTCACCGAGGCGGCCGGCCCGTTCGCGGGGCTGGACCGCTTCGCGGCGCGCAAGGCGGTGAAGGCGCGCCTGAAGGAGCTGGGCCTGGAGCGCGGCAGCAAGCCGCACGTGCACGCGGTCGGCCACTGCCAGCGCTGCGAGACCGTGGTCGAGCCGATGCTGTCCACGCAGTGGTTCGTGAAGATGGAGCCGCTGGCCAAGCCGGCCATCGAGGCGGTCGAGCAGGGCCGCACCCGCTTCGTGCCCGAGACGTGGTCGAAGACCTACTTCCACTGGATGCGAAACATCCGCGACTGGTGCATCTCGCGCCAGCTGTGGTGGGGGCACCGCATCCCGGCCTGGACCTGCGCCGCCTGCAAGGAGATCACGGTGGCGCGCACCGCGCCCACCGCCTGCAGCCGCTGCGGGAAGACCGACCTGGCGCAGGATCCGGACGTCCTCGACACCTGGTTCTCGTCCTGGCTGTGGCCCTTCGCCACGCTGGGCTGGCCGGAAGAGACGCGCGAGCTGAAGACGTTCTATCCCACGACCGTCCTCGACACCGGCTACGACATCCTGTTCTTCTGGGTGGCCCGCATGATGATGGCGGGGCTGCACTTCATGAAGAAGGTGCCCTTCCGCACCGTCTACCTGCACACGATGGTGACGGACGAGAAGGGCGAGAAGATGTCCAAGGTCAAGGGCAACACCATCGACCCGCTGGACGTGATCGAGAAGTACGGCGCCGACCCGCTGCGCTTCGCCCTGGCCTGGCAGACCACGCAGGCGGCCCAGGGCAAGAACATCAAGTTCTCCGTCTCCAACGTGGAGGACGCGCGGCGCTTCGCCACGAAGATCTGGAACGCGACCCGGTTTGCGCTGATGAACCTGACGGGCTTCGACGCCGAACGCTACGCCGACCGCGTGGCCGACGGGCCCGACGGGGTCGACTTCGACCTGCCCGAGCGCTGGATCCTCTCGCGCGTTCAGCGGGCGGTCGAGGCGGTGGACGCCGCGCTCGAGGACTACCGCATCGCCGACGCCGCCCAGGCGGCGTACCACTTCGTGTGGAACGAGCTGTGCGACTGGTACATCGAGCTGGCCAAGGCGGCCTTCGCCCGCGAGCCGGCCGATCCCGAGCGCCGCTGGCGGGTGCAGGGCGCGCTGGTGACGGCGCTGGAGACGGCCATGCGCCTGCTGCACCCGTTCATGCCGTTCCTGACCGAGGAGATCTGGCAGCAGCTGCCCAAGCCGAACGGCGCCCCGCAGAGCCTGATGATCACGCTGTACCCGGTGCGCGATCTGCGCTTCGTCGACGACGCGTCCGAGGCGTCGATGGCGCTGGTGCAGAAGATCGTGGTCGCGCTGCGCACCATCCGCGCCGAGAAGAACATCCCGTCGAGCGCGCGCATCACCGCCATCCTGACGGTGGGCGACGACTACAAGAAGACGATCCTGGACGGATACCAGCAGCTGATCGCCGAGCAGGGCAAGTGCGGCAGCGTCCGCGTGCGGCGCTCCGGCTCGGGCACCGTGCCGCCGCACCTGCACGGTCCGTCGGCCACCACCATGGCCGGCGACGTCGAGGTGGTGGTTCCCCTCGAGGGGCTGGTCGATCGTTCGGCCGAGCTGGTCAAGCTGAAGAAGGAACGCGAGTCCCGCACGGCGGACCGCGACTACCTGAAGCGCAAGCTGGAGAATCAGCGCTACGTCGCCAACGCCAAGCCCGAGGCCGTGGAGAAGGATCGGGCGACCCTGATCGAGCTGGAGCAGGCGATACTGCATCTGGACGCCGCCATCGAGCGGCTGGCCGATGGCGGCGCCGACGCCGCCGCGCCGTCCGTCGGCAAGGGCAAGTAACGTTCAGGTCCCGCCGTCCGCAGAGGGCGGCGGGGTGGCGGGCGCGCCATCGTCGATCCAGCTCTGCAGGGCGCGTAGCTCGTCCTCGGTCAGCGAATCATCGGGTGGGCCCTGGTGACCGGCGACGGGCGGCGCGTCCAGCAGCTTGCGCAGCAGGTAGCTGCGGGCCGAGTCGCGCGGCACCACGATGGTCAGCCGCGACACCTGGCGCGAGGGCACGCCGATCATGCCGTGGAAGGCCTGCGCGGGGCACAGCGACAGGCCGCCGCCCGGGGCGGCCAGGCACCCGCCGCTCGCGTCCGTGTCGGCGGCGGTGGCGTCCAGGTGGCACGCAGCGCCGGCGCAGTGCCGCGCCATGACGTCCAGCACCTGGGCGAAGGTGGCGGGCGGTGTCGCCGGTGGTTCGGGCGGCAGGTCGACGTTCGGCTCGACCGTCTCGATCGGGAAGTAGTAGCTGGTGGCGGGCTTTCCGTCCGGCAGATCCGGGGGCGGCGGGGTCAGCGGGCAACCGCGGAGCGACGAGATCCGCCCGGACATGGCCAGGGTGAACCCCAGTCCGGCGGGCAGCGAGGACGTCGGCTTGAAGGCGATGGCGCGCCCGATCAGGTCCACCGTCTCGTGCGCGGTGTAGTAGTAGGGCCCGGAGAAGATGCCGAAGTTCGCGTTCACGGCCAGATCGGGATCGGGAAAGTCCGTGAACGCGAAGACGAACTTGCTGTTCGTGCGGACGGGGCTGGACCCATCCGGCGTCAGCGAGATCAGCTGGAAGGGCGTGCACGACCCCGGGCGCGGCTCCTGGTTCGTGGTGACGCTGCAGCCGGCGGTGAGGGCGGTAAGCAGCGCCGCCGCGCCGCAGATGGACCCGCGCTGACGGGAGCGAGGCGGCCCCGAGCGGCCCTGGCCGAAGCGAGGGTGCCCGTGGGCCAGCCGCTCCCGGTCCTGCATGGGTCGAGCGGGCGCGTCAGCCTCTGGGAATCAGCTCTCGCTGTAGAGCTTGATCTGGTCGAGGACGACGTTCTCCGTCAGTCCGGTGCGCAGGTACTCCTGCAGGCAGTCGGCCAGGGTGACGACCATGTCGTCGACGCCGCCCTCTTGGACCAGCTTGGCCAGCAGCGCGCGGGCGGCCGGGCTGTCGTCCCCACGCAGGAAATCCCTCATCATGTCCAGCGTCAGATCGCCGGAGAAGTCGAGTATCGCGTGGTCGAGAAGGTAGGCGATAAGCTGTTTCACCGGCTGGCCTCCGGGGCGTGTGAGTGGCGCATGGTGTGGGAACGGAAAACGAGCAGTCAGCAATATCGCGGATGGGGAGGACACGCAAGGCGACAGGCGTGGAAATCGGCAGCGGGGCGCGGCGTACGCCGGCAGCGCGCGCGCCCTGGAATTCTCCCGCTCCCCGAGGCGCCGTCGCCGTTTGACCGCGCTCGGCGGAGTTTGTTACGGTGCCCATACTTTGCGCCGGTTTGGCGACCTGACATCCGGGCCGCAAGCGCTCACCGGGGCGCGTGTCCACCCGCCGCGGGAGTCGAGGCGTGGACGTCGCGCCTCCCTCTCGGCGTTGGTGCTTGCCCTCGTCGTTACCGCCGCCGGGTGCGGTCCGATCGGGTACATGCAGCAGGTGCACCGGCGGGCATCGGACGCCGTCGAGGAGGCGCGCCGCGCCGGCGCCGAAGCGGCCGCGCCGTACGAATACACCTCGGCGGTGGCGTACCTGGCGAAGGCGCGTGAAGAGGGCGCCGAGGCCGAGTACGGGAACGCCATCGAGCTGGGCCGGCGCGCCGAGGAGCTGGCGCTGCAAGCGCGCGCGATCGCGCGGCGGGAAGGCCAGCATCGCGCGCAGGGATCGCAGGACCAGCGCGCCGTCGCGCCCGCGCCGGCGCCGGAACGAGGATCCGAACCGTGAGCAGGAGCCGGGGAGGCGCTTGGGTTGCGCTGGCGCTGGCCGTGATGCTGGCTGGCTGCGCGGGCACCCAGCTTCGCGAGGCGGTCAGCGACGTCCGCGCCGAGGCGGCCCAGGCGAGAAAGAGCGGCGCCCTGCGCTGCGCCCCGCGCGAGCTGGCCCTGGCCGACAGCAACACCGTCTTCGCGGAGCGCGAGCTGGACGAGGGCGATTACTTCCGCGCCCGCGAGCATCTGCAGGCGGCGGAAGACAGCGCCCAGGCCGCGCTCAAGCTGTCGGCCGCCGACGTGTGCGGCGGCGCGCCGGGCGACGCCGATCATGACGGCATTCCGGACGCGTCCGACAAGTGCCCGAACGAGGCGGAGGACAAGGACGGCTTCGAGGACGGGGACGGCTGCCCCGACGCCGACAACGATCAGGACGGCATCCCGGACGCGTCCGACAAGTGCCCGAACGAGGCGGAGGACAAGGACGGCTTCGAGGACGGGGACGGCTGCCCTGACCTGGACAACGATCAGGACGGCATCCCGGACGCGTCCGACAAGTGCCCGAACGAGGCGGAGGACAAGGACGGCTTCGAGGACGAAGACGGCTGCCCCGACCGGGACAACGACAAGGACGGGCTGCTGGACGCGCAGGACAAGTGCCCGAACGAGCCCGGCCCGGCGGAGAGCGGCGGCTGCCCGAAGAAGTACGAACACATCGTGGTGACGAACGAGAAGATCGAGCTGAAGCAAAAGATCTTCTTCGAGACCAACAAGTCCACCATCAAGTCGCAGAGCTTCGGTCTGCTGGCGGAGATCGCGAACGTGCTGCAGACGCGGCCCACCATGCGCATCCGCATCGAGGGGCACACCGACACGCAAGGTCCGCGCACCCGCAACATGACGTTGTCGCAGGCGCGGGCGGATGCAGTCCGGTTTCACCTGGAAGGACTTGGGGTATCCAGGGCGCGCATGGAATCGGTAGGGTTCGGACCCGATCAGCCGATCGAGACCAACCGCACGACGGCGGGGCGCGAAAAGAATCGCAGGGTGGAATTCGTCATCGTCCAGCAATAAACAATTGGCAACCCGGGTGCCCTGAAGGAAGGTACTGACTCCATGAGCCGCTTCCCCACGAATCTGATCCCATCGGTTACCCGCCGCAGAAACGTCCTGGCGGCCACGATCGCGTTCGTTCTCGTCACGTGTGTGGCGCGGCTCTCCGTCGCGCAGGATCAGGCGACGATCGACAGGCTCGTTCAGCTGAACAAGAAGGCGATGGACGACTACGACACGGCCGACTTCGACGCCGCCAAGAAGTCGCTGCTGGACGCCGAGAAGGGGGGCAAGCGCGCCGGCCTCGAGAGCCACCCCGTCATGGCCCGCACGTACATCCACCTGGGCGCGGTCTACCTGCTGGGTTTCAAGGACAAGGCCAAGGCGCAGCACTACTTCGAGAAGGCGCTGGACATCCAGGCCGACATCAAGCTGGATCGCAACCTGACGTCGGGGACGGTCAAGGACGCGTTCGCGGCGGTGGTGGCCAAGCGCGGTGGCGCCGCCGGCGGCGGCGCCGCTGACGAGGCCGCTCCTCCGGCCGGCGGCAAGAAGAACCGCCGGGCCGAGCCCGAGCCGCCGCCCGCCACCGAGGCGGAGACGGAGTCGGGTGGGGAGCCGCGCCGCCGGCGTGGGGGCGACTCGGACGAGGAGCCTGACCTGCCCTCGAAGATCGTCGCCCTCGATTGCCCGTACCCCAGCGACATCGCGCCGGGCAAGAAGCTGACCCTGCGCTGCGCGGCCGCCGACAACCTCGGCATCGCGAACGTGAACCTGTACTACAAGGGCTACCAGATGGAGGACTACGAGAGCCTCGCCATGGAGAAGTCGGCCAAGGGCTGGTGGCAGGTCGTCGTGCCGAAGAAGAACGTCGACGGCAAGTCGTTGCAGTTCTACTTCGAGGGCGTCGACGCCTCGGACAATCCGGTGGTGTCGAACGGCCGCGCCGAGAGCCCGAACGTCATGCTGATCGCGAACAGGGCGGGCGGCAAGATGAAGAAGCGCCGTGAAGAGGAAGATCCCCTGGCCGAGGACGTCAGCATCGAGGATCGCAAGTACGGCAATCGTCGCTTCTATTTCGGCTTTGGCGTCGGCACCGGCGTGGTCGTTCCCTTCTCCGGCAAGCCCGAGGCGCTGGTGGAAAGCTACGACATGCAGAATCAGAAGCCGACGGTCAACGGGATCGGCTGGGCGGGCTGGCTCCACGTGGCGCCGGTGATCGGCATCCAGTTCAATCCCAGCGTCGGTCTGTCCCTGGAGGGCCGCGATCAGTACATCAAGCGACCGGCGGGCGTGTCTTCCACCGTGGCCGCCTCCGGCGCCCACTCGATCCTGCTGAAGCTGCTGTTCTACACCCATCAGTCGCGCTCCCGCTTCTTCTTCGGCGGCGGCGGCGGCGGCGGCGAGGGCATCCGCGAGATCGTGCAGGTGCAGCAGCCCGGTCATTCGGTCTTCCAGGACACCGTTCGCATCGGCCCCATCCTCATCGTGGGGACGGGCGGCTACATCTTCGAGCTCTCGAAGGCGTTCTCGCTGGTCGCGCAGGCGAACGTCTACGTGGGCCTGCCGAACTCGGGTCTGGCGACCGAGCTGAACCTGGGCGTGCAGTTCAACATGGGCGACAGCTCGGGTCGGGCCGAAGCTGCCGCCAAGCTGCGGCGCGAGTCGCTGTCGGGTTCGGTCGAGGACGACGACGAGCCGAAGTAGGTAGGGTGGCGACCCGATGGGCGGTTTCGACCCGAAACCGCCTGCCTCGGCCCTGGCCGCGCGCGGTCTAAAGAAGCGGGCGGCCCGTGTCGATGGAGGTCGGGTGCGCTCCGGCGTGTTGTTGCTGCTGCTGACGTTCGGCGCGGGCTGCCAGACAGCCATGATGCCGTTCTCGCAGGAGCACGTCGAGATGCGGGAGTACAAGCCGCTCTCCGTGCCCTCCGCGACGCCGGTGCGAGCGCGCTGGATACGGCTGCAGCGACTGGCGGCGGAGGAGGCGTGGCGGCTGGAGACGTTCGACGAGACGCGGGGCCTGATGATCGCGGCGCGTCCGTCGAACGACTCGAACGAGATTCGCGAGCACCTGCGCATCGTGCTGCGGCCCGAGTCCACGGAGATCTCGGTTCAGACCGAGATCCTGGAGGACGGCGAATGGGACACGCGCGATCTCACCTGCGGCAAGTACGAGTACTCGCGCGAGAGCGAGATCGCGCTGAAGCTCGACACCACGACCGGCTACTGAGCCGGCGCCCTCAGACCCGGTCCAGGGCCGCGAGCGCCGCCGCGGCGGCGGCCGGTCGCCGGGCCGGGTCGGCGGCGATCAGCTGATCGATCACCGCGCGCAGGGAGGCGGCGGCGGGGTCGGGCAGGGCGTCCGGGGGCAGGGGAGCGACGGCGTCGGGGTTCGCCAGCAGATCATGCGGCTGGCGCGCCGGGCGGCCGGCTGCCAGCTCCCACAGGATGGCGCCGGCGGCGAACAGATCGGTGGCGGCCGACGGCGAGGCGCCCCGGAACTGCTCCGGCGCCAGATAGAGGGGCGTGCCCTGCCCGGACGCCGCCGCGCCCGCCAGCCGCGCGCCGCCGAAGTCCGCCAGCACGACATCGCCAGCCGAGCGGAGGAGCAGGTTCCCTGGCTTCAGGTCGCCGTGCACCACGCCCGCGCCATGCACATAGGCGAGCGCCCGCAGCAGCGAGCGAGCGAAGGCCATCAGCAGCGCGGTGTCGCGGGGGCGGCCGCCGCCGTCGCGCAGCAGCTGGCGCAGGGTGCCCCCTTCCACATACTCCATGACCAGCGACCGGGTCGCCTCGTCGAGATCGTAGATCGCGACGACGCCGGGGTGGCGCAGGCGCGCCGCCACGCGCGCCTCGGCGAAGAAGCGCGCGCGTGTCTCCTCGCGCGCGGCGCCCGCCAGGTGCGGGTGCAGGACCTTCAGCGCCAGCGGAAGGTCGAGGCGCTCGTCGCGCACCAGGTACACGGTGGCGGTCGAACCGCGGCCCAGCTCCCGCAACAGGCGGAAGCGGGACGTGCGTACCCCTGCCGGCGCCACCAGCGTCCCCAGTGACAGGTCTCGCGAACCCCGGGGGACGCCCGGGTGCAGCGCGCGCAGGTGCCGCTGAGCCTCGGGGTCGTCGATGTCCGTGGCCAGGATCCGCTCCCAGCGGATCTCGGCGGCCGTCAGCGCGCCGTCGCGTTCGTCCATCAGCGCCAGCAGGCGGTTGGCGCGACCGGCAAGCTCGGCGAGATCGGCAGCGCCCGGGACCTCCGCGCGGCCGGCGTGGTCCAGCTCTGCCAGCACGGCGCGCGCAGCCTTGGTCTCGCCCAGCGTGAAGAGCAGGTGTCCCAGGCGAAGCCGGGAGGGCGCGTCGGCAGGGTGCTGCGCCAAGTGGCCGCGTAGATGGGCCACCGCGGCCGGCAAGTCACCCGCCTGCTCCGCGTGCCCGGCCTCGGCCAGGTGATCCGAGCCGCCGGCGCTCACGCCACCTCGAGGGTCACGGCGGCGCTCGCGGGGCCGAGGTCGAGGCGATCACCATGCAGCAGCTCGATGCGCGCCGCCGCGAGCTTTCCGCCGATGCGAACGGTCAGCCCGGACGGACGTACCAGGGCGACGGCGCGCCCGTCGAGGTCGAGCCACACGCCCGCCGCCGCCGGCAGGACACCCTCGAGCGGCACGCGTCCCGCGCCCACCAGCCCCAGCCGGCCGGCGTCCAGGCCGCCGGTTCCCCGGATCACCAGCTGTGCGGGCGACGCCGGCTGCAGCGTCAGTCGGCACGTGGGGCCAAGCTGGACGTCCGTCTCGCCGGTGATCTGGCACGCGCCGGCGAGGCGGGCGCCGGCCAGGAACGTCCCCAACCGCGAGCCGTCGTCGGCCAGCGTGTACGCGCCGTCGGTGCCCAGGGCCAGCGTGGCGTGGCGGCGCGACACGCCTGGATCGCGCAAGGGGAGCTCGGCGCCGGGATCGCGCCCCAGCACCGCGGGCGCGGCCGCCACGCGCACCGTCCGACCGCCGAGCCGCAGCGTCACGCTGCGCCCCCGCACCAGCCGGCCCTCCAGATCGAGGACGATCTGCCTCGCCTCCCGCGCCTCGCCGCTGCCCTCGGGAATGTGACGGGCGATCTCCAGGGCCGCGACGCGCTCGCCGGCGGCCAGCAGCGCCTGGGCGTCGCGCAGGGCCCCGACGGAGGCCCGCGCGCGGCGGTGCCGTTCCTCGTCGCGCGCCAGGCTGGACTCCATCGCCTCCAGGTCGCCCAGGCGCCCCCACACCTCCGCGGCCGCGGCCAGATCGTCGGCCAGCTCGAACGTGGTGGCGGCGCGATGGAAATCGCCCGCGTCCGCCAGGATCCCCGCCGCCGCGGCCAGCGCGGCGCGGTCGGCCTCGGTCAGCGGCGGGCGGACGGCGCGTGCCAGCAGCGCCTCGCCCGCGGTGATGCGCACCGCGCGCTTGTCTTCCTCCTCCTGGCGCGGCTCACGCCGGCCCGGCGCGGGCCTGCGCAGCGCCTCGGCGGCGCGTTGCACGGTCTCGGTCAACACGCCGAGGGGGATGGCCACCTCGTGTGCGCGCTCGAACATCGAAAGCATGCGCACGAAGTCGCGCAAGCGCGCCAGCCGCTCGGCGAGCGCGGGCAGGTGGCCGTGCGCCGCTGCTGCCCGCAGCTCCTCGACGGGGAAGGCGCTGTCGTCGTCCGACGACGTCATCACGTTCATCATAGGGCAAAGGACGGCGGGAGGGTCGCTCGAATCCCGGCGAAGAGCGCCGCCTGACCGGCGGGCCTTGCTATCATCGCCGCATGCTCGAACGCGTGGGCGTGGGTCAGGCGCGGTTCACCGTGCCCGGCCTGGCCGCCGACAGCCGGGGCGCGGTCATGGGTCGCCAGATGGTGGTGCGGTTCTCCACGCTGGACCGGCTGGTGACGTTCCTGCGCCTGTGGTCGGGCGAGCAGGCGCTCGACGACGTGCAGCCGGGGTTGCGCCTGATCCAGGGCCGCACGCCCGGGGGCCCGCGCGACGCGCTGGCCAAGTTCTCGGTCGTGTCGCCGTCGCTCGTCGAGCCGATCGTGCGCGCCGCCCGTCTGGCCGGTGGCCAGTGCTTCACCGGCGCCGGCAAGCACTTCGTGCAGGTGCGCGACGCGCAGGCGCCGCTCGGCTACGACGTGGCGGCCCTGGATCCCGCCGCCGATGACGTGGACCTGGTGCTGTACGGCGCCGACCGCACCTGGAGCTACGCGATCGAACGGGAGATCCCCTTCGAGACCTTGCTGCTTCAGCTCGAGTTACAGCGCGGCGGCGACGACAGCGCCCACGCGCCGCGCGACGCCTTCTACCTGGCGGTGCGGCGGGGCCTGGGCCCGATGGTGATCGATTACCTCCACCGCGCGCAGCGGCGGCACCCCGGGTTCCGCATCTCCGTCGCCCTGTGCGAGGCGCGGGCGGACAGCGCCTTCCACCGCGAGCCGCCGTTCTGGCTGATGAAGCTGTCCGAGACGCCGTCTCGGCTGCTGGGCCTGCTGTCCAGCACGCCAGGCCTCACCCTGTTCACGCCGGTCGCCGACAACGTCGTCGTGGCCAGCGGCTACCGCCATCCCATTCACCTGGGCGCGTGCCGGCAGGCGCTGCCGCCCGAACGCCTGTATCTCTTTTCGCCAGCGCCCCGTGGTGTCGCCGTCGTCGAGCCGGCGCCGGTGTTCCTGCCCATCGGAGATCTGGTGCGGCTGGGCGGGCGGGGGGCCGCCTTGCAGCCGTCGCCCGTCGCCGAAGGGGGCGCCTTTCGTCCCGTCACCACCGACGCGCTGGCGCTGCCGTTGCGGATCGAACCGGCGCCGGTCGCCGCCTGGCGCGCCAGCGCGGCGCTGGTCCCCTGGCCGCAGGTCGCCTGGTTGCGCGCGCTCTGCTACGCGCTGCCCGCGTCGGCGCTGCGGAACTACCGCGTCGCCGTGCTGGAGCGGGGCGTGCTGGTGATCGCGCCGGACGCGCTGTCCGGGTTGCCGTTCGGGCAGCTGTTCCACGCGCCGGGGCCGGGGCTGCTGGTCCCGCTCGGCTGGGAGCTGCGGCCCCGCGTGTCCCCCATCGAGCTGGCGTCGAGCGCGGGCGCGACGGGCGGCACGTGGGTCGTCTTCCCGGGCCCCGACGTACCGCCGTTCCGGGTGCCGGCCGAGTCGATCGTCGCGTTGCAGGCCTCCGCGTTGGGCGAGCACCCGCTGGCGGACGTTCCCGTGGAGCGCGGTCACGTCGACGCGCGAGCAGCGCCGGCGCCCGTCGAGCTCGAGAACCGGCCCCTGGGGCCCATGCCCCTGTGGGGCCTGAAGTGATCGCGCCCGCCGGTAGCTGATAACCTGACGCCATGAGCGAGCCATCCTCCTTGACGGGTCCCGATCTGGAGCAAGGCATCGATGAGACCGCCGTCGTGGCCGGCGTGCCGTTACTGGGGCACGCGCACGGCGAGGCGGTGATGCTGGTTCGCGCCGAGGGCGAGGTCTTCGCCGTCGCCGCCACATGCAGTCACTACGGCGGTCCCTTGGCGCAAGGACTGGTGGTGGGCGGGGCGGTGCGCTGTCCCTGGCACCACGCCTGTTTCGACCTGAGGACCGGCGCGGTGCTGGGCGCACCCGCGTTCAACCCGATCTCGTGCTTCCAGGTCGAGAAGACGGGCATCCGGTTGCGCGTCGGCGCACGCCTGCCGCCGGCGCCCCCGGCGGGCACGGGCGACGCATCGACGAACATCGTCATCGTCGGCGCCGGGGCGGCAGGCCACTACGCGGCGGAGACGTTGCGCGGGCATGGCTTCCGGGGCGCCATTCGCCTGCTGGGCCGCGATCCGTCGGTGCCCTACGACCGGCCCAACCTGTCGAAGGACTTCCTGTCCGGCAACGCGCCCGAGGAGTGGATCCCGCTGCTGCCTCGCGCCTACTACGACGAGCATGCCATCCAGCTGGAGACGGGGGTGGACGTGGCGCGCCTGGATCTCGCCGGTCGTCAGGTCGTCCTCGCGGACGGGCGGCACCTGGGGTTCGATCGCCTGCTGCTGGCCACCGGCGCCGAGCCAGTGGCGCTAAAGGTGCCGGGCGCCGACGCTCCGCACGTTCACTTGTTGCGAACGCTGGAGGACTGCCGCCGCCTCATCGCGGCCGCCGGCACGGCCAGGCGCGTGGCGCTGATCGGCAGCGGTTTCATCGGGCTCGAGGCGGCGGCCGCGCTGCGCGCCCGCGGCCTGGACGTCGCCGTGATCAGTCCCGACACGGCGCCGCTGGCGCGCGTGGTGGGCCCGCAGGTCGCGGCGTTCTTGCGCCAGCTGCACGAGGAGCACGGCGTGAAGTTTCATCTGCAAGAATCGGTGGCGCGCATCGACGCCGACGCCGTCGTCACCGCGACCGGGCAGCGCGTGCCGGCGGACCTCGTGCTGGTGGCGATCGGCGTGCGCCCCACCACCGCGCTGGCGGCGGCCGCCGGGCTGACCGTGGAGAACGGGATCGTCGTCGACGAGCTGCTGGAGACCAGCGCGCGCGGGGTGTTCGCGGCCGGGGACGTCGCGCGTTACCCGGATCCGCGTTCGGGGAAGCGGATTCGCGTCGAGCACTGGGCCGTGGCGCAGCAGATGGCGGCGGTGGCAGCGGCGAACATGCTGGGCATGCACCGTCGTTTCGTGGACGTACCGTTCTTCTGGAGCGTTCACTACGACGTGACGTTGTCCTACGTCGGTCACAGCGACACGGTGGCGGACCTGACCATCGATGGCAGCCTCGAGGGGCGGGACTGCCGCGTGCAGTACCAGGAGAATGGAAAGATCGCCGCCGTGCTGACGATCGGGCGCGACCGGCAAAGCCTCGAGGCCGGTCGGGCCCTCGAACTGCGGGTGTAGTCCACCGTCGCAGGGGTTCGTGATTTGCGCGACGATTTCGCGCGGGAGCGTTATTGTGGTGCCGCGTTCCTTTCCGGAGCTCCATTTCCGGCGTGACGCCTTCGGATGTCCGTGCCTCCGTTCCGCACGTCCCCTCGGTTCAGTTGCCCCCCTTTCTCGACAGGAGCCGTTCGATGAAGAAAGCCACAATCAGATCCCTTCTCTTGGTCTGGCTGGTTGCTGGAGCGCCTGACTCGGCGTTCGCGCAGCTGCCGCGGCCCGTGGCCCCCGCTGCCCCCGCGGCGCCGGCGACGGCGCCCGGCAAGCCGGTGGCGCAGCCGGCGGCCCCGGTGGCACCCGCGCCGGTGGTGGCGGCGCCGGTCGCTCATCCGGTGGCACCGGCGTCGCCGGTCACGAAGCCGGCCGTGGCGGTGCCGGTGGCGGCCCCCCACGCCGCGGCCCCCGCGCCTGCAGCCATGGCGGCCACGCCGCCGGCGCCCGCGGTCGCCGCGCCGAAGCCCGCGACCGAGCTGGACCAGATGAAGGTCCTCGAGGGGACCTGGCGTTGTGACGGCCGTGCCCCGGCAGGGCCCAGTGGCCCCGAGCACGCCTACAAGTCGACCTGGAAGTTCAAGCGTGACCTCGACAACTTCTGGTGGGCGGCCGAGTACCAGCAGGTGAAGGCGAAGAACAACCCGGTCCCCATGAAGGCGCGCGGCTACATGACGTACGACCCGGGCACCAAGGGTTTCGTGATGCTGGGCGTGGACAACATGGGCGGGACCAGCAGCGAAACGACCCCGGGCTGGACGGGCGACTCCGTGACCTTGGCCGGTGACGCCAGCCAGGGCGGGCGGAAGGTCCCGTTCCGCGAGGTGATCACGAAGAACGGCAACCGGGAGTTCACCTGGCGCGGCGAGATGAAGGTCGGCTCCGACTGGGTGACGCTGGGCGAAGATCGTTGCAAAAAATGAACGTTGCAAGGAATAGCCGGTGCAAAAAGCCGATCGTTTCAAGAAACAGCTCGCTGTACCGGACACGCCCAATGACGTGTGCGGAATATCGTTGCAATGAATTCGGTTGACTGGCGCAACGTGCGCCGCGATGGCGGGGCCGGCGCCGAGGCGACGTCGCGAGGCGGAAGTGGCAGGCCCGACGGGCGAGGGCGCCAGGCGCAGCGAAAGCGCCGGCGATGCGCGCGGCCCCTGCACGAAAGCCGCTGCACGAAAGCGCCTGCACGAAAGCGCCTGAACATCAGCGGCGACGTTCCCTCTCCGGAAGTGTCGGATGGGGTGTCGCGGTGACGTTCGCCTCGGTTTTCCGAGAAAATTCCGAATAAGGCGGCCGACGGGGCGCGCCTGTCGCGTTTTGATCCGCCCGCTGTGCGCTTTGGCGTTCCGTCGGACGACAGGAATGTGTCGCACGTGTGCGTCTCTGTACGGGCAGCGGAGGCAACGCAAGCAAACGAAGGCAGCGGGAGGTGACGGAGCACAACGCGACGGCGAGGTCGAACCCGCCTCTCACCGTCGAAGACCCGCCCGACGCTCCTCGCGAGGCGGCTTGCACGACGCGCCCGGTTTTTTTAGGGCGGAGTTCGCGTTTTCGATTGCCGCCCGAAACGCGGATTGCTAACGTCGTAGTGCCGGTCGGTGTGATTCCGCTTCGGGTAAGCGAGGCGGATGGTGCATCGGGCGGTGAGGGAGGGAGCGATGCGCAAGGTCCTCGTCGTCGAGGATGAAGTGGGAGTGAGGCGGGCCATCACGCGCCTGCTGAACGACCGCGGATTCAGCACCATCGAAGCCGGAAACGGCCGAGAAGCGATCCAGCGCCTCACCGAGGAAACGCCCCTCGCCATCATCATCGATCTGTTCATGCCCGTGATGAGCGGCGTCGAGTTGCTGAAGGCACTCCGCCGCAACGCCTACTACCGCAAGATCCCGACCGTCGTGGTCACGGGTGCCAGCACGAACGAGGTGTACGGCGTCCCCACGGTGATCAAGCCGAACATCGAAGGCCTGCCCCGTCTGATCGAGTCGCTGGTGGCGAACCGCAGTTCGAACCCCACCCCTGCCGAAGGGGTTCCCCAGGCCCAGCCCGCGCACGCTTCGTCGCCGCTGGTGGCGAACGGCGGCAGCGCCACCTGAGCGGCCGGCGAGCGGTCGTCCCGATCCGCAGGAAAAGTCCCGGCGCGGTTCGCTGATCAGCCAACGGCGGCTTCCCCGGCGCCGCGCCTGCTGGTATTTGGGGCTGCGCCCCGGATGACCAGGCTCCTCGCCACGCTCAGACGTTCCATGCTCCGGCTGGGGGGCCGCCCCGCGCTGGTCGTGCTGGGCGTGGCCGTTTTCCTGGCCGCCGCCTTGTACGGTTTCGGCGGACCGTACACCTACGGTCACTACGGGTATCACGCCGGCGAGTTCTCGACCCGGGCGCGCCACACGCTGCGACACGGCGCGATCCTGCCGGGCAATGTTCCGGGGGCGACGCCCCCCGCGCCGGGCAGCTACTACCTTCACCATCCGATCCTGACGCATCAGCTGGTGACGCTCACGTTCGCGCTGTTCGGCGATCGCGAGACCAGCGTTCGGCTGGCCGGACTGCTCGGCTGCGCGGCCACGTTGCTGGCGCTCGCGTTCCTGGTGCGACGGCTCTACGGCTCCACGCTGGCGGCGTTCTCGGTGCTGCTGTTCGCCATCACGCCCTTCAACGTCTGGTACGCCGACCACATCGACCCTGGCTATCCGGGGCTGGCCCTGGTGCTGCTGTCTCTGCTGGTCTACGACCGCTGGCTGGAGCGCGGGCGCTGGGTGGACGCAGTGGTCTCCCTGGCGGCCGTGGCGCTCGCCGGCTGCTTCGACTGGGATCCGTTTCTGTTCGCGGTCCCCTGGGGATTGCACGCGGTCGCCATCGCCTGGTGCCGCAGGGGCAGGTACCTGGTGTTCGTGCCCGGCCTGGTGCTGGCGATGCTGATCCCGATCGCGGTGCAGGCGCTGGCCGTCATCTCGGTCCATCAATGGAACGATCTGGTGGGTGCGTATTACACGCGGGCCGCGGCGATGTCCGTCCGTTCGTTCCTCGCGGTGATGGCGATCTACGGCCGCGCGCTGTTCGGCTACCCGCTGCTCGCCTGCTGCGCGGCCGGCTTCGTGCTGGCGCTGGCGCGGGTGGTCCGCGGGGCCTGGCGCGGCGCCCTGGATGCTGCCCTGGACACGCGGGCGCTGGCGCTGGTGTCGCTGGTCCTGGTGATGGCGATGCACCTGGCGATCTTCCGGATCGAGGTGGTGACGCACGCCTACCGGCTGATCTACTTCGGCCCGGCCGTGGTCCTGGGCGCACTGGAGACCGTGACCGCGCTCGTCGCGTTCGCCAGCGAGCGGCGTGGCGCACGGGCCGCCGGCGCGCTGGGGGCCGTCTTCTCCGCGGCGCTGGTGCTGACGACGTTGCCCATCGCCTGGCGCGGGCTGCTCGAGAGCCGCGCCCATGGCGGCATTCCCAACTGGAAGACCATGGACCCCAACCTTCCGCGCGCCGTCGTCGCGCGCGAGCTGCGCGATCGGTCGCGCCTGGGGGACCGCCTGTATCTGCACGGCTCGTTCGCGTTCCGGATGGAGATCGCCTTCTATCTCGACCGCGACTTCGTCCCCGCCACGGCGGCCACCGTGGCGGCGCTGCCCGCCGCCGAACGGCGGCGCGCGCTGTTCGTGTTCGCGCCGGCGTTCCTGTCACCGCGCGAGCGTCCGATCGTCGAGGAGCTGGCGGCGCGCCATCCGTACACGCGGCTCGGACCGTACGGCATCATCGACCTGCGGCAGGAGGGGCAGAGGACGACCGCCTTCAACGTGACGGTCCACGGTCCGCGCACCGCGTGGCAGGCGTACTGGCAGGGACCCTATCCCTGGCCGGACGTGACGCCCGACGCGACGGCGCCCCGGGGACCGTGACGTCGCGCCCGCGCCTTCAGGGTCTCTCCCGGTAGTGGTAGCTGTAGACCTTCGCGAAGCCGGCCCGCTCGTACAGCCGCAGGGCCACGGCGTTGCGGTTCAGGACCTGCAGATAGGCCTCGCGGGCGCCGGCGCGCTGGCCCCAGCGCAGCGCGCGCCGCAGGATCTCACCGCCGAAGCCGCGGCCCCGGCTGTCGAAGGCCGTGACGAGATCGAAGAGCCCCAGCAATCCTCCTTCGAACACGCTCATGCCACAGGCGACCGGCCGCTCGTCGGCCTCCAGCACCAGCAGCCGGCGCACGCCGGGGACGGAGGCCAGCACGCGGCGGTGCGCGCCGCGGGTGGACTCGGCCGCGCCGCTCAGCGCGGTGAAGACGTCGAGCCAGCGCTCCAGGCCGACGGCCACCACGCGGACCAGCTTCGCCTCCGGGGGGCGGGGCGGGGAGGGGGGAATGTCCAGGTCCGCCAGCGGTCGGGCCCGCACCTCGACCTCGTCGCCCAGGCCGTAGCCCAGCGCCGCCAGCCGTCCGTCCAGCTCGGGCGGGGCGAACGGCGTCAGTCGGAAGATCGCCGGCAAACCCCGCGCGGCGTAGAGCCGCTCGCAGGTGGCGATCTTGTCGTCCAGCTGCAGCCGCGACGGAGCGAGCGGCGTGATCGAGTTCGCGCGTCGCGTGTACCCGTCGGCGAAGCGAAGCCGCCAGCCATCGAAGTCCGAGTCGGTGAAGGCGGGCCAGGCGCGGAGCGACGCTTCCTCTATCAGCCGCTCGCGCGCGGCTCCCTCGATGGCCGGCTGGCGACCGGCTGCTTCCGTGCGGCCTTCGCCAGTGAAGGCAAGGTCGTCGGCCCCGCTCAGCGTCGCCCTTCCATGGGCGCCACACGGTGGTTCGTCTTCTGGAACGGCTGGTACAGGGAGGCGCGCTGCCAGTAGGCCGTCAGCGCCTCCAGCGTGATGGGGAAGCTGGTCTCCAGCGACTCCAGCGCCGACAGCAGCGGAAGGAACGAGATGTCGCAGTGGCCGGGCCGTTCGCCATCGAGCCAGGGCGCCTTCGACGTCTTCAGCCGCTGATCGACATCGGCGAACACGTCCTCCATCCGCTTGACGGCACGGCGGTTGAATGTGGCCGGCCCTCCCTCGGCTTGCAGCACCGCCGCCAGCGCGTCGAGCGAGGTGACGAACATCCGGGTATCGGCCCGGCCGCGCGGCGTCTCGGGCATCAGGCGCCGGCCCGGAAAGGCCTCGTCGATGTAAAGCTGGATGTTGAACGCGTCGGTCAACACGAAG